>Ga0209515_10001938_pt1 | contig 33014 bp, 29 predicted proteins | sample Subgroupgradi54m_FD_187454 | JGI IMG/M metagenome (GOLD analysis project Ga0209515, IMG submission 187454) | Subsurface groundwater microbial communities from S. Glens Falls, New York, USA - GMW60B uncontaminated upgradient, 5.4 m (SPAdes)... ... | reverse complement strand
GCCAGCGGTTCGGGACACGATCTGGGTGCCGCGAGCGGACGCGGCTCGAGGCTGAGGTGCGCGGAGGCGAATCGTCCACTTCACCATCTGGAGGCGTTCCTCCAAGGCCTCAACTTCTTGGAGGGTTTTGACGTTGGCGACCGTAGCGTCTCGCATATGTTGAGTCTATCACGCCATCCCAGAGACGTCAAACGTCAGGAAGGCTGATGACAACGAGGGAGTTACCAGGCATCTCAGTGGTGGTTCCGGTCTATCAGGAGGTGGACAGTGTTCCCACACTTCACCAAGCGCTGGCCGAAGTCGCGGACCGCACGCCGGGGACATGGGAGCTGATCTTCGTGGATGACGGCAGCCGCGACGGGAGCTGGGACGCGCTCGTCGCACTCGCCCGCACGGACGCGCGGGTGCGCGCGATTCGGTTCACGCGCAACTTCGGGCAGACGGCGGCGATGGCCTGCGGGATTCAGGCGGCCCGCGGTGAGGTGATCGTCACGATGGACGGAGATTTGCAGAATGACCCGGCGGACATCCTGAACCTGCTGGCGAAGCTCGAGGAGGGCTACGACGTGGTCTGCGGGTGGCGCTGGCAGCGGCAGGACAAGCTGTGGACGCGCAAGGTGCCCTCGATGGTCGCCAACCGGCTGATCGGGTGGCTCACCGGCGTGCGCCTGCACGACTACGGCTGCTCCCTGAAGGCGTACCGGGCCGACGTCATCAAGCGCACGCCGCTCTACGCCCAGTTCCACCGGTTCATCCCAGCACTCTCCACGCTGACCGGGGCGCTGGTGACGGAGATCAAGGTCACGCACCACCCGAGGCGGTTCGGACGGACCAAATACACCCTCTCACGGACCTGGCGCGTAGCGTTGGACATGATTACCGTATCAATGCTGGTCAAGTTTGCGACGCGGCCGCTGCGGTTCTTCGGCCTCGCGTCGCTCTGCACGGCGGCTGTTGCTGGCGTGTGCCTGGCGCGGTCATGGTACTGGTACGTGGTCACGCACAACGCGACCCCGCAGGTCCTGCCGGCGGTGGCGGTGCTGATCCTGTGGCTGGCCGGCCACTTGTTGGCGATGGGATGGGCCGGGGAGCTGTGCCTGGCGACGGCGCATGCGAAGCCCGAACAACTGATTGCCGCGCGAGAGTGAGAGAAGGCAAAACGCAAAAGGCAACAGTACAAGGCAAAATTCAAAATGGCCTGGACACCCTATGACAAGGAACCTGAAGGGCGGGGCGGTGCAGTGGCGCAGGAGGCGTCTGTCATGATGCCGATCGGATTGCGCTATGAGGACTTGGGTACAATCTGCTGCGGGTTGTGGGAGGTGCTGACTGGCGAGGCGGCTGATCGCGCCTCACAGATGAACAGCGCGGGGCTAGCGAAGGCGGTTCAGTTCCTCAACGGTGACGCCGATATCGTTGAGGATGCCTCGGAGGAGGCCTTTTTTGAGCGTGTGTCCGGGGTGGACGGGCAGGGTTGTGCGGCGATGATCGGCGGCTCGTTTGAATGTGCGGTGACTGCCGCGCCGGTGCGCTTCCTCAAATCCGAGCCGCTTGAGAACCGTGATGAGCTCGCGAGCAGTGAGGAGCGGAAGCTTCTCACCGCCCATGCTTGGCGGGAATCGGCACGCGGACCGTTCCGACAAACTCGTCTCGTTCCACCGGGAGCGGTTCGCCGTCCTTCAGGAGACTTTCGAGGTGGCACTGGATGGCTTCCTGGATGTTGCGCTTGGCCTGCTCGATGGTTTCGCCCTGGCTGTAGCAGCCGGGCAGCGTGGGGCACATGGCGTAGTAGCCCCCCGCTTCATCCGCTTCGATGACCACGGTAAATTGCCGGAGATGTCGGAACCGAATACGGTTCATCGAGGGTTACTGTACCATGCCCGTCGAGCGGCGTCAAACATGGGCGGGATGATTGAGAAGGCAAAAGGCAAAACGCAAAAGTCAACACCACAAGGGAAAAGTCAAAAGTAATGGCTGGAAAAGTGTATGACGTCAAACAACGCACCTACCTGTTCGCGCTGAGCGTCATCCGATGTCTGGACGGCCTGCTGGAGGACTATGTCACCCGGACGATCGGACAGCAGTTGCTGCGAGCCGCCACCTCTGTTGGAGCCAATGTCATCGAGGCCAAGTCAGCCAGCTCGAAGCGGGATTTCGCCAATTTCTACACGCACGCCCTCAAATCAGCCAACGAGAGCAAGTTTTGGTTTGGATTGCTCAAAGATTCCGGCAAGGTGACCACCGGAAAGGTGGACCCCTTGCTGAGCGAAGCTCAGGAGTTGTCCAACATCCTGGCATCCAGCATCCTGACCATGAAGGGCCGCCGGTCCTAGCGATTGACACTTTTGACTTTTGAATGGTGGTTTTGAGTTTTGACTTTTTCCTTTTGAATTGCCACAGCACAGAGGAGCGCTCATGACGCAGAGTGGTTCTCCGACAGCTCAAGCAAGCTCTGAGGCACCAGAGGTCTCGGTGGTCGTGCCGCTCGGATCCCGCTACGAGGAGCTTGGCGCCATCTGCCGCGGGCTGCGGGAGGTGCTGGCCGGGCGGGTCAAGGGGCATGAGGTGGTGTTTGTGGACGATTCCGGCACGGCGGAAACACGGCAGGCACTGCGCCAGGCGGCGGAGCGCTTCCCGGAGGTGCGGGTCATCCGCCTGCAGCGTCGTATGGGTGAGGCGGCAGCACTTGCCATCGGCGCCGGCTCGGCTCGCGGAGGGGTGCTGATTACGCTCGACCCCTACCTGCACGTCGCGATCGAAGAGCTGCCGAAGCTACTGGAGCCGCTGCAGGAGGGCATGGACCTGGTGTGCGCCTGGCGCTGGCCGCGGCACGAGGGCGGTCTCAGCGGCCTCGCGTCGGGATGGTTCAACGCGGCGGCGCGCTGGCTGACTGGGGTCCAGGTGCACGATCTCAACTGCCGCACCCGGGTTCTGCGGCGGGGGGGCATTGAGGACCTGCCGCTCTACGGCGACCTGCACCGATTCCTGCCGATCTTCGCCGCGCGGCGGGGCTACCGCTGGTGCGAGGTCCAGGTGCCGCAGCAGGCCGGCAAGCACGAGGTGGGCGCGCGGGATGTCCGCTCGTACGTGGGCCGGCTGCTGGATCTCTTGACGCTGGCCTTCCTGACGCGGTTCGTGAAGCGGCCCCTGCACCTCTTCGGGTTGATCGGGCTGGCGAGCTTCCTCAGCGGGTTGGTGATCGCGCTTCACCTGGCCTATACCCGGCTGATTCTCGACCAAGCGATCGGCCACCGCCCCATGCTGCTTCTGGCAGTGCTGCTCATCGTCGTCGGCATCCAAGTCGCCTCGGTGGGTCTGCTGGGTGAGCTGATGGTCTTCACCCACGCCCGCGACCTGAAGGACTACGTTGTGAAAGAAGAAGCATGATGGGATTACACAGATTCGCAGATCACATCGCACACGGCGACCGATGACCCTGGCGACGATGCGCTGGCATGAGGCGGTGAACGTCCGCTACGACCAGGACTTCCGACGACAGAGCCTGGTGCGGCTGGCCCGGCGGTTCGTGCAGGGGCCCCGCGTGCTGGACCTGCGCTGCATCACGGGCTCACTAGCGCTGGACCTGGCCGAGGCGGGGATGGACGTGACGGCACTGGACGCCTATGAGGGGGCCGTGGCGCGTACCAACGAGCTGGCGCGTCAGCGGGGCCTGGCCGTGCCAATGGCGCACCTGTGGGATTTCGACCGGCTGCCTGACTGGGTGCGGGAGCAGCGCTTCGATACGGTGGCGTGCCTGGACGTGTTGAACCATGTCGAAGATGACGTCGCCGCACTCGCCCAGGTCGCCGAGATCGTGCGGCCAGGGGGCCGCCTGATTGTCGCCGCCCCCGCCTTCCCGTCGCTCCTCGGCCGGCGGGACCGGTCGCTGGGGCATCTACGGCGGTACACGAAGCCCGGCTTGCGCGCGCTTCTCGAGCGGCACGGCTTCACCGTGGAGCGGTTGCAGTTTTGGAACTTCATCGCCCTGCCGCTTTATGCCGCGATCGAGGGCGGCCTTCGGGCGCGCATCTCCGACAACTTCCGCTACGGCTGGTGGGGGGCGCTGGGCTCGCTGCCCAACCGCCTCTTCAGCTGGTGGTATCTGACGGTGGAGAACCGCGTCACGTTCCCGGCCGGGCTCACCCTGCTAGCGGTGGCGCATCGGGCCGGGGCGGCCGCGGACTCTACCTCATGATGAGCCGACCGACGACCGGAGAGCGGGTAGCGATGCTGATTGCCACGCTCGGAGGATTGGGCCGCGCTCCCGTGGCGCCGGGCACCGTCGGCTCGCTCATCGGAGCGAGCCTCGTGTGGGTGCTGCCGACGGAGCTGATCGCACAGGCGGCCGTCACGGTAGGCCTGGCCGTTATTGGGGGCTGGGCCGCCGGCACGGCCGCCAAGCGGGAACAGTGCTCCGATCCCAGCGCCGTCATCATTGATGAAGTGGCCGGGATGCTCGTGGCAGGGTTCCTCCTGCCGAAGCGCGCCGGGCTGCTACTGGCCGCGTTCCTTCTATTTCGCCTGTTCGACATCGGGAAGTGGTTTCCCATGAAGCAGCTCGAGCGGCTGCCCGGCGGCTGGGGCATCATGGCGGATGACCTGGCGGCGGGGCTGTTCAGCCGTTTGCTCCTTTTGCTGTGGCCGGTGCGGTGACGGTATGACAGGGGTCCGAACGATGCATCAGCGTTCCACCTGGCGATCCGACGGCCGCAGCTGGCGGCGGCTGACCGCCGTCCTGCTGCTGGCCATCGTCGCTTTCCAGGTGTGGCTCATCCGGGCCCACTGGATCGATACGGACGAGGGGGCGCATCTCATGGACGCCCGGCTCGCCTCAGAGGGGCTCACACCGGTGGCGGATTTCGACTCCCGCCAGCCGCTCTACGTCTATACGTACCTCCCCGCCTTCCGCCTCTTCGGCGAACACTACGCCAGCGGGCGGGTCATGCCGTTGTTATGGACGCTGCTGCTCGGCGTGACGATATGGGCGCTGGCCCGGCGGTTGTGGGGGCGGCTGGAGGCGCACGCGGCACTCCTCCTCTTTGCGTTTGCGCCCTCGATCGTCATCAACTCCAGCGTCGTCAAGACGGAGCCGCTGGCGATGCTGCTGACGGCGCTGGGGATACTCGGCCTGGTCGTCCACCTGCAGTCCCGGCGCTGGTGGCCGCTGGTCCTGGCCGGGGTTTCGTTCGGGCTGGGCTACTACGTGCGCGAGTCCACGCTGGCCGGAGTGGCCGCGTCAGGGCTGGTGTTCCTCGTTCATGCGCGCGAGGGCGCGGCCCGGCTCCTCCGGCGGTGCCTGGCGCTGGGACTCGGTTACGCGGCCGTCGTGGGTACGGTCCTGCTCGCCTACGCCTCGCGCTTCTCCTGGCCGCAGATGCTGGCGAACGAATCGCTCTTTCCGCTGGCGGAGATTTCGGGAAGCCTGCGGCACATCCTCGGCTGGGTGGCGCCGCCTGGGGCGGTGGAGGCCGTCCACTCCGTTCGACAGTCGGACCAGAACTGGACCTCGACGTTCCAGCATCTGACGGAGGCTCTTCGGCTCAACCTCCACTTTGCGGCCGGGGCACTCGTGGCACTTGGGCTCTGGCTCGCGGATCTCCGTCGCCGACGTTCGGCGCGCAGCGGTCAGGACCGCGGAGCGTTTGGGCTGACGGTCGCCGGTGCCTGGCTCTTCAGCATGACCCTGCTGTACGGGTACTACACCCTGCACCGGGGGTTTTTCCAGTCGTACGTGCGGGAGCTCATCCCGCCGCTGGCGCTGCTGAGTGCTTGGGCACTCACACGGCTGATTCGGGACGCGGGCTGGGAGTGGTGCGCCGAGGTGCTGGCCCCGCTGACCCTGCTTGTCTGTGCCGCGGTCGCGGCTCTCGGACTGCGCAAGCCAGGCAGCGCCACATTCGTCGCACTACTCGCCATCGCGGGCACCGGCTGGGCCGTCTTCCGCTCGGCATTCACCTCGCCGCGCCGCCGCGCGGCCTACGTCGTGGCGTGGTTCGTCCTGCTGGTCGCGTACTTCGCCGCGGTGGCCATCCGTCCGGCGCTGCAGCTGGTCTTTCCGGTCGCCGCCCTCGTGCTGGTGATTGCGCTGGCACGTCGAGCCACGCACCGCCCGGCCTGGGAGGCGGCGGCGGCACGCTTCACCACCCTCGCCCTGCTGGTAGGCGCTGCTCTCCTGACGGCGGCCTATGCGGGCCGTATCCTCGACCCGGCCTACGCCTCCGACTGGTCGCCCCGGACGGTGGCGGGGGCGGTGGCGGCCATCAAGCAGGTGTCGAAGCGGACGGACGAGGTGCTCTCCGGTGGCATGGTGTGGGTGCTCGAATCGGGCCGGCGGCCGTTCCTCGACATCGCCCATCCGCTGGCCTACACCGATGCGATGCCGCCGGAGGTGGCGCGCCGCGTCGCCGAGCGGCTGGCGACGGATCCGCCGCGCATCATCGTGCTGGACCACTACACCGAGTGGGCCTACGCGCGGCACGTGCCGGCGTTCGCCGGAGTGTTGACGCGCTCGTACCGGCTCGTCTGGGAGCGCCGGGATTCGTGGCGGCCGGTGCAGGTATACGTGCTAGACCACAGAGATCACAGATGAACGCGCCACAGAGACACAGAGGACTGAAGAACCGGGCTTAGCGATGGCGTTCTTAACACTCCTCTTCTATCTCTTCGTCATCTACATCCGGCCCGGCGAGTGGGTGCCGGCGTTCGCCAACTGGCGGATCCTACAGCTCGCCACCGTCGCGGTGCTCTTCTTCATGGCGACCGAGATGGCGCTGGGCAAGCGCGCGTTCGCCAAGGTACCGCACAACGGGATGCTCCTCGGGCTCTTCGCCTCGATCCTGCTCTCCCACGCGGTGCATACGTACATCGGCGGGATGATCGGCTCTTTCGGCTTCTTTTCGACGAATGTCGTTGTCTACCTCCTGATCGCCAACATTGTGACGACACCCCGTCGGCTCCAGGTGACGCTGTGGCTGCTGATCGGCCTCTCGGCGGCACTGGCCATCCAGGGCATCCACCAGTCGCAGACCGGCCTCGGCTGGGCGGGGCAGCCGTTGGTCCTTGATGGCATGGTTCCGCGGATCGACTGGATCGGGATCTTCGAAGACCCGAATGATCTCGGTCTGGCCTTCGTGATGGTCATTCCGCTTCTGCTCGGCGAGATCTTCAAGCGTGAGTTTTTCCTCTTCAAGATCGTACCCCTGGTGCTTCTGGGCGTCCTGATCTACGGTGTCTACCTCACGAACTCGCGCGGAGGCATCATCGCGCTCATGGCCGCCTTCGCCTACTTTTTCATCAAGCGCTCGCGCTGGCGGGTGGTAGGCGGGTTTGTCGGCCTGGCCCTCGCCGCGCTCATCTTCCTGTTCGGCCCCTCCCGCCTGGGGATCATGTCCGCCGGCGAGGAGTCGGCTGCCCAGCGGCTCGGGGCGTGGTACCACGGCTTCCAGCTCCTGAAGGCGAGTCCGATCTTCGGCCGCGGGCAGGGGATGTTCACCGATGCCTATCCGCTGACGGCGCACAACTCGTTCATCCTCGCCTTCGCGGAGCTCGGGCTCGTCGGGTTTTATTTCTGGGTGGGGCTGCTCTACGTCTCGTTCAAGACGTTCTCGATCGTCCAGCAGCACGACCGGCGGCTGGCCCCTTACGCGTTCGGGCTCCAGGCGGGCCTGGTCGGCTTCTCGGCGGCGGCGTTCTTCCTCTCGCGGACGTACATCCTGCTGCCCTACCTGCTCGTGGCGCTCTCGGCGGCCACGCTCAACATCGCACACCGCACCAACCCCGCGTGCGACTTCGTGTTCACCCGGATCGACCGGCGCAACGTGGTCCTGGCCTGCGCGGCTATTATCGCCCTGATCCAAATCGCGATGAAGACATGGCTGTGATACCAGCGGGAAACACCTCCTCGGCTCAGGGCTCGCCCGCCCCGGCACGCCGGGTCGGGCCGGGGGGGCTGGGGGCTCGGGGGACGAATGCTCTACCGGGACGCGAGAGCGTGCCCCTGCCCGACGGGGTCTCGCTCAGCGTCGAGGGTCGCAGCCTCACCATGGCCGCCTCGCGCGGGGTGCTGTGGTCCGGCATCAACGTCGTGGCCAAGAGCGGCGTGCGGTTCGTGACGACGGCACTCCTCGCCCGGGTGCTGCTGCCGGAGGACTTCGGCATCCTCGGCATGGCGCTCATGGTCAACGAGATGGTGAACCTGTTGGGCGGCCTGAGCCTGGGCCAGGCGCTCATCCAGAAGCGCTCCGTAGACGAGCGGCACTTCCACACGATGTTCTGGGCGAACCTCATCGTCGGGGTCGTCCTCGCGGTCGGCTTTCTCCTCGCCGCACCCGTCGCCTCCGCGTTCTTCCACAACGACCGGGTCGGCCCGGTCGTGATGGCAATGTCGCTGAACTTTCTGCTGACCTCGGCGGGTGGCGTGCACCGGGCCATGCTCACCCGGCAGCTCCAGTTCCGGCGTTTCTCGATCCTCAACATCACGAGCACCGCGGTGCGAAGCGTCGTCTCCCTCACCCTGGTCTACGGCGGGGCTGGGCTGTGGGGGGTGGTGGCGGGCATTCTCGCGGAACGGGCGACGGCACTCGTGCTGCTCGCGGTGATGGTGCGATGGCGGCCGAAGTTCGAGTTCCACTGGGACGCGTTCCGGGAGCTGTTCCGCTTCAGCCGGAACCTGTACGCGGACAACTTCGCGCGGTACTTCAACACCAACACCGACTTCCTGCTGACCGGGCGGTTGCTCGGGGCCTCGGCGCTGGGCTTCTACCAGCTTGCCTATAACCTCCCGCACATCGTCCTCACCCACATCAGCGAAACGATCTCGGAGATACTCTTTCCGATCTACTGCAGGGTGCAGGATGACCACGCCCGGTTCCGGCGCGGGTTTTCGATGACGGTCGTGTTCATTGCGCTTGTGACCTTCCCGTGCATGGCGGGCCTTGCCGTGATTGCCCCCGAGTTCGTGCGCGCCGTCTACGGTGTGCGGTGGGCGGCGGCGATTGTGCCGATGCAGGTGCTGTGCCTGGCGGCGGCCGCCAACTCCGTCTTCGACCCGATCGGCTCGCTCTGCCATTCCAAGGGCCGGCCGGACATCGGGCTGAAGTGGAACTTCCTCATACTGCCGCTGACGGTTGCCGCGTTGATGTTCGCCTCGCGGTGGGGGGTGGTGGGGATTGCGGCGGCCATGAGCGGGCTGGCCCTGTGTTCCATCATCTGCGTGCGCATCGCTATCCGCCTGATCGGTCTCCGCCTCTCCGACTACCTGCGCGCGCTCACGCCGGCGTTGGGCGGCTCGCTCGTGATGGCGCTGGCCCTGCTCACGCTCCGGCTGTGGCTGGCTCTCCGCTGGCCCGGCGTGTCGGATGCGGTAGTACTGGCCGTGTGCGTGCCCTTCGGGGCGGCGGTCTACCTGGCGGCGATCTGGCTGCTGTGGTCGCAGACTGCGAGCGAGTTCATGGGGTTCGCCCGAAGGGTGTTGGGTCGGAAGGTGGCATGAGGGCGCTGCCGTTCGTGTCCGTCATCGTGGGGGTGCGCAATAGCGAGGGAACGATCGGCCCGTGCCTGGAGTCGCTGCTGGCCCAGGACTATCCGAAGGACCGCTACGAGGTGATCGTCGTGGATAACGATTCGACCGATGGGACAGCCGCGCGCATCAAGGCCGCCCCCGTGCGGTACGCGTCTGAGGACCGAGGTCATAGCGCTGCGTGGGCGCGCAACCGGGGGCTGCGTGAGGCGCGTGGAGAGATCATCGCGTTCACCGATGCGGACTGCGTGGCCGCTCCGGACTGGCTCAGGCGCGGAACCGCGGCGTTCACGTCGCCGGCCGTCGGCTGTGTGGCGGGAGAGATCGTCGCCTATCCGCCAAGAACGCTCGCCGAACGGTACGCCGAAGCGCGCCAGGCGCTCTCCCAGCACTACGCGCTGACCGAGTCGTTCAAGCCCTACGCGCAGACCGCCAACGCTTTTTACCGGGGCGAGGCGCTGCGCCGCATTGAGCCGTTCGACACCTCGCTCGTCATCGTGGAGGATGCGGATTTGGGCTGGCGGATGCAGGACGAGCTGGGCCTCTCCGTCGTCTTCTGCCCCGAGGCGGTTGTCCACCACAAGCATCGCGCGACGGTTCGGGAGCTCCTGCGGCAGAGGACGGGCTACGGCTTCAGCGCGGTCCAGATCTACCGGAAGTACCGCGCGGCGATGGGGCCCTGGACGCTGAAGCACACCTGGTGGGATGCGCTCACGCTGGCCAGAAAGATGGGGCAATGCGCCGCGGCCTCGGCCCGGTGCGCGCTGAACGGCCTGCGCGGGCGGGGGGACTGGGAGCCGGCGCTGTTCGCCGCACTGGACGTCGCCTCACACGCGGCGTATAAGATGGGGCGGCTCAACGGCTCATGCAAGTACCGCATCTGGTATGTCTAGCGATGCGACACACGATGACGGCCTCAGCAGGTCAATGCGGAATTCGGAATGCGGAATGCGGAGTCATATTCCCCATTCCGCATTCCCCATTCCACATTTGCTAGATGGATCTCCTCTCCGTGGTGGTGTGCACGTACAACCGCAGTACCAGCCTGGCCCGGACGCTGGAGAGCCTGGCGGCCCAGCGGACGAACGGCACCTTCACGTTTGAGGTGATCGTGGTGGACAACAAGTCTCGGGACGACACCCGGGCGGTGGTTGAATCGTTCATGCCCCGGTTCGATCCTTCGACTCGCCCCGCCGATAGCGGGGCTCGCTCAGGATTCCGCCCCGCGGACCGCTCCGCGGGGCTCCACATGCGGCTCGCCTACGCGTTCGAAGGCCGGCAGGGTCTCTCCCATGCGCGGAACACCGGTGTGGCGCGCGCGCAGGGCGCTGTCGTGGCGTTCACCGACGACGACGTGCGGCCCCAACCCGCCTGGCTCGCCGCGCTGTGCGAGGCGTTCACGCGCTTCCGGGCGGACTGCGTCTATGGGAAGGTCCTGCCCGAGTGGGAGGCGGAGCGGCCAGGCTGGCTGAGCGACTACTTCCTCGGCCGCCTCGCACTGCTCGACCGCGGAGCGGAGCCGTTTCTCGTCACCGATGAGCGCCAGGAGTTCTACGGCGCCAACTTCGCGGTGACCCGCGCGGCGCTGGCGGCGACCGGGGCGTTCAACCCGGCGCTGGGCCGCACGGGTGAGCAGTTGGGCGGCGGGGAGGACGTGGACTACTTCGCCCGGCTCTTCCGCGCCGGCCGGCGCATCGCCTATGCGCCCGCGGCCGTCGTGCACCACCGGGTGCCGCGCGAGCGCATGACGCCGGGCTACTTCCGCCGCTGGCACTTCCAGCACGGCGAGTCGTCGGCGCACGCGGAGCGCGCGGCGGGGCGAGCACTCTTCGGCATCCCGCTCTGGACGCTGCGCGACTTCGCCGGCCACCTCGGCGGCTGGGTGGCGGCCGGCCTGACGCGCCGCACGGCGCGCCGGCTCGAACATGAGATGAAGCTGATGTTCTACCTCGGCCTGTTCTCGCGCACGCTCCGGACGACGGGCAGGGCATCGTGATGGACCGGCCGCTCGTGAGCGTCGTGATTCCGGCGCACAACTCGTCCCGGTTCATCCGGGAGGCGGTGGAGTCCGCCCTGCGGCAGACGCACCCCGCCATCGAGGTCATGGTGGTGGACGATGGTTCGGTCGACCGCGTGGACTGGATCGTCCAGCTCGATCCGCAGCGCGTGACGTACCTGTGGAAACCCAACGGCGGTCCAGCGAGCGCTCGCAACGCCGGCGTCCGGCTGGCGCACGGGGCCTACGTCGCCTTCCTCGACGCGGACGACGCGTGGGAGTCCGGCAAACTGGAGCGGCAGCTGGCGGCCCTCGCGCGTCGTCCGGAGGCCGTCCTCGTCTATGGGGCGGTGCGCCGCATGGACGAGTCGGGTTGTCTGCTCGAAGACGTCCCGCGCGCCCTGCCGCGGCCGTCCGGCCGCATTGCGGAATCGCTCTTCTGGCAGAACGTCATTCCGACCTCGACGGTGCTGGCGCGCCGCGAGTGCCTGGAAGCGGTCGGGCTCTTCGACGAGTCGCCGACACTCATCTCCGTGGAGGACTACGACCTGTGGCTGCGGGTCGCGGAGCGAGGGGAGTGTCTCGGCCTCGATGAGCCGCTGGCCCGCTACCGCCTGCACTCGGGCGGCATCGGCAAGCGGACACAGCGCTCCTACGACGGGGAGCAGCGGGTCATTGAACGGGCCGTCGCCCGCGAGGGCGTCTTGCGCGGGGACCGGGCGCGGCTGCGTCGCCGGCTAGCCCAGCTGCGCTTTGCCTGCGGCCACGAGTACTGGACCGCGGGGGCGCTGCGCGAGGCGCGCGCCCAGTTCCGCGCGAGTCTCGCCCACCGGCCGTGGCAGCTCAGGGGATGGGTCTACTATCTCGCGGCCGTGCTCGGGCGACCGGGCGTCGCCATGGCGCGCTCCGCCAAGGACCTGCTCCGGCCGGCCGCATCAGCTCCGGCCGGGACGAGGCCGGGCGCCATCCGCCTCCTGCACGTCTTGAACACGCTGGACACCGGCGGGGCGGAGTACGTCGTGCTCAATCTCGCGCGGCGGCTGGATCCCGCGCGCTTCTCATTGCACGTTTGCGGGTTGTCCGGCGAGGGGTCGCTGGCCGACGCGTTCCGGCGCCTGGGCGTCACCGTCCACGCGCTGCGGCGCCGTCCGGGCGTGGATGTGGGACTGTGCTTCGCCCTCGCCCGCCTGATCCGGCGCGAGCACCTCGAGGTCGTCCATACCCACAACGCCGGGCCGTGGCTCTATGGCGGGCTGGCGGCGAAGCTCGCGGGGGCTCGGCTCTGCCACACCGAGCACAGCAACCTGTTCCCGCACCAGCAACTGATGATGGCGGCCGAGCGGTGGCTGGTGCGCTGGACCGACGTGCTCATCAGCGACTCGGAGAAGGTGACGCGTCACCTCATTGAGCGGCAGGGCGTCCCGGCGGACCGGATCACGACGGTCCCGAACGGCATCGACGCGGAGCGGTTCGCGCGCCCAACGGACCGACTTGGCGCGCGGCGCGCGCTGGGCATCGGCGCGGACGAACCGGTCGTCGGGACGGTCGGGCGCCTCGCGGCGGTCAAGGACCAGGAGACGCTGTTGGAGGCCTTCGCGCTCGTCGCGGCCGCCTACCCCGAAGGATGGCTGCTCCTCGTCGGCGAGGGATCCCTGCGGTTGGCCCTGGAAACACAGGCGGTACGGCTGGGCATCGGGCGGCGGACCATGTTCCTCGGCGACCGGACCGATGTGCCGGAGCTCCTCGGCGCCATGGACGTGTTCGTGCTCTCTTCCGTGAGCGAGGGGTTGCCGCTGACGATTTTGGAAGCCATGGCCGCCGGCCTACCGGTCGTGTCGACGCGCGTCGGCGGCATTCCGGAAGCGGTGGTGGACCGGGAGACCGGGTGGCTGGTGCCGCCGAAAGACCCGCGCGCGCTGGCGGAGGCGCTCATCTGTGCTCTGGCGGATGAAGCGGAGCGGCGGCGGCTGGGTGCGCGCGGCCGCGCGCGCGTGAAGGCGTGTTTTGACCTTGGACGGATGGCGGAGGCCTATGCGCGCGCTTATCATCACTAACCTGTTCCCGAACCGGGCGGAGCCCGGGCGCGGGCTGTTCAACCAGCAGCAGCTCGCCGCCCTGCCGCGAGACTGGGCGCTGGAAGTCATCGCCCCCGTGCCGTGGGCGCCCCGCGTGCCGTTCCTCCCGGGGTCATGGCGGCGGCTCGCCGGCATCCCCACGCGCGAGACCATCGGCGGTCTGACGGTGCACCACCCACGGTACCTGGTGGTTCCGAAAGTGGGCCGCTGGCTCTCGGGCCGCACGTTCTTCCACGGCATCTGGCCGACGATGCAGCGCGCCCACGCGGCCGCCCCGTTCGACGCGATCCTCGCGACGTGGGCGTACCCCGATGTTTTTGGCGCCGTGCTTGCCGCGCGGCGGCTCGGCCTACCGGTCGTGGCGAAGGTGCACGGCAGCGACGTGCATATGGCCGCGCGTTCCGGCTGGCGCCGCCGCGCCATCCGCTGGGCGCTGGAGCGGTGCGCCGGTGTCGTGGCGGTGTCGGCATCGCTCAAGGCGGTGCTGGTTGGCTTTGGCGTGCCGGAGGAGAAGATCCGCGTCGTCCCCAACGGCGTCGATATCGAGCGGTTCCGCCCGATGGACCGGCGCGAGGCGCGCACGCAGCTGTCGCTGCCGCTGGAGGGCCGGCGCATTGTCTTCGTGGGCAACTTGGCGCCGGTCAAGGGAATCCCGGTCCTCCTACAGGCGATGGCCGCATTGCCGGAGGACGTGTCGCTCAGCCTCGTGGGGGACGGCGCGCAGCGCGCGGCACTCGACGCACTCATCAAGCGGCTCGGACTCACCGGCCGCGCCACCCTGGTCGGGCGCGTACCGCACGCCATGATCCCCTCATGGATGAACGCCGCGGATCTCTTCTGCCTGCCCAGTGCCAGCGAAGGCTGCCCGAACGTCGTCGTCGAGGCGCTGGCCTGCGGCCGCCCAGTGGTGGCCAGTCGGGTCGGCGGCATCCCGGAGCTGCTGCAGGATGCGCGGTGCGGCCTGCTCGTCCCGCCGAACGAGCCGGCCGCGCTAGCCGAGGCGCTGCGCCGCGGCCTCGACGGGTCGTGGGAGCCGGCAGTGATCCGCCGCACCGTGGAGAACCGCGGCTGGGGGGAAAGCGCGCGGCGGCTCGGCGCCGTGATGCAAGCCGCGAGCATGGGGTCAGACCCCAAGCTCAAAACTCTGGAAGTTTCCCGATTGGAGTCTGACCCCAGTTGATGGAGACCGCTGCGGTGAGCGATCAGACGATCCATGTGATGACGGTGGATACCGAGTTCTCGACGCACCCCGGCGAGGTCGGCCTGACCGGACGCCTCGGAGGCGAGGAGTTCGGCGTGACGAGGCTGGCCGACATCTGCCGCCGCCACGGCGTGCGGGCGACGTTCTTCGTGGACGTCTGCAATACGCAGGGGGAGCGGGAGCGGCTGATGCGGGAGGCCGGCCTGCGTCTGCGCGAGGCGGGCCACGACCTCCAGCTGCACACGCACCCCGAGTGGGCGCACGACCCGACGCGCAGCCGCATGTGCGAGTATGAGCTGGACGAGCAGGTCGGCATCCTCACGCAGAGCCGCGCGCGGTTCGAGCGGTGGTTCGGCGTGTCACCGGTGGCCTACCGCGCCGGCGACTGGAGCGCGAACGACCACACGCTGGCCGCCCTGCGCGCGGCGGCGATTCCGGTGGACAGCTCACTCTTCTTCGGCTGGCCGCCCTGCGAGCTGACGAACCCGGAGGGGGCCTCGAACCGGCCGCGCCGCTGCGGCGACGTGCTGGAGCTGCCGCCGACCATCTTCAAGGGCCGCGGCCCGGGCCGGCCGTACCGGCTCCTGAGCACCGACGGCCAGCCCTACGGCGAGGTCGCCGCCGTCGTGCGCCGGCTGACTGCCGGCGGCAGCCCCGTGCTGGTGTCGGTGTACCACAGCTTCAGCTTTCTCGGCTGGAACCGGCGGCGCACCCGCTATTGGGTCGAGCGGAACGACGTGCGCAAGTTCGAGCGGTTCGTCGAGGCGATTGCGCGCGACGACCGCGCCGAGCACCTGACCGTCCGCGAACTGTACGAGCGCTACCGGCGCGAACCGGCCTTTTTGCTCGAGCGGCCCAATGGGGTGCCAGAGAGCTCCGTGCGATTCGTCGTGCCGAAGCTGCTGGAGCGCGCGTCGAGCCTTGCGCGGAGATGGGTCAGCCCATGACCACGGTCTTGCATGTGCTTGACACCTCGGTGCCGAACCTCTCGGGCTATGCCGTGCGCAGCCGCTACGTGATGGAGTTCCAGCGCCGCGCGGGATGGCACCCGGTCGCTGTGACGTCGGACCGCCACCGAACGGACCGCGACCGCGAGGAGTTCAACGGTATCACGTATTACCGCAGCCGCCTCGCCGGGAAGGCGGCGCGCTCCGCGATCGGGCGCGATCTGCGGCTCATGCGTCGCCTGCGCCGGGATATCCTGCGGATCGCCCGGGACGAATCAGTGGGCGTCATCCACGCCCACTCGCCCGTCCTGTGCGGCCTGCCCGCGTGGTCAGCCGCCCGGACGCTGGGCCTGCCGTTCGTGTACGAGGTCCGCGCGCTGTGGGAGGATGCGGCGGTCGACCAGGAAAAGACGACGGAGCGCGGCATCCGCTATGCGCTCACCCGCGCGATCGAGACGTTCATCCTGCGCCGCGCGGACCGGATCGTCGTGATCTGCGAGGGGCTCAAGGCGGACATCGCCCGCCGCGGCATTCCGTCGCGCCAGATCGTCGTCGTCCCGAACGGCGTGGACGCCGCATCCTTCACGCCGCGGGAGCCCGACGCGGCTCTTCGGGCGCGCTACGGCCTCGCCGGGAAGCGCGTCCTCGGCTTCATCGGAAGCTTCTTCCAGTTCGAGGGACTCTCGACGCTCCTCGACGCGGTCCCGCTCATGGCCGCGCGCGACTCCTCGGTGCGCGTCCTCCTGGTCGGCGGCGGCCAGGAGGAGGACGCCCTGCGGCGCGCGGCGGAGGAGCGGCGGCTCCTGGACACGGTGATCTTTGCCGGCCGCGTCCCGCACGAGGAGGTGAGCGCGTACTACTCCATCATGGACGCGCTCGTCTACCCGCGCATCTCGAAGCGGATCACGGAGCTGGTGACGCCGCTCAAGCCGCTGGAAGCGATGGCGATGGGGAAGCTCGTCATCGCCAGCGACGTGGGCGGCCTGCGGGAGCTCGTGACGGACGGGCGGACCGGCCTCGTTTTCCGGGCGGGCGATGCGCGCGACTTGGCCGAGACGTGCCTGGCCGCGCTGGCCGACCCGCGGCGCGCGGCAGCACTCGGGCGCGAGGCGCGCGCGTACGTCGAGCGGGAGCGCGACTGGAGCCGCATCTGTGCGGCGCACACCAACCTCTACGAGGGGCTGAACCACAGATGAAAATGATCAGCGTGGTGGGTGCGCGGCCCAACTTCATGAAGATCGCCCCGCTCATCGCGGCGATGAAGCGCGAGCCCGCGCTTGAGGGGCTCCTCGTGCACACCGGCCAGCACTACGACGAGGCGATGTCGCAGACCTTCTTCGACGAGCTCGGCATCCCGCAGCCGGACCTCAACCTCGGCGTCGGCTCAGGCAGCCACGCCGCGCAGACGGCTGCCATCATGGTGCGGTTCGAGGAGATCCTCCTCGATCGCCGGCCGGACCTGGTCCTCGTCGTGGGCGACGTCAACTCCACGCTCGCCTGTTCGGTCACCGCGGCGAAGCTCGAGATCCCGGTGGCGCACGTTGAGGCCGGCCTGCGCAGCTTCGACCGGAGCATGCCGGAGGAGATCAACCGGATCGTCACCGACGCGCTCTCGGATCTGCTCTTCACCACGTGCGAGGAGGCCGACCGGAACCTCGAGCGGGAGGGCATCCCGAAGGAGAAAATTTTCTTCGTCGGCAACGTCATGATCGACACGCTCCTCCGCCACGTCGAGCAGGCGAAGCGCTCGACCGTCCGCGAACGGCTCGGCCTGCGGGAGGAGCCCTACGCGCTCGTGACGCTGCACCGGCCCTCTAATGTGGACGACCCCGCCTCGCTGCGGGAAATCCTCGCCGCGTTTGCGGAGCTGGAGCGGCACCTCGCCATCGTGTTCCCGGTCCACCCGCGCACGCGCAAGCAGTTCACCGAGTTCGGTCTCGAGCCGGAGCTGGCCAAGATGACGCGACTGAAGCTCATCGAGCCGCTCGGCTACCTCGACTTTCTCCACCTCATGGTCCACGCGAAACTCGTCCTGACCGACTCCGGCGGCATCCAGGAGGAGACGACGGTTCTCCAGGTGCCGTGTCTGACCCTGCGCGAGAACACGGAGCGCGGGGTCACCATCACGCACGGGACGAATCAGCTCGTCGGGATGCGTGCCCAGGCCATCATCGCGGCGGCGAGCCGGGCGCTGGCCGGGCGGCGGACCGAGCGGCGCGTGCCGCCGCTGTGGGACGGGCGCGCGGCGGAGCGCATCGTGGAGATCCTGGCCAGGCGCGCGGACGCGCTTGCGAAGAAGAAGGGCGGGTCATGAAACATACCAGCGTCTGGCTGCCGGCATACCTGTGCACGCGGTTCAAACCCAGACCTTCGGGCCGGCCGGTCCACGTCATGTGTTGCTTCGTGGACCACTACGAGCCGGAGTGGGGCGGGGCGACGCTCGAGACGCGCCTCGCGCGCGTGGAGCGATGGGTGACCGAGTATCCGAAGCTGGCGGGCGCTCACCGGGACGCGGACGGCTGCCCGCCGCGCTACACCTTCTTCTACCCGGCGGAGGCGTACCACCCCGAGGTGCTCGAGCGGCTCTCGGCGCTGTGCCGTGCGGGGCTCGCCGAGGTGGAGCTCCACCTCCACCACGACGCCGACACGAGCGAAACGCTGCGGACCAAGCTCGAGGAGGCCAAACGCGCCTTCGTCCGCCACGGCCTGCTCTCGCGCGAGCGCGGCACGGGTGCGGTCCGCTTCGGGTTCATCCACGGCAACTGGGCGCTCGACAACGCGCGGCGGGACGGGAAGTGGTGCGGCGTCAACGACGAGCTGCGCGTCCTGCGCGCGAGCGGCTGCTACGCCGACTTCACGCTGCCCTCCGCCCCTAGCGAGACGCAGACCCGGAAGATCAACAGCCTCTACTACGCCACCGACGACCCGGCGCGCCCGAAATCGCACGACACCGGTCGCGACGCCGCGGTGGGGCAGCCGGCCGAGGGCGACCTGCTCATCGTGCAGGGGCCGCTGACGCTCAACTGGCGCCGGCGAAAGTGGGGGCTCTTCCCGCGCATCGAGAACGGCGAGTTGACCGGTGCGAACCCACCCACGCCCGATCGCGCCGACCTGTGGATCCGGGAGCGCATTGGGGTGCGCGGCAAGCCCGACTGGGTCTTTGTGAAGGTGTTCAGCCACGGCGCCAAACCAACCAACACCGACGTCATGCTGGGGCGGCCGATGGACGAGCTGTTCGGCTACCTCGAGTCCGCGTACAACGACGGCACCAACTTCCGGCTCCACTACGTGACGGCGCGCGAGATCTACAACCTCGTGCGGGCCGCCGAGCGCGGCGAGTCCGGCGAGCCCGGCCGCTACCGCGACGGCGAATTGGTCAACCCACTGGAGGCGCCATGAACCGGTTCAAGGGTGTGTTGTGGCTGGCCGTCGCGCTCGCGGCGGGCGGCGTGTTGTGGGCGGCGCGCCATCATTCCGTGTCGGCGCCCGCAGCGGCCGGCGCAGACCTCTACTGCGGCTTCGAGACCCCCGCGGGGTGGGACATCTCGCCGGAAGAAGGCTTCACGCTGGAGCGCTCGACGGACCATGTGACGGAGGGAGCCGCCTCGCTGAAGGTGGTCTTCCCCGCGGCCGAGTATCCGAGCATCAACACGAAGAAGCTCCGGCAGCGCGCGACGCGCTACGACGATCTCGTGTTCGACGTGTTCAATCCGCAGGACTACCCGGTCAAGTTCGCGGTACGGCTCGACGACCGCAACCGCAAGCGCGTCACCCTGGAGCGCACGCTTGAGCCGGGCGCCAACCGCGTCTGGCTGCCGCGCCATGAGATCGCCCGCAAGCTCGACCCGGAGAGGCTGTTTTTCATCGTCCTGTTCATCGACGACACGCCGGGCCAGCCGGTGACGCTTTACTTCGACAACATGCGCTTGGCCTCGGCCCAGCCGGCCGCGACCGGCACGCCCGCACCTCCCAAGGAAGCAGCGCCTCAGCCGGCACCGCCAGCGCCATCCCAACCGCCAGCCGAGCCGGCTCTGGCCCCTGAGCCGCCGCTGCCCGCTCTGCCGCCCAAACCACCGGCGGTCACGTCGGGTGAGCTGACGCTGGCGGCCGTGAAGCTCCGGGAGAGCGGTCGCACGCACACGCTGGTCTCTCAGGGCATCCCCTTCGCGCCGGGACAGCTGAGCGACGAGCGCAACGTCGCGGTCTTGGCGGGTGACGTCGAGCTGCCCCTCGGGGCGAAGGCGCTCGCGCGCTGGCCGCAGGACGGTTCCATCCGCTCGCTGCTCGTCCAGTTCCGGCTCGACGCGGACCAGCTCCGCGGTCCCATCACGATGCGCTGGGGGACTGCGCGGACGACGACGGACGTGCCGGTCACACCGGTGACCTGGAAAATCCCGGAGGGGTTCCTGCTTCTGCCGGCCCGGTGGCTGTGCGACTCCGAGGTGATTGGCGAACAGGTGCCGATGGGCGACAATGACGTTCCGGAGTATGACGAGCGGATTCAGCAGTACTACCCGGACCGGCGCGACGACCCCCCGACGGGCGACATCCGCGAGGACGGCTACTACAGCACGCCGCACGTCTTCTACCAGCTCTACGTGCGCTCCGGCGATGCGGACATCTTTCTTGCCGCCCGACACGAGGTGCTCCAGTACCGCGAGCAGGAGATCCTGCTCGACGGACCGGAGCGCGGCCGCCACCGCCGCTACGGCGAGACGCGGTATCTCTATGTCGAGGCGCTCGTCGACGACTACCTCCTGACGGGCGACGAGCGCTCCAAGGAGGTCGCCGGCTTCATGGCGGACCACCTGCTGCGCCAGTTTCCGCCGGCCAGGGCGTTCTACCCGAAGGACGCGGACAACTTCTGGACCGAGCGTGAAGCGGCGTTCCCGTTCCTCGGCGTCGTGCTCTACTACAGCATCACCGGCGACCCGGCCTACCGGAAGGCGGCCGATCAGTACATGGACAACCTGTACCGGATGCAACGGCAGTGGCCCGGCCGCGGTGGCTTCATCCACAACCTCTACGCGCACGACACGGAGGAAGGCTGTCGGCCGGATGAATACGGCGGCTCGCCGTTCATGACCGGGTTGCTCCTCGAGCCGATCATCGACTACCATCGGCTGACCGGCAGCCCCACCGCCGCCCGGTCGATCTTCCTCGCGCTGGACTGGCTCATGCGCGAGGGGCTCTCCGGCAGCGGTGACACGTTCCTGTACCTGACCTGCGACATGCATCGCCAGGACCAGGATCCCACCCCGGATCTGAACTTCCTGGTCGTGCATGCGTTCGGCTACGGCTACCGCTTGAGCGGCTACCAGCGGCATGAGTATCTGGCGCTGGGCCGGACGCTGCTGGAGCGGGGGGTGCACGATGCCTTCTTGAAGAACCGGAAGCACTTCAACCAGAACTTCCGCAGCAGCGGCCATTTCCTTGCGTACCTGCGGAACGCGCCCTCCGAGGCTCCCGCCGCGTCGGCGGAGCACCCGGACGTGTTCTTCCACGATTCCTTCGACGACGCGCTGGGCCGGTGGTCGTCCCCGGAGGGAGACGCGGTGCTGGAGCTCGACCGGCAGGTCGTGTTCGCCGGCCCCGGCGCCATGCGGATGAGCAGCGTCTCCGCCTCCTCCAAGCTGACCGCCGGATGGTCCGTCGAGGCATGGGACTTGGAGCAGCATCCGGTGCTTCGATTCGCCTACAAGATCCCGCGCGGCGTGCCGGTCGGTCTGCGGTGCCAGACAATGCTCGGCGATTGGGTCAGCCTTGGCGGGACAGTCGGCGAGCCGGACGACGCCGCGACCGCCCCTCCCGGGGCGGCGGGGCAGGAGGGCGAGCCGCCGCGCCTCACCGATGACGACCAGTGGCACGAAGTAGTCGTGGATGTCGGGCAGGCCTTCCAGCGCGTGTTACCCGGCATCCGAGTGCTCACGGCGTTCCGCTTCGCCGCGGCGCGCGAGGCGGGTGTCGACCGGCACTGTTGGATCGACGAATTCCATGTTGGAAAATAGCGTCTCGCGCGCTTTCTGGGCTGGGGGTAGTGGCCCCGAGCCAACTGGTGCGGTTCAGCGATGAAGCGCGTGGTGGCATTGGGATTTCAGGACGTGGTGGCGGACGGCGCGAACGGCTCCGGGGAGGCCGTCTCCCGGTTGCCGCTGCACGCCGGCGAGCTGGAGCGGCTGCTCTCGGAACTTCGGCATCTGGGCTGCCAGACGGTGAGCTCCCGCGCGTTCCGCGCCTGGCAGCAGGGCAGGGCCGCGCTCCCCGAGCGCGCCGCCATCCTCACCTTCGACGACGGCCATGCCAGCCATTTCGACCTTGTGGTTCCGCTCCTTCTCCGCTACCGGTTCACCGGGACGTTCTTCATTCCCGTGGATCGCGTGGGCCAGCCGGGCTGCATGACGTGGGACCAGCTGCGCAAGCTGGTCTTCCTCGGCATGGAGATCGGCGCGCGCGGGGTGTCGCGAGAGTCGTTGGCGGCGCGCTCGAAACCGGAGCTGGTGGAGGAGCTCGCTTGCTCGAAGCGGCGGCTGGAGGAGCGGCTCGGCGTCCCCGTCCGGGCGCTCGCCGCGCCCGGCGTGGACTGGAGCGTGGCGGTCGCTGAGGCCGCGCGGGAGTCGGGCTACGATGCGGTCTGGATTTCCACGTCCGGCACCAACGGGTCGGAGACGCACGCGCTGGGTCTGCGCCGCCTCGCGGTTCGCCAACCGTTCTCCGTCCACCAGGTCCTCGCCCTCGTCGATGGCTGGCAGCCGGCCTTCTGGCGGGCCGCGCGCCAACAGATGGCGATCCGCACGCTGAAGCGCGTGCTCGGCGTGTACTGGTATGAGCAGCTCAAGCGTCGGCTTGTTCCCAACGCCTGACGCGTGCCGACGTGTCTGAGTGCCGGTGTGCCGACGTTAACAGAGGAGATCACGATGTCTTTAGTGAAGCGCTTTGAGGACATCGAAGCATGGCAGGAAGCCCGGAAGTTGACCCAACAGATCTATGCGCACACGCAAGGGGATGCGTTTCGAAAGGACTACGGTCTCGTGGATCAGATTCGGCGAGCCGGCGTCTCGAGTATGAACAATGTCGTTGAGGGATTCGACAGCGGTTCCTTCGCAGAGTTCGCACAGTTTCTCGGCTACGCGAGGCGCTCGGCTTCCGAGGTGCAGAGTTGTCTCTACGTCGCGTGGGACCAGCGTTACCTTTCTGAGGACGGTTTCAACGAAACCTATAAGCAGGCCGAGAAGACACGTGCCCTGATCACCGGTTTTATCCGTTACCTTCGTCGCTCAACAGCGGCAAAACGACTCACAGCTAGGCCGGACGCCGGCACGCCGGCACGCCGGCACGCCGGCACATGACGCTGCTGTTTTGGGTCTCAGTGAGCATGTTGCTCTACATCTACGCCGGCTACCCGCTCCTTGTCTGGCTGCTGGCCCGTTGCTTCGGACGGGAGCCCGCGAAGCGCGACATTACGCCGTCGGTGTCGCTGCTCATCCCCGCCTACAACGAGGCGGCGCACATCGAGTCGAAGCTGCGCAACAGCCTCGCGCTGGACTACCCGCGCGGGCAGCTTGAGATCGTCGTGGCCAGCGATGGCTCCACCGACGGGACGAACGCCATCGCGAAGCGCTTCGAGCCGCAGGGCGTGCGGCTCATCGTGCTGCGGGACAACATCGGCAAGTCGGCGATGCTCAGCCGCACCGTGCCGCTCCTGCGCGGCGAGCTCGTCGTCTTCTCCGACGCCAGCAGCGAACTGGAGCCGGGCTCGCTCCGCGCGCTCGTGCGCAGCTTCGCCGACCTGCGGGTGGGCTGCGTGTCGGGGCTCTACCGTCTCACAGGAGGGACAGACCTGCGTGGCCAGGGCGAAGGGCTCTACTGGCGCTACGAGACGTTCCTCAAGCGGCAGGAGAGCCGCCTGCACTCCATTCTCGGCGCGCACGGTGCTTGCTATGCGATCCGTAAGTCGCTCTTCCAGCGCTTCGGCGAATCGGAGATCAACGACGACTACCTCGTGCCGATGCGCATCATCGGTCAGGGCTACCGCGCGGTGTACGAGCCGCAGGCGGTGGCGTGGGAGCGTGAGCTGGCGTCAGTGGGTGGGGAGTTCGCCCGGCGCCGGCGTATCGCGGCGGGGAACTGCCAGCAGATGATCGCCCTACGCCGGATGCTCAGCCCGTTCTACGGCTGGGTCGCGCTCAGCTTTGTGTCCCACAAGATCCTGCGGACCCTCGCACCGCTCTTCCTACTCGTGCTCCTCGCCTCGAGCCTGTGGCTACCTCGGCCGTGGGGAGGCCTCGCGTTGGGCGCTCAGGCGCTCCTCTATGCGAGCGCCTGCGCCGGCTCCTGGTGCCAGCGACGAGGCCGGCAGGTGCGGTGGCTCGCGGCGCCCTTCTACTTCTGCTTCGGCAATGCCGCTATGCTGGCCGGTCTCGTCCGCTACGCGCTGCACCGGGATCACATCACCTGGGAACGGGCGCGTCCGGAATCGGCCCCATGAAGATCCTCGTGAAACGCCGCTTCAGTGGCCCAGTGGCAAGGTGGCAAAGTGGCCAACAGCATCAATGACATGGCGACTTCGCCACTCAGCCACTTTGCCACTCCCATAGTTTTTGGACGCACTCTGAGCCGTACCTCTGATCCATCTGTCGCATTGATTCAACAACAACGTATTGTCGTAATATTACAACTCCAAGACACCAGCCAAGAGCAAATGAGACGCTTGCTACCGCACGTTTAAATCATTAATCATAGAACTACCTGTTAATAAACAAGTTATGTTGAAGAGCAAAGCTCAAAAAACGGCCAGATTGGCACGATCCCTGCTCCCTATATATTCTGCATATGGACTATTTGAGCATTGCTCGTGCAGGTAGAGAAAACGTGGAGGTTGGATTCGGACGGATGAGTACCTTTGTGATTCGTATGCTCTCGATTCGCCGGGAACTCGCGGTTGAGCTCCAACGCTTCATTCTGCTCTGGCGCTACCAGCACCACGTGCCGCCCTTCGCGTTGTGGTGGCGGCTGGTGCTGAAGCGAGTCATGGATCTCGCTGGCGCGCTGGCAGGGCTCATCCTCACCGCTTTCTTGGTGCCGGTCATCGCGGCGGCGATCAAGCTGACCTCGAAGGGGCCGGTGTTCTACAGCCAGGAGCGCATCGGCCGCTTCGGCGACCTGTTCAAGATCTACAAGTTCAGGACGATGCAGATGGACGCCGAGGCCGATGGCCCGGTGTGGTCGGCCGGGGAGCAGGACCCGCGACTAACGTCCATCGGTGGATTCCTACGGCGGACCCATCTCGATGAGCTGCCGCAGCTCTTCAACGTCCTGGTGGGCCACATGAGCCTCGTCGGGCCGCGTCCGGAGCGGCCGCACTTCGTGCACTCACTGCACGGCGCGATTCCGCGCTACGACCAGCGGTTGCTGCTCAAGCCGGGCATCACCGGGTTGGCACAGGTCCACCGCCCCGCCGACACCTCGCTCGCCGATGTCCGGCGCAAGCTGCGCTTCGATCTGCTCTACGTCAAGCGGATGTGTCTCGCGCTCGACGTCAAGATTTTGGCGTGGACGTTCCTCGTTGTGTCGACGGGGAGAGGGATTCGGTAACCTACGCGATGACCCCCCGACGCTTGGCGTCGCCAAGCGAAGCTGCGGGGACACACGGCTTCTCCTCACCGTACATGAGAGGAGGACAAGATGCGGCAGGCACTTCGTGTCACGCTGCTTGGGCTCACGCTGGCCGTCCAGCTCCTCGCGACCGGGTGTCTCGGTCTCAGCGAGGGCACTGGAGGAGGCAGCGGCAGTTCCGGTGGACGGTTTGACGGGGGTTCAGGGTCAGGCGCAGACGGTTTTTCCGGCTTGACCTCAGGCGGGAACGGGTCAGGAACCATCGGGTTCGGCGGGCCGGTTCGCAATCCGGAGCCGGCCAGCATCGCACTCTTCGGAAGCGGGCTGGCGGGACTAGGGGTGTGGCGTCGCCGCAAGGTGTCGAAGAAGACTTAAGCGCCTCTTTCCAAAACCACCAACAGGATTTCGCCGTTCCTCGACTCGCTCTGCTCGCTCGGGACGTGGTGAGCGAGGGAACCGAGTCGAACCACGATTTCGAGATGATTGCGCCGATAGAGCGTCCATCTGCGGAATCATGTTCGGTGTTGAAATGCGTGCTCAGTCAACCCATGGCGGCCGGGTGTCCGGCAGAAACCATGAACGCGATCGGACTCCTCAGCTGATGGCAGCCGTCTTCCGCGCCCGCTCCGCCGTCCAGCGGCTTGCGTTCCTCCCCGCCTGCGCCGCCTTCCTGGCGCTCTTCTGGCCGACGTTCCAATGGATGGCGGACCGGTTCGACGCGCCGGACTCCTTCTACTCGCACGGCTGGCTCGTCCCGCTGGCCGGTGCGTGGCTTGTCTGGCAGCGGCGTGACGCGCTCTCGCGTGCGGCGCTCTCTCCCAGCTACCGCGGGCTCCTACTGCTCGTGCCCGCGGTCACCCTGCACTTCCTGGCCGTCTGGTCACGCCTCCATGTCCTCTCCGGCCTCATGTGCCTCGCAGCGGTCTGGGGGCTGGTCTGGACATTTTGGGGTGGAGAGGCGGTCCGCGCGCTCCGGTTCCCGTTGGCGTTCCTGCTCTTCATGGTGCCGCTGCCCAGTGTCCTGCTCCTCGGCGCGAGCTTCTATTTGAAACTCGCGGCCGCCTGGCTCGCGACGGGCGCGCTCCACTTCGCCGGCATCCCCGCGATCCAGGAGGGCTCGCTCATCCGCCTGCCCCACCTGACGATGCTCATCGACGACGCGTGCAGCGGCCTCCGGTCGCTTCTCAGCCTCGTCGCGCTGGCCACCTTGTGGACTTCGCTGTTGCCTGCCTGCCCCGCTGGGGCGGCAGGCAGGCCGGTTGCCACCGCGCGATGGAAGAAGTTCGTCGTGGTTGCCGCGTCCCTTCCCATCAGCCTGGCGGCCAACATGGTCCGCATACTGGTTCTGACGGCAATCGCGCTCCTCTGGGGCCGCGCGGCCGCCGAAGGGTTTCTCCACTATGGTTCCGGGTTGGTCGTCTTCGGGATCGCGCTAGCCGCACTCGCGTGGCTCGGCCGGGTGCTGACGGGAGCCTCGCGATGAATGGCCGCCGCTCCGCCGGGGCTCCGCTGGCCGCCGCAGCGGTGCTGGCCGCCGGATGGTGGGTGTTGCGCGTGACGGACACCCCGTTCCATGCATCGACGTCCACCCCACCCGCTGCCCCGCGCACGCTCGCCGGCGTCTGGACCGGTACGGCGCTGCCCAACGACCCGCGCTCACTCTCACTGCTCGAGACCGATGATGTGACGCTGATGGAGTACCGGCTGGGCCAGGAGCCGCCGGTCTGGCTCGTCCGGGTTGGCGGGTTCGGCACCCGGGCGGCGTTCCACCCGCCCGAGCTCTGTTATGTGGGCAGCGACTTCGAGGTGCTCGAGCGCGGCCCCATCACCGTCCTGGTGAACGGAGAGGCGCGCCGGGTCATGCGCCTGGTCGTGACCCAGCAGGGGCAGCGGCGCGAGGCATGGTACTGGTTCACCGCCGACGGCCGGACCACCCCCAGCTACCTGACCCAGCAGTTCTGGCTCGTCGCGGACGCCCTGCGTCGACGGCCCTCGGCCGGCACGCTGGTTCACATCTCCAGTCCCATGGAAAACCCTCGGGCGGTCAGCCGCCGCCTGCTCGCCTTTCTTGCCGCCTTAGACTGGGATTCTGGCCATCACCAGCTTGCCAGCGCCCATGCTCCTGCGCCAGACGCTCTCTAGAGTCTCCCGTACGCTTGACCGCCCCCGGAAGGTGTGGTATCCTGCCAACTCGTATCCCCGCCGTCCCCGGAGGTCGTCTCAGACCCGCATGGAACCACAAGGCCGACATTCTGTCGATTGGGAGCAACTGTTTGTCGTCGCTCCCTGCGGCATTGTGCTGCTGGATGCCCATGCGGCGATCCAGTTTCTCAACCAGTCGGCGTTACAGCTTCTTGAGCTCGACCCCGAGGCGGCGGTCGGCAAGCCGTTGACCGACCTCCTGCCCGCGTGGAAGGACACCCCGTTCAGCGCCAGCTTGCCATCGTTTCTTGGCGCCCAGTCCACCTTTGAGGCGATCGACTTCGACCTGCCAGGCCCCCAGAACCGCCGCCTGCGCGTGTGCGCGGCCCACGTGCCAGACGGGCAGGGAAAGGCGCGGGGCGTGCTGCTGACGCTCATCGAGAACAACGAGGTGGCGACGCTCGAGCGGCGCCTGCACCGGGCCGAGTACCAGGCCTCCATCGGGAAACTCGCGCGCGGGATCGCCCACGAGCTCAACAGTCCGCTGGACGGCGTCCTGCGCTACACGCACCTGGCCCTCGAACATCTCACCGAGGACTCGCCGGTGCGCGAGTACCTCATCCACGTCAAGGAGGGGCTGGACCGGATGGTGCGGGCGGTGCGGGCGTTCCTCGAGTTCTCGCGCCAGGTGACGACTCCGCTCACCCGCTCGGCCGACCTCAACAAGCTGGTCGAGGACGCGCTCCTCCTCGTCCAGCACCGCGCCAAGTTCCAGCAGGTCCGCGTCATCAAGCGCTTCGATGAGTCGCTCCCCGCCGTGGTGGACGGTGGCCTCCAGCATGCCGTGGTGAACCTCATCAAGAACGCCTTCGACGCGATGCCGCGGGGCGGCACGCTCACGATCACGACGCGCGCCAGCGGCGCCCGCGTGGACGTCGACGTCGAGGACACGGGCTCCGGCATCCCGGAGGAGATCCGGACGCGCATCTTCGAGCCCTTCTTCTCGACCAAGCCGATCCATCAGGGCAGCGGCCTGGGCCTCATCATCGCCAAGGAAGTGGTGGAGCGCTCAGGCGGCACCATGGAGTTTACCAGCCAGACGGGGGTGGGCACGACGTTCCGCATTCACGTGCCGGTCGCTCCGGTCGAGCCGATGGCCAATGGAACGGAATCGCATCCTCGTCGTTGACGACGACCCGCTCATCCGCGGCTCGCTCTACGAGATGCTGCGGGGCCAGCGCTTCGAGGTCGAGATGGCCTCGGACGGCACCGAGGCGATCGACCACCTCAAGCGCCGTCCCTTCCAGCTCGTCCTCACCGACTGGAAGATGCCGCAGGTCGACGGCATGAGCCTCCTCTCCCACATCCGGACCAACTACCCCGACGTCAGCGTCGTCCTCATCACCGGCTTCGGCAGTGTCACCTCGGCCGTCGAGGCGATCCGGGAGGGGGCGTTCGACTACCTCACGAAGCCCATCCAGCCGGAGGAGCTGGAGGCGACGATCCAGCGGGCGCTGAGCCAGTATGCGCCGCCCAGCGACACTATCGACGACCCGTTCGCCGGCATCATCGCCGAGGACCCTGGGATGCAGCAGCTCTTCGCGATGATCCGATCGGTCGCGGCCAGCTCCGCGACGGTGCTGCTGGAGGGGGAGAGCGGCACCGGCAAGCGCGTCATCGCCCAGGCGATCCACCGGGCCGATCCTAAACGGCACAGCCACCCGTTCATCGAGATCAGCTGCGGGGCGCTGCCGGAAACGCTCCTGGAGAGCGAGCTCTTCGGGCACGTGCGCGGCTCGTTCACCGGTGCCATCCGAGACCGGCAGGGGCGCTTCGAGCTGGCGGACGGCGGGACGATCCTGCTCGATGAGATCGACGCCTTCAGCCCGGCGCTCCAGGTGAAGCTCCTGCGCGTCATCCAGGAGCGGCTCTATGAGCGCGTCGGCGACACCCGGACGATGCGGGTCGACGTGCGCATCATCGCGGCCACGAACCGCAAGCTCTCGGAGCTCGTGAAGCAGGGGAAGTTCCGCGAGGACCTCTACTATCGCCTCAACGTGATCGCGATGCGCCTCCCGCCCCTGCGGGATCGCAAGAGCGACCTGCCGCTGCTCGTCGAGCACTTCATCGAGCGCAGCTCGAAGGCGATGGGCAAGGCCATCACCGGGGTGACCGACGAGGCCATGCGCGTCCTGGCCGGCCACCAGTGGCCGGGCAACATCCGCGAGCTGGAGAACATCGTCGAGCGTGCGGTCATCCTCTCGAAGCGCGCCAGGCTCGATGTGGACGACCTGCCGGAAGAGATCCGCTTCCACTCTGAGGCGCCCGCCATAGCGGTGGACGACCCTTCGACTCGCGCCCCCGCACGTTTGGCTTCGCCAAACGAAGCCGCGGGGGGTATCGCTCCCCGGCCCGCCGACAACGCAGGCCGGGGCGGGCAGGATTCCGCCCCACCCCGCCTGGGCGGGGTGGGGCTCCACAAGGAAGAGGACGCGGCCTCGTCCGAGGCGGCGGCTTCGCCGCAGGCGGGCAGAGCCGTTCCCTTGAAAGACGCGCTCAAGATGCCCGAACGCGACCTCATTTTGAAAGTGCTCGCGGAAGTCCGGTGGAACCGCTCCGAAGCCGCGAAGCGGCTGGGGATCCACCGCTCCACGCTCTACCACAAAATTCGACAACTTGGGATCGACACCTCGTCACAATAGCCGGACCACGCACGCTTCGCCGCGCGTTCCTCTCTTCGATGGATATTGACGTGGACGAGTAATGGCCGGTTCCGGCATCCTTGAGCAGGTCGCTCTCTTAAGCCTCGTGGAGCCGGCCCGCTGGCAGCGGTTGCAGGACCACTTCGCCAGCGTGCTCGGCATTCCGCTCCGCACGCTCAGCCCCTCCCGAGCGCTCCTCGCCAACCCCAGCTGGCCGCCGGGCCTGCCCGCCGAGCAGATCGTATCCATCCTCCGGGTGGGGGAAGAGCTGGAGCAGCTCCTGCCGCTCTCCGAGATGCCGCGCAACACGACGAGCGTCACCTCGCCCTTCGGCGTCACCTACGCCGCGGTCCCCATCCGCGCGACCCCGGACCAGATCCTCGGCTACTTCGTCGCCGGACCGATGGTGGCGGGGCCGCGTGAGGATCGCGCGCACTTCCGCCAGCGGATCCAGTCAGTGGTGGCGGACACGCAGGTAGCGTGGACGATCCTGCTCTCGCTCAAGTCCTCCACCTACTCCGGCATCCGCTCGCTGCTCAACCTCTTGGAGGAGACGGGCTCGTCGCTGGTGCAGTTCGCCTACCAGGCGAGTCAGCTCTCGGCGATCCTGTCGACGACCTACAAGGCGGACCAGGCGGTGGTGCGCTACTACACCGACCGCATCCTGACGTCGCTGCTGGAGGTCGCCGTGATGGCGACCGGGGCCGAGGGGGGATCGGTGATGGTGCGCGAGGGGCAGGGCGATGTCCTGCGCATCCGCGCGGCACAGGGGCTGGCTGAGTCGGTGGTGGCGGACACGCGCCAGCCGCAGGACGAGGGGCTGGCCGGCGTAACGATGCGCCAGCGCGCCATTCTCCTGGTGGACGACCGGACCGACGACCCGTTCCTGAAGCGCCTGATGCGCCGGCACGAGCTCATCTCGTCGCTCGTCGCCCCGCTCACCCTCGAGCCGGACCAGGAGCCGGTGGGCGTCCTGAACCTGCGGACCGCCAACCTGGCGCGGCAATTCACACTGGCGCATATCGAGATGCTGCGCCGGCTGCTTGACCTCACCGCCATCGCGTTGGGCAACCTCCGCTCGGCCTTCACCAAGCCTCGGTCCTCTTAAGTTCTTCCGCTCCAGGCTCTCCGCTCTCCGATATCAGATACCTATCTGATATCGAACTGATCGGCAGGGAGAATGCTTAGAGGCGGCGGCGACGCAGGTGCGCGGGGAGGATTCGGAGCGAGGTGCGGTACTTGGCGACGGTGCGGCGGGCGACGGCGATATGACGATCGGCGAGGTGCTTGGCCAGGGCCGCATCGCTGAGCGAGCCGCGGGGGTCTTCCTGATCGATCAGCCGCCGGATCTCATCTTTGATCCGACTGTCGGAGATGGTCTCCTGCGTGTCGGCTTGGGGAACCGCGCTGGCGAAGAGCTGCTCGAGCCGGACGATGCCGTAGGGCGTATCGATCGTCTTGCCGCAGATGGCGCGGCTCACCGTGGAGGGGTGGCGGCCGATGAGCGAGGCGACCTGCGCCTGGGTGAGCGGCTTGAGCGCCTTCGGGCCCTGCTCGAGACAGTCCCGCTGGAGGCTGATGAGGCAGCGGGCGATGGCGAGGAGCGTCGTGTTGCGCTCATCGATCGCTCTGATGAGCCAGTGGGCCTGGCGCACCTTGGTCGCGATGAACTCCTTGGCGTCCTCCGGCGTCCCCGGGTTTCTGAGCATTCGCTGGTAATCGCGGCTGACTTTGACGCGCGGCAGCTCGTCATTGTTGAGCTCCACGTCGTAATGCCGCTCGCGGTGGTGGACCATCAGGTCGGGGATGACGGCGCTCGGCAGGTCGGTCGCGAACGCGCGCCCGGGCTTGGGATTGAGCCGCTTGAGTTCCTTGCAGGCGCGCGCGACCTCTTCCGCCGAGGAGCCGGTCGCCTTCGCCAAGGCTTCGAGACGGTGCTGGACGAAGAGCGGGAAGTGGTCGTTCAGGATCCGGTAGGGCAGGCCCTGCACGGCGCCGGTGGACTCTAGCTGGAGCATGAGGCACTCGCGCAGGTCCCGGGCGCCCACGCCTGGCGGATCGAGCCGCTGGATGAGTATCAGCGCTTCGCCCAGGCGCGCGCGGTCCACGGCGGCTTCCGCCGCGATCTCCTCCAGGGTCATGTCCAGGTAGCCGTGCTCGTTCAGGTGCTGGATGATGAGCTCGCCGAGCCGACGCAACTCCTCTGAGGCCGCCTGGCAGCCGAGCTGTATGGCGAGCGACGCGTGGAGCGTTTGGGGGACCACCAGCCGCTGCTCGAGTGAGCGCTCCTCCGCGGCGTCGTCCTCACTGCTCTGGACTTCACGCTCCCCGACAATCCGCCAGTGCGAGAGCGACTCCTCATCTGGGGCCAGCGGGGTTCCCTCAGAGCCGTTGGACGGCTCGGGAGCGTCGGTCGATTCGGTCTCCTCAAGCTCCTCCATCTCGAGGCAGGGGTTTTCTTCCAGCTGGTGCTCGAGGAATGACCGCAACTCCATGGTGGGCATCCGGAGGACTTCCAGCGCCAACGTGACGTTGGGCGCCATGACGAGCTTCTGTTGATGGGTTTGTTTGGCTTGGAGGGTCATAATCTGTTCGACTATAGCACATTCCGTGCCAATCGGCAAACAAGTGGCCAAGCGGGTAGTGACGCATTTAGCCAAGCAAAACGGCAACCTCCTCTAGGCTCCAAACATGGTTCGTCACGCCAGCTTCCATAGCGAGTTATTGTCAAATGTTGTGGATGAGGGGGCGTTCCTTGGTTCCATGCCTTCACGCTCCGACTGGCTCTGGAATGGGCTGATGAGCGGCTTCGATGCGCACAC
>Ga0209515_10001937_pt1 | contig 33033 bp, 34 predicted proteins | sample Subgroupgradi54m_FD_187454 | JGI IMG/M metagenome (GOLD analysis project Ga0209515, IMG submission 187454) | Subsurface groundwater microbial communities from S. Glens Falls, New York, USA - GMW60B uncontaminated upgradient, 5.4 m (SPAdes)... ... | reverse complement strand
TGGTTAATTATTTTATCAGAAGCTATAATAGAAACACAGTATGTCATATCACGCTCGCTCTACCAGAAGGATGTATCGCAAGTCCCGCTATAATTTCCTGGCCACAATCATTATTATTTTGGTGCTTTTGTTTGTAACACTGAATTGGATTTTACCTGGTTTAATTAACGGAGTAGGTTTTGTAAAAAGTTTTGGTCAAAAACCTCAGCATAAACCAGTTTCAGCTGCGGAAAATCCCTCACTGGCTCCCCCGGTTTTAAGTATTCCCTTTGAAGCTACCAATACTGCCCAAATTAATATTTCCGGATATGCCACTGCTGATTCCAAGGTTAACTTATATCTGGATGATGCTGTTAAGGATTCTGTGAAAGCCTCAGATGACGGCTCGTTTAATTTTAGTAATGTATCTTTAAGTTTAGGAACTAATAATATTTATGCCAAATCAGTTGATGATAAGGGAAAAGAAAGCCTTGCCTCAAAACTTTTAACAGTAGTTTATGATAATGAAAAACCTCATTTAACCATAGATTCACCGGAAGACAATAAAAAAATTCAGGGAGGGGATAAAAAAGTTCAGGTCTCCGGAAAAACCGACCCGGGAGCGGAAGTAATGGTTAATAACAGTCAGGTTATTTTAGGATCTGATGGCAAATTCTCCACCAATTTGGATATTAATGAAGGTGATAATACTGTTGATATCAAAGCCATTGACACCGCCACTAATTCTACAGAGATCCAGCGCAAGGTGACTTTTCAGCCCTGAAAAGTCATCCTGAGCGACCGGAGGGAGTCGAAGGATCTATTTGTCAACTTACCCAGTATCCGTTAATAAACAAGATGGCAAAAGCTGAAAGCAGCATTAGAGAAATCATTTGATAGAAAAAAATAATCCGGTCATTTTTAACCCTGGCCAGTAAAATAAAAATCGGGAAAACCGGCAGTAGAAACCGGGGCAATGAAGAAAGAGTGCTGGTAAAAAGAGGCAGCGCCAAAGATCCCAAAGCAAAAATACTTAAAACCACCGGCAAAAAACGAAAACTGCGGATGGCAAAACCCAATCCGAAAATGGCAAATAACAAATCCAAAAGTACATTAAAATCAATTTTCAAAAATCCCACACTGGTTAAACTTTTGATACTATCCCAAAAACTAAGTCCGGGAATAGCTAAACCTCTTTGCCAATGGCCTTCAGCTGTAAAAAAATAAACCGGATCGCCTGTTTGATGAAATAAATAAATGCAGTACAGGAGTAATCCAACCGGCGACAAAAACACTATCCAGTTTTTACGATTAACTCCGGTTATTAAAACATCAATAATCAAAGTCACAATTAAGGCTGCTCCCACCAGCCGGGTACTGGATGCTAAAGCCGCAAATAAACTAGCCCAAAAAAATCTGCGGCCGTTTAAAAAATAAATGGTCAGTACGCAAAGCAGAAAAAATAACCCTTCGGAATAAGCAGTTAAAAAATAAAAAGAGGTGGGGAAAAACAACAGGGCTACAATAGAGCGGTCAGCAGTTTTCCGGTCAAATATCTGAATAATTAATCGGTACAGAAAATGCAGCGCCAGAAAAAATGATCCAACACTGATTAAAATAGCTGACAGTAAAGAATTATTAGTCAGACTACTTAAAGCTTTAATTAGCAGCGGGTATAGCGGGAAAAAAGCATACTGGAATTTTTCCGTATATCCAGTCTTGGCAATTCCTAAGAAATGTCCGCCGTCCCAATTCCCTAAATTAGTAAAAAAATCGCTGGAAAATTTCCCTGAATGAGGAAACTGAACAAATCCATAATAAAAAATAATCAGGATTGTTAACAACCAAATGCAGAAAATAACCGTGATATTAGAGTATAATTTCATAATGCAATGCAAAGACTATTATTTTGGATTTTAACATTATCTATTATCGCTGGCCAGCTGATTAAAATTCCCCTTGGTTCCGGTGGTTTGTCCTTGCTTGATTTAACCATTATAATTGCATGTCTTACCGGTCTTTATCAAATTAAATTTAAACTTAAAAATCCGCCGATTTTTCTTAAAGCCGCTGGTGTTTTTGTTTTTATCGGCACTGTATCTCTTTTTTTTAGTCCGCTGCATTTAACTGCCGCCCAGATGTTAAGCTCTTTTTTTTACACTATCCGTTTTTCTCTCTACATTCTGTTTGGCTGGCTGCTTTCATCCGGGGCTTTTCCTTATTTAAGAAATAATATTGGAAAAGTGCTGATTAACAGCGGAGTTGGTCTGGCAATTTTGGGTTTATTACAATTTATCTTTTTGCCTGACCTTCGATTCTTAACGCCATTCGGCTGGGATCCGCATTATTTCCGGACTGTTTCCACTTTTCTGGATCCTAATTTTGCCGGAGCCTATTTTGTATTAACTCTATTGTTGCTTAGAACGCGCCAAAAATGGATGCTAGTGATATTCTTAGCCCTTCTTACCACTTTTTCCCGTTCCAGTTATTTGATGTTTTTAATTTCCGGCTCCACCCTGGCTTTTCTTGAAAAATCAAAAACTCTTTTTTTAAAAATCTTAATTGCTTTTATAATTCTGATGGCCGGGTTTTGGGTTTATACTCAACTGATTAGCAAACCCCACAATATTGACCGTGACCAATCCGCTTCCTACCGGCTGGATACCTGGCAGCAGGGTTTTAACTTATTTCAAAAATCTCCTTTTTTAGGAATTGGCTACAATGCTTACCGCTTTGGAATTGAAAAGTACCAACTGGGGCCGGAGCAGTTTATTCAAAGCCATGGCAGCTCTTCCAATGATTCTTCTCTTTTATTTGTACTAACTACTACCGGAATTGTCGGACTAATCAGCTATCTATACTTTCTTTTTTGCCTGGTAAAGTCCGACTGGAAAAATAATTTGATTATCACTTCGGCAATTGCCGGACTGCTGATCCACTCTTTTTTTGCTGACAGCCTGTTTTATCCACCAATTTTAGCCTGGATTATACTTATCAGCGCAACCCCCAAAAAGTAATTGGCTTATCCATTAAAAACTTCTCCAGATATTCATTGCTGACTGTTCTGCTGTTTTGTATGTTCCACCTATCTATCAGTAACCGTGGTAAATTGATTGTCAGCCATAGTAAAGTTCCCACCGGGGGCCAGAAAAAGCCGTTTTTTAGCTGATAAAAAACAGTGTTGTAATAAACCAGAATTATTTTAAGCCAGCGCCATTTTTTAAATAAAATCCCGGCGGGAAAATCTTTAATAATCGTTGCCATCATGTTGCGAAATTGCCAGTATTCAATATGTTGAGGCAGTTTTTTGGCAGTGGCTTTATGTTTATGGAAAACTTTGGCTTTTGGACAATATATCGACTGATACCCTTGCAGCTGGGCCCGGAATGCAAAATCCACTTCTTCAGAATACATAAAATAGCTTTCATCAAACATTCCCAATTTTATAAACTCTTGCCGTTTAAACAGTGAGGCTCCACCAGTGGCACCGAAAATATAATTTTCTTTTTCATATTGGCCTGCATCTTTTTCACTGTAACCAATAGACCGGGCTTGTCCTACTTCATTAATTTGTATTCCTACTCCGTCAATTATTTTTCTATTGTAAAAATTTAACAGTTTGGGATTAACCGAAACTACTTCCGGATGTTTATCTGCGCATTCCACTAATTCCTTAAGCCAGTTTTTAGAAACCTGGGTATCATTATTTAAAAAAACTACATATTTAGCCTTGGAACACTCAACTCCCTGGTTAATAGCTCTTGCAAATCCAATGTTCTTTGTATTTTCTATTATCTTTACCCCGTGTACCATCTCGGCTGTACCATCTGTTGACCCGTTATCCACCACAATTATTTCAAAGTCCTTAAAAGTCTGCTCCTCCAAAGACTTAAGACAATCAGCCAGTAAATCCTTACCATTCCAGCTGGGAATAATAACTGAAGCTTTAATATTCATAAATTTCAGAATTCTTGATGTGGGAAATGTGAAATGGGATATTGAAGTGAGATTTTTTGATGTTTTGATTAATCAAGAATTCAATAATTCAAGACATCAAATATTCAAGTACCCACTTCCCACCTCTCACTTCAAAACATCAGTTCTTAAATATCTTTCTCATAATTAATCCGTAAAACACTACAAATGATAATACATCCGAGGCCACAGTAACCCAGGCTGCAGCCAAAAATCCAAATTGTGGGATTAAAATAAGGTTAAGAATAATATTAAAAGCCACAGTAAAAACTGAATAAAAGATCACCTGTTTTAAATATTTATCAGTAGACAGTAACACCTGCACCCCCGGGGTGGCCATGAATATAAACGGCAAAGACCAGGCTAATATTTTAATCGCTTGAGTGGCCGGTAAATATTGTGGCAGAAAAAAACTGAATACTGCCGGCAGGATAAAAATATAGCCTAACAATGCTCCAACTCCCAAAATAGCCATTAACCTAAGACTTTTAAAATAAAGACTTCTCATGTCGGCTAAGCTACTATCATGCAGTTTAGCTAAACTGGGAAAAAGAGCCGAGGCAAATGCTCCGGGCACAAAAATAATCGCTTCTAAAAAACGGTAGGAAATTCCATACAACCCGGTTTCGTAACTGCCACGCAAATATGAAAGAATGATTGCATCAATTCTAAAGTACAGTAGACCTAAAATTCCCAGGATTCCATAGGGCAAGGAGCCTTTTAAAGCTTTTTTAAGCATACCCAGGCTGACATTGGTTAAAGATAGGACCCTGCGTTTCTGTAGGAACAGAAACAAAACCAGTGCCAAAACCAGTTGTCCAAAAATCAGGGCAGAGATGACACCGGTTGCCCCAAACCCCACAATTACCAGATAAATTCCGGCCAAAACCATAAACATACTGGAGATAAACATACTGATAGCAGAAAATTTAAAGCCCTGGGTTGCCATAAAGATTCCGTCAAAAGTTAAAGCCACTGATTGAGGCAAAATCGCCAGTACTGCCAAAAGCGTAAGATATACCCGGACTTCATCCGGATCCAGCAAATAGAGAAATAGGGCAAACAAGCCAAAAGTAATGGAGGTTAAAGTTAGCCTTAACATTAAAACATTACAGGTTAACTCTGATATTTTTAACTTATCCCGGGATATTTCCCGAATTAAAAACCGGTTAAAGCCTAAATCAGCAATAGAGGAGACAATGGAAAAATAGGCTAAAGCCACTGTAAATAAACCAAAATCAGCTACTCCTAAATTTCTGGCCAGAAAAATAGTATAAAAAAAACCGATTATTTTGGTTAAAATTTGCGCAGACACTAACCACGAAGCCTGCTTTAAAATTGTTCTCACTAATCTATTTTAACAAATTCCTGGAATTTTTATTTTGAAGTCTTTTTCGGTGATTTTCTGGGGATATGACTGATTTCTGAAGTCTTTTTTCCAATTGCTTTCTGGCCACCCCTGCCACTTCCCCGCCTTTTCTGGCTACTTTCCGGTTTTGCGGAAATGTCTCCGGCTTTTCTTTCTCAGAGATTGCCGTAGTTGATGCTTCAGCCAGCATATTAAGAACCAACTCCAGGTTAGTCATATTATCTCTTAAGTTTTCTTTTTTAAGATCTTTTAACTTTTTGTAATCCTTTGTTTTTATTCCTGCCCAGGCCAAAGATATATCATCTGTTAAGATAGCAAATTCGTCGGCACTATTAATTCCCCGTTCATTCCATTCATTGGTTAAATCTTTTCTGATTTCAATGCTTTTGAGTCGTAAATCAACCCAACTTTTGGAATAACCCAGTTTCAAATAAGCTGCCATGGCCCGCTGAATAGTTTTCTCCGGATCTGCTGATTCTTCTACCCGCTCATAACCAACTCTTGCCAGCCAAAGCTTAAATGGTTCAGCATTAGGGGAAGGGATCGATTGGATAAGCCTAAACATTGTTTCCGTATCAGCAACATCAGTTAGGCGCATTTTTCCATCCGCAGCAAGCATTTTCAAAGCGTGACATTTTGTCACGGTTTCATTTCCACCTTCTTTTTTTAATCTTTCTTTGAGCTTTCGCCAATAGGCCAGGTGGTCTCTGCTGTTACTAAGTATAGCTACAACATCCACGACCGAAAAATACCATTTCTCTTTTTTCTCGTCCCAATGGCGGCGGATTGTTTTACCCTGAAATAAAGCCACTTTATCCATATAATTCACTGTAAACCAAATAATACCCAAATGTCAATGAGGGTGTGGACTCGAGAGGGGTCGAACCTCTGACCTTCTCGATGTGAACGAGACGCGCTACCGCTGCGCTACGAGTCCAGGCAAGATTCATTCTAGCATCCCCACACTTGCATCTCAACTTCAATCTCTGAGATAATAGTTTACTGTGGATCCCAATACCTATTATGATTCTCCCCCATCCAAGGGCTTTTTTGATAATTTAGGTTCTCAGCTGATTGATTTTATTCAAACACTGGTTGTTTTTGGAGCTATTTTTGCTCTGATTTATATTTTTGTGGCCCAATTCCACAAAGTTTCCGGCCAATCCATGTTTCCTACCATCCATGACGGGGATTTTTTAATCACGGAAAAAATCAGCTATCGTTTGGGGCAGCCAAAACGCGGCCAAATCGTAGTTTTAAAAGACCCCCGCGATGAGTCCCAGGATTTTATTAAAAGAATTATTGCCCTTCCCGGTGATAAACTCAAAATTGACCACGGAAAATTTTTTCTAAACGGCGGAGTATTAAATGAACCATACTTGCCCACAGGTGTTCAGATTCACGGGGAAGGTTTTCTTAGAGATGGGGATGAAATTACTTTAAATCCTAACCAGTATTTTGTAGCCGGAGACAACCGCGAAAATTCCTCTGACTCCCGGGATTTTGGACCAATTGGCAAAGAAAAACTAATTGGCAGAGCCTTTTTTAGGTACTGGCCGCCTCAATCAATTGGATTGCTGACCAAAAAATGACCCACTATTGCTTCACGGATTCCTTCTAAAATCGGGGTAGTTTGATCCGGATTTCCTTCAATGGTCAATTCTATTTTTGCTTTTTGTCCGGTTTGCATTAACTTAACTACGGTTTTCTCCGCTCTTTTGGAAATTGCATCAGTTAAATCACTTTGAACTTTATCCAGCTCATCCGACATAATATGCATGGTTTCAGTAACCGCAGTTTTTTTAGGCCCCATGCCTATTTTAGACCTCATTCTTCTGACTAATTCCTCCGTACCCCGGACAGATAAATTCCTTTTTAACACTTCTTTATAAGCTTCAATAATTAAATGCGGATCTTCCAAAGCAGTCAGGGCTCTGGCATGACCCTCGGTGGTAGCCCCGGACATTAAGGCATCTTTTAAAGCATCCGGCAGAGTTAATAATCTGATGGTGTTCGAAATATAGGAAGGACTTTTGGAAACTCTTTGAGAAATCTCAGCATTGGTTAAACTAAAATCTTCCATTAGTTTCGTATAAGCTTGCGCCCGCTCCAGCGGATTTAAGTCAATTCTTTGGACGTTTTCGACAATGGCCATTTCCAGCATCCCCTGGGGAGTGGTTTCCCGGATAATCACCGGCACTTTTAGTAATTGGACCACTTTGGAAGCTCTCCACCTACGTTCACCGGCAATAATTTGATATCCGGCGGGAGTTTTAGCTACCACTATTGGTTCAAGTATGCCATGGGCTCTGATAGATTCTGCCAACTCTGACAAAGATTCCGGGGTAATTAAGCCTCTGGGCTGAAGCGGATTTGGCTGTAACATATCTGTTTCCAGCTCATAAATTTGTTCGTCCATTTTTTTAATTTTAAATTTTTAAATAACATTAACTATGTTTTTGCTCAATTTTTTCTTAAATTCTACTTTACCAGTAGTCACTGCAAAAATAGTATAATCATTTCCCTGTTTGGTACCACTGCCGGCATTGAACTTGTTACCTTTTTGCCTGACTATTATATTTCCGGAAATTACTTTTTCCCCACCATATTTCTTTACGCCTAAGCGCTTGGAAATTGAATCTCTGTTTTTCTTAACTGTACCGCCGCCTTTTTTATGTGCCATAGTTTGCTAGTTTATACTTTGTGAAAATAGCTGTCAACCCTGCTTTTTCACAGGACTGGTGATAATTTTGGTTAACTTTGCGCGATGACCTTTAAGTTTTCTAAAATTAGCTTTGGCATGGAACTTAAACACCCTGATCTTTGGACCCCTGGTCTGCTCCACCACATCAAAGTTAATTTCATCTTTCAGATAAGGCTTTCCCAGCTTCAGTCTTCCATTTTCCATAAGCAATAGCACATTAGCTACCGGCTTTTCTTCACCCTTTAAAGTAACCTCAAACGGTTGATTAGGTAAAACTTTTATTTGTTTTCCGGCTATTTCACAAACTGCAAAATCAAACATGGGGTTGATTTTATCTTACTTTAGCGCTCTTTGCAACAGATGCCAAAAGCCCCAGTGCTATAAAAGTAGCAATCAAAGAACTTCCACCATAAGAAATCAGAGGCAAGGTAATCCCGGTAATCGGTAAAATCCCAATATTCATGCCTATATTAACAAAGATTTGGCAAATCAGCATGGAAAAAATACCGATAACCAGTAAAAAGTCAAAGTTATCGGAAACGCGGCTGGCGATTTTCAAACAAAAGGTCAAAAGAAATAAATAAATGGCCAGAATAATCAAAGCCCCGGTAAATCCGATCTCTTCCACAGTTGAGGCAAAAATAAAATCTGTTCTGTATTCCGGTAAAAACTGTAGTCTTGATTGGGTTCCCCGTCCCAGGCCTCGTCCAAAAAGTTGCCCGGATCCCACGGCAATAGTTGACTGAATTTGATTATAGCCACCACCCAAAGGGTCTGACTGCGGCGCAAAAAAACCGGTAATCCTTTCTCTTTGATATTGACGCAAAAAAAACCATCCTGAAGGAATTATTAAAGACGCAATCAGTATTAAAATAGCAATTTTTTTAAAGTGCGCGCGGGAGGCAAACAACATTCCCAGCCAAATTGCCATCAAAGTTAAGGATGAACCCAAATCCGGTTGTTTAAATATTAAAAGCACTATAGGAGAAATAATCAACAGACTTTTAAAAATATTGATCCAGGTGGGAGCTGCTTTGGCCCAAAAATAAGCCAGGGATAAAATTAAAACCGGTTTGGCAAATTCTGAAGGCTGAATATTAAAAAATCCCAATGGAATCCATCTAATTACTCCTCTGGTTTCAAAACCCCATATTAACACCACTGATAACAGTAAGATTATAAAAAAATAAAGAGGCTTGATAAATTTGGTTAAGGCTTGAATATCCAGCTGTGATAATCCTAAAAAAAAGACCAGGCCAAAAACAGTAAAAAGCATCTGCTGAAAGGCCAGCTCTTTAGAGGATGAGTAAATCACCAAAGTCCCGATTGAGATTAAAAAAATGCTGGAAAGAGCTATGGGTAAGTTAAGCGAGTTTAGAATCTTCATTGTCTTTTAATACCTGCAGGGTTTCACCTTTGGCAATAGAAACAGACGCTGTGCTTTTTAAAATTTGCTCCTCAAAATCCCTTGGCCAACTTGGAGCCAAAATTTTGGTCTTATCCGCCAAAGTAAAATTTAACTCTTTTCTTAACTGCTGAATTTGTCTGATTAAATCTCTGGCTTGACCCTCCTTAGCCAATTGAGGAGTAATATTTGTATCCAGATCTACTTTGAGCTCAGATGAGGATTTAGTATACTCAATAGCTTTTACATTTAATTCTTCAGCTAAAATTTGTTCAAAATCCTCATTTAATCTTTCTTTAACTTGATAAACTAATTTTGCTAAGGGCTGTCTTAACTTTATCGCTGCTTCCTTACGAAGGGCATGACCCTTCTCTGCTATCTCTCGAACCACTGCCATATTCTTAATTAAGCTCTCATCTAGCAGTGACTTATCGGGTGAGGGGTAATCAACCAGATGAACAGATTCTTCTGCGGTTAAATTGCGGTATATTTCCTCTGTAATAAACGGGATTAAGGGTGCAGCCAGTTTGGAAATGGTAACCAAAACTTGATACATAACTGGCAAACAAGTATTGCGATCTTTTTCCTCTGCCCCAGGCCCCACCCGGTCCCGGGACCTTCTGATATACCAGGTAGAAAAATCATTAACCACAAAATCCTCTATTGCTCTGGAAGCTGTTAGTGGATCAAACTTTAGTAATGCGCTGTCACATAGACTAATTAACTGATTAACTCTGGTCAAAATCCATTTATCCAATACAGATAAATCTTCGATGAAATATGATTTTTTATCCCAGGCTAAAGAAGCATAGTCGATAAAAAACTTATAAGTGTTCCAAAGAATCAAATAGAATCGTCTTTTAACATCAGCAGCAGTGTTATATCCAAAATTTAAGTTTACTTCTGGATTTTGGGTCAAACACATCCAGCGTATTATGTCAGCTCCTGCTTTATCAGCTCCCTCCACAAACTCAATAGAATTACCAGCTGATTTATGGAAAGGATGACCATTTTCATCAACCATAATTGCGTATCCATAAAGGTTATTAAAAGGATTAGTGTTTTTTAAAGCAGTACTCATAGCAATCATGGCGTAAAACCAATTTTTAAACTGGCCGGGAAATGATTCACTTACCAAATCTGCTGGGAACCAACCTTCGGGTAAAGTAGAATAGGGTACAATTCCGGCATCCAGCCAGGGATTCCCTACATCAGGAATCCTGACACTGATCTCTCCACACTTAGAGCACTTCACTTTTACCTGGTCTATCCAGGGACGATGAGGTGTGTGACCATCAAATTCATCCCAACCCATAGCTGATTTATCTTTTAGCTCCTGTTTCCCGCCTAAAACATCAAAATTACCACAGTGTTTACATTCCCAGATAGGCAATGCTAATCCCCAAAATCTTTTTTTGGAAATTAACCAGTCATGCATATTTTTTAGCCAGTCTAATTCACGGTCTTTGGCCCAACCAGGAATCCAGTTTATTTTTTTGGCTACTTCTACCATCTGTTCCCGGTAAGTTTTGCCACTACCATCCGGCTTATCCATAGAAATATACCATTCATCTACTACCCGCCAAACCAGCTCTGTTTTACATCTCCAACAAGTAGGATACCGATGTTTATACTTTTCAATTTTAAATACCCATTTATTTTCTTCACTCTCCAGATAATCCAAAATTACCCGGGGGTCTTTTTTAGCATTCTTTCCGGAAAATTCTCCCAAACCATCTAAATAATAAGCTCCTTCATCGATAATATCCACGGTTGGCAGATTAAGCTTTTGTCCTAATTTAAAATCTTCTACACCGGCTGAAACAGCCGTATGAACCAACCCAGTACCTTCTTCTAAGTTAATTGGCATTATTAATTCATCGGTGGCCACCACAGTATGAAAATCTACCGATTGTTCGGCTGCTTTTTTAACAGCCGGTAAATCATCAAAGGCCCATTGATATTTAAGCCCTACTAACTCCATACCTTTGACAGTTTTTATAACTTTTGCACTCTCGCCAAATATTTTTTTAACTAAATCTTTTAATAGCCATAACTTAGCTCCACCCTCTCCCTCTACTAATGAATAATCGAATTTTTCATCAACTGCCACAGCCACATTTCCCGGTAAAGTCCAGGGGGTGGTGGTCCAAACCAATAAATATTCTTTGTCTCTACCTTCTATGGAGAGTTTAAAATAAATTGATTCATGGGTTACTTCCTGATATCCGTCAGATTCAATTTCATGTTGTGAAATAGCAGTACCACATCGGGGACACCAGGGAACACTGTCATGACCTTTATAAAGCCAGCCTTTTTCATTAACTACCTGTAAAAAATTCCAAATGGCATAATTGTTTTCATCAGAAGAAGTGTGATAAGAATTGTCCCAATCCATAAAATAACCCAATCTTTTACTTTGCTCTGTTTGAATAGCAGAATATTTTTTGACTCTGTCTTTACAAAGATTAACGAATTTTTCAAGGGAAGCAAATTCATCCCCGGCTACTAAGTTTAAAATATCTTTTTTATTTTTTAATCCCAGTTCTTTTTCTACTTCTACCTCAACCCACAATCCTTGTTCATCAAAGCCATTTTGAAACCTCTGGGCAAAACCTTTCATATTATGAAATCTTTGCCAGACATCTTTTAATGTTCTGCCCCAGGCATGATGCACCCCCATCGGGTTATTGGCAGTAATGGGTCCATCTAAATAGGAAAATTTTTTATCTGCGGAGTTAAGATCTTTAGATCGCAAGCTCTGCTTATTTTTTTCTAAATATTTCTTCACTATTCCATCACGATACCAATATTCCAGCAATTCCCTTTCCATTGCCGGAAAATCCATTTGGGAAGATACGGGTTTAAATTTACGCATAGGGAAATTTTAACAGAAAACACTAAAAACCGGTAGGAGCGGAGATCATCAGTAATAGGATATTACACACACCAAGTGTGTCGTAGCTTGACACATACGGTTATTATTGGTTAATGTAGTAATTGTGCCCTACCGAACAACACCTCTGGTTAATGGAGAAATTTATCATATCTTTAATAGAAGCATTGCTCGTCAACCAATATTTCTCTCGGATACTTACTATCAGAGAGCCTCTGAGGTTCTATCTTATTACAACAACCTAAATCCTCCTGTTAGATACTCTTTCTTTTACAGGTTACCTTATTCAGTTAAGAATGAGATTATTGAGGGATTAAATAAAGAAAATCAAAAACTTGTGCAAATTCTTGCTTACTGTCTTATGCCTAATCATGTTCATTTCCTAATTAAAGAAATTACTGATAAAGGAATAACCACCTTCATGCGCAAGTTGCAAAACAGTTATGCAAAATATTTTAATACTAGGAATAATAGAAGCGGTTCTCTGTTCCAGTCAATGTTTAAGGCAGTGAGAGTATTGACTGACGAACAATTAATTCATGTTGCACGCTACATACACCTTAACCCGGTTACCGGATATATCCTAAAAAATATTGAAGAACTATCAACGTATCCTTGGTCCTCATATCGCATTTATGTAGGAAATCAAACCTCTGAGGTTGTAAACACAGATTTAGTTTTAAGTTTATTCTCTTCTAAAGAAAAGTTCATTGAATTTACCAAGGATCAGGTAGACTATCAAAGAGAGTTAGATAAAATTAAACATCTATTATTAGAATAACCCTTAGGTGTCTACCCAGCACACACCGGGTGTGTGTTATTACCTCACCCTAAGAATGAGTTGGTCCTAGTACTGGTATATTGAAATCCTGAAAAGTTAATTCTAAACAACGCTCAAGGTTAAATCCAACTTCTTTTTGAAATCTTATCTCGGAAAAACCATCTTCAATCCTACCAGGTCCTCCAGGTGGCTTAATTCCAGTTACTGCTTGTCCATGTACCCTAGCTATATAAACATCAAATAGTTCCGTCATCTGATTAAACCAAGGAGTGAATGGTAATCGGTAACCAGCTCTGTAAAATATCAGATTTTCTGGATCATCATCCGGTAAAGCAAACTGCAGATCGCTAGCCCACAAAGAAAAACGTCCACCGCTTTTTCTAAGATGTAACGATTTATCAGCTCTTGCAGAATCAACTAAAGTAACTAGTGATGTATGTGCGCTTGATAGAACAGGTCCTAATGCTTCCTTTACTTGATCATCTCTTATTTTTACATTATAAATTTTTCCAGACCGCTCTAATAATTGACGTATATATTCTTCAGTTGCTGGATTTTTGACTGACTCTGGCATGGCTAGCGGTTAGAGCGTAAAAACGCTGGGATTTCTAAATCTTCATCAGATTCATCTCTTGGTTTTTCTTCTTCCGGTTCATCTTGTGAAACTGTTTGAGGAACCGGTTCTTCTTCCATTGGCGGATTACCGGTAGAAAAACCGCTTGATTGCTGCTGACCTAAAGAACTAGATCCCATGCCGGTACCAATATATTCTCTTAGTCTCCTTCTGGTCTCATCAAAACCAGTAGCAATAACCGAGATTTTAATCTGATCCAGCTGATCCTCCTTAATGGTGGCTCCAAAGATAATATTGGCATCCGGATCTGCCGCTTGAGCAATAATCTGAGCCGCTTCATTGACTTCGTTCATAGACAGATCCGCTCCACCAACTATATTAAACAGAACTCCTTTGGCTCCTTCTATTGAAACTTCAAGCAGTGGCGAGGCAATAGCCATTCTGGCAGCTGCAGCAGCCCTATTTTCTCCTCCGGCCATACCAATACCCATTAAGGCTGATCCGGCATTAGACATAATGGTTTTAACATCGGCAAAATCAACATTAATCAGCCCCGGCATGGTAATTAAATCAGAAATCCCCTGTACTCCCTGACCTAAAACTGAATCAGCCAGCTTAAAAGCTTCCTGCAAGGTCATATTCTTTTCCACAGTCTCGAGAAGTCTTTGATTAGGAATAATAATCAAAGCATCCACCTTATCCTTTAATTTCTCTACCCCTTCTTCAGCTACCACCATTCTTCTGGTACCCTCAAAAGAAAAAGGCTTGGTCACAACCGCCACAGTCAAAGCGCCAATTTGTTTGGCTATTTGGGCTACCACCGGGATGGCACCGGTGCCGGTACCTCCACCCATGCCGGCTGTTAAAAAAATCATGTCCGCATCCTGCAGCACATCTTCCAGCTTTTGGGTGGATTCCTCTGCCGCCTGTTTTCCCACTTCCGGGTCCCCGCCTGAGCCTAAACCCTTGGTCAGGGTCTCACCAATTTGAACTTTAGTGGGAGACTGATTACTAAGAAGTGCTTGAGCATCGGTATTAACGGAAACAAACTCCACACCCTGAATTTGCTGCAAAGAAATCATCGAATTTAAGGAGTTTGATCCACCACCACCTAAACCTACAACTTTAATTTTGGCGAATCTTTGTACATCTGGTTTAATAAGCATAAATTTTACCTCCGTAAAATTTAAGTTTGTAAACTTGTTTACAAACGGTGTTTATATACTTGTTTATTAGCATAATAGTTATTAGTTCGTAGTTATTAGTTCGTAGTTATTTTCTTTCTATATACTATGAACTTATAACTCTAAACTTCTTAGGCAGAATATAACAAAAATTTATGAACAATATCAAGTCCCAATCCTTGTCACGGCAGAAGTGATTTGACTAGGGATACTGCTTTTTGGATCATTCCTTTAATCGGCAAACTGCCGGAAAGCACCGGAAGATGCAGCTGCCCAGAACTGCCTTGCGTTACTCCATATAAAATTAAACCAGCGCCGGTGGCAAATGAGGGAGAATCGATTTCATCAATCATCCCAGAAAGTCCTTCAACCTGTCCGATCCTGGCCGGAAAACCCAAGACATACTTAGCCTGCTCCAAAACTCCTATTGTTTGACCTCCACCTCCGCAAATGACCAGTCCGGAGGGAATTTGAGTACCAAATCCGCTTTTTTTAATTTCTTTACCAACATATTTAAATATTTCCTGAAGTCTGGGCCGGATAATTCCATCAACCACTGATTTGGTAGAAATCTTCTGAATAGTTTCTTCTATTCCCAGTGATTTGATGTCCAAAAATCCTTCTTCTTTTTTCCTGGCTGCTTTTTCTTCCTCCGGTTCTATTCCTTCAGCCACCACCGGAGTTTTTTGAACTTTTCCCAACGATAGCTTAATCTTTTCTGCCGACTCCAAAGAAATTCGAAGCCCTACTGCCATATCCGAGGTAATATGTCTGGCTCCTATTGGCACCACCGAAGAATAAGCTACAGATCCATCAATGAAAATCACCACACTGGTGGTTTCCCCGCCAATATCCACCACCACAACTCCCAATTCTTTTTCAGTATCAGTTAAAACCGAAATTGAAGAGGCAATTCCGGAAAAAACTAACTCTTGCACATCAATCCCTACTTGCGAAACACATTTAACTAAATTTTTCATTGAAGTGTTAGAGCCGGTAATAATATGGGTTTCAGTTTCCAGCCGAACTCCGGTCATACCAATCGGGTCTTTAATACCTTCTTGTCCATCTACTGTAAAAGTCCGGGGGATTACATGTAGAATTTCTCTCGATGTAGAAAGAGGCAGCGCTCTGGCAGCATCATTAACTCTTTGAATATCACTCCCTCTAATTTCTCCTTCCGGCTCTGATACAGCTACCACTGCATGCTGATTAACACTTTCAATTTGAGGTCCACCCAGGGAAATAAAAGCAGATGAGATAGAATAACCTGCCATTCGTTCAGAAGCTTCCACCGATTCAGTGATGGCTTTTACTGCTTCTTCAATATCAACTACCTGATCTTTTCTCACCCCTCTTGAGGGCGTACTGGAAACACCAATTAAGTTTATTTTCCCATTTTCATCAACTGAGGCAATCAAGGTGGCAATTTTTGATGAGCCAACATCTATTCCACAAATAACGCGATCTTTTGGCATAGTTATCTTTTCTTCGGAGCAAACCTAACTACTGGTTTATCAAATCGTAAATCGATAAATTCCAGTGCCTTAGAGTCTATTTTAGCCTGATCGTAAATGAGTTGTAAAGATGCAATTTGATTATCAACATTATCATTTAGTAAAAAAATCATTTTAGGCCTACTATTAACCAAAAGAAACATGTTTGAGTAGATTTCTGCATCCGCTAACTCCAAACCAAAACTTTGAATTTTACCGATAATTTTCAAGGTGTTATTAATAATGTTTCCCCTCACTTTTTGTCCTAAACTAAGCTCAATTCCGGTAACATAAACTGTTGGCGCAGATATTTGTTCAATACTGCTGGAATAGATTACCCCCTCATTATCAACTACAAACTTCTTTTCGTCCCCCCGAAGAACAGCTGATGGGGTTGCAGAATCGGAAGCTTGCTCTTCACTTAAGATCACCAGCACTGCTGCCTGTTTCCTACTTAAAATATTGAGTTTAATTTTGTTGGGAAAAATTCTTGACAGTCCTACTTTTCCAATACAAATAAATTTATTCTTTAGATCATTTTCCACTTTAGAGGAATTTATCAGGAAAAAATTTTGGCCCAAAAGTTTGGATGAGTTTTTAATCTGCTCAGAACTTACACAACTAATTTTATCCAGCGAAATTTCAACAGATTTAATAACAAAAATATTAAAACGGACAATAACAAACAAACTTAAAATAATTGCCAAAAATAAACCTAACAGAACTAATTTTTTTTTACTCCTGGCTCTTTTTCTTTTCATATCATACTGATGGTTTCCAAAGCCAGTCTTTTCGCAGCATTGGGGATAATGGCTTTTGAAACCTCTTTAGCCTTTTTTTTCATCTGGGGTAAATCCTTAAAGATAGATTTTAAATTTTCCAGTAAGCTATTACCCGATAACCTTGATTGAGGTAAAATTCTAACTAGCCCCAAGTCTTTAAAATACTCGGCATTTTCTGTTTGTTCATTTTTATAAAGATAGGGGATGGGGATTACTAAGGCTGGTTTTCCCATATAAGCTACCTCGGTCAAAGTATTGGCCCCTCCCCGGCAAATTACCAAATCCACTTTTGATAAAACCTCCCCATAATCTTCTCCGATCCATTTTTTAACCAAATATCTTTCCTTAAATCTCTCTGATTTTCCTAAGTTCGATAACCTCTCGTAATCTCCAAATTTATTATCTCCGGTAACATGAGTTACATTAGCTATTTGCAGAAGCTTATTTAAAATTTCCTCCACTGCCAGGTTAATCACATGTGACCCTTGGTTTCCACCCATAATCAGTACCACCGGCAATTTTTCTTCCTTCGCGTGATTAACCCTGCCCTTATCCAAAATATCCTTTCTTAAAGGATTGCCTGTTACAATTGTTTTACTCTGATCAAAATTGTTTGCCCCGGGAAAGGATACGGCGATTTTGTCTGCAAAAAAAGCGCTAATCCGGTTAGCCAGTCCGGAAACTATTCCCTGTTCATGAATAATAATCGGAATAGAAAATAACCATCCTGCAAAAACTACCGGCACTGCCACATATCCACCGAAAGATAAAATCACATCCGGTTTTTGGGCTAAGATAATATACAAAGCCATTAAAATTCCCATGGGAATTTTTGAAAGAGAGGGAATAGTATAAATAGTAAAAGATCTTTGCAAACGCCCGGTAATTATCGGAATAAACCTTACTCCCATTCCGGGTAAAATTTGTGACTCCGGTGACTTAGACCGATCCCCTTCCATAGTGGTTTTTCTTCCCACATAAATAATCTGTTTTACTTCCGGATATTTTTTCAGCTCTCCTATCACCGCCGCCGCCGGCGTAAAATGCGCTCCTGTAATTAACACTTTCATAAATTTTCGATAAATCTTTTTGCTAAGTAAAGTGCGGCAATCATTCTAGCCTCTGTAAGTTTGCCATCTAATATTAGTTTTTCAAAATCCCTGAAAGGATACTCAGTCACTTCTAATTCTTCAGGTTCATCACCGTCAAGTTTACTGGTCACTAAATCCCTAGCCAGAAATACATGGGTTTTTTGGGTAAAATAACCTGGAGACATGGTTAAAACTGTTAATTTATCCAGTTTTCCGGCTTTATAGCCAATCTCTTCTTGCAACTCTTTATTGGCAGTTTCCAAATCATCAAGGCCTGATTCTATCTTTCCTTTGGGTAACCCATACTGGTATTCGTCAATTGCAGAATAATATTCTTTAACTAGAATTAAATCGCCGTTATTATTTATGGGTACTATTAATGCCGTGTCAGCTTTTTCCATTATTTGATAAGTAACTTCACTGCCGTTTTCAAGTCGTAGATCAATATCTTTTATCGTAAATAACTTTGTATCGAATATTTTTTTCTCACGGAGTCTCTTTATCATAATTAAGATTATAGCAGTTCTGACATAATACATTGAGCGGTTCCTGAAGATCCACAGCTTGCTTTTATTTTAGTCTCATAGATGGTATAAATAAAAGGAAGATATGAGCGAAAGCTCTTTTCTAATCGAAAATGAAAGCAAAATACTACGAAGACGCTGATTTATTAAGTTTAAGAATTTCTAATACACCTTACAAATATGCCAAGCAAGATGGTGATGTCATTGTGCATTACAGTAGCAACAAAGAGCCTGTGCTAATTGAGATTGTTAATGCAGCTAAATTTGTAAAAGATACTGCTCAAATGCTTCCTAAAAAAATTCAACGCGGATTCTTCCAAGAACCTTCTGCCTCGGTAGCCCACAGAATCAGATAGATTATTTACAACCCAATTATTGTGTACTTTGCCTGGAGATGTTTAGTAGAATTCCAACAGCTGTTAGATTTACTACTAAAGCTGAGCCGCCGTAGGAGATAAAAGGCAGTGGGACTCCGGTTAATGGAAGCAGGGCAGTCATTGAAGATAAATTAATTACCACCTGAATACCCAACCAGCAAGTAAGACCTAAAGCCAGTGTTTTTCCAAACGGATCAGCACAGTTTTTAGCAATTTTAAAACCGCGGATAATAAGCGCTGCAAATAAACATAGCAAAAATATTGACCCTAAAAATCCCAGCTCTTCTCCCACAATTGCGAAAATAGAATCAGTGGAAACTTCCGGGATATATTCAAATTTTTGCCGGGAATGGCCTAGACCCAAACCAAACAATCCTCCGGATCCTAAAGCAATTAAAACCTGTAAGATATGATAGGTCGAGCCTTGCGGGTCAGAAAAAGGATCTAAAAAAGCCAGAATTCTTTTACTTCTGTAAGGAGAGGTAAAAATTAACAGGGCCAGTGCGCCCAATCCCGAAGGAATACTGATAAGAATCTGCCAAATCGGAGCACCAGAGGCAAAATATAATAAAGATGAGGTGGCTACAAATACAATGGTTGAACCCAAATCTTTTTGCAAAATTCCGGTTATCAAAGTTACTCCCAAAACTGTTGCTAAAAAAGGAATTAATTTGGCTCCTTTTTCAAAAACCGCTGACAAAAAAATGACTCCGGTTAATTTGATAATTTCAGTAGGCTGAATGGTAATTGAACCAAATTTTAACCACCTGTGCGCTCCACCCCCGGATATTCCCAGACCCGGAATAAAAACTGCCAGAAGCAGCAAAAAAGAAAACAACAGCATCGGTGTGGCAAACCGCTTGAAGCTGTTGTAATCAAACTGGGAAAAAAAGATCATCGAGGCAAAACCTAACACTACCCAGATTAACTGTTGCCTAATATAGTAATAGCTATCATTAAAATCCTTCAGGCCTTGGACCAGTGAGGAATCATAAACCATGATTAAACCAAAAATCACCAAACCTAAAACCACGGTTAAAAGGGGTAAGTCCAAATTCTTTTTTTGTGAGTGAAAATTAATATTGATTCGCTTCATCTTGAGCCGGAAAGAAGAGCAATCCAAAGACCAACCATGGCAAACAGCCCTTGAGCTAACCAAAATCTGGTGACTATTTTCGGCTCTTCCCAGCCAACATACTTAAAATACATATGCACCGGAGCAACCGGGATAAATTTTCTATGTAAAAATTTCTTAGACAGAATTTGAATTAAGGAAGAAGCCCCAATTATCACAAACATTCCTCCGATAATGGCCAAAGCCAAAATTTTACCGGTTAAAAGACCCACTACTGCCAAAGTGGCACCAAAAGCAAAAGCGCCGGCATCTCCCAGAAAAATCCGGGCCGGCCAGATATTAAAATAAAGAAAAGCAAATAAAGCTCCAATCCAGATTCCAATAAAAGAGGCTAAAGTTAAATCAAGTGAGCGGGAAGCCAGGGCCAAAAAAGCAAATAAACAAATCATCAACAGTCCACTGGATAATCCATCCAAACCATCAGAAATATTATAGGCATTAGCAAAAGAAATGATCACAAAGGCTGAAAGTGGAATATACCAGCCATGAATAATAAAGTTCCCCAGTCCGGAGATGTAAATATTACTTAAGCCTTCAGTAAAATACAGCATCCCCCCAATAGATAGTGCCAGTAGTGACTGGATAAACAACATCCTTCTTCTGCTTAAGCCAAACATTTTTCCGGTTCTTTTGGTAAAGATAAATTTAACATCATCAATTAACCCCAGTAGTCCAAATGAAGTTAGAGTAAGCAGAAGAATTTTTAAACTGTTGTTTAAACCTCCATTAAATATTCCATAACCTAAACTTAGAATTATCAGAAGGATAATAATTAAAATTCCCCCGCCGGAAGGAGTGGTTAAATCCGCCTTCATCAACTGATCGTGTATGGGAGTGTCGTATTTTTTTATATTCTGAAGATTATTTCCAAATCTGGTTTTTAACCAGTAAAGCAAATCAATGAAAGGAACCATACAAACGGCAGTAGCAATAAAAGCCAATAACACTAAACCTAGAAGTTGTGTCATATTTTTTTAGAAATTCTTTTTACCACCTCATCTAATCTTACCGCATGTTGGCCCTTAACTAAAACTACATCTCCTTTTCCTAAGATCTTTAATAACTTACTGACAATTTGTGAGTTTTGCAAATTAGATTCTACTCTTTCTTCCCAGAAACCTAATCTTTTTAACTCATCGGCAATAAATTGGGTGTCTCCCTGACCTAAAAAGCAAAAGTCTATTTTTTCTTTAAATATTTTCTGGGCAATTTGGCGATGCTGCTCCTCTGAATATCTTCCTAATTCCTTCATTTCCCCTAAAACTAAAATTCTTCTTCTGGCACTGATTTGTAAAAGGGTATCAATGGCGTAGTCCAAATCAGCCGGAGAAGAACTCAGGGTATCATCCAGAATAATTGAACCATTGGGACCGGTAAATGGCTCCATTTGGTGAGGAAGTGGCTCGATTTGTTCCAGGGATAACTTAATTTTAGTTAAGGGAATATTATGAACAACTCCCAAAGTAGCTGCTGCTAAGGCGGAGTAGATAGCCTGCAGTCCCAATAGTTTAAAATTTACTTTCACTCTTTCCACTCCTAAATTTAACTCAAAAGTGGTTTTAAAATTCTCAATTTTTATATTACCGGCCCAAACCGTACAATTATCCGGATCTGTGCCAAAATATACTATTGTGCCCTTACAATTTTTGACCAGTTTTTTACTAGACGTGTCATCAAAGTTTAAAATCGCCACACCTTTGGCATCCAGACTCTCAATTAACTTTCCTTGCTCTTCTATAATCTCATCCAAACCGCCTAAGGTTTCACTATGAACATAGGCAATTTTTGTAACAATAGCGGTTTTCGGGTGAATCAATGACAGATAAAAATCCATTTCCCCCTTTTTTTGAATTCCCATATCGAGAACAATTTTTTTAAATGAGGGGTTTATATTAAAAATTGTGTTTGAATTGGGTTTACCTGATAGCGTTTTATACTTTTTTGCCAGAATCAGATTAGCAGCTTGAAGACAGACAGTTTTTCCCACTGACCCGGTGATTCCAATAAAAATTTCCGGAGAATAAAATTTAGCATATTGCTTTGCTAAATAGGAAACAAACCCCATAAATTAATTGCCTCTTTCAATTTCTGCCCCTAGGCTCCTTAGCTTTTCCACCACCTCATCATAGCCTCTTTCAATTAGTTCTGCCTGATTAATAGTACTTTTTCCCTTAGCTACCAAGGAGGCTAAAACCAAAGCCATGCCGGCTCTGATGTCCGGAGTTTCCAGGTTTCTGCCTTTTAGTTTAGTAGGCCCGTCTACTACAACTCTGTGAATATCTGCCAAAGTTATATTAGCCCCCATGGAAATTAATTTATCCACAAAAAACATCCGGGATTCATACATCCAGTCATGACATAAAATAACACCTTTACATTGAGTGGCCAAAACAATAACCACACTCATAAGATCAGTTGGTAAACCAGGCCAAATATTAGTGGTTACCTTTGACGGGCTTTTTAACTTTTCTGCATCAATAATAATATTGTCACTATTAATTTTTACTCTGACACCAAATCGCTTAAGTGGTTCTAAAACCGGATCTAAATCAGTGGCATCAATTCCCAAAAGCGTAATTTGACCACCAGTGATAGCTGCAGCTACTGCATAAGTTCCTATCTCTACGTAGTCAACGCCAATCTTAAATTTGGTTCCGTTTAGTTTTTTTACACCCTGAATTTTTAAAGTATCGCTACCAACCCCTTGTATTTGGGCTCCCATCTGCAAGAGCATCTTGCAGACATCAATAATATGCGGCTCACTTGGGCAATTTTTCAAAATCAGATTTTTTTCTCCTAATACCGAAGCCAGAATTAGATTTTCCGTTGCGGTAATAGAGGCTTCAGACAGAAAAATACTACATTCCTTTGGCCCAATATCATTAAATTTAAGGGTAAACTTTAAATCTTCTTTTTTAAGTTCTGCTCCCAGGGCTTTAAATCCATCCAGATGCGCTCCAATACTTCTTTGCCCAATCACATCCCCTCCGGGATGATAGAAACAGACCTTACCCATTCTGGCTAAAATACTGCCTACCAATACCATTGAGCCTCGAAGTTTGGTCATTAGTTCACGAGGCAAAGTAATATGGCGGATTTCAGAGGCTTGAATTTTAAGGGTAGTTTTTTCTTTTACCACTTTTACACCCAGTTTCTTTAATATCTCAATATAAACATCCGTGTCTCTTAAGTCTGAAATGTTTTCCAGAATTACTTCTTCCGAAGTTAATAAAGCTGCTGCCACACAAGGGAAAACCGAATTTTTGTTGCCGGAGATGGTAATTTTTCCCGATAATTTCTTACCACCAACAATTGTATATTTCATATTTTTTCTTCCTTGGCTTTAATCCTAAAAACAGCCGATAGAATAATGTGTTTTTTTGGATTTAAGGTTTGGGCTGAAACTTCCTCAATTTCAGAGGCCTGATCCAATACTTTAATACTTTTAGCTTTAGATTGCAAAAATCTGTTCAAAAAAAGATTACCGCCGATGCTTCCCGGCATACCAACAAATTCAAGTGAGGAGAGTCCGGTGACATCCAGATATTCACAGAACTTATTAATACTAAGTCCGGAATCAACCTCAATTAAGGCCTCTTCCACCCCGATACCAAACTTGGAAACCTTGCCTTTAACTGAAATGGTTTTAATATTTTTAGTTCTGTTTTTGATAACTAGCCCCCTAAATCCATGGTCGGAAATTAGAATCTTGCTGCCGGTGGCAAAAATGAAAATAGGAATTTTCAGTTCCCGGCACATGCTGATTATTTTAACCAATTCATTCGTTGTAAAACTAATAAAAAATAAATCAGCCGGACCACCTGCTTCCAAAGCAGTATAATCCCTTAGCGGCTCATTAAACTTAAACCGATCTTTTCCAAAATAATCTACAATCAGTTTGTATTTGCTATCCATTTCTCTGCCACCTCCTTATCTGACCATGGTATTTCTTTTTTCCCATCCAAATTCATAGAATTCTCATGCCCTTTACCAAATATCCCCACAGTATCTCCTTTTTTAGCCAATTTATTAATGGCAAAATTTATTGCTTCCTCCCGGTCTTCAATGACAAAAAAGTTAATTCCTTCTTTGGCCCCTTCTTTTTCTGCTCCCCTGGTAATTTGCTGATTTATTTGCTTGATTTGCCCCCTGGGGTCAACCGCTGTTACCACCACTATATTTGCTAATTTCTGGGCAATTTCTCCCATCATTTCTCTTTTCCCTACATCCCTAAACCCTTCTGCCCCAATCAGCGCAATCAGCCTCCCAGGCCTGGCCTGGGTGCGTAACGTTTTTAAAACATTTTCCAAAGCATTAGGGGTGTGGGCAAAATCTATTATTACCCTAATCCCCCTCTTCCCTTTAATTTCTTCCATTCTCCCTGATAATCCACTAAAGCTTTCCAGCGCTTTTTGGGCAATTCCTCGATCTATTCCCAAAATATATGCCACTGCCATCGCCGACAACGCATTTTCAGCATTATAATCTCCGGCAATTTTAAGCTTTAATTTAATGTCCTTCTGATTAAAATCCCCCTTATCAAAACCAAATGTTACCACCTTCCCCCTAATCCCCCGAATATCCCCAATTTCCCTGATCCCCCAATTTACTACTGCCTCCTTAGCATTTTCCACTAATTTAAGCTTGGTTTTAACATAATTTTCAAAAGTTTTATGATAATCTAAATGCTCATGGGTAATATTGGTAATTACTCCAATATCAAAACTGACTCCTGCAAACCGATGCTGATCCAGAGCGTGGGAGGTTACTTCCAGAACCATGTATTCGTCTCCATTTTTAACAGCCTGCTGCAAAAATTTCTGAATCATAAACGGACTGGGAGAAGTAACATGAAATCCGGTATCATAAGTTTTACCACCAATAACAGCATTAACAGTAGAAATCATTGACACCCTTTTTCCGGCCTCTTTTAGCACCTGGTAAATCATATTAACCGTGGTGGTTTTCCCATCAGTTCCTGTAACACCAATAATCTTCAATTTCCTAGAAGGATGGCCGTATTTTAAATTCGCCAACAAAGCCTTGGGTCTATGATAAAATTCATTAATCATTTCTTGTGAAATGATTTTTTTAATAATTGTTTTCACCGAACCTAGATTATATCCTAAAGAGGTCGGTAATTGTACAATATTAACTCTGCTTGCTATAATTTATGCTATGAGTCTTCCAGAAGGCCCGAAATTTCCATTTACTCCTGTGAGAGTAGCAGAAATCCAAATAAGAGATGAGTTCATTGATGCCTGGGGTCATGTAACATATTTAGGATTTAATATCCTCTGGGAAAGACAACGCGATGCCTATATGCAAACAAGGGGTATTGGATTATTTGTGATCTTAAGTGAATATAAGCTTCAACTTAATATTCCTGAGGATCATGCTGTGAGAAATGAACAACTAACTGTTGGTGATGTGGTTGATTTCTACACTATGGCTGAGGTTGACGGTCCACGGATGAATTTTCATCAATCAATTGATCATCGAAATGGCAAAGTTAGTACATACAAAATAACAACTGTATTAGTTGATGCCACAACTAGAAAACTTAGCCGCAGAATCCCAGGGGAAATAGCAGAAAGACTATATCTTCCAGAAAATGAGGTTCCGTTTATATCAGAAGGACAGGAGTTTTATAACTGGAATGCGTTAGCTTCCAACCCCAGGGGTTGATTAGGTTCGAACCCCGGGATTTTATTCTGTTGGAGCGAATTTATGAATAACCACACCGGGTGTGGATTTGTATTGACACCGGGAGATAAAAAAACTTCCACCCTTGGGGTGGAATAGGCTGACACCTGCGGATATTTCAATAGATTTGTACATAATATGAGAAGAATTTTTGAGAAAATTTATTCCGTTGGAACGATTTTGTAGTAGTTGAACAGCTGCTTGGCTATTTCAAAAAAAGTGGGGGCAGCAGTTTCGGCACCAAAAATTGAGGCTGTTGGCTGATCATAACGGACTAATATGACAAATTTAGGATCATCTGCCGGTGCAAAACCAACAAAGCTGGCAATGGTTTTAGTGGAATCATAATGTCCGGCTACAGGAATCTGAGCAGTACCAGTTTTGCCGGCAATTTTAAAATTAGCCACTCCTCCGTGTTCTTTATACCAGCTGGCCTCTCCTTTATCCACCGCCTGCACCATCATTTCAGTGATCACTTTAGCCGTATCCGGACTAATCACTGGCCGGATCACTTTTGGTTTAATCTCAAAAGTACTATTACCATCTTTAATCTGTTTAACCACATGCGGCTCCATTAAATTACCACCATTGGCAATGGCTGAAACAGCTGTCACCATCTGGATTGGGGTCACGGCAATTCCCTGACCAAAAGAAGCAGTAGCCAGATCAATTTCTCTCCAATCTGTCTTTGGCCGAATGGTGGTATCGGCAGCATCTTGCAAGTCAATATTCGAGGCTTGACCAAAGCCAAAGTTTTCAATATAGTTATACAGTTTATCTGATCCCAACTTTTTCCCTGCAAAAACCATTCCGGTATTATCCGAATGTATAATCACATCTGTCATCGAAGTATTGGGGAAATATTTATTATCCCAGGTCCGAAGATCATAGCCACCCACACTAACCGGACCAACGCAAGCATCACAGGTGGTTTCCGGTGTTACTACTTTTTCATTAAGAGCTGCAGATATTACCAAAACTTTAAAAGTCGAACCTGGCTCATAAGTATCTGCCACCACCGGATCTTTAAAATATTCTTTGGGATACTTTGTATAATTTCCCGGATCATAATTAGGATAAGCAGCTAAGGCCAGCACTGCTCCTGTTTTGGGATCCATTACCACAGCTGAGGCAGATTTGGCGCCATATTTTTCAATACCCGCCTTTAAGCTTTGTTCAACAATAAATTGCACCGACCGGTCAATGTTTAAGCTTAAATCCTTACCGTTTTTGGCATCAGTATTGAAAAAATTACCAATCAAAATTGGCAAGCCCGAAGCATCTTTCTCATGACGTAGTAATCCTGCCACTCCTTTAAGCTCTCCGTCATAATAACCCTCAACCCCAAAATATCCTCTGCTCTCACTTTTGGAATCTGAACCAACAAACCCCAGAATATGAGCAGAGGATGATCCTTCCGGATAAAACCGGCTGCTTCCCTGTTCAAATCCAATTCCCGGAAGCTTCAAATCTTCGATTTCCTGCTTTTTTTCCGGAGTAATCTGTTTTTCCAAAACTACCCAGAATAAATCCTGGGACAATTTATTAATAAATTCTTTAGCTAAATCGGAAACTTCTCTATCCGGTGGGACTAACAACTTGGCCAGGGAATAAGCAGTATTAACGGTTTGCTCTTTGGTAAGTAGTTTAGGTTGTCCAAAAAGTAAAAATGAGGGATTAGAAGAAGCCAAAATTGATCCGTCACTGAAAAAAATGTTGCCTCTTGAAGCCTCTATCTTGACATCGGTAAAATGCTGATCTTCAGCTTGAATCTGCAAATAATCTGCCTTAACAATCTGCCAGTAAAATAGTCTGGCAAAAATGGCTATAAAAAAAATGGCAAAAAAACATTTAATCCAAAATATCCGCATTAGCTTAGCGAATATATTCTATACTGATGTTGTTGGAAAAACCAAGTTGGCCTGATTTTGAGGAAATATTGCTTAAGGAAGCATCTTTGGCTATCTCATTTTTCAGGATTTGATTTTGCGTTAATAGACTTTTTTGCAAAATTGCCAGCTTATCAAACTTTTCTCCATACATAATTACAATATTACTAACCCAAATTTGGGTTAAAGTCAAAACAAACAATACTCCGACAACCAGAGCAATATATTTTTTGGGGAAATTATTTTTTGGTTGCTCTGGTTCAAACTTCTTGATTATAGTCATATGATCTGGAAAACCCTTAGCTTTGCCGATCTGGACTTGGGATTATCTCTAACCTCAGTTTCCGTTGGTATCACAGGCTTTTTAGTTACCACCTCACCCAATTCTCGTTCCTGCCACTGTTTAAAAGTATTTTTAACGATCCGGTCCTCAAGTGAATGAAAACTAATGATAATAATATGACCATCTTTTTTTATTAAATCCTTTATCTGCTCTAAGCCATCAATCAAAGCGCCTAACTCATCATTTACTGCAATCCTCAAAGCCTGAAACACCTTGGTTGCCGGATGTATCCTCCAGTTACGCTCTCCAGCTTTCCTATAAACCCCTTCTATCAACTCCGCCAATTCTTTTGTATTACTGTAACCTGTCCCCTGTTGCCTGTCCCCTGTTACTTGACGGGCGCTGACCAAAGAACCAGCCAAACGCTTAGAATATTTTTCTTCACCCAATTTTGAAAATAATTCATATAACTCCTTTCTTGTTAATGCATTAATCAGATCCAAAGCGGAAACTCCTAAAAATGGATCCATTCTCATATCCAAGGGTCCAATTTTGCCGAAAGAAAAACCCCTTTCAGGGCTTAACAGTTGCAAACTGGAAACCCCTAAATCAAAAATTGCACCAGCCAAATCTTGATTTTTCAGTTCCGTCTGCTGTAATAAATTTTTAATATCTCTAAAATTACCTCTTACCAAAATAAACTGTCCGCTGTACCCTGGCTCCTGTAACCTTCCTCTTGCTCTCTCAATTGCCTCAGGATCCACATCCATGCCAACTACTTTTCCACCCAATTTCAAAATCTCCTGCGTGTGCCCACCATCACCTAAAGTACCATCCAAATACCAGCTGCCTTTTTCAACTTTCAGCGCATCAATTACTTCCTTTAGAAGAACGGACTCATGATATCCTTGCATAGTCTCTTGCTATCTCCTTTAAATGCTTTTTCCAATTCCGGCTATTCCAAATCTCAAAATGATCTCCCGCGCCGATTATAGTCGCTTCCTTTGTTACGCTAGCGAAATCAAGCAGGGTCGACGGTATAATAATCCGACCTTGGTTATCGAGCTCCACTGATTCGCTGCTACCAAACAGGTACCTGCGCATGTACCTAGCCCGTTCTTCTGTTGCTGAAACCTCCAGCTGTTTTTTGGCTTCCACCTCAAAGTCTGATAAGTCAAATCCCCAAATACAATTCTCAAAACCACGGCTTAATATGACTTCCTTCCCTTTCAATTCTTGCCTGAATTTACGAGGTAAAATTATTCTTCCTTTTCCAGAAAAATTAGTGTTATATTCACCCAAAAACATTGGACATCCATATTCTGGGCAGAATACTGGCTAATTTAATTCACCTAAAATCACCATCTATTACCATTTTCAACCATAATTAGTCCACTTGTCAAGTCCCAAAATTGAAAAATGATATACTTATATCAATGACTGAATATCATCCGGAAAGATTTAGATTTAATGAACAATTAAGAGAACTTCGTGAAGGAAGAGGTATCCCTCAATCTGAATTTGCAAATATGCTCGGGGTACATATAGATAGATTCGAAGGTATAGAAGCTGGACGATTAAAACCACCTAGACAATACGAATTTTACGGCTTGATTCAAGAAGCACTAAAACTCACACCGGAAGAATTTGGAGATTTAATGCATCGTGAAGGGCTTCCTAAAGTTATAATTCAAAACACAATAAGAACCGCTCAAGTTACCGAAGAGGGAATACAAGTTGGAGGATATTTAGACCCTAATACTTTTAGTGAAGAGGCGTTAGATCAACTTGCCGATGAAATTAAAGCTGTCTTGAAAATCATTCGTGATCCTAGAAACGAACCTCCAAACCAATAAACCTACTTTTTATTAGTTAATACAGCGAATATTCCTGCTCCGTCAGCTTTAGCAGATAATTTACTTCCATTGATCTTAGTATCCAACTCCACCCATTTACTTTGAGAATCATCGTATCTGGCTAATTTGGCACCGGCCGGAGGATTATCAGCCAGCTCCAGGCTCACATCTCCACCTGGTAAACTCTTAGCAATCGGTGCATTCAAAGCATAAACCTTTCCGGAAATCTGTTTTCCGTCCGGTAGCTTTGGCGCGCCGGTTAAATCATTAATTATGGAAAAACCCACATTTGATAAATCTTGTCTCTGCGCATTTACTTTATACACTAAATGTCCGTCTCCGGAGGATAAATTCCCCAAAGCCACATCAGGAGCCTGCAGATGCCATTGGGTAACCATTCTATAGACACTATTTCCTTTTTTAATATGCAAAGTTAAAGTACCGTTTTCTACGCCTTTGTCATATTTACAAACATTTTTGCTGCAGGTACCAAATAAAATTTCCTGCTGATATTCTCCTTTTTTCTCTTTGGTATCAATATTACCCACCACTCCCCGATCAATTGAACCTGACCCTGACCCTTCTTCATCTGTTGAAGCATTTCCTTTAACCACTGTCTGATCCGGTTTTGAAGTATAGGCCAGTTCATATAAGATTGCATCATACGAGGCAGTTCTTTTAAGATTTAAAACCAGGGCATTACCGTCTCTTCTGGGTGAAAGCAAAGCATAGGATCCTTCGGCATCAAAAGACAAATCTACCTCCGCAACCGGGCCAGAATTACTCGAGAGAAACTTTTGGTAGGCGAAAAAACCTCCAACAAGAAGAATTAGAATAACTGCTATTAAAATAGTTGTCATCTTATGCAGACTATACCAGTCTTTTATTCTATCCATCTATTTTATTTTATCATCCAAATACTGCTTCAGGTCAACTATCTTAACCCGCTCCTGCTTGGCAGAATCTCTTTCCCTTACTGTCACCATTTGATCTTCTAAACTGTCAAAATCAACTGTAATACAAAAAGGAGTGCCAATTTCATCCTGGGCGGCATATCTTTTACCAATATTTCCTCTGGCATCCCAGGCCACCATAAAATCCTGCCTTAACTCCTCATAAATCTTTTTGGCTTGATCAATTAATTCCGGTTTGTTAGCCAGTAAAGGAAAAACAGCTACTTTATATGGGGCAATCTTAGGGGATAATTTTAGAAAAACCCGACCATCTTGCTCTGTGTATGCATCAATCAGTAAAAATAGAGTTGACCGGTCCACTCCGGCTGAGGTTTCAATATCCCAGGGAAGATATTGCTCTGCTGTTTCTGGATCCCGGAAGCTCATATCCTGACCACTATACTTTTGATGTCTGGATAAATCCCAATCGCCCCGATGGTGTATTCCCATAAACTCTGACCAGCCAAACGGGGCATTATATTCAATATCACAGGCTGCTTTGGCATAATGAGCTCTTTCAGAATCTGCATGATCCCTAAACTTTAAATTCTCTTTTTTCATTCCCAAAGATAAATAAAAATCCATCCGGTTTTGTTTCCAGTATTCAAACCATTTTTCTCCTTCTTTTTGATCAGGCCGAATGTAAAATTGCACTTCCATTTGTTCAAATTCCCGGGATCTGAAGGTAAAATTACCCGGAGTTATTTCATTTCGAAAAGCTTTACCGATTTGGGCAATACCAAAGGGAATTCTAACCCGGGTTGAGTCTACAACATTTTTGAAATTAACCTGTACTCCATTGGTAATTTCCCCTCTTAAATAAATTTCAGATTGCTTGCCTTCCAATACTCCTAAGTAGGCTTTAACCAGCAGATTAAATTGTTTGGGTTCAGTCCACTCCACCTGCCTACCGGCAGGCAGGCCTTTTTTATGTGATTCTTCATGTTCTTTAATTTCATCAATTTTGTCTGCCCTAAATCTTTGATTACAGATTTTACATTCAATCAAAGGATCGGAAAAAGCTTCCACATGTCCGGAGGCTTCCCAGGCCCTGGGATTCATCATTATAGCAGCATCAACACCTACAATATCATCCCGAAGCTGCACCATTTCCTTCCACCATAAATCTTTTAGATTCTTTTTAAGTAATGCTCCAGCTGGTCCATAGTCCCAGGTTCCTCCCAATCCTCCATATATTTCAGACCCGGGATATATAAACCCCCGTCTTTTACAAAGCGCCACTATTTTATCCATTACATCTTTATTCATAAAAATTATTACAACATCCTATCAAAAGGTTGCGAAGTCACGAAGTTGAAAAAATTTTGAGGATTTTGTGTAGATCTTCTTAATGATCTTAAAACTTCTTAATCACAAAATTCTCACAAGCGAGCAAGTCTCTACCGTGCGAGCGTTTTTTTCAACCGTGACAAGCAACTCTTATATTCTCTTTAAAAACCTCCTGCTTTTTAATTTTCCCTCTATCACTCTTTCTAAATGATAACGCAATACTCTTTCCAGTTCCAGAGCCTCTTTTTCTTTTATTACCAGCTTTTCTATTTCATCCCAGGAATAAGTTTCCAGTTTATTTAATAAATCCCTAACTTCTCCTGCCACTCCTCCTACTCCGACACCGATCTCCTGAAAACTGACAAATCCCAAACCGGATAAAATTTTTACTTCAAAAGCTCTAATTAAGATTTGCCGCGGCTTCAGGGATAACCTTTTTAATACTTCCACTAAATGTTGGTACAAAATCCTATTCTCCTGATCTTCAGCCGTAATCTTATCAACCAGCTCAATAATATGAAAGGCATAGGTGGAAAGAGTTAAATCTTCTTTAAGTTTTGGATAAGTTTCCAGACTTTCTGCCTCAGTTAAAATAGGCATCCCCTTGCCTTGATAAAGAAACATTGAAACGCGGTTTAACAACTCAACATTGCCGGCACGTCTAGAGGTAGTTCTTCTTACTCCTTTAGCCACTATAGAGATTTTGCCTTTTTGCAGAGTGAAAACAGTTAAAATCCGATCCGCCTCCCCAAAATTCCTTCTTTTTAAAACAATTCCTTCAGAT
>Ga0209515_10001936_pt1 | contig 33054 bp, 34 predicted proteins | sample Subgroupgradi54m_FD_187454 | JGI IMG/M metagenome (GOLD analysis project Ga0209515, IMG submission 187454) | Subsurface groundwater microbial communities from S. Glens Falls, New York, USA - GMW60B uncontaminated upgradient, 5.4 m (SPAdes)... ... | reverse complement strand
ATCTGGTGATACGGAAACCACCAGAGATCTTTCCACTGCGGCACATAATTCACATGCACGTGCAACGGTCGCACGAGTTCCAGAAGTCCGAGCACACTATGCGTGCGACCGAAACCGCTCTCGCCCACACCGCCCCACGGCGTTTGGCAAATCGCGTAGGTGTACAGGCAATCGTTAATCGTGACCGTCCCCGCGCGCAGCTGCAGCGCTAGGCGCTTTGCGGCTGATCGATCACGCGTCCAGATCGACCCCGTGAGTCCGAACGGCGAATCGTTGGCCAAGCGCACGGCCGTGGCATCGTCGGGGACACTCATGATGGGCAAGAGCGGACCGAAGGTTTCTTCACGCATGACGGCGCACGTGTGATCGACACCGGTGATGACGGTGGGCGGAAAAAAATAACCGGGCGAGGTGGCGAGACGCGCACCACCCGTGAGAATCTGTGCGCCGCGATTTTTGGCATCGGCAACATGGCGTTCCACAATCGCCAACTGCGCGGCGTTATTCATCGCCCCGATCTCCACATCGGTTTGTGTGCCGACGCCTTGGCGCAACGTTTTCGTTTTCGCCACGACCTGCGCAATAAATTCGCGCGCGATTTTTTCGTGCACATAGACCCGTTCGACCGAGGCGCAACATTGCCCCGCATTGGTGAACGCGCCCCAGACCGCGCCGCTGCTGGCGTGGTCGAGGTTGGCATCGCGGCGCACGATCATGGCGTCTTTGCCGCCGAGTTCCAAAATCACCGGCGTGAGATGTACTGCCGCCGTTGCCATGACCTGTTTGCCGGTGCGCACCGAACCGGTGAAAATTATTTTATCGACGCGCGACTCGCACAACGCCTGGCCCGTACGGCCATCGCCCGGTACATGCATCAACACATCTGTTGGTGCGCCAGCCTCGTGAAAAATCTCGACTAACCGCTGACCTACGAGCGGCGTGTATTCCGAGGGCTTCAGCAACACCGCATTACCAACGAGCAGATTCATGGCGACCGCGCCCGCGGGAATGGAAAAGGGATAATTCCACGGCGCGATCACACCGACCACGCCCACGGGCAGATACTGCAATCGCGAGGTGCGCCCCAACAATCGCATGACGCCAGTCGGCAGCGCATGCGCGCGTAGCAAGCGTTCGGCGTTCGTGGCGAAATAATAAAAAAGATCGGCGCTCGGATACAATTCGGCGGTGAGGGCCTCGACCAACGGTTTGCCGTTTTCCTGCGCGATGAGCAGTGCGAGCGCGTCGATGTCGCGCAACAAAATTTCGCGCGCCCGCAACACGATCTGTGCGCGTTCGGAAAAACTCCGCGCCGCCCACGCCGCTTGTGCCACGCGCGCGCGGGCGACACAATCAATCACACATTCGGATGTCGTCACGGGAACGCGACCGAGTTCTTCGAGTGTGGCGGGATTGTGCGAAATAATTTCGGCGGGACTCATGCGCCCACCATCGCACCGAGTGGTTTGCCACCGAGCAGATGCCAATGCACATGCGCCACGGTCTGCCCGCCGTCGGTATTGACGTTCGCAATAATGCGATAGCCGCTCGAGGCCACATCGAAATCACGCGCCAATTGTTGCAGCGCACTCGTCACGGCGGCCGGAATTTTGCTGTTGGGTGGCAGATCGTTGAACGTCGCCACATGTTCGCGCGGCACCACCAGCAAATGCACCGGCGCCTTCGGTTCAATATCGGCAAACGCAATCACACATTCATTGTCATACACCAGCCGCGTCGGAATTTCTTTCGCAACAATTTTGCAGAATATACATTCACTCATTTCCCTAACTCCTTTTTCTTAACGGCGTCGCCGGTCGCCGGCGACGCAGTTAGTCCCCAGGCAGCACCGTCGCATCTTCGGTTTCGGTCGATTGTTCGCGTTCTTTCGTGAGCCTGACGAGCGCGCCCAGGTCGAAGCGACCTTCATACCATGATTTACCCAAAATCGTTCCCATCACGCCAAATTTTTCGAGGTAAAAAAGTTCGTGCAATTGTGCCGTCGACTGTAAATCGCATCCGTGCAAAACGGGCATCTGCGCCTGTTCCGCAAAATGACGAATGTTCTGAAAATTCGTCGCGCCGAGTGCGCCATGTTCATCGACATCGGAATAGACCGCCAACGTGATGCCCAGGTCGCGAAAGCGTTCCAGATATTCCAGCGCCGTTTTGTTCGCCGCAACGGTCCATCCTTTAATAAAAACTTTCTGGTGGCGCACCGAAATTTCAATCCCGATCTGGCGCGGGAAGCGCTGCGCGACCTCGCGGGCAAAATCGGGTTGTTGATATGCGAGCGATCCCAGAATCACGCGCGCAATGCCCGTCTGCAAATAGCGCTGAATGATGTCGGCGGAACGCAGATGTCCGGCCGCCAGCTGACAGCGCAATTGAAAATGCGTGGTGTATTGTTTGATGATCGATTCGTGCACCAACGAACCCGTTGCGGTCGGCGCGTCGAGATCGACAATATGTACGAGCTCGACACCCGCAGCCTGCATGATGTGGGCAAGCGCCATCGGGTCGGAGGGCAGGGCCGGTTGCGCGTCGGGCGCGGGATTCACCGCGCGCCGACCGCGCAAATAAATCGTAGGCACAATGAACATAAGAGGGCGCCCTGTAACATGGCTGTGCGCGCCAGTAAAGAAATGCGCGCATCTGGCGTAACAGTGGCCTCCATGAGGCTTTAGAAAATTGACACTCCCCGACGTTCCCGGTATAGTGAAGTCAGCGAATATGCTTTCATCCGCAGTGTTAGTGCTGAATCGTTCCTACTTTCCCGTCCAGATCACGACGCTGCGACGGGCGTTTGTTATGTTGTACCAAGGCGTCGCCAAGGCCGTCGACGACGAATACCAAACCTTTAATTTTCAATCGTGGGCAGAGCTCAGTGCCGCCACGCATCATGAAACGATCGGATTAGTCGATCGCGTGATTCGTGTGCCGCGCGTCGTGTTGCTCACGGTCTTCGATCGCATTCCGCGCATGGGCATTCGGTTTTCGCGTCACAACATTATGCAGCGCGACAAATATCAGTGTCAGTACTGCGGGCGCAAACCGTCCACTGTCGAACTGAATCTCGATCATGTGTTGCCGCGCACGCAGGGCGGCATCACCACCTGGGAAAATATTGTGACCAGCTGCCTCGACTGCAATCGCCGCAAAGGTGGGCGCACGCCGGATCAGGCGCACATGGAACTGATTCGCAAACCGTATCAACCGACCTCGCTGCCGTTTTTTGGCGCCAATCAACGCCGTTTTTCGTACGAGTCGTGGAAACCCTATCTCGATGTCGTCGACTTCAGTTACTGGCATGTTGAGTTGATCCCGTGAAAAATTTTTTGGTGCACGCTGCACACGCCGGAGAGCGACTCGACCGGTACCTCGCCGTACACTGCCCCGACATTTCGCGCTCGCGCTTGCAACACTGGATTGCGGCGGGCTGCGTGTGCGTGAACAACGCCGTCGTCTGCAGCGCAAAAAAAACGGTCCATCCCGATGATGCCATTGTCATTACACCCCCCGCGATTATCCCCACGACACTCACCCCCGAAAATATTCCGCTCGATATTCTTTTTGAAGACGACGCAATCATCGTGATCAACAAACCGGCGGGGCTTGCCGTGCATCCGGGCGCGGGACGCCGCGAGGGAACACTCGTGCACGCACTGCTCGCCCGACCGCACGGGCTCTCGAGTATCGGCGGGGTGGAGCGACCAGGCATAGTGCATCGACTCGATATTGGAACATCTGGCGTGATGATCGTCGCCAAAACCGACGCCGCACACGCAAAGCTCTCGCAACAATTTCAGGATCGCCTCGTGAAAAAAAATTATCTCGCGCTCTGCTACGGCGCCCCGGCCGACACCGGCACCATCGATGTGCCGATTGGTCGTCATCCCACCGATCGCAAAAAAATGTCGACCCGCGCGCGGCACGCCAGAGCCGCAGTGACACATTGGCGCGTACAAGAACGTTTTGCGCGCACGCTCTCGCTGCTCGATGTCACGATCGAAACCGGCCGCACCCATCAGATTCGCGTGCACCTCACCGCGCAAAAATTTCCGTTGGTCGGCGATCGCGTATACGGCGGCGATTCCCTGCGCGCGCGATTGCCCGCTGATTGGCAACAGGCGTTGTCCCCGATCACGCGCCCCGCACTGCACGCCTGGCGATTGCATTGCGTACACCCCACACGGCACACGCCCTGCACATGGGAAGCGCCAGTGCCGGATGATTTTAATTTGACGCTCACTGCATTACGCGAGACGCGAGACGCGAGACGCGCGACGGAACCTGCATGACCCAACTCATTCGCACCATGTTGCAAAATCATGCCGTCTACCAAGTCCAGCACTGGCGCGACTTGGGTATCGTGCACGGATTCGGCGTGCGCGATGTCGATGTGGCCACATACACCGCACACAGGGCGCAGCGTCGGATCGCCACGACGAAACAAATGCACAGCAACATCGTGCATCGACTGGACGCGCAGAATCCACGCATATTGTACGGCGACGCCTTCATCGCACGATCCGCGGGCACCGTCTGTTGCGTCCGCACGGCCGATTGTGTCCCGATTCTGCTCTTCGATCCCGCACGACGCGCCGTTGCCGCGATTCACGCGGGTTGGCAGGGACTCGCTGCGAATATTATTGAAGCGACGATAGGTGCGCTGCAGAAAAATTACGGTACGCGCGGCGCGACATTAGAAGCCGCGATTGGACCGGCGATTGCGCTGCGACATTATGAAGTGGGAGAAAAAGTCTGTGCCGCACTCACACAGGCTGGTTACGATATTGCGCCGCATCGCAGCGCCACGCGCAAAAAACAGGGGCGCATCGATCTACGCGGCATCGCACGTGCGGCGCTCTTGCGCTGCGACGTCTGCGCCGAAAAAATTTTCATGAGCGAACATTCCACCTTCGATCGCCCCGGCGAATTTCACTCCTATCGTCGCGGGACATCACCCGGTCAGCGACAAGTGAGTTTTATTGTCTGTCCCTACGTCCTTATGTCCTTACGCTAAAAACAAATCTGACACCTTCCGATTAAAAGACGTAGGGACGTAAAGACATAAGGACGTAGGGACAAAAAATTACGGCTTCGTGCGCGTCGCGGTATTGGTGGCCGAACTGGCGTTGGCGGCGGGCGAGGGCGCGTTGACCGCGGGCACCGTAATCACGTGGCGCGTGGCCAATTTTTGATTTTGTTGCTGGTAATATTTTCGCACCGACGGATTATCGAGATCCTTCGTGCCACCACTCGTAAACACCGCGTCTTCACTACTCAGCACGGATTTTTTGCTGGGCGTCTTTGCGGCCACAGCGGGCACAACGGGCGCGCGGATTTTTTTGGCGAGTGGTGCCGCTGGATGTTGCAGATGCCGCCGCGCCACCACGCGATGATGCGCAACCAATTTTTTCTGCGCGACGAGTGGCGTGCTCTGTGCCACGGGCGCCTCGGGTGTTGGCGCTACGACAACAACCGGCGCTACCGCTGCAACTGGCTCTGGTTCTGGTGTTGCGGCTGGCGCGGTTACCGCATTCTCGGCGACCTCGGGGACTTCCGGCGACGACGTCGGTGCGGTGACGATCGCCACCGGTTCGGCGGGGACCGTCGGTGCGGGCACCGAAGCCACGGCTTCAGATGCGACCGTCGGATTGAGCGACGCCGTGACTGTGACCGCGACCATTGCGCCTGCATTGCCCGGCGTCGAGGTCTCCACACGGGCTGCGGGGATTGTCACGGAGGCCTTGGCATTAGTGGTCGACGGAGTATTTTCAGCAGCGGCGGTTTCGTGAGCCGCGGTGTCACTGGGGGCGGCGTCCAAAGGTGCCGGCAACGTGGCGGCGGCTTCCACCGCGGTCGGTGCGGCTACCACGGCGGCTGGCGTTGCGGGCACCGCCTCGGCCGAGGCCGTCAAGGTTGGTGCGGCGGCCGGTGGCGCTACTGTTGGTGCAGCAACGGCCGGTTCACTCGTGGTGACTTGCGCAACCTCCACCACATCGCCCGGCTGCTGCGTCGCCCAGTTCGCCGCGATTAAGACAACGACCAGAACCGCTGCCACACTCAAATTCAACACATTCCTTCGCAACACCGCACCAGCGCGTTCGCACCAGAGCGCCGCGTGGTCGTACAAATCAACGGGACCGTGACTGGGCATGGTGACCCTTGCTTCCAATTTTGTCGCCCGCGCCGCCGCAACCCCGCGACCTTTGGCCGTGCGCGCGCGAGCGCCAGCGCGTGCTCTGCGACGCTTGGCCGCTGGTTTGGCGGGCGGCGCCACATCAGGATCAAGGATCGATTCGGTAATCGTGGCCTGTTCAACCGGCGGCAGCGAGAACGGGTTCTCGCTGGGGTTGTGCAGGGAATTGGTCGGCGGTGTGTTGGTTTCCATAGCCCGGGAATATAGGAAGGACGAGCGTTATCCGTCAACCACATATTCGTTATTTTGCGATTTTTTTTGCGCCCTTCTGTTTGACAGTCCCACCGCGCGCGGGTAGAGGCCTCCCCACATGTCCGCCCGCAAAATCATTGCCACGATCGCCTTGTGCGCCACCCTCGGAGTCATTGGCTATCTGTTCAGCAGCGCCTTTCGCGACGCGATCCAATATTACGTCACCGTCGCCGAATTGCAGGCCGCACCGCCGCCCGCGGGGCGCATTTTGAAAGTGGGCGGGCTGGTGAAGATCGGCTCGCTACACCACGAAGGAAGCGCTCCGGTGGTCTATCACTTTATTGTCACGCAAGGCGCACTCGAGTTGCCCGTGCGCTACGCCGGTCTCGTGCCCGACACCTTTCATGAAGGCGGCGAGGTCGTGGTGACCGGTCGCCTCGGCAGCGATCACGAATTCATCGCCACCCAAGTCTTGGCGAAATGCGCGTCGAAATATCAGGCGGGGAAATAATGCTCTCAGAGCTCGGCACCCACTGTTTGATCCTGCTGCTGCCCGTTGCGGTTTACGCCGCCGGCATGATGTTGATCGGCGCGCGCTATCGCGATGCGAAATTGTATCGCGCAGGTACGATCGCAAGTTTTGCCGTCACCGGTTTACTCACGCTCGCCTCCGCACTCCTCATCGCCGCGTTTGTGCGCAACGATTTTTCCATCATCTATGTGCAGGAATATTCGAATCGCGCGCTGCCGCTCTTTTACAAAGTCGCAGGCCTCTGGGCCGGACTCGACGGTTCGCTCATGTTTTGGGCGTGGTTGCTCTCCATCATGGGCAGCATTGCGCTCTTTACACTGCGCCATCGCCTGCCGCGTCATCTGCCGTATATCAATTTGGTCGTCATGCTGATTCTGGCGTTTTTCGCCCTGATTCTGCTGTTTGTGGCCAATCCGTTTGCCACGAGTTTTGCAATTCCCTTCGATGGTAAAGGACTCAACCCGCTGTTGCAAGCGCCGGAAATGGTGATTCATCCGCCCATGCTCTATTTGGGCTACGTGAGCGGATCGATTCCGTTTGCGATTATTGTCGCGGGACTGCTCGCGCGCGAAATGGATGAAACGTGGCTCGCCGCCGTGCGCCGCTGGATGATCGTCTGCTGGTTTTTTCTCTCGGTCGGCAATTTACTCGGCATGTATTGGGCGTACGTCGAATTGGGGTGGGGCGGATTTTGGGCGTGGGATCCGGTCGAGAACGCGGCGATCATGCCCTGGTTCATCGCGACCGCCGCACTGCATTCCATCATCATTCAGGAACGCCGCGGCCTGTTCAAATTGTGGACGGTCTGTTTGGGCGTGCTCGTCTATCTGCTCACCATCTTCGGTACATTTCTCACCCGCAGCGGCATCGTGCAATCCGTGCACGCCTTTTCCAATTCCACGCTGGGCGTCTATTTCGCGTGTTTTCTGGCCCTTTCGATGGTTGCGAGTTTCACGCTGATCTGGCGACGACGGCATCTGCTCTCGAGTGGGCATCATCTGGAAACGATGATTTCGAAAGAGGGCATGTTTCTGCTCAACACGATTTTTTTAACGCTCGGTTCGTTCGCGATTCTCGTCGGCACGATGTTGCCCACAATTTCTGAATGGATCGGCGGCGCGCGACTCACCCTCGGCCCCAGTTTTTTTAACAAGGTCATGACGCCATTTGGCATCGCACTCCTGCTGCTCGCCGGTTTTGGTCCGATCATGGCGTGGCGCCGCGGCGCGCGCGCGCAGATCTGGCGCAGTGTGCGGGGCGCGGCATGTGTTGGCGTGGCGGCGGGCGTGCTCGCATTCATTTTTGGCGTGCGCGATATTTTCGCCACGAGCGCGATTGCAGCCGGAAGTTTTGCACTCGCGATTACACTCGGCGAATTGCTGCGCGGTGTGCGCAGAATCAGGAACCCTCTCCCAACTCAATTACCACGCAACATGCAACGCCGCTTGGGCGGCTACATTGTCCATCTCGGCATGTTGTCGATCATGCTCGGATTCGTCGGCGCGGTCTATCAGGCGGAAACCAGCGTACATTTGAAAGAGGGCGAAAAAATCGCGTGGCACGGTTACGACATTACCTTCAACGGTCTGCGCTACAAATCCAACGACAACCTGGAAGCCGTCGCTGGCGAACTCGCACTGACCAAGGGCGGGCGGTCCATCGCCACTTTATATCCCGCCCGATTTTTCTACAAACTCTCCGAACAACCCACCACCGAAGTCGACATTCACCATGCCCTCACGCACGATTTCTACACCATCATGGGCGCCTTCGAAGTCGACGACCACAGCGCCGAATTCAAATTTTTCTACAATCCATTCGTGAGTTGCTTGTGGTGGGGCGGCATCATCCTCATTCTCGGAACCATGGTTGTGTGTTGGCCGGGGAAAAAATCTGAGCACGCGCCCTCGTAATCTTCATCTTGATCGTGATCGATTTCGATCACGACAACGATCTCGATTACGACTCCGAAAATGCCGATAAGGATTCACACCGGCCCAATTCCCCCATGCCTGATCGTTGTCGGCCTGTGCGATGACGAATTGATCGATGGTGTTCTGTTGCGTGGGGCGTGGTTTGTTTTTCATAGGGTGCATCAGATGCGTGGCTCATATCACAATCTCTAATGAATCTTCTTGCACTTACGTCCAAGACGATACAAAAAATCCCAGGATAATCACAGGTGCAATATAGGAGGTGTGACTTGAGCGACTACTACCAGTCCCACACGCTGTCACTCGTCTTGACTTGGATTTCTTCGATAGCAGTTTTTGCTACGCTGATAGCTTTGATTTTTTTGCCGATTCAAATTTTATTTGCCAATGAATTTGCCAATGATGGCGTTGCCTTTCGAATCGCAGGCGCATGGGTAATGTTGTGCTTTTTAGCCCTCAGTCCTTTGCGGTACAACATACTCCAAATATTCATTCTGACAGCCTATTCGTTTCAGAGCTTTGGAGCGTTTATTAGCGCTATCTATCTAGCCAGCTACGTCCCTATTGTGTGCGTCGCCCTGTACTTCATAGGAATCGCGTTACCATTTCTTGGCATTATTACTATTGCAGGTTTCAAAGAACCATTTTCTAAAATTCGTCTTTGCCTTTCTGCACTAGCAGCACCACTCTTTTTCAGCATTGCAAACTATCTATTTTTTCTGGCGCTTCCCCTCGCAGCGTATTCTGTTCATTGGCTCAGAGCGGACGATGTGATTCGTGCGACCAATGGACCTGCAGAGCTCATTTATAAGTACACTGTGGAGCCAATGACTCCTTTAATATTTCCTGGATACGTCAATGAGATGGGGTTCGATAAACTTTCATCGAAAGAGAGGCTACGCGCACATATCGCAGCCGTTTATTTAGGAGAAAAAGAATTCTCATTGTTTATGTATAGGAGCTACCCAGAAGAATTCAAAAGGAAGACCGGGCATCGCGAATAAAAATGTTGCCCCCATATTTTTTGCTGGCCGCGCCGATTTTTTTAGACGTCAGCAAAGGCATCAAGTTCACAACCAGCGCTTACAACTGCGAATTCAAGATTTGTAGCGCGCGTTGCGGTGACTGGGAAATCTGAAGCGAGAGCATACGCGCCAACGCATGAACGTGCAGGAAATGCAGCCGTTGCCCCAAGCTTGATCCAGCCATAAAGGTCGAGCGCAAAAATGCAAAAGGGCATTCCGTTATCTAGCTCTGACCACGAGCAATAATAGTGCAGCTTTTTATTATTACAAACTATGGAATCGAACGCATGAGCAATCCTGCTTTTGCGAAGGGCCTCAACAAACCTGGGATATTGGTCTGTAATGCGATCAGGCTTCACAACCCTCGCTGAAATTATTTTTGCTGTTGGCCATGGGGGCAAGATTGATCTCGTACTCATTTTCGGCAGATGCTGATTGTAAAGTGCTGCATGAAATCCTCGTATCCATCTAAAAATAACCGAACGCATATCAATTTCGCCAAAACAACGAATAGACCCCTGGCCTGGAACTTCGATGATGCCCAATTTTCGTTTATCATTTTTTGTATCGGGCTGTTTGCCATGTATCATCGATACGAGCTGGCTCATGTGCTCATCATCAACTGACTCCGCATTATTGCATTGGGTATGGGTTGGCAGTATCAGAGGATGATTTCTGTCAGGGCGGAGAAAAATAGCTTTAGGCGGAACATGATCACGATCCTTATTCTGACCGTCATCAAACTGCTCACCACAAAGGTAGCAAAAAGACAGTAATTGCAATCTACGAAATTCGATTTGATGATTTAGATGCACACGGAAAACACTACGATGATGACAGTGAGAAAGCAACCGGTGTGACTTGCGGTCGGGCGGCAATGATTTGCTAGAGACCCGCCAATGGGCCATTGGCGGGCTCGCGGAATGCGTCGTGCCACGCAGCTGTTTTGTCTGACACGGGGAGCTCTCGGATCGCCCACGCACTCAAGGTGAAATTTATTTCTCAAAAATATCACTTGATTATTATATCCAAATGGATATAATCGCTTTCAGTGAAAGTTTCTTTCTACACGACAGCATCTGATCGTTCGCCTGTGTTGGATTACATGCGCGAATTATCGAAGTCGGAACGAGCGCGCTTGCTGGAATCGCTTGGTCAAATTGAAACTTCTGGCTTTGAGGCAGTAAGAACGCAATTTCGGCAGATTGAAGGAAAGCTGTGGGAGATTAAAGTGTCGGCACATCGCGTATTGTACGTCATGATTCAACGAGAAGAAATGGTGCTGCTGCATGCTTATAAAAAACAGGGGCAAAAATTGCCTCTTCGCGAGAAAGAAGTCGCCATTAGGCGCATGAAAGAGATTCTATCATGAAAAAAACTAAACGCATCTCCCTCCAAGACGTGTTGAAAGAAGAACTCAAAGATGCCGAGTTCTGTTTTTATTTTGAGCGGGAGAAGGCCATCAGTCGGATTGCGCGTTTTGTGCGCGATGCGCGGGTGCGTATTGGGTTGACACAAGTCACACTCGCCAAAAAAGCCAAGACCAGTCAGGCCGTGATCGCCCGCCTCGAGTCCGGCACCGATCGTCGCATTCCCTCTCTCGATTTACTGGAACGCATCGCCCGCGCACTCAAGGCAAAATTGTTGGTGAGCTTCGAATCATTGCGTGTGGCGTGACTCACTCCGTCTCTCCAACACCCGCAATACGTCATTCCAAGCCACTTTGCGGGCCTCGAGCAGCACGAGCAGATGAAAACAGACATCGGCGGCTTCTGCGGCGACGCGTTCGTCTGTTTCTTCGCGGGCGGCGCGGGCGACTTCTTCGGCTTCTTCCATGACTTTGTCGCCGATGTGTTCAATACCGGCGTGGATGAGTGATGTGGTGTAGGAATTTTTTGGCAATTCGCGCACGCGTTGTGCAATCGTAGCGCGTAAATTATCGAGTGTGCTGCCGGACGTATCACCGAAACAACTGGTGCTGCCGGTGTGACACGTGGGACCGTGTGGACGGGCGCGGATGAGCAGGGCGTCGTGGTCGCAATCGGTGTGCAGGCTCACGACATCCAGAAAATTTCCGCTGGTTTCCCCTTTGACCCAGAGCGCATTGCGACGACGACTGAAAAACGTCACGCGTTTCGTTGTGCGGGTTTGCTCATATGCCGCGCGATTCATGAAGCCTAACATGAGCACGGCATTCGTGTGATCATCTTGCACGATCGCCGGGACGAGGCTGTCGTTATTGATTGCGAGCGGGACTAGTTGTTCGAATGTGGGTTCCATCGGACCTCGACTCCTTCGGTGTGCAAATATTTTTTTACATCGTTGATACGAAATGTCCCAAAATGAAATACCGACGCGGCCAGCACCGCATCGGCATTGCCGTCGCGCAACGCCTCGAAAAAATGTGGCAACGTGCCCGCGCCGCCCGACGCAATAATCGGCACGTTCACCGCCTCGCTGATCGCGCGCAACACGCGACAATCGTAACCAAGTTTTCCACCGTCGCGATCCATCGAGGTGATCATGAGTTCGCCCGCACCGCGCGCACAGACTTCGCGCGCCCACGCGATGGCTTCGCGACCAGTTGCGGTGCGACCGCCGTGCGTGAAGACTTCGTAGTGCGCGCCGGTCCATTTGACATCGATCGCGACGACCACACATTGCGCGCCCGACACCGCCGCCAAATCATCAATCAGCGGCGGATGCAGAATGGCTGCGGTGTTCACGGTGACCTTGTCGGCGCCCGCATGCAAGAGCGCGCGCAGATCCTCGCGCGTGCGCACACCACCACCGATCGTGCAGGGAATTGTGAGCGCATCGCTCACGCGCTCCACCAAATCAATGAGTGTGCCGCGCGCTTCGTGCGAGGCGGTGATATCGAGCACAACCAATTCATCGGCGCCTTCCCGCGCATACACCGCCGCAAGTTCCACCGGATCGCCCGCGTCGACCAAATCAACAAACTGCACGCCTTTCACCACGCGACCGTTCGCGACATCGAGACAGGGAATGATGCGTTTCGCGAGCGTCATGTCACTCTCGCTTTCGGTACGGCAACCGCCGCTAACGCATCATGCAACTGCAAATGTCCTTCGTAGAGCGCTTTGCCAATTATGGCTCCTGCAGCGTTTATTTGGTGTAACGCACGCAGATCAGCCACTGTGGTAATACCACCAGCGGCGACAATATGGAGTGGCAACGCGGTGAGTGCTGCGAGCAATTGGCGTTGCGCCGGTTGCAACGCGCAGAGCGCGCCGTCGCTCGCTATGTCGGTGACCATGATCCATTGTACACCGAGCACTTGCAATTGCGAGACAACATCGTGCACGCGCAAACAGGTGTCGGTTTGCCAACCGTGCGTGCGCACGATGCCGTCGCGATGATCGAGTGACACCATGATGCGCTGCGGATCGTAATCGGTCAGTAATTTTTTCAACCACGCCGGATCGGACAGCGCCTTGGTGCCGAGGATGATGCGCGCAATGCCGGCATTCAGATAGAGGCGCGCCGCGTCCAACGACCGAATCCCGCCGCCAACCTGCACCGATACGCCCGCAGCCTCAGCAATGGCCTGCACCAGCTCGGCATGCACCGGCGCACCATGTTGGGCGCCATCGAGATCGACGATGTGAATCCAGCGCGCACCATCGCGTGCGAATTGTTGCGCGACCTCGCACGGGTCGTCATGGTATTGCGTGACGGCATTGAAATCGCCCTGCGTCAGCCGCACGCATTTGCCATTCACCAAATCAATCGCCGGAAATATTTCCATTTATGTTTCTCCTGCCCAGGCGCAAAAATTACGCAAGAGTTGCATGCCCGCATCGCCTGATTTTTCGGGATGAAATTGTACACCCACACAGTGCGAATTTCCCCACGCAGCCACAATGTGTTGTGGGCCGTAGTGCGTGGTGGCGATGAGTGAATCGGCGTTCGATAAAACAACAGCGTAGGAGTGTGCAAAATAAAAATGCGTGTCGGCAGAAATGTGTGCGAACAGCGGATGCCCGTCGTTGCTGCATTGTACGGTGTTCCAACCCATGTGCGGAATTTTTGGGACGTGTTGTAATCGACACACCGTACCGGACAACATTCCCAGCGTCGCAACATCGCCTTCTTCGGAATGGGTGCCCTGCAATTGCATGCCGAGACAAATACCCAGGAGTGGGGCGCGGGTCGTGGTCAGCAAAGATCCGACGCCATTGGATTGCAGCGCGTGCATGGCAGACGCCGCGGCGCCGACCCCTGGCAAAATCGTTGGACACTGCCCATCGAAATCGGCCGCGAATTTCACGACGCGCGTTGCCACGCCGAGTCGTTGCAACGCGCGCACGACACTGCGCAAATTTCCGGCGCCGTAATCAATGACCTGAATCACAACACTCCCTTGGTGCTCGCGATGCGCGTGGGATGACGCGCGTCGACTTCACACGCCATGCGCAACGCCCGACCGCACGCCTTGAAGAGCGCCTCGATCGCGTGATGATCGTTGTCGGAATAGCGCAACGTGCAATGCACATTCGCGCGCAGATGCATGGCGAGTGTGTAAAAAAAATGACTCACGAGTTCGGTCGGCAGATCGCCCACGCGTTCGCGTTGAAATTTCGCGTTGAAGACGGAGTAGGGACGTCCACCTAAATCGATGGCGACTTCGGCGAGACTGTCATCCATAGGAAGCAAAAATCCGAAGCGTTGAATTCCGGCACCGGCCTGCAACGCCGCGTGGAGAGTGCCGCCCAGGACAATTGCCACGTCTTCCACGGTGTGATGTTCATCCACGTGCAAATCGCCGCGCGCCACAATCCAATGATCGATCGAGGCGTGATGTAACAGCGCGGTGAGCATATGATCAAAAAATCCGAGGCCCGTTTTTACAATGCCCACACCGGTGCCATCCAGATGCAGCGCGGCGTGAACGGCGGTTTCTTTTGTTTGGCGACACATGCGCGCTGCCCGGCGTGGGGTCTGCATAATCGCGTGAATTTTTTCGGCAACCACTGCGAATGTTTTTTCGTCTGCGAGATTTGTCGAGACCTGCATCGCCTGCGCGCCCAAGGCGTGGGCGAGTTGCACGTCGGTGCTGCGATCACCAATCACGATGGAATTGGGCCAGTCGATCTGCGGATCGATGATGAGTGCATCAAATAATTGCGTGTGGGGTTTGCGACAAGTACAGGCATCGGTCGCGATGTGCGGACAAATACACTGGCGCATGAATGTCACACCGACTTTTTCCAAATCGTTCAGAAAGGCGGTTTGCACGGCGTCGAAGGCACTTTGTGGATATTGCGTTGTGCCGAGTCCGTCTTGATTCGTCGCCAAGACAAACTGCACATCGTCGGCGCGGAGCGACGGCAAGTGCTCGGCAACTCCTGGGAGCAACCGATATTTCGCGATCGTATCGATCAGTTCATTGGCGGGCTCGTGTATGAGCGTGCCGTCGCGATCCAGAATGATGAGTCGAGTCGTCATAGTTTTTTCTGCCATTCTGCGAGATGTGCCACCACGGTCGCCAGATGCTCCGGAGCGCCAATCGAGATACGCAGTGCATTGGCGGGCATGCCGGGCATGTGACTGCAATCACGCAGCACGATGTCGGTGGCAGCGCGCAGCGTTGTGCAAAATTTCGTAACGTCGCGCACGCCGCACGCGACAAAATTTGCCTGACTCGGCCACGGCGCGCAACCGAGCTGTGACACATCATGCGTGAGTTGTTCGCGCGCTGAAATAATTTGTTGCACCAGTGCCTGCATGCGCGGCGCCTGCGCAATGCCGGTGATGGCGAGCGCCATCGAGAGTCCCGAAACCGGATACGGTCGGCGCATGCGGCGAGCCCACGCGATCGTATCGGGATGTGCAATCATAAATCCGACGCGCAGCGCTGCCAACCCCCACGCCTTCGAGAGTGTGCGCAGCACCACAAGATTTGGTTGATCCATCACCGCAGTTGCGAGCGATGGCACGTTGCTAAATTCGACATACGCTTCGTCCAGAATAATCATCGTGTGAGGCAGCGCGCGACAGAGCGCAAGAATATGTTCGGGTGCATGCGCATTGCCGGTCGGATTATTGGGCGAACAGATAAAAAGTGCCTTGGGAGCCATGCTAGCGGAGGTTTGGAGCAGGTTTTCGACGTCGAGTGTAAACGGCGCTGGCAGCGTGATCTGCACAATATCGGCGGCGTACCAACTGGCGACGGTGCGATAGAGTGAAAAAGTCGGCTCCAGAATCACGGCGCAATCGTTGGGACCCAGACTCAAGCGACAACACAAATCGATCGCGTCGTTGGAACCGGCGGTCGCAAGCACGCAGGCCGCATCGACGACGAGCCACTGCGCATATGCATTGCACACGGGCTGCGCGTTGGGATCGGGGTAGCGCGACAATTCGACATCGGCGAGCGAGGGGATCACGCTGCCAAACGGATTTTCGTTGGCGTCGAGAAAAATGCCGGTGCGCGCGAGTTCGCGGGCGGAGTGATACGCGGGTACTTGGTCAAGTGCCGCACGAATGAACAGTGGACGGTTCATGAATATCTCCAGACAGCATCAGTGCAAAAAATAGTGAGCGTCCCCCTCACCCAACCCTCTCCCCAAAGGGAGAGGGAAGTGGATGCCCGCCCTTGCAGGCGGGACGCGTTCATCTTCGAATCGTCACGGCGCGCGCGTGCGCGGCGAAACCTTCGCTCTGCGCCAGACAGGTCACGGTGCGCGCTAAACGGGCAAATCCGGCCCGTGTGACATGTTGCACCTGCATCCATTTGCCAAACATATCGACGCCGAGCGGACCAAACGCGCGCGCCGCGCGATTGGTGGGCAGCGTGTGGTTGGCACCCGTGGCGTAATCGCCGAGCGGTTCGGTGGCGTAGGGGCCTAAAAAAATCGAACCGGCGTGACGAATGTGCGGCACCCATCGTTCCGGCGATGTCACCATGAGTTCCAGATGCTCGGGCGCGTAGGCATTGATCATCTCAAGCGCGCTGGTGCGCGATGTCGCACGTATCAATGTACTAGTACGCAAGGACTGCCCAATAATCGCCCGGCGCGGCAGCGTGCGCATTTGCGCCGTGAGTTGCGCAGCGACGGCATCGAGCAATTTTGCGTGCAGACACACGCACACGGCCTGTGCGAGCGGATCGTGTTCGAGTTGTGAGAGCAGATCGGCCGCGATCCACGCGGGCTGGGCGGCAGCGTCGGCCACCACCATGATTTCGGAGGGACCCGCGGGCAGATCGATGTTCACGACGCCGTAGACTTGGCGCTTCGCTTCGGCGACCCAGGCATTGCCGGGACCAACAATCGTATGCACGGCCGCAATCGTTTTCGTGCCGTACGCCAACGCGGCAATCGCCTGCGCCCCACCGACTTGGTAGCACGCATCGAGCTCCAGCATTTCACACGCCAGTGCCACCGCTGGCGCGAGACCGTCGGGGGCGGGCGGGGTGACCGCGACGATTTCTCGACACCCGGCCACGCGCGCCGGAATGCCACACATGAGCACGGTCGATGGGTAACTCGCGCTGCCGCCCGGAATGTAGAGACCGGCGCGATCGACCGCGCGAAATGCGCGCCAGACGGTGACGCCGGATTCGACCGTGACGCGACGTGATGTGCCAGACCAACTCGCGCGATGAAATGTTTCGATGTTGCGCGCCGCGTGTTGCAAGGCGCGCTTCACCGCGCGAGGCGTACGATTGGCGGCTGCTCGCAATTGTGCACGCGACAACAGGAGCGACGTCGGCGCGTGCCCATCGAACTGCCGTGAATATTTTGCGAGCGCACGATCGCCAGTGCGGCGCACGCAGTCCAGAATCGCGGCAACCTGCGCAGATAGCGCCCGTTCTGCATTGGCGGGCCGCGCGAGAAACCGCATGACATCGGCGATCGGGGTGGTGCGCACATCGAAACGTTTCATGCGATCATCTTTTCAATCGTCATGACCAGAATATCGGTCGCACCAATATGACGCAGTTGTTCGAGCGTTTCCCACAAAAAATCCTCGGCCACCACCGCGTGCACCGCGACCAGTGCGGGATCGGCGAGCGGAACAATCGTGGGACTTTTTTGTCCGGCGATGATCTTTTTGAGCTGCGGCACCGCAGTCATCGGGGCATTCATCATCACATATTTTTTCGCACGGGCGTGCAACACGCCATCCAGGCGCACGAGCAGGCGATCGAGCACACGCTGACGCTCGGCATCGTGCCCGTTGCGATGCGCGATCCAGACCGCTTGCGATTCAGTGACGGTCGCAATCGATGTCAGGCTATGCAATTCTAATGTACTGCCCGTGCTGACCAGATCACAGATCGCATCGGCGACATCGAGTTGCGGCGCGATTTCGACGCCACCGGCGACTGTCACAATTTCCGCCGTCACCTGATGCTGCGCCAGAAATTTTCCGAGGAGATGCGGATACGAAGTGGCGATGCGCACACCGTGCAAATCCGCGACCGCACGAATCGGCCCGGCCGCGGGGGCGGCGATTTGCAGCGTGCAATAACCGAATTCCAGCTTGCGCACACAGTCAACATCGACGCCATGTTCCAGCACGACGTTTTCGCCAACGATCCCGCAATGTACGACGCCATCGTGCACATACGATGGAATATCGTCGTCGCGCAAAAAGAGCAGATCGATCGGTTCGTTGCGACAACGCGAAATCAGCCGTCGTTTGTAGGTTTCAAATTGCAGGCCCATTTGCTGCAACAACGTGGCGCTCCATTCGGCCAAACGCCCATCTTTTTGCAACGCAATGCGCAGCCGCGCGTGAGTTCGATGCATAATATGAGTCGATAGCCGTCCGCTTGCAGAATCGACAAGAAAAAAATGCGTTGCGCGCTGATTTATTGCTGGCGTTGTGCAAACGAGTCGCGCTAAATCCGGAGCACATGACCAGCACCATTCGATTCCACACGTTGCTCTGGATCGGTCTGCTACTCGCCACACCCGCATGGGCGGCGAATGCAGCACTCGTCATGCCCGCAGGCACCATGCCCGCGCACGACAACATCCAAACCGGCGTGATCGACGGCGTGCTCTATTGGCGCACCGCTGCGACCGGCGCGCCGGAAATTTTGCGCCATCAAACGTTTCGCGTCGAGGTCCGCATGGGCGATCAACTGTTGGTCAACGTGCCGAAAACCTCCGACGCCGTGGGTCACTTCGAGATCAAAAATATTTTTCCGCATCCGGCGCTGCAATACGTGATGATCGTCGAACACGACGGCGTGTCACGCGAATCGGCACCGCTGCAATTAGCGCCCGGCACGTTGCACCAAACGCGCGATGTAGTCATCGAACAGGCATCGCCCGCTGTAACAGATTCCATGCCGGCTGCCGCGCCGCGTGCACTATCGGTGACAGCGATTCTTCCCGAACGCGCGCGGTTGGTGAGCGTTGTACTCACGCTGCTCGTCGTCACACTCGTCGGCGTAACGTGGTACACAAAGAGTCGTGCGTCGAGAGTTGCGAGTTGAGTCATGTCCCCCCACATCATTCAGTGTGAAAATCTGACCGCAACGTATCCACCCCGAACTGCACTGCACGACATTACGTGCACCATCACGCGCGGACATTTGCACATGGTCATCGGCGGCAATGGCGCCGGGAAATCCACGCTGCTGCGCTGTTGGGCGGGATTGCATCGACCGGCCAGCGGCACCGTGCACTGGCATTGGCGCGAACACGGTGCGGCGCCACTCGCGTATTTAGGTGAGGCGGATTATTTGTATGCTGGTGCAACGGTCGCGGAAAATTTATTTCTCACCGCCGCACTGTGTGGTCGGCCACACACCGACGCCGAAAAATTACTAACGGCATGGCAACTCGACGCGTGGCGCGAGCGGCGCTGTCAGCAACTCTCGCGCGGAGAACGCCGCAAAGTCGCTCTGGCACGGGCCTGGCTGGCTGGGCGCGAATTGTTACTACTCGACGAACCACTGGTTGGATTGGATCCTGATGGCGTCGCGCAGGTGCGCACGATGATCGCGCACGCGCTGACACAAGGGCGCACGATCGTTCTCGCCGTGCAAACCATGCACGCACTGGAGCATATCGCGTGTACCACGACGCAGTTGGCGAAAGGCCGCGTGGCCCATGCGGCGTGACGCACCAATATTTTTGCTGTGGCGCGCCGAGTGGCGGGGCATTTTTCGCGAACCGATTCGATTGGCCGAGGTGATTGGCTTTGTCGTGTTGTGTCTGCTGATTTTCACCTTCGTCTCCGACAGCCTGTTGCACGCCATCGCGCCGTCACTCATGGTGTGGGTCACACTCGTTTTTGGCAGCGTGATTTTTTTGGGGCGCTCGTTCGATCGCGAATGGGGCAGCGACGGCTCACGCGTCCTGGAAGGGTTGCGCCAGATGCCCGGCGTCTTGGCCGCACTCTTCTGGGTGCGACTCGCCTCCAATGTCCTCGTACTGCTGTGCGTGATGGGCGTGGCCATGCTGTTGGTCAACGTGACCACATCGCCCGACAACCCAGACTGGATGCGACTATCCGCGGGGCCGATTACGTTGGGCGTGTTGGGACTCACCGCACTCGGCACCCTGTTTTCCGGTGCGATCGTCATGCAAGAGCGTCGCGAATTATTGTTGCCGCTGCTGGTGTACCCGCTCGCGATCCCACTCATCCTCGCGGTCTCGCAATGTTTGGGCGGAATTCTTGCCACCGGCGCGCTCGATATCGTATGGCTGAAATTGACAGCCGGCACGGCGCTGCTGTACGTCGTCGGCGCGTTGTTATTGTTTCGACAGATTGTGTGATTTTTTTGTCCCGATGTCCTTACGTTCTTACGTCCCCATGTCTTTTGATGGAAGGTGACGGATGTATTTTTGACGTAGGAACATAAGGACGTGCGGACGTAGGGACAAACACTCATGAAACTATTTACCAGCATCGTCCTCGTGCTGTTACTCACCAGTGCGATCCTCATCATCAATGCGCCACCCGAGATCACGCAAGGGCTCGTGCATAAAATTTTTTACATCCATGTGGCGAGTGCGTTTGCGATGTATGTGGGATTTGCGTGCGGTGCGGTCGGATCATTCATGTATCTGCTGCGCCGCCAACCCAGTGCCGACGCGCTCGCGGTGGCGGGGGTGGAAGTGGGTGTGGTGTTGTGTAGCAGCGTACTCGTCACCGGCCCCATTTGGGCGCGACCGATCTGGGGCGTCTGGTGGACCTGGGATGCGCGCCTCACCAGTACCTTATTTTGCTGGCTGATTTTCGTGAGCGTTCTGCTGATTCGTCGCGCCATTACGGATCCATCCATCGCCAGAAAAATCAGCGCCGCCGTGACCTTGTTGGGCGTGATCGATATCCCGATTATTATTTTCGCCGTCAAACTCTGGCGCGGCGCGCATCCGTCGGTGTTGGGTCAGCAAGATTCCATGCCGTGGAGTATGCGATTACCGCTTATCGTGACCATGATTGCGATTCTGGCACTGACCGCATGGCTCATTCGCCTGCGATACCTCATCGAACGGAGCCGCAATGCCTGACACTCTTTTCTACCTGATCGCCGGCTACGCCGCGTATTGCTTGATTGTGGGCGGGTATGCATTGTATGTATGGCGGCATCGAGCCTAACATGAGCAAACGCTTCTACATAAAAACGTACGGCTGTCAGATGAACGAGCATGACTCGCGCAAGATTGGGGCGATGTTGACGTCGCACGGATTTGCGGCAACCGAAACCATCGACGACGCGGATCTGGTCTTGTTCAACACCTGCACGATTCGCGACAAGGCGGAACAAAAGGCCCGCAGCGAAATCGGTCGCACCGTGGACATGAAGGCCGCGCGCCCGGCACTGATGGTGGGCGTGTGTGGCTGCATGGCGCAGCAGGAAAAAGAATTATTGTTCGATCGGTTTCCGCACATCGATTTGTTATTCGGACCCGATCAAATTCCGCAGCTGCCGCGTCTGCTGGAGACCGTTGCAAATGAACATCGCCAAGTCGCCGCGCTCGACTTGATCAACACGCCCGCCGAATATGAATTTCTGAATTTGGTGCCGTGGGGGATGGTCGCCGGTCGTCAGTCGTCAGTCGTCGGTAACTGCTCCACTAGTGTTGCCCATGCTGGCGACCGACGACTGACGACCGACGACGTCCTTGCAGTAACCGCGTTCGTCACGATCATGAAAGGGTGCGATGCGAATTGTGCGTATTGCATTGTGCCGAAAGTCCGCGGGCAGGAAGTGTGTCGGCCCGCCGACGACATTATTGCCGAGGTGCAGGCGCTTGCATCGCGCGGTGTGAGAGAAGTCACGTTGCTCGGGCAAACCGTGAATACCTACGGCAATCGCCGCCACCCAGACACCATGCCATTTGCGCAGTTGTTGCGCCGCATTGCCACCGACACCGATATTGCGCGGATTCGTTTCACCAGTCCGCACCCCAAAGATGTGAACGCGGATCTCGCGGCGGAATATCGCGACAATCCGAAACTGTGCCACCATATGCATCTGCCGCTGCAATCGGGCTCCGACGCGGTCTTGCGCGCCATGCGGCGGTCCTATTCGTGCGAACAGTATTTGGCGAAGGTCGATCTGTTGCGCGCGGCCTGCCCGGACATCGCACTCACCACGGATTTGATTGTTGGATTTCCGGGCGAGAACGCGGCGGATTTTGCCGCGACACTCTGCATGATCGAAACGGTGGGGTACGATGCGATGTACACCTTCAAATATTCCCCGCGTCCCGGCACGGAATCGTTTGCGCGCCTGACCGACGACGTCCCCGAAGCCGCCAAAAAAGAACGTTTGGCGCAACTCATGGAATTCAGCGGCGCGATCGGCAAATCGAAACTCGAACAAAAAATTGGTCAGACCTTTGATGTCTTGGTCGAAGGTAACAGCAAACACGGCGATCAATGGACCGGCCGCACCACGCATAATACCATCGTGAATTTTTCTGAAGAGTCGCACATCGGTACATCGGCACGTCGGTACATCGGCACAATCCAACCCGTCGAGATCACACGGGCCTATGGATATTCGGTGGAAGGGGTCGCGCGTCTCGCGAGTCATATCAAATAAAAAAGCAAAAAAATAATTTTATTTCAACAACTTATATGTTGGATCAACAACTTACGTATTGGGGACTGTCCCCAAACGCTAAGTGTGTGATTTTGCGTGTGGTGAAAAAAGACGAACGAATGTATTCCGCGCGATCCGCGACGAGAGACGCGCGACGATTGTTACACCGCCACCGCCACCGCCGGGTGACCGTAGTTGCGTTGCAAGAAAAGATTCGTCGTCGCTTGTTTGCCGGCAATCCGCACCTGCGTGTCGGACTTGATCTTGGCGAGTTCAATTTGCAGATCCTTCGCCGTGTGTGCCAAGTCCTTATCAACATCTAATTTCTTCAGCGCAATCTCCGTCTGTTTTTCGACGACCTCATCTTCCAGCCGAATGCGATGATCCGCCACCTTGTTGGCCAAAGCACGCTGCGCAGTAAAGACATCTCGCTGTAAATCCATCATCTCGCCCTTAAAATACATGTCGGCAATCCCGCTAATCATGCCGCCGACCATGCCGACACCTTGGGAAATTTGGTTGAATTTGATGTTGTCGGATACGGCGGTGGCTTCGGTCACCACGGCATCAACCAGTTTATCTTGCTGAGCCTGACTGGGATGCACCTCCGGTTTCAGCCACGTTAACAAACGATCCACAATTGTTGCATCTGCCGCCATACACATCCTCCTATTTTGTAGTGATGCTTCCATCACCGGTTATACGCGCGACGCGAGACGCGAGACGCGCGACCTGTTCACGACTCAACTCGCAATCGGTTTCCCCAATAATCGATGCGTCGGCGCGCCTTGGAAAAATTCCTTCGCCGTGCCCTGCGCTGCGACCACCACCTTCTGACGGACATCGACCTTCTGGTACGGCGTCTCCACATCCTGCAGATGTTTTTTGTCGGCGAGCTTGAGTTTGTCCTCGTGCAGTTCGAGTTGTTTGGGCAACAGGCCCGTTGCCGCCGCCTGCAGGGTCAATCGGGCCCGTTTTTCATCGTCGGCCATCGCCACCGCCGCGCCTTTGCGCGCCTGCTCCTTCTGATCGGCCGCCTGTTCCTTGGCCAGATCCAGCTGTTTTTCCTTCTCGTAAATCCCCACACCCGTACCGACTACGGCGGCGAGCGCTCCCACCCCCACACAAATTAGCGTAAACATATGACTCCTCCTGGTTGCTCTGTTGGCCTTCAAGTTGATTATCGGGAGGGGGCGGGGGTGAAGTTGCGTGCGCTGCATGGGAACCAAGGGCCTGAGACCGAAGGACGAGGGACGATCGCTCCCTTTCGGTCGCTGGGACGAAGGACGCAACTACTGTGAAGACAATTTGCAGGTTGTTTCGTCCCTCGTCCCAGTGAGCGTAGCGAACGGTCGTCTCTCGTCCCTCGCTGTATCCTTATTTATACAACTTCACATACACCCGCTGCCCGCGCAGTGGAAAGGTGAGCATCCATTTGAGGAGGCGTTCGCGCCAATTGGCGATGGCGTGGGGGCGGCAGCCGTAGTGGCGCATTTTTTCGTCGGCGATTTCAGAAGTTGGCATAAACGCAATGAGGGCGCCCAACCGCACGGCGACGTCGTCGAGGGCGGCAAAAAGTTTCGCAAAGGCGGTGCGTCGTATCGCACCGACATTTGGATTGCGGTCTGGATCGCCGCGCGCGATCATTTCGGACCAGGGCAGAATCGCCACGCCCGACGGACCCAGAATTCGGGCCCCGCGCAAATAGACGAATTGCCGCACCCCAATCACATCGGCGAGCGGGAGCGACCGAGACGCCGCCAACGCCTGGCGCGGAAAATTGCGATACAACCGATGTTGCCGAAAAAAGAGATCGATCCAATTGGTATTATGCAATCCGTGCAGAAATCCTTTGTGATGCAATTCGAAATGCAACGCGCCCCAGACATCGAGATAGATACAGCCCGAGTTGACGGTCGACCAGTCGACAAGGTCTAGTTCGTTTTCTGCCACCACTACGATGTCACGGCGAAACCAGCGGCGAATGATGCGCATGGTCGCTAGTATAATAAAACTGACGAAAATTGGGGCGAAATCTTTTGCCCCGAGGCCCCGATGCCCGTATGCTCGGCACACCGTATGGACATATCCAATTTTCGCACCTACATGTTTATTCCGGCCACGCGGCGGCAGTTTTTAACGCAGGCGATTGTGGAAGGGCGGTTTGCGCCCGATTATTTTGTGTTCGATTTCGAAGACGCGATTCGTGACGTCGACAATCAGGCAAACGAAAGTTCGCTCAAACTCTGCGCCCGCGAAACACTCGCAAGCTTTTTTCCGCTGCCCACCGCCATCGCCGCCCAATATTTTTTGCGGGTGAATGCGGTCGGCGAGGCCTCGTTTGCGGCCGATCTTGATTTTCTCTGGCGCACGCGCGCGCAACTGCCTGTCGCGATCATTCAACCGAAAATCGGCAGCGCCGCCGACGTGCAACGATTCGCCGCCGAGCTGGAACGTCTGGAAGGACGCGGTCCGCAGCGCGTGCAGATTATTCCGCTCATCGAATGCGCCGCGGGAATCGCGCACATCGATGAAATTCTCACTGCCTCGCCGCGCGTGGCCGCGCTCTGTTTTGGTCACATCGATTATTTTTTTGAACGCGGCACGTTTCCCATTCCGCGCAGTGTGGCAGAAAGTGCGGAGTTGGTGCATGTCATGCGCACACTCATCGCGGCCGCGCGGCGACACCAACTGCCCTACATCGATGGCGGATTTTATTATCATGGTCATGCCGACCGCTTACGCCGCCACTGCGCATGGATTGCGCACGCGGCGGCTGGCGCGATTCCCTTGGGCAAACTCGTCATGCATCCCGATCAGATCGCCATCTTGCAACAGTGCACGACGCAACCACCCGCGCACAATCCGCTGGAAACTTTTTCCTTCCCGCCGCCGCCGACCGCAAACGAACAACGCACACTCGCCCGCACCATCGTACAGGCCTTCGAGCAACGCAGCGATCCCACCAGCAGCGTCTGCCGCGTCGATGATCAAATCATCCCACCGCAAATGTATTTATTGGCAAGAAACATTCTGAAGCGAGAGGCTGGAAACTAGGACGTGTGGACAAATTCTTTGTGCGACCTCACCGCAACTTGCTCACCATTCGCACTATCCGTTCAACCTTCACCTGTGCATCGATGTAATGGGACGCATCGCCCCACTGCATCGCTGCGGCGAAATCGAAAATCGCGCCGACTTCGAGCGCGGATCCGCGAGCGATTGTGAAGAATCGTTTACGATCCGCCAACGTGGTGCGGCCATTGCCTTCAACGATCACAGGGGCTCGCGTCGCCCCCTCCACTGGCAAAGCCAGATGGAGCCTCCCCCTCAGCGCCGCACGTGCGGCTAGAAAATCAAAGCCGGGCATCTGGCTTGGCCAGTGCACGGCGCGGGGCGCGGGGCCATCGGAGCTGCGCAGCAGCGGACGGGGCCCCGTTGAAACCATCCAGCTGAAGCGCGCGCTCACGAGTGCGATTTTAAATTTGGCGGAAGGCAATGGTCGACGCTCTCAGCGCGAGAAAAATCGATTCTTCGATATTTCGATTGCGTCGATTGATGAAGTGGATGCCGCGTGTGATCTGCTTGTGGCGTTTCAACTCGTGTCCGCTGTCGTGATCGAGCCGGTTCAGCGCGATCTACGAATCGCTGCCGCGATGATGATGAAATTACGGCGCCTCTGAAATGCGGCGTACTTTGTGATCGTGTACGTGATCGTTGTCGTTAACGGAATCGATTGCGATCATGATGAAGATGTGGGATGCGACGGGACGGTTTGGTCATATCGCTCGCACATGAATGGACGGTTTTTTAACCAAGCAGCTTCTAACATGACAACGACACCCATCATCAGCGCACAACATCTGTGCAAACGCTTCGGCAGCAAAATCATCCTCGATGATTTTTCGCTCGACATCATGGAAGGCGAAACCATGACGATCCTGGGCGGTTCGGGCACGGGCAAGAGTGTCACGCTCAAAATTATTCTGGGACTCCTGGCGCCGGATGCGGGCGATGTTTTTTTTCGCGGCGAGAGCGTGTGCGCCATGGACGAACGCGCCTTGTGCGAAATGCGCCAGCAGGTCGGCATGTTGTTTCAAGGCGGCGCGCTCTTCGACTCGCTCACGGTGCGCGAAAATATTGCGTATCCCTTGCGGGTGCATTTTGCGTACGACGAAGAAAAAATCTCCGGGATTGTGGCGAATCGATTGGAGATGGTCGGGCTGCCGCACACCGAATCGATGATGCCCGCCGATCTGTCGGGCGGCATGCGCAAGCGGATCGCGCTCGCGCGGGCGATTGCGATTCAACCGGCCGTGATTTTGTACGATGAACCCACGACGGGACTCGATCCGTCGAACACGCGGCGCATTAATTTACTGATGCGCACGCTGCAACGCCGACTGAAGGTCACCAGTATTGTGGTCACGCACGACATGCAAAGCGCCTTCATGGTGACAGATCGCATCGCCTTGTTGTATGACCATCGTGTCGAATTTGTCGGCACGGTCGCCGAGGCGCGCACGACGACCAACGAGAATCTCCAAGGATTTATTCGCGGTGAGTTGATTGACGAAGTCGAACGTTCTATCGTGATGTGAGACACCTATGACATTGAAAGATCAATCCATTCAGATTCGCGTCGGTATTTTTGTTTCGGCCGGCTTGTTGCTCGCCATGGTCATTATCTTCATGATCGGCAGCGAGCGGTCCTGGTTCGAAAAAAAATATCGTCTCGTGAGTCGGTTCGAAGATGTCTCGGGTCTGGGGCAGGGCGCGTCGGTGTCGCTGGCGGGCATTCGCGTGGGCTCCGTGAAACGCGTGGGTTTCCCGGCCGACCTGCACAACAAACAGCTCGTGGTCGAAATGCAAATCTCGCGCGAATTTCAGGATCGGATTCGCAAGGATTCTCGCGCCACGATTGTGACGCAAGGATTGCTCGGCGATAAAATGGTCATGGTCACGGTCGGTCATGCGGACGCGCCCGCGTTGAACGACGGCGAGGTGTTGGAAACCACGACCGTCGGCGATTTTAATAGCATCGGCGAAAATGCGCATCACGTGTTGATGCGCGCCGATCATATTCTGGAAAATGTCGACAAACTCATCGCCGACGCCAAAGAGGGCGAAGGCTTGGTGCACACGCTATTGTACGATCCCATTGGCAAGGATTTGCTGCACGCCGTCGCCGACAGTGCGCATTCCTTTGAACGTCTGGCCAATCGACTCGAACGCGAGGCGCGGGTTGCAAAAATCGCGGGCAATCTCGAAAACGCCTCGGGCGATATTTCGCAGATCACGAGTCAGATCCGCCGCGGCGAAGGCACGATCGGTGGATTGCTTTCCGATGAAACCATCTACAACGATCTGCGCGCGCTGTTCGGTCACGCGAATCGCAACGTCGTGTTGAAAGCGGTGGTCCGATCGCTCGTGCGCGCCAACGAAAAAGAATTGCGCCGACCATAACCTTGACGAAAAAATCTGTTTTGTCGGCTTCTTGACGCATTCGCGGGTTGCAAGAATTTTTTTTGGCGCGTACAATGGAAGGACATCTCAGCAATACGGAGCTCACCAACAGCAAGGAGACGACCCATGACGACACGCCTGCCTGAGGAATCCCCCACCGGAAAAAAATCGGGGGATTTGTGGTCGATGGTGGTGGGGGCGCACGACGTCAAAGGATTTCAGGAACTGCACTGGCAAGGATCATTTCAAGAATATCTCGGTCTGTTCGAACACAACCCCAAAATTGCGCGCACGGCGTATCAACGCATGTACGACATGATTTTGTCGCACGGCACCGAAGAATATTACGAATACAAAAAGAAGATTACGCGCTTTAAATTTTTCGGCGATCCCTTCACCGAAGGCCGCAACGCCGTGTTTGGCCTCGATGTCCCGCTCATGAAACTCGTGAACGCGTTTCAGGCCGCCGCGCGTCGTTACGGCACCGAAAAACGCATTCTGCTGCTGCACGGTCCGGTCGGCAGCGCGAAAAGTACGGTCGCGCGATTGCTGAAACAAGGGATCGAACATTATTCCCGCACGCCCGACGGCGCGATTTACTCTTTTTCCTGGTTGAAAAAAGGACTCGCCGACGAACGCCATATTTTCGGGAACGCCTCGGAAATTTGTTGCCCGATGCACGAAGAACCGCTGAAACTGATCGCCCCCGAGCAGCGCCAATTGGTCCTCGATCGTGCCAACGAAAAATTGCCGGTCGGCGAACAGATTTTGCTGGAAGGCGATTTGTGTCCGCCGTGTCGCTACATCTGTCGTGAATTGCTCACGCACTATCGCGGCGATGTGGCGAAAGTGCTCGATCACATTCAGGTGCGCCGTATTCTGCTCTCCGAAAAGGATCGCGTGGGCATCGGCACGTTTCAACCCAAGGACGAAAAAAATCAGGACTCCACCGAACTCACCGGTGACATTAATTATCGCAAGATCGCCGAATACGGTTCCGATTCCGATCCGCGCGCGTTTAATTTCGACGGCGAATTCAACATTGCGAATCGCGGCATGATCGAATTCATCGAGGTGTTGAAACTCGACGTCGCGTTTTTGTACGATCTGCTCGGCGCCTCGCAGGAACACAAGATCAAGCCGAAAAAATTTGCGCAGACCGATATCGATCAGGTCATCATTGGTCACACCAACGAACCCGAGTATCGCAAATTCCAGAACAACGAATATATGGAGGCATTGCGCGATCGCACCGTAAAGATCGATATTCCGTACATCACGAAGCTGCACGAAGAGATCAAAATTTATCAGAAGGATTATCAGAAGGACAAAATCCGCGGCAAACATATCGCGCCGCACACCTTGGAAATGGCCGCGATGTGGGCGGTGCTCACGCGACTGGAAGAACCGAAAAAAGCGAATCTTACGCAGATGCAGAAATTAAAGCTTTACGACGGCAAATCGCTGCCCGGGTACACCGAAGACAACGTGAAGGAACTGCGCAAAGAGGCCGTGCGTGAAGGTTTTGGTGGCATTTCTCCGCGCTACATTCAAGACAAAATTTCCAACGCGCTCGTCCTCGACACGAATAATTCGTCGATCAATCCGTTTATGGTGCTGAACGAATTGGAAAGTGGTTTGCGTCATCATGCACTCATGAAAAACGACGAGCAACGCAAACGCTACATCGAATTGCTGGGCGTGGTGCGCGAGGAATACGAAGACATCGTGAAAAACGAGGTGCAGCGCGCGATTTCCGCCGACGAAGATGCGATCATGCGACTGTGCGCCAACTACATCGACAACGTGAAGGCCTACACGCAAAAAGAACGCGTGCGCAATCCCTACACCGGCGCCGATGAAGAACCCGACGAACGTCTCATGCGCGCGATCGAAGACAAAATCGACATTCCCGAAAGTCGCAAAGACGATTTTCGCCGTGAGGTCATGAATTACATCGGGGCGCTCGCGGTCGAAGGGAAACAATTCAATTACAAAACCAACGAACGTCTGCACAAGGCGCTCGAATTGAAATTGTTCGAAGACCAGAAAGACACGATCAAACTCACCACATTGGTCTCTGGTGTGGTCGACAAAACCACGCAGGAAAAAATCGATGTCGTGAAGGCGCGACTCATTAAAAATTACGGCTACAACGAAGACAGCGCCACCGACGTCTTGCAATTTGTGGCGTCGATCTTTGCGCGCGGCGATATTAAACAACGGTCCGCGGGATAACATGGCGCAAAAGATCGAACAAGATGTCGGACGTTTCCAACAGATCGTCCGCGGACGCATCAAGAAGGATCTGCAACGTTTTATTACCAACAGCGAACTGATCGGGAAAAAAGGGAAAGACCTGATCAGTATCCCGCTGCCACACATCGAGATTCCGCATTTCACGTTTGGCTCCCGGCAAAAGGGGGGCGTCGGTCAGGGCGACGGCAAAGACGGCGAGCCCATGCAGGGTCAGGGTCAGCCGGGCGGCCCCGCGGGCAGCGCGCCGGGTGAACATCTGATGGAAGTGGAAATCACCTTCGATGAACTCGCCGCAATTATTGGCGAGGCGCTCGAGCTCCCCAAAATTTTGCCGAAAGGTCAGGCGCAGTTGGTGAGCGAGAGTCGGCGCTACAATGGTATTTCGACGGCGGGTCCGGAAAGTTTGCGTCACTTCAAACGCACGTATCGCCAGGCGCTGCGCCGTCATTTAATTTCCGGCACCTACGATCCAAAAAATCCGATCATCATTCCGACGCGCGAAGATCGCCGCTATCGCATGTATCACGACGTCCCGCGCCCCGAACATAAAGCCGTCATCCTGTTCATGCTCGATGTCTCGGGGTCGATGGGCAACGAACAGAAAGAAATCGTGCGACTCGAAACCTTCTGGATCGATACCTGGTTGCGTTCGCAATATCAGAGCGTGGAAATTGTCTACATCGTGCACGACGCCGTCGCGCGCGAAGTCGATCGCGACACATTTTTTCACACGCGCGAAAGTGGCGGCACCATTATTTCCTCGGCGTACAAACTCTGTCTCGACATTATCGAGCAGCGTTTTGCGCCGACCGAGTGGAACATTTATCCGTTTCATTTTTCCGACGGCGACAACTGGTCGGGCAACGACACCGCGGAATGTCTGAAATTGCTCGAAGAGCAATTTTTTCCCTACACGAATATGTTTTGTTACGGCCAGGTCGAGAGCGAATACGGCAGCGGACAATTTTATCGCGATCTGACCGAACGCTTCACCGGTCACGAACAATTGATCACGTCGAAAATCGAAAACAAGGCCGCGATTCCGCGCTCGATCAAGGATTTTCTGGGCAAAGGAAAATAACGATGAGTCTGCCGCCAGAACTTAGCCGCATTCGCGATGAGGTCCGGGTCCACGCGGTCGACTATGGGCTCGATTTTTTCGAGGTCATTTTCGAAGTGCTCGATTGGAAACAGATCAACGAAGTGGCGGCGTTCGGTGGCTTCCCCAATCGCTATCCGCATTGGCGGTTCGGTATGGATTACGAACGCCTCTCCAAAAGTTACGCCTACGGGTTGTCGAAGATTTACGAAATGGTGATCAACAACGACCCGTGTTACGCGTATCTGTTGCACAGCAATCATCTCGTCGATCAGAAAATGGTCATGGCGCACGTGTATGGGCACAGCGATTTTTTCAAACGGAACCAATACTTTTCCTACACCAATCGGAAGATGATGGATGAAATGGCGAATCATCGTACGCGTGTGTTGCGCTATATCGATCGCTACGGTGTGGAAAAAGTCGAAACGTTCATCGATGCGTGTCTGTCGCTGGAAACGCTCATCGATTATCACTCGCCCGCCATCAAACGCATGCCAGCGCTGCACGCGGTGGGCAGCCCCGATGAACATCAGCCCGCGGTTTCGAAATTGGGTGGTCACATCAAACCGTACATGGAGCGCTACATTAATCCGCCCGAGTTTCTCGAGGCGCAGCGCAAGCGGCAGGAAGCGGAACATTTAAAAGAAAGTCATTTCCCCGAAACCCCGCAGCGTGGCGTGTTGCAATTTTTACTGCAATACGCGCCGATGGAATCGTGGGAGCGCGACATTCTCTCCATCATCAACGAGGAAGCCCACTACTTCGCGCCGCAAGGACAGACGAAGATTATGAACGAGGGATGGGCCTGTGTGACAGGCGACACCCGCATTCTCACGGAACACGGGGCAATCCCGGCTCGTGAGTTGGTGGAACAGAAAAAAACCGTGCGCGTTTTCGACGGTACGACCTGGCGACGCATTATCGATTGGGCGCATTTCCCCGCACGCAACACCGTGCGGATTCGCACGCGGCGCGGGTTGGTGCTGGAAGGTTCTGCCTCACATCAAATCCTCACGTCTGCCGATCAGGAATTGTGGAAACGTCTGGACGCGGTGCAACTCGGTGATCGCATAGAGTTGTCTGGTGGTGACGCCGCGTGGCCGATTGGATATCATGCGATTGCCTGGCAACCAGAACGACGCACGACTCTGGAAAATATTGCCGCGCAGGTGGGCGTAAATATTTCCACCGTGATTCGCCATCGCCAGGGAACCCACGTCAGTCGGTCAGCAGCGGCGCTGTCTGGTGCACTCGCGCACTACGATGCACAACCCGCGACAGATCGGAAGAGCGT
>Ga0209515_10001935_pt1 | contig 33085 bp, 36 predicted proteins | sample Subgroupgradi54m_FD_187454 | JGI IMG/M metagenome (GOLD analysis project Ga0209515, IMG submission 187454) | Subsurface groundwater microbial communities from S. Glens Falls, New York, USA - GMW60B uncontaminated upgradient, 5.4 m (SPAdes)... ... | reverse complement strand
CGCGTTGTATTCAATCAGCCGCACGCCCTCCCGCACCGCGATGAACCCGCCGTACATGATGCCCTTGTAGGGCTCACCCAATTCCTCCCGGAGGGCGCGAGCCACCTGTACCGTAATTTCATGGGCCGCTTTTACATCCGCATCCGAGAGAAACGGAAGATTACCCGGGTAATTGTACGTGCCCATGCCGCCGGTGTTCGGGCCCGTGTCCCCCTCGTACGCCCGCTTGTGATCCTGAATCGGGGGCATGTCCGCCACGTGTTCGCCATCCACAAAACTCATCAGGCTGAATTCCTGGCCGATCAGTTTTTCTTCGATCACCACGCGGCCATCCGACCGCAAATATTCTTTCGCGACCGCCACGCCTTCCTCCACGGTTCTAAAATGATCGCCCTGCACCTGAACTCCTTTTCCGCCATGCAGTCCATCGGCCTTCACCACGATTTGCCCCAGCTTCCGCGCGTATTCCAGCAGACCTTGCTCCGATTTGAACGTTTGGAACCGGGGGTTGCCGGGAATCCCGTATTTCATCAAAAGCTCACGCGTGAATGATTTGGAACTTTCCAGCTGTCCCCCTTTTTGGCTGGGCGCAACGGATGGCACTCCAGCTTTGGCGAGTTCATCGACGACCCCCGCGGCAATCGGGTTTTCCGGTCCCACCACCGCAAAATCCGGCCGATGGGCTTCCGCAAACCGACGAACCGCTGCCGCATCACAGGGTTCACCGACTTCATACACCTCGGCTAATTTTCGGATTCCCGGATTCACCGCCGAGCCATACGCCAAAAGTTCAGGCCGATGAGACGACTGCGTCAATTTCTCCGCAATCATATGCTCCCGTGCGCCGTTGCCGATCAGAAGGATTTTCATAGCAAAGTCATCTGTTCCTCTGGCGCGTCCAGATCAAAACGGGGACGGCCGGCTTCCACGCGGCTCAGCACTTCTTCGGTGATGTTGCCGGCGGGGTAGGGGCCGCCCATGCAGGAGGCGGTGAATTCTTTGATTTTGCGATTGCCTTCGCGGGCCGCGTCCTGGAGGTCTTTGTAATTTTGATAGTACAGCCGGTCCGCGCCGATCAGTTTTTCAATTTCGGCCAGCGTGTGATTGTGGGCGATTAGCTCCTTTCGGGTGGGCATGTCGATGCCGTACACGTCCGGGTTCACAATGGGGGGCGAAGCCACGGCAAAAAATACTTTTCTTGCTCCCGCTTCCCGCGCCATTTCAATGATTTTCTTCGAGGTGTTGCCGCGCACAATCGAATCATCCACCAGCAGGACATTTTTATTTTTGAATTCGAGCGGAATGGGGTTGAGCTTGTAGCGCACGGATTTTTTGCGCTGCTGCTGGTTGGGCATAATAAACGTGCGGCCGATGTAGCGGTTTTTAATGAACCCCTCGCGGTACTTCACCCCGAGCTGATACGCGATGGGCAAAGCGATGTGGCGGGACGTATCGGGAATGGGGATGACCACGTCGATTTTAAAATGTTTTTTCTTGAGGTCGCGCTTGATCTGTTGGGCGAGTTTTTCCCCCATGCGGAGGCGCGTTTTGTACACGCTCACGCCGTCGATCAGGCTGTCGGGGCGGGCCAGGTACACGAATTCAAAAATACAGGGGCGGAGTTCCCCGGGCACGCATTGCTGGGTGTGCACCTGCCGTTTTAAATCGATGAAAATCGCTTCTCCGGGGCGCACATCGCGGATGATTTTAAAACCCATGGTCTGGAGCGCCACGCTTTCAGAGGCGATCATGTATTCGGGGGGGCCTTCCGTCTGACGAACCCCAAAAATCAGCGGGCGGATGCCGAAAGGATCGCGGAAAGCCAAAAGGCCATGACCCGAAATCATCGCCACGCAGGCATAACCGCCTTCCACCCGATGGAACAGCCGCTTCATGGCGCTGAAGATTTGAGCAGACTTCAGCATGGCCGGCCTGGCTTTGATTTCTTTCATCAGCTCAAACGCCAATACATTCAGTAGAACCTCTGAATCCGAAGAAGTGTTTAGGTGCCGCAAGTCGTGGGAGACCACTTGCTGTTTTAGTGAAGGGTAATTGGTGAGGTTGCCGTTATGCCCCATCGCGATGCCGAACGGCGCGTTCACATAAAAAGGCTGCGCTTCTTCTTCCGAAGGGCAGCCGGCTGTGGGGTAGCGCACATGGCCGATTCCCATCGCCCCTTTAAGAGTGTACATGTGACGGGTGTGGAACACGTCGCGCACCAGGCCGTTGGCTTTACGAATGTGGACCTGGTCGCCATCCACCGTGGCAATTCCCGCCGCATCCTGCCCGCGATGCTGAAGCGTGATCATCCCATCGTAGAGCTCCTGAACGACCGGACCGTTGCCGATGATGCCAAGAATGCCGCACATAGTTTTTGGTGTCATCCCCGCGCAGGCGGGGATCTGTTGAAGTTAGAAAGTAATAGATTCCCGCTTACGCGGGAATGACATTCAGGATTTTTGTCTTTCCGTCGCGCGAATCGTATTCAGAATCAGGGCTGCCACCGTCATCGGCCCCACGCCGCCGGGGACCGGAGAAATGTAACTCGCCTTCCGGCTCACCGCTTTAAAATCCACATCGCCGCACAGTTTTCCTTTTTTATCGCGGTTGATTCCGACATCAATGACCACGGCTCCACGTTTAATCATGGGGGCCGTCACTAGATTAATCTTTCCGACGGCGCTGATCAAGACATCCGCTCGGCGCGTATGGGCTGCTAAATTTTTAGTGTAAATGTGGCAGGTGGTTACCGTGGCATTGCGGTTAAGGAGCATCACCGAAAGGGGCTTGCCCACAATATTGCTGGCGCCAATCACCACCACTTCTTTACCCTGAACCGGGATATCGTAATAATCCAGCAGCTTTACAATCCCGAGTGGCGTGGCCGGCGGCAAATCTTCAAATTCGGGGCTGAGCATCATCTTGCCCAGGTTGTACGCGTGGAACCCGTCCACATCTTTTTTGGGGTCAATCGCCCGCATGAGGAGCGGCGCTGAAAGCTGGGGCGGCAGTGGCATCTGCACAATCACGCCGTTTATCTTTTTATCCCGGTTGATCTCCTCAATTTTAGCGAGAAGCGTTTTCTGGGTGGTCTTCAACGGATACCGGAATTCCACATACTGAATTCCCGCCTGCTCACAGGCGGTCTTCTTGTTTTTGATGTACGTCAGCGAGGCCGGATCTTCGCCAACCAGAATCACCGCCAGCGTGGGCTTGAATTTGCGCGCCTTGGCACGAACCGAATCAATCAGTTTTTCCGAGAGCGCTTTGCCGTCGAGGATTTTGGCCGACATAGTTTGGAGGGAAAATTAAATAACCCCACCGATCGAATGAGACTTACTTAAGTATAACAAAAATCTCGTCGTGCGCAATGATTGACGTTCAATTCCTTAATCATTTGAAAGTTTCTTCAAAGGAATAAGATTCGCCAGTCTCTTTGTGATGTAACAATTCCCCTGAAATGAATTTATGCTCCTTTATTATCATCCAAATATTTGCACCCACCTCCTCCATCGGCCGGTTCGAATTAATAACGTGAATATTCGGAAACTCCTGTGCGACACGTTCGTAGTTTTTCCAGATGCGGGCCAGTTTGTCGCCGCGTTCAAAAAATTCAAGTTTGGTTCCCCGCGCGGCAATGCGCCGCAGACATTCCGCGGGCTGGAGTTTCAGCAAAAACGTGATATCCGGCAGGCGGAAGTTCTGGTTGAGTCCCTTGAGCCAATCCCACTCCACTTCCAGCGCGCCGTACGCGAGAGTAGAAAACAAGTACCGGTCGGTGATCACGGTGGCGCCGGAGGCGAGCGCGGGTTCAATCACGTTTTTTAAATGCTCAGCGCGGTCTTCCGTAAAAAGCTGCTGCAGTTCTTTCGGGTTCATTTTTTGCTGATGCTGTAAAACGCTCCGAATCAATTTCCCGGTGGGCGTATCACTGGTCGGTTCTTTGGTGACAAGCACTTTCCCCCCCGCCCTTTCCAGACGCTCCGCGAGGAGTTTTGCCTGCGAGGAAGAGCCGGAGCCGTCGAGTCCTTCAAAGGCTATGAACATGGGTATATAATAGCACCGCCGTAAAAGTGAATCCATGAAAGCAAAAACCATTTTCATAGGCTTAATGATCATGCTGATGGCGGGCTGTGCCAGCAAACCCCCGGCTTTTCAGGATCGCGTCCAGGAATTGCCACCGGTTTTGACAGGGCTTTTACAGCCTCAAAAAATCGATCTCTACCAGCAGGGCACCCATCAGCTGGAAACCGATGACGGCAAAACAGTCCTCCTCCAGAGCTCCGCCATCAACCTCAACCGGTACGTGGGCAAACGGGTGAGCCTCAAAGGCACTTTGAGTACCCCCGGAGACCAAACCAAACCCGTGTTCAACGTCACCGAAATTGATTTGGCGGACACGAACGCGGGAACGAGCGATGCTTGGCAGCCTTTTGAAGACAAGCGAACGGGCCTCCACTTTGAGGTACCCCCGTCATGGGAAATCGCGGCCGATGCCGACCGCGTCACCCTGCGCTCCGGCGGGCAGGAGCGGGCGACGGTCACGGTCGTGAGCACCGAGAAATCCATGCAGGAGGTGGCTAAAGCCGAGCAGGGCAAAGAAGGAACTCCGGTCACGGTCGGCGGACAAACCAGCTGGCGCTACACGAGCGCCGACTCCATGCGTTTGTATGTTCCCAATTCCTCCCGGCAAAAAATCTACGACATCCTTTTTAAGGCTCCCATAATCCAACTTTTTTTCGAATTCCTGAACCGGTTCAACCCGCTCCCGGCTGAAGCGCTCACGGGCGATCGCTGCGCCGGCCCGGCCAAACTCAAATGCCCCGAAGGCTATCGCTGTGAACTCTACAGCACCCAAAAAGACGCGGCCGGGGTGTGCGTGCTTTTGGCTCCAGCGGAGCCGTCTGCCGCATCAGCCCCTTTACAGAGGTAAGGCGGAATGTTAATGTAATCTGGATTCTTTTATTCCGTAATCCAATAGCCGCTCCATGCGTCTCGCCGACATTGCCAAAGAGCTTCGGGTCACCACGCAGGAATTGCGCCGGGAGCTTGAGAAAACCAATTTCGGGATCAGTGGCACGGCCCACGAGGTGGACGACAATTTGGGGAAGGGGATTCTTCGGTTTTTGAAAGGGAAGGTTAAACCCACGCTCACCCATCGGCGCGTGGCGGTGATTTTTAAGGACGGCAAAGAAGAGCGCGTGGAAACGGTAGAATCCACTCCCGTTGTTGCCGAGACTCCCCCAGCTCCTTCCACGGCTCCGGTATTTATGGCGCCGCCGGATCGCTCACGGGTGCCCAAAGCCGATCAACCTGTAGCGGCTCCCGGAGCCCCTTCGTTCCACGTTTCGCGTCGGATTGAAGTGGCGCCTGCTCAGGCCAACGCGGATACGTCGTCGCTCCCCAAACACTATTACAAACCCAAAAAGCGCCGCAAAGGCCGTCCGAATGAAGAAGAAAAAGCGCTCGAAGTACTCTCGCGCCACCCGAGCAGCAAGGCCAAAGTAGCCAAGGTGAGTTACAACGTCGGGGAGGCCGGCGAAGGCGGCGTGGCGGAAGACATCGCCATTGAACGCGCCACCGACCAGGAGCGTTTCCGCCAGCAGAAAAAACAGCGCGCCACCAGCCAAAAGCGCGGCCACAAACTCCAGCCCCAAATCAAAGCCAAAACCGGCGTGATCGAAATTCCGGCCGTGCTGAGCGTAAAAGAATTTGCTGAAAAATGCGGACTCCCCGTGCCGAACGTCATCAGCACGCTGATGAAAAACGGGATCATGGCCACGATCAATCAAATCCTCGATTTCGAAACCGCCGCCGTGGTTGCCTCCGATTTAGGGGTCGAAGTCCGGCAGGCGCAGGCCGAGGCCACGGCCGAAGAACTCTTTGCGGGGAATCTCAAAATGCTTCTTAAAGAAGAAGATCCGGCGAACCTGGTGCCCCGCCCGCCCATCATCAGTGTGATGGGACACGTCGACCACGGCAAAACCAAATTGCTCGACTCCATCCGCAACGCCAATGTGATGGCCACCGAAGCCGGAGGCATCACCCAGGCCATCGGCGCCTATCAGGTGGTTAAAAACGGGAAACCCATCACATTCCTCGATACTCCGGGCCACGAGGCCTTCACGGCCATGCGCGCCCGCGGGGCGAAGGCCACCGATATCGCCATCCTGGTGGTGGCCGCCGATGAGGGCGTAAAACCCCAAACCGTCGAAGCCATCCATCACGCGCAGGAAGCGGGCATTCCCATCATCGTCGCCATCAACAAAATCGACCGTCCCGGCGCCAATCCCGATAAAGTCAAAGCGGAGCTGGCCGAATACAACCTGCATCCCGAAGAATGGGGCGGCAATACCCCCATGGTTCCGGTCTCCGCCTTAAAAGGCGAAGGCATCGATACCCTGCTCGAGATGATTCTGCTCGTGGCGGAACTGGAAAACCTGAAAGCCAATCCCAACCGGCCTGCCGTGGGCACGGTCATCGAATCGCATCTCGACCCTTCGCTCGGCCCCGTGGCCACCATTTTGGTGAATACCGGCACGCTTCGCGTGGGGGATAACATTGTGGTGGGCGCCTGCGTGGGTCGCGTCAAAACCATGCACGATTACCTGGGGCAGTCATTGGAAACCATTACCCCTTCGGGCGCCGCCCGGATTTCGGGGCTCGACCGCGTTCCTCAGGCCGGCGACCTTTTACAGGTGGTGAAAGACGAAAAAACGGCGCGCCAGCGGATGGAACAAATGAAGGCTTTGCGCCAGGAGCAGGAAGAAAGCCTCAAAGGCTCTTTGGCCGACCGCCTGGCCACGCAGATCAGCAAAGGCGAAATGAAATTCCTCAAAATCGTTTTGAAGGCCGATAGCAAGGGCTCGCTCGAAGCCATCATGCAGGCGCTTTCCAAAGTCAAATCCGATCTCGCCGCCATTAAAATCATCCATTTCAGCGTGGGCAACGTGTCCGATACAGATGTCCTGATCGCGGGCCCTAGCCAGGCACTCCTCATCGCCTTTAATGTGGAAGCCAACATGCACGTCCGTCGCCTGGCTCAGCAGGAACACGTGGACCTGAAGCATTACAATGTCATCTACAAACTCATCGAGGATCTCACGGGCATCCTTTCGGGCATGCTGGAACCCGAAATCCTCATTCATGAGCTGGGCACGATCAGGATCAAGCAGATATTCCTGAATAAAAAGACATGGATCATCGCCGGAGCCGAGGTGATCAAAGGCAAAGTTCAGGCCGGCTCCATACTCCGCTTCAAGCGCGGGGAAGAGCTTGTTTTTGAAACGCCGCTGGAATCCCTCAAGCACGTCCGTGAGGATGTTCGGGAACTCGAACAGGGTTCGGATTGTGGCGTGCAGTTCAAAACCCCCAAGCCCGTCGTTGTCGACGATGTATTGGAAGTCTATAAAATCGAAAAAATCCAGCGGCACCTGGATTAAAGGCTCTCAAAAAGTTTCCGTCCGATCCGCAGCATGTTCGCGCCCTCCTCGAGCGCTATTTCATAGTCGCCGCTCATGCCCATGCTGAGCCATTTTAAACCGCCGATTCCATCGAACAGCGCTTTCAGCACCCTGAAGCATTGCCTTACCTTCTCCTTATCCTCAGATTCAACGGCCACGGTCATCAGGCCCTCGATTCGGAGATGGGGGAGCTCCTTCGCGGCCCTCACCAGCTCAGGCGCTTCCTCGGGCGCGCACCCGCCTTTCTGCGCCTCGCCCGACGTATTCACCTGAATCAGCACCGGCATGGTTTTGCCCAACTTCGCACACTCACGTTCAATTGTCTGCGCCAGCCGAAGCGAATCCACGCTCTGAATCATTTCGAAAAGTTTCACGGCATCTCGTACCTTGTTGGTTTGCAGTCGCCCGATAAAATGTTTAGTCACTCCGGTTGGGAGTTCCGGGAATTTAGTCTGCGCCTCCTGCACGCGGTTTTCGCCGATCTCCGTGACCCCCTTGGCGAGAATGGTTTTGATTTCTTTTACCGATCTATTCTTGGTCACGGCGATGAGTCGCGAGGCGTTTGGCATGCTTATTCATAATGCCCTAACCCAGGCACCCTCTCAAGTAGGCCACCTTTTTTGCCTATATCAAAAACGCTAGCAAAAAGACATCATTTTTGATATGGGCTCTGATGATCCCCAGGTAAGTCTTATGGCAGCCACGTGAATTACGAAATAGGGTTATCCCAAGCCAAGGGAGGAGTTTCGTAATTCACGTGCAGTCATGTTGTCAGTTGCACTTCCTTTATGCTAAGCTACAGCCAACTTAAAAATAAAAAACATGCGCCAATTTTATCTGATCAGCGCCATTGTGGTGGGGATATTGGTTTTAGTGATTGCCTTTGCCCAGTTCGGAGGAACCTGCACGTTGTATTTAATCCCCAGCTCGCCGGTCTTTTTAATATTTTTACAAGTGGCCGCGCTGGGAGCCGTGATGGGCGGGCTTTTGATTCTGTTTTGGAAGGCGCCCCCCGACGATGAAAGCGGTTCCGGGCCCATGGCGGCGGAATGAAAATGCGCCTTCGTCAACGCTTCGTTTTGGCTAAAGAAAGCCATTTTCTTTTAAGAACACAAAAATGATACAATTTTGCTTGCCAAAGAATTCCGGCTTGTATAAATTATGTATACGTCAGTGAAGCTGGATACAAAAATGAAACAGAAAAACCACCCCCCGCCCTCGGGGATTGAGTTTTTTAATGACTCTTTTAATGCTCAAAGCGCTTTTCAGCTCCAACACCCGCGTCAAACTCCTGACCACCTTCCTGATGAATCCCGATGAAGAATACTTCATCCGGGAACTCACCCGAAAACTGGATGAACAGATCAACTCCATCCGCCGTGAACTCGACAACCTGAAAAAAATCGGCTTACTGCGGAGCAAAATGAAGAACCGGAAAAAGTTCTATCATTTGAACCAGGATTTTCCCATTTATCACGAACTGCGGGGGATTTTTATGAAAGCCAGCAACACCGACGATGAACTGGTGCAAAAAATCCTGGAACTGGGGCCTGTGGAACTCCTGGTATTGCATGGCGCCTTCATCGGAAAAGAGTCGGCCGTGGATTTGCTGGTCGTGGGCGACATCGACAAGGCGGCTTTCCAAAAAGTGCTGTCCTCCACCACCAAGCCAAAACCCGACATTCACTTTGCCATCCTGCCCAAAAAAGAATTCCTGTACCGTCTGGAATGCAAAGATAAATTCGTCCACAGCCTGCTCAACGACAAAGCCAGTATCATCGCCGTGAACAAAATGAAAAAGGACTTGCGCTAAAACCCAAAGTTCACTAAATTACATAAGCTGATTTTAAATTTATTGTTATGCATCCTCTGATTGCTGACGCTCAAAAGGGCCAACTCAAACGGGTTCCGGAAGTGAAATCCGGCTACACCGTGCGTGTGCACCAAAAGATCCGCGAAGGGGAAAAAGAGCGCGTTCAGATTTTTGAAGGGCTGGTGATTGCCGTGGGGCATGGCCAGGGGGTCGAAAAAAACTTCACAGTGCGCAAGGTAATCGAAGGCATCGGCGTGGAAAAAGTATTCCCCCTTCACTCGCCCAACATCGTTAAACTGGAAATCCAAAAAGAAGCCTCCGTCCGCCGCTCCAAGCTCTATTACATGCGCCACCGTTCCGGCAAATCCGCCCGCCTGACCGAACGCCACATCACCGATGAAGACCGAGCCGCCGAATCCGCCAAAATGGACGCCCTGATCGCGGAAGCCGTGCAGGCGGAAGAAAAACGCAAAGCCGAAGAGGCCGCGGCCGAACCCGCCCCCGCCGAAACCCCCGCAGCTTAATGGTATAATCACGGCATGCGCGTAGGGATCTTTGGCAACTACGGGGCCACAAATGTGGGGGACGATGCGATCCTCCAGAGCCTTTTAGCCAGTCACCCGGGTCACGAGTTTACGGTTTTTTCCGCCAACCCCAAGGCGACAGCCGCGCCCCTTTTCTCTTTGGGCTTCCGCTCTTTTTTCAAACATGGTTTTTGGCGGTCGCTCCAGGCTCTGCGGGCGGTGGACGCGGTGATTCTGGGCGGGGGAGGGCTTTTTCAGGATGATCGCCTCTTCGCCTGCTTCCTCTGGGCCTGGCAGTGTTTGTGGGTGCGGGTGATGGGCAAACCCCTGTTTGTGGTTGCGCTGGGTGTGGGGCCTTTGCGCACGCGGCTGGGGTGCTGGCTCACGCGCTGGGCGCTGGCTCACGCGCAGGTCATTACGGTACGCGATCAATCGTCCCACGACCTTTTGCGGGCCATCGGCCTCAATGAAGGGGAGATACACGTCACCGCCGATCCGGCCTTTTTAATTCCGGCGCCAGCCCATTCCCCGGAGCGGACGAAAGGGCTAATCCTCGTTTCCCTGCGCCCGTGGCTCACCCACAGCCAAACCCTTTTGAAGGTTTTCACGGAATTCCTCCTCCGGCTCAAAAACGAAAAAGGCGCCCGCTTTGTGTTTGTGTGCATGCAATCCATCCGCGAACACGACCGCTCCATACTCGAACCCCTGGCCAAGCGCCTGGGCGGGGAAGTGTGGGTTCCGCCTAATTTCTCCGCGCTCATGGCCCGGCTCGGGCAGGCCGAATTTGCCATCGGCATGCGCTACCATTTCCTCATCGCGGCCCTGATAACCGAAACTCCGGCCCTCCCCATTAGTTACAGTCCCAAGGTGGAAGCGCTTTTTTCCGGGACATCTCTGGAACGGTATGTCATTCCGGTTCAGGATTTAACGGCCGATCGCCTGACGGAAAACCTGAAACGATTGTCGGTGGATTATAACAATGTGCAAATCTATGAGAAAAAAAGGGCAGAAATTCTGCGTGAGCAGGCTGACAAAAATAAAGCCCTGCTTGATCAATTCATGGCGGATTTAGCGAAACCTATTGACCGAAACAGCCCGACCTGCTAAATTAACCCGGCATGTTTGCTATTTGTGAAATCGCCGGGGCCCAGCATAAGGTGAGCAAAGGGGCCGTGCTTACGCTCGAAAAACTGGACGCCAAAGAGGGTGAAAAGCTGACGACCGACAAAGTGCTCCTCAAATTCGACGGTAAAACCGTGGAAACCGGCACGCCTTACCTCAAGGGTGCCAAAGTTGAATTCACTGTCAAATCCCAGGGTAAAGGCGAAAAGATCCGCGTGTTCAAAAAACAGCCCAAAAAACGCTTCCAAAAGACCATCGGCCACCGCCAGCCCTACACTCAGGTCGAAATCACCGCGATCCATTGATTCGCTTCAGCACCGTCTGAAGTTCTTTAGGCAAAGGCGCCTCCAGTTTCATCTCCTTTGCTTTTTTAGGGTGTTTGAATTGCAATGAGGCCGCGTGCAGGAATTGGCGATGTAACCCGAGCTCGGCCAGTTTTTCATTCACTTCAGCATCCCCATATTCTTTGTCCCCGGCCACAGGATGGCCGATGGCGGCAAAGTGCACGCGGATCTGATGGGTGCGGCCGGTGACGATGTGGACTTCAACCAGGCTGTAATCCCCCACGAATTTGCGCACCTTGTAATGGGTGAGCGCGTATTTGGCGCCAGGGCTTCCCGAAACATGCATTTTCTCGGCGCCTTTCATCAGGGGCGCCTCAATGCTGCCTTCCGCGGGCTGAAGATGGCCTTTTAAGAGGGCGATGTATTTTTTGGTCACCTTCCGCTCTTCAAACTGTTTAGAAAGCGCGTGATGGGCGTCATCGTTTTTAGCCACCATGATGAGCCCCGAGGTGTCTTTATCCAGTCGGTGCACAATGCCCGGCCGCCTTTCCCCCCCGATGCCGCTCAAATCCTTGCAGTGATGCATCAGCGCGTTCACCAGCGTGCCCGACACATGCGCGCCGTGGTCAGTAGGGTGCGTTACCATGCCGGCGGGCTTATTCACGACAATGAGATCTTTGTCTTCATAAACAACATCGAGGAGGATTTTCTCCGCCACAATGCCGATTTCTTTGAGCGAGGGCACTAGTACGATGAGTTCATCGCCTTCACGGAGCCGCTGAGCAGACTTTTTAATTTTTTTATTATTCAAAAAAATAGACCCACTCCTTATAAGCTTTTGAACAAAACTTCGAGTTAAATCAGGCTTTACTGTAATAACATACTGATCAAGGCGCAGCCCCTCTTCTTCTTTAGAAACATTATAATGACGCATATAGTTTGACTAATTTCAGAGAAAGTGTAACATAATAATCCATTAATAAAAACATTATGCATTTACAACAACAAGCTCCTGAAGAAAATTGGCTAGGCGGTTTACCAGAGGTCGCTGTACGATGGGCAACAAGAGCTGAATTGATTGATTTGGCAGATCGACAGAAAGGCGCTCTTACTGCAAGATTAGGGGTTACTCGGGCTTTGAATGGCATCGTAAGCTTAAGAGACGATCTAGATGAAACAGGTCGTGCGATTGAAGCGGCGCTGAAAGCCGGCGACCCTGAAGTTTTAAAAGGTTATGGCAGCGATCCCCGTTATGGCTTTTATGTGAGAAGTTATTTGAAAGCTTTAGAGCGAACGGATCAAAGACAAGCCGCCTGATTCTTTTAGGGTGAGTGGGCTTCCTAAGTGTGATGAGTCAATTTGATATCAATTTGACGTCAAAATGACTCATTGGCTTTTCAGGGGATGGGTGAGTCATTAAGAATGAGTTGACTTTTTATTGTGCCTGAGTAAACTACCTCTTGTCGCAGACAGCTGGCAACTCCGATGAACATCGGAAGATAAGCCCCGCCGAGACACACTATGTCATTCCCGTGGAAACGGGAATCTAGATCCCTCCGCCTCAGGCGGACGGGGATGACTAAGAGTCTCGTTTGCATACGAGGCCTTTTGTGTCATCCCGAGCGAGGAGTCCGTAGGACTACGAGTCGAGGGATCTACCCAAAAACCCATTACCCAATAATCCTAATCCCATGCCAGCCACCAAAGAAAAAAAGTCCGCCATTCTGCAGGAACTCGTCGACAAGTTCGCCCGTGGTAAAACCGTGGTGTTCGCGGGTTACCGGGGCCTGGGCATGAAGGGCATGTCCGATCTTCGGAAGCGTCTGCGCCCCACCCAATCCGAGATGCAGATCGCCAAAAAAACCCTGCTCCGCCTGGCGGCTAAAGAAAACAAGCTCGCCGAAATTCCTGAGGCCGCGATGGAAGGGCCTGTGGCTACCACGTTTTGCTACACCGATGAATTCTCCGGCCTTCAGGTGCTTTTCAAATTCTCCAAAGAAAACGAAAACCTCAAACTCCTTGGTGGCATCATCGGCGGCCAGGTGGTGGACGCAGCCACGGTGAAGCAATATGCCCAATTGCCGGGTAAACAGGAACTCCTGGCTAAATTACTCGGATCGATGAATGCCCCGGTCAGCGGGTTCGTGGGAGTGCTTGGCAATGTGCTCGGAGGTTTTGTCCGGGCCCTCGGCGCCTACCAGGAAAAACGGGCCGCCGAAACCCCTCCTCAAGCTTAAATTTAAACTTTTTAATTTTTAATTTTTTTATATCATGTCCGACGTAACTCTCTCTAAAGAAGCCCAGACGATCCTCGATGCGGTGAGCAAGCTCACGGTTCTGGAACTGGCCGCCCTCGTGAAAGCGATGGAAGAAAAATTCGGTGTATCCGCTGCCGCCCCGGTGGCCGTGGCCGCTGCCGGCGCTGGCACCGCTCCCGCCGAAGAAAAAGACACCTTTGATGTTGAGCTCACCGAAGCCGGTGCGCAAAAGATCAATGTCATCAAGGTCGTCCGCGAACTCACGGGCCTGGGGCTTAAAGAAGCCAAAGACCTCGTGGAAGGCGCTCCCAAAATGGTGAAAGAGGGTTTAAAGAAACCTGAAGCCGAAGCCATGAAAAAGAAACTCGAAGAGGCTGGCGCGAAAGTCACCATTAAATAATTCATGTCCTTTCAAACCCGTCCGATCCGCAAACGGCCCCCCGTGCATGTTTTGCGCAAACTGAAGCACGTCCTGCTTTGGCTGCGTGAAAAAGTGCCAAGCCACGCCAACCGCCATTACGCGTGGGGCGCGGTGCTCGCGGTCATCGGCGTGGTGATTGTGTTCAAGGTGATGACGGGAATTTATGGGTGGATGAAAACAGCGGACATATCCGATTTGTTTTTTTCCGCCGGAAGCGACCTTAAACAAGACCCGAACGGCCTCATCAACATTGCCTTGCTGGGCGACGGGGGGGCGCTCCGGGACGGGGCGGATTTGGTGGATACCATCATGGTCGCCAGCCTGAATCCCGAGGATAAATCAATCACCCTGTTTTCGGTGCCCCGGGATTTTTACGTGGACAGCACGTACAAGACCCGGATCAACGCGCTTTACCGCGACCATAAAACAGCCCTGGGGAGCGACAAAGCTTATGAGCTTTTTCCGGAAGTGTTGGGGAAAATCACGGGCCTTCAAATCCCGTACTACCTCCGCGTGGATTTTACCGCTTTCGTCGAGGTCGTGGATAGTCTGGGAGGAATTGATGTGGAGGTCCCGAAAGCCATCGATGACCCCTTTTACCCCAATGCCAGCGACGATGGTTATGAGCCCTTTAGCCTCGCCGCCGGCCTTCAGCACATGGAGGGTGAAACGGCGCTCAAGTTCGCGCGCAGCCGTAAAACCACGTCGGACTACGATCGCGCTATCCGTCAGCACTTGGTCCTCGGCGCCCTGCGGGAAAAGGCCCTGTCGCTCGATGCTTTGAACAGCCCAAAAACCCTGAAAAGCCTTTACGGCTCCCTCACGAATCATCTGAACACCAATTTGAGCTTGCGGGAAATGCTCAGTCTGGCGCATTTTGCAAAAACATTTGACCATAAACGGCTGATCAGCAAGGTGATTCACGATGATCCGGGTCAGGAGGGCGGCTTCCTTTACACCCCTGAGCGGGAACTTTACGGAGGTCAATTTGTTTTAGTGCCGGATGGCGATAACTTCGACCTGATTCACCGGTACGCCGATTTGATTTTCCACGAGCGCCAGGCCTTTTACGATCCGCTCAAAATCGAAATCCTGAATGGAACCAAAACCTCAGGGATAGCCGGCAAAATCGCCTTCGAGCTCAACCGGTTCGGGCTGAAGGTGGTCGCGGTGGATAACCTGGTCGATGCCGCCGGAAAGCGTTCCTATTCCGATAAAACCATCCTCCGCTATTACGGCTGGACCAGCGATAAAAACGGAACGGTCACGGCCAGCAACCCCTCATTTTTGGCGGCTCTTAAGACTTTCCTGAATGTGGAACCCGTCGCCGGCGATCCCAGCCTTAAAAAAGAAGCCGATATCACCCTGATTTTAGGGTCGGATTACCAGGCTCTGGTCAATTGACTTGCCAGATTCGGGCTCTTCACCTAAAATAAGCCAGCTGTTTGTAAAACCATCCTATGCCTATCATCCAATCTGCCATCAAAGCCATGCGCCAAAGCCGGGTCAAAGCCGCCCGGAACCAGCACTATAAAAACCGCATGAAGTCCATGATCAAACTGGTCATGGGTTACGTAAAGGCCAAAGACGTCGAAAAGGCCAAAACAGCGCTCCCGGAGACCTTAAGCGCCATCGACACGGCCGCCAAAAAGAACATCATCCACTGGGGCAACGCCGCCCGCCGCAAGTCCCGCGTGCAAAAGAGCGTGCAGGCCCTGGTCGCCAAAAAATGATTCTCTCGTCATTCCCGCGAAAGCGGGAATCTGCATATGACTAAAGGAAAGTATTTAGGTCTTGATTTTGGAGATGTTCGGGTTGGTGTCGCAATCACCGATCTCAATAAAGAGATCGTTTTTCCGCGTGAGGCGATCACCTACGAACGCATGGCCAACCTCCTCGCGGCGCTCCAGGCCCTCTGTGCCTCCGAATCCGTCACCAAAATCGTCATCGGCCTGCCCATCCAGATGGACGGCACGGTGGGCGAACAGGTCACAAAAACCTATGCCTTCGGCCAAAAGCTCTCGGCCGCCTTGCCCACCACCGCCATCGAGTACTTCGACGAGCGCCTCACCACCCGCGAAGCCCAAAGCCGCCTCCACGCGCAGGGGATTAAGGCGAAAGACCAGAAAGGGCAGAAGGATTCGCTCTCGGCTCAGCTGATTTTGGAGACGTATTTAAAGAGCCGCCGGTGATTCGCCTTTGTGGCGATTTGCCTTAATCATGGCCTGGATTTTTTTGGCCGTGGGGCCCGTCACCACCTCTTTCCGTTCCAAGTGCCCCAGAATGGCATCGGCTTCGGCGTAGGTGAAGCCCATTTCGCCTTCATCCGTTTGCCCGGGCTTGAGTTCGGCAGAGGGGGTTTTATTCACGATCGCCGCGGGCACGCCCACGGCTCGGGACATTTCCCACACTTCCGTTTTGAAGAGATTTCCGATTACTTCTACATCACACGCCCCGTCGCCGTATTTGGTGAAGTAGCCCAGCCGCAGCTCCGTTTTATTGCCTGTGCCCAGCACAATCGCGTCATGCGTGTTGGCGAAGTGGTACAAAATCACCGCCCGCGCCCGCGCGTTCAGGTTCATGTCCGCCAGCGCCGAGGCCTCCCATGCCAGTGACTTGTACACCTCCAGAAACGGATTGATCGGAACGATGAAATACTGGATCCCCAGCGCCCGCACCCACTCCTTCGCATCCGTCACATTCTGAGGGTTGGTCAGCCCTTCATTGGGCATGATCAGTCCGCTCACGTTCCCGGGCCCCAGCGCCTCCGCTGCGATCTTCGCCGTCAGCGCCGAATCCACTCCCCCCGAAAGCCCCAGCACCGCCCGGGTTTTGCCGGTTTGGTTCATGAAATTTTGAAGGCCCACGATAAGCTTATCGAATTTTGCTTTCATTGCTTTGGATTATATCAGAAAAGAAGACCTCCGACCTCGGAAGCCTTCTTTTTGTTGTCCAGTAAGCTAGCACGTCTTGCAGCCGAACACTTTGTCCAGGCTGATACTCGAAGTAGGCTTTTTGACAAGCCAAAGGGCGGCGAAGAGGGGCAGATAAACATTGTAGAAAATAGTCGCCTGCACGCTGATGGCGCCGCCGAAGAGCATGATGGTTAAAAAGAAACCGGTGAGGATCGCGGCCCAGCGGGTGAAAAGCCCAAGGACCAAAAGGGCGCCCAGGGTCACTTCCAAATGGGGCACCACGCTAAGCCAGCCCGTGACCACGCTCATGGGGAGCCAGGTGGTGGTAAAGGCGGCCGAATACTGGGTCACAAAAGCCGACGTGCCCATTAAAAATTTCCCGAGACCGAGGAAGAACAGCATTCCCCCCAGCGCGAGCCGGAGAATTAAAGTCGAATAACAAACAGAGGAACAGCAACCGCTATCGGTTTTGGCGGGAGCCGCCATGCCGCCTCCACAACATCCTTGAGACATAAGTTTTGGGGTTAGGTTTTATTGAATTTAAGTATAGCAGGGTTTTTTTGCTTGACGAGTGGATTTTTGTTCACTTATACTGGAGGCAACCTAATTTTAATCCCATGAAACTCAAAAGCATTTATCTTTGTTCGCAGTGCGGCGCCGAAAGCCCCCGATGGGCCGGCCAATGCCTCAAGTGCCAGGCGTGGAACACGCTGATGGAGGATGTGGTGGATTTAAGCCCCCAAAAACAGATGACCCTGAAGATCCCGGCGGCCACCCCCGTCCGTTCCGGCGGGCAAACGGGAAAACCCGTCGAACGGCTCGTCACGGGGATCGGGGAACTCGACCGGGTGCTGGGGGGCGGGTTTGTGCGGGACGGGCTGGCGCTCCTCGTCGGCGACCCGGGAATCGGCAAATCCACCCTCACGCTCCAGATTTGCGACCGCATGGCGGCACTGGGGCGTTCGGTACTCTATTTTTCAGGCGAAGAATCCGTCGAACAGATCGCGGGGCGCGCGGAACGGCTCGGATTGAAGCGCGATGTCGGCCTCATCAACCTAAACAGCCTCGAGGTGATTCTTTCCACCATCGCCGCGGAAAAGCCTGGTTTTGTGGTGGTGGATTCCGTGCAGGTGATGTCGAGCGAGCTCATCCCCTCGCAGGCCGGTTCGGTGTCGCAGGTGCGCAGGGTGGCCGAACAGCTGATGCAGGTGGCCAAAAGCTCCGGTATCCCGATTCTTCTCATCGGCCACGTCACCAAGGAGGGCCAGCTCGCGGGTCCGCAGGTGCTCACGCATCTGGTCGACACGGTGCTTTACCTCGAAGGCGATCGTTTCCATCAATTCCGCCTGCTCCGCGCCACCAAAAACCGTTTTGGCGCCATCGACGAGGTTGGCGTATTCCGGATGGCCGAGGATGGCCTGGAAGAAGTCAAAAACCCCTCGGCGCTGTTCCTGGAAGGCCGCGCCAAAGATCCCATCGGCTCCGTGATCTGCCCGGTACTGGAAGGCACGCGCACATTTTTGGTGGAAGTGCAGGCGCTCACGAATTACACCCAATTCGGCTACCCCAAGCGCACGGCCAATGGATTTGATCTGAATCGCCTGAACATCATCATCGCCGTGCTGAACCGCTACGCCAACCTCAAACTCGATTCCTCCGACGTGTTTGTGAACGTGGTGGGCGGCATCGAACTCCGCGAACCCGCCGCCGACCTGGCCGTCGCCATGGCCATCGCCAGCTCCAAACTCCAGCGCCCCCTGCCAGCGGATCTTGTCGTGATGGGGGAGGTAGGCCTTTCGGGCGAAGTTCGTCAGGTCGTACAAGCTGAAAAAAGGCTAAAAGAAGCCAAAAAATTGGGATTTAATTCAGTTTTAAACTCAGCAGATGTCAGCACCCTTGCGGAGGCCGTGAAAAAAGTGCTATAATATTATTACTATTAATAATATTAATACTATGGATCAAATTTATACCTTGAGTATGTACGGGCAGGGAGTGGTCACACTTCCGAAAGAATGGCGTGAAAAAACCAAAGCAAAAAAATTCATTGCTAGGGAACAAGGTCATCAATTGATTTTGGAGCCTCTCACCAAAGAGGCAGAACTAAAAATGATCACCGAAAACCCTTCATTTGATTTTTTGAAAAATGAACCCGATTTATATCAATAATGTTTAAACCATGAATAAGAGAAATATTGTTTTATTACCCATTCCTTTTACGGATTTATCAGAGATGAAGTTGAGACCTGCTTTGGTTTTAGCAAAAATTCAGGAAGATCTTTTATGTTGTTTTATCAGCTCTCAGATTCACACAAAAGGAGGAAATGATGTGGCGGTTCGCATGACTCCAGAGAACAAACTCAAAGCCCATTCAATCATTAAATGCGGGAAAATATTTACCCTTCATCAATCCCTAGTCAAGCAAGCGTTGGGTATTCTAGATCAAAAAATTTATGATCAGGTGACTCGGAAAATAATTAACCTGATTAAATAAAAAAATCTTCCGCAACTAAATCTCAAAAAACCGTTCCGCGTTCGCGCTCGTCATCCGCGCCACTTCCTCGAGAGACACATTCTTCACTTTCGCGATGGTTTTGGCGACCTCTGCCACAAACGCTGGCTCGTTTTTATTCCCCCGATGCGCGTGAGGCGTCAAAAAAGGACAGTCGGTTTCAATCATAATCCGGTCGAGCGGCGTTTGGCGCACCACGTTCCGCAACCCATCATTGGCTGGATACGTGATGACGCCGGTAAACGAAAGCATAAGCCCCATGTCCAGGAGTTTCTCCGCTTCCAGAGCATTTCCGCTGAAGCAGTGAGCGACGGCGTTCGAAAATCTCAGTTCCTCTAAGATCTCGATCAAATCCCCAAAGGCCGCCTCGTTTTCGCCCGGTTTTTTGCCGGCCCGGCAGTGTAAAATCGCGGGAAGCCCGAGTTTGTCGGCAATCTCCAGCTGACCCTTCAAAAACGCCTTCTGCACGTCATGTGGGAATTTATCGTGATAATAATCCAGCCCTATCTCTCCGATCGCCACGATTTTTTTATTCTCGCGCGCGTATTCCTCAGCTCGTTTCAAATCCCGCTCCAGTGAATCGGTCAAATCCGTCGGGTGAATCCCCGCGGTCGTCCAGATAAACTCGTGCTCCTCCGCCAGCCGCAGGCACGGCTCCATGTCACCCAGATTGCACGCCACATTCAGGATTTTTTGGACACCCGCAGCTCGGGCACGCTCAATCACTCCCGCCTGAAGCGCTTGTGGCATCGCATGGATATGGGCGTGAGTGTCGATCAAAAAGTCAACCACCGTTTTTTGTTAAATGCTCAAAAAAATCAAAGCCACAATCCCCAAGAGTACTCCCACGATCTGAAGCGGAGTGAGCGATTCTTTAAAAAGAAGAAGTCCAATGAGTAAAAATCCAACAATACTGAGTAGGCTCCACATCACCGAGGTAATCACCAACCCCTTTTTGAGCAAGGTGGGGATGTAAAAGAGGCCGGACAAAAAATAACCCACGATGGCTATTCCAAAAAACAAACCCCTTTGGTTGATCGACCAAACTTTAGCAAAAAGATCACCCAAAACAACCGAAGTGGCGCTCAAGACCAGCATCAGTGCGACCGGCATTCTGCCCGCAAGATCGAGAAAGGTTTGCATAACCAAATTTTAAATGGTGCCCAGGAGAGGACTCGAACCTCTAAACCTTTCGGTACCAGCTCCTAAGGCTGGCGTGTCTACCAATTTCACCACCTGGGCTGGTGGGCAAGAGAGGACTTGAACCTCCAAGGGATTTCTCCCACTGCGCCCTGAACGCAGCGTGTCTACCAATTTCACCACTTGCCCCTATTGAAAAAACACCCCGACTATGATATAATAATCAGAACCTAAAAACAAATTTGTATGTGGTACCACATCGATCGTTTTCTGCACGAAGGCTTTGCGAATGAGGAATCCAGGCTCTATCGCGTGATCAACGACATCATCGTGTTCCTCATTTTCTTCTCGATTATTTCGATCGTCGCCGCTTCGGTGGAATCCATTTACCAGCAGTACCAGGTGTTTTTTGATACGTCCGAAAAGGTGGTGGTGGGCATTTTTACGTTTGAATATTTCGCCAACATCTACGTGGCCTCGCGAAAGCGGGATTACATTTTGGGCCTGTGGGGCATGATTGATTTTTTATCCATTGCCCCCTCCTATTTCAGCCTCATCGACCTCAGGGCCATCAAGGTCCTGCGTGTGCTCCGGGTGCTCCGGTTTTTGCGGATGCTCCGGCTCCTCAAGCTGGCCAAACACGCCACGGGCGCGTACGAGGCGAGTAAAAAAGTCAGCAAATTCGACACGCTCAAAATGGATTTGCAGATTTACTTCATCGCCCTTTTCTCGGTGGTGATCATTTTCAGCACGCTGATGTATTACGCCGAGCGGGGAGTGCCCAACACGCAATTCACCTCCATTCCGCAGGCCATGTGGTGGTGCATTGTCACCATCACCACGGTGGGTTATGGGGATATGTATCCCGTCACGCTGGTGGGGCGTTTCATTGCCGCGGCGGCGATGTTGTGTGGATTGGCTCTGTTCGGATTACTCATGAACGTGATCGGAAAATCCATGATGTCATCGCTTTTCGGTTCGACCGATCTCGAAAATGCTGAGGCTCCTAAAGAATGACAGGCCTGCCGGTTTCCGAATTTTCTAGGCTCGAAACTCGTCGTCCGATGTTCATCGGACTCCTCAGACATCTCGCCTGTGAAAATTCGAATCCTCCGGCGAGCTTCTTATTTGCGTCGGTCGATGAACAGAACTCCGTTCAGGTGGTCGATTTCATGTTGGGCGACGCGCGCGTTAAATCCCGTGAGCTTCAGAGTCCGGATTTCTCCCTTGGAGGTCATAAAACGGATGGTCACTTCATCGTACCGATCCACTTTTCCCCACTCGCCGCGCAGGCTCAGGCACCCCTCCTCGCCTTCATTCGTCGTTTCGGAATGAGCGATGATTTCGGGATTCAAAATGGGTACCACTTTTTTACCGTCCAAAAGCATCAGGGCCAGCCGGAGTTTAACCCCCACCTGCGTCGCCGCGATGCCAATGCCCTCTTCGGCGAACATCGTCTCTTCCATGTCGCGGATCAGCTTGAGGATTTTTTTGGTCACCTGTTTCACCGGCGGATTGGGGTCACGCAGAATGGGATTCTGGCCGCCGGAGGTGAGGGGCAGTCTCATAAAATTATTTTTTTTGAGCCGATTGTAACAAAAAAGCTTCGATGAATAAATCCAGGTCACCGTCCATCACATCCCGCACCTGGGTGGTTTGGGCGTCAGTGCGATGGTCTTTGACCAGGGTGTAGGGCTGGAACACGTACGAACGGATCTGATTGCCCCACGCCGCCTCTTTGTATTCGCCCTTGAGCTCGGTGATCTGGTTCGCCTTTTCCTCCATCATCCGCTGGATCAGCTTCCCTTTCAAAATGCCCATGGCCTGCATCCGGTTCTGGGCCTGGCTCCGTTCCGTTTGGCACGCCACCACCAGTCCCGTGGGCAAGTGGGTGAGCCGCACGGCGGAATCGGTTTTGTTCACGTGTTGCCCCCCCGCCCCGCTGGCCCGAAAGGTGTCGATCCGTAAATCTTTTTCCGGAATCTCAATGTCCGTACTGCTCTCGGGAAGCACGGGCAAAACCTCCACCAGCGCGAACGACGTCTGGCGCAGGTTTTTGGCGTTAAACGGCGAAAGCCGCACCAGGCGGTGCACCCCATGCTCGTTTTTCAGATACCCATACGCCATCATGCCGTCCACCCGGATCGTGGCGCTTTTGATGCCGGCTTCGGAGCCGGGCTGTTTATCCACCCAGGTCACGTTCCATCCCCGCTTTTCGCCGTAGCGCAAATACATCCGCAGGAGCATCTCGGCCCAATCCTGCGCTTCGGTGCCGCCCGTGCCGGCGGAAATCATCAGGAGGGCGTCATTGGGGTCGTACGGCCCGTTTAAAAACAATTCCAAGTGAGCTTTTTCAGCGGTTTTAGCCAGGGTTTCATAATCCCGCTGGAGTTCCGTCAAAGCCTTGGCATCATCGGAGCCGATCATCTGCGAAAGCTCTTCCAGGTCTTTCCGTTTTTGCCGGATCCCTTCCCAGGCTTCCTCGAGTTTTGTCCAAAATTTCAGTTCTTTAAAAATCCCTTCGGCCTGCGCGGGCGTTTTCCAAAAATCAGGCGAGGAGGTTTTTTGTTCCAGAACGGCCTTTTTTTCGGCTAGTTTAAGCCCTTCAAAGATACCGGAGGTCTTTGTCGATGGTGGTGAAGAGTGCCTGGAAATCCATCGGAGTCTCCGTGTTAAAAAATAACTGAATGTAAAATTACCATTTAACTCAATTCAGTGCAAATGATGTCCATTGACTTTTGACTCTGGAAATGATAGAATATTTAGATTTAAAACAAATCCAAAATCGTATGGCTGAAATGCCGGACAAAAACAAAATCGCCTCGCTGGAAGCCCAGCTGAAAATGGTCTATGGCAACGGGCAGATGCCCCAGGTCAAAACCCTGGCCACGGATTTGAAGGCCTTGGACCCTACAAACCGCCTGGCGGCCCATCTTTTGGAAAAGCTGGCGCAGGCTGAAAAAGAAGTGAACCGCAAAGCCCATGCCGTGGAAATTAACCAACATCAGGAGGGGATTGAAAAAGCTTTTAAAGCGGCCCGTTTTGACGAAGTGGAGCGCCTGAGCGCTTTGCTTTTGGTCATCGACCCGGGGAATTCCGTGGCGCAAAAATACAGGGCCAAAATCGCCGACGCCAAACAGGCGCTTGAAAAAAAGCAGAAAGAAGCCCTCAAACCCAAATCTCCGAGCGTGTGGAGCCGATTCGCCAAATGGGCTTCAGCTCCAAAACCGGCGAAAACCATTCTTCAAAAACCAGCGCTTCCGGTAAAACCAGTTTCTTCAGCTCCGCTGCCGCTGGCGCCAGTCACTCCCCCCAAAATCAATACGCCGATTATTTTCCAAACCCTGGCGGCCAAGGTGGATCAGGCGCCAAAAGAAAGCAATATTTTTACCCGGATGTTTGGTCAAAAAGAAGTTCTGCCTCCCACCGCTCCGTCGCCCTCGATCATCGAAACCATTGTTTCAAAAACGGCGCAAAAAGAGATCAAGCCTGCTAAACCGCCAGCCCCCAAAGACAACACCGGCAAAGCCTTTTTGCGCTTTGCCAACGCGTTTTTCCAATTCTCCCTCGCGTTTGTGGTGTTGAGCGCGGTGTTTTTCTACGCCGAGAACCTGGACACCGAAAACCGCCTGTTCTCCCTCGCCGGCCAAACCAATTACGCCAGCCGACTGCATCAGGCCGCTGCCGAATTGGATAAACGGCAGGAACAGGAAAAAGGGCTGAACCGCGAAATAAAAAAATACGAAGGCGGTTACAACAACCGTTACGAAAAACTGATCAAGCAGATTGTCGATAAGCGCCTCAACTGGCCCGACATCCTGGATAAAATCAACGAGGTGACCGACACCGTGTACGAAAAAAACGCCCTCTCCCAATACATCCAGTACAACAGTTTCTCATTCGACGCGGAAAAGGGGCTGGTCCGGGTTTCAGGCACGTTGAGCGATCCGCTCGGGAAAAACCTGACCAAGCTCGAAGAGCTGGAACTCGCCTTCGCGCATTACCCCCGCGATCCGAATAATGCCAAAGACACCACTGAACCCTACTTCCACGACGTGAATGATTTTAGCTCTCTCCAAAAAACCCTCGATCGCCGCACGGGCCGTTACACTTCGAGCTTTCAATTGTCTTTTGCATTGAATGCGGCGGCCACGGCCGTTCCCGCAGCCTCCCAAACCCCTGTAACCCCCGCCCCATGATGAATGCTCCATTCTCCACCGGCGCTTCCATCTTCCGCACTCCGCTCGTCGCCAAAAAAACCGACGACGAAGCCCGCGTGCTCCAGATGAAAGCCAAAAACGACCGCCTGGCAAAAGGCATCCTCGTGGCCGCGATCGGGCTATTGGCCGCATACTCGTTTTATTTTTTCTACCCCCAGGCCACGGCCTTCATAGAAGCTCCCGCCACGCTGGCGCAGATGCAAGGCGACATCAAGCGCTATGACGAGGTGAATCTCCCCGGGCTGGCCCAAAGCCGCGACCTCAAACAGGCCGCGTATGAAGAACAGCTGAATCAGATCGACAGGAATATCAACACCATTTTCCCCGACGAAATCGATAAATTGGGCCTGGTGAAACGGCTGGAGAATTTTGCCACGGCCATTGATTCCAAAAATCCGCCATTCGAATTCAACGGCATTACGTTTGAAAAACCGGTTAAAGATCAGGCGTACACCATTCTCCCCATCACCACGTCCATTCATTCCAGCCGCGCCAATTTTGACCGCTTCATCCAGCTCATCGACCTTTCCGGGCGGCCCGAAAGCGATATTCCCATCCGGCTGATGGAAATTTCGAATGTCAGCATCCGGTACAGGGGCTCCGATCCCCAAACCGGCCAGGATAACGGCGTGGATTTTACCGTTAAATTAAATGCGTACTCCCGCTAAACCATGTCTCCCGTTGTACTCGAACCACCGGCTTCAGTTGCCGCCGCCCCGGTAAAACCACCCGTCAGCGTGGCCGTCGCCGCGAGCGCCGGAAATCCTTTCAACCTAAAACTCCAAAGCGCCATTGTGGCCGGGAACATTCCCCAAATCGTGACGTACGCCATTTCGCATGCCCTCAGCAAAGGCACCAGCGACATTCACATTGAACCCGAAGAAAAAACCGTGCGCATCCGCTATCGCGTGGATGGCGTGCTCCAGCACATCATCGAATACCCGCTCAACATTCATCCGGCCGTGACCTCCCGCATCAAAATCATGTCGAACCTCAAAATCGACGAACAGCGCATCCCGCAAGATGGCCGCACCCAGGTGACCACCGATGAAGGCCGGAACATCGATTTGCGCGTGTCGAGCCTGCCCACCGTGAACGGCGAAAAAATCGTCATGCGTTTGCAGGACAAAACCCAGTCTATTCCCGACCTGCCCGCGCTGGGAATGGACGGAACGAATTTGCAAAAAATGGAGGGATTTTTGGCCCTCCCGAACGGCATCATCCTCGTCACCGGGCCCACGGGCTCCGGCAAAACCAACACGCTTTATTCCGCCCTCGCGCGGCTGAACGAAGTGGGTGTGAACATCATGACCTTTGAAGACCCGGTGGAATACCAGATGGACGGCCTGAACCAGAGCCAGGTGAAACCCGAGATCAAATACGATTTTGCGCTGGGGCTCCGCACCGCGCTCCGCCAGGACCCCGACATCATCATGGTGGGAGAAATCCGCGATCAGGAAACCATTGAAATCGCCGTCCGCGCCGCCCTCACAGGGCATTTGGTGCTTTCGACCATCCACACCAATTCCGCGGTGAGCACGCTGGTGCGCATCACGGACATGGGCGTAAAGCCCTTCCTCATCACCTCGTCCATACGCGGCATCATCGCCCAGCGGCTCGTGCGCAAGGTGTGCACGTTTTGCCGCGAGGCGTTTACCCCCGATCCCGCCGTGGCCGAAGACATTAAAAAAGAACTTCAGGGCGTTCCCGCCAAAGATCTCGACCCCGCGCTTCTCCAAAACCTCCAGCTCTTCCGCGGCAAAGGCTGCGATCACTGCACCGGCGGATACAAAGGCCGTCTCGGTATTTTTGAAATCCTGGAAATGGAACGGGGGGTCGCCGAACTCGTCCTTAAAAACGCCTCCGATGAAGAGCTGATGGAACAGGCGAAAAAAAGCGGTATGATCACTCTCAAACAGGATGGCCTTTTGAAGGCTTTGAAAGGGCTGACCACGCTCGAAGAAGTGTACCGCACTATCCAATAAATCATGACCACCACTCAACTCCACATCGGCGCGAACCTGGCTTCGGCTCCCGTGATGGCCGAAAGGCCGAGAGGCCGTGAAAAATCCAATGGCCTGATGGATCAGCTGAACGGGCTTTTCGCCCGATTCAACCCCATCAAAGATTCCGACAAGGTCAGTTTTTTCCGCCTGCTCGCCACCATGATCAACGCGGGCATTTCTATCGTCAAAGGCCTGCATATTCTGGAAGACCAGATTGAAAACCCCCATTTTAAACAGGTGGTGGGCGACCTGGCCCGTAAAATCGAAACGGGCAGCAGCTTCTCCAAAGCGCTCGCCGACTTCGGCCAGTACTTCAGCGAGGCGCAAATCGGCATGGTGGAAGCCGGGGAGGCCTCGGGTCGGCTGAACCAAACGCTCCTGCAAATTGCCACCGAAACCGAAAAATCGGCGTCCCTCACCTCCAAAATCAAAGGCGCCATGATTTACCCCGTGGTCGTCATCCTGATTTTGATCGGCGCCGGGTTTGCCGTGATGACCTTTGTGATGCCTAAAATCAAAGAAATGTTCGACAACCTGGGAGGTGAATTGCCCGCAATGACCAAAGCGCTCATCGGCGCGAGCAACTTTTTAACGGGAAGCACGCTCGGGCTCTCGAACGCCCTCGTGATCCTCCTGGTCTTTGCCGGGCTGATCGTGGCGTTTTTGGCCTGGAAAAAAACCGAATTCGGCCGCTACGCGTGGGCCCAAATCTTACTCCGCATCCCCGTGTTCGGCAAGCTTTCCCAGCGCGTCGCCCTGGCCCGTTTTTGCCGCGGCCTTTCCACGCTCGTCTCGAGCGGCGTTTCCATCCTCAAAGCCCTCCGCATCACAGCCACCAGCGTGGGCAATGCGGTGTACGAAAAACGCATCAATGAAATCGCGGACGACGTGAAGCAGGGGATCACGATGGCCGAGAACATGAAAGACAACGAACTCCTTTTCCCCAGCATGGTGGTGGGCATGATCGGCGTGGCCGAACAAACCGCCCAGATCGACGCCATCACCGCCAAAATCGCCGATTACTACGAAGACCAGGTCGATGACATGGTCAAAAACCTCTCGTCCCTCATGGAGCCCATCATCATCGTGGTGCTGGGGCTCGCCGTCGGCTTCCTCGTGATCGCGGTCATGATGCCCATCCTCCAATCCTCCGACCTGGCCGGCAACGCCAAATAAAAAACCCCTCCGAGGGGGATGGAGAGGTTTTTTTAATGATAGAAGAAGGAATCAATTCACGAGGATGTAGACGGTGCTGGTAGCGATAGTATCAGCGTCAGACAATTGAGTCTGAGTAGCATTCGTGGCTGCCGAGACAGCTGAGACAGTAGTAGTATCAGAGCTGATCGCTGCAGCTAAAACGGCAGTCGTGCCGACTGCATTGGCTGTTTGAAAAGTTTCAACGTCACTCGCCAAAACATAGCCATTATTAGCCAATCCATTTTTTGTCAACGGAGCGTAAAGATATCTTCCAGCGCAGGTTTGTGTAAACAAGATGGTAGTTTGGCTGGCCGTAGGCGGTCGGGGGATTTTAGCCCCTTTCAGATAAGTCGCAATCAATGCTCCCGGGCTATTCGTAACAGTTTCATCCAAACAATAAACCCCTGCCGTTCCACCAGTGCCAGTCGGATTACCAGCCGGATAACTGCCATTATCAGAGTAATAGGTTTCAAGAGCCTGCGAAATCGAATTAAGATCCGCCTTGCGTCCCGTGTCGCGGGCGCGGGCCTGGGCGCCGGTCAGCCGGGGTAAAATGGTTCCCATAAGAACCCCGAGGATCACGATGACGATCATCAGTTCGATGAGGGTAAACCCGCGATTTAACGCGCTTTTGAGCGATTGATCTTTCATTTTTATTTGAGTTTTAGAAATAAAGCACCCCCACGTTATCATGAGCACAAAATTTGTGCAAGCAGATTTTAAGCCTGCCCGCCGTTAGGCGTGGCGGCCACCGATGGCGCTTCATCGCGGGGGTCATCGGCGGGTTCATCCAGCGCTTCCACGATAGCGTCTTCCACGGGACCGACAGGAGCCAAATCTTTATCGTCGATGCGATGGTTGCTGGTGGGCCCGCTGGCGGGATTTTGCAGCATTTCCTCCAATTTGGATTTAAAGGCGGGGAGTTGTTCCAGATTGTAAAGATCCAGCTCGTAACCCGTGAGGTCGGAAGCCAGGCGCACATTCTGGCCTTTTTTACCGATGGCCATCGGGCGTTCCGCTTCTTCCACGAACACGGCCGCGCGTTTTTTGGTGCGCATGTCCTCGCCGGCATTCACAATAATCACCTCGGCGATTTTAGCGGGTTGAAGCGCCGTGGCAATGAATTCCTTGGGATCGGTGGTCCATTCTATAATATCCACGCGCTCGCCGTTCAATTCATCCATCACAGCCTGGATGCGCACGCCTTTTTGCCCGATACAGGCGCCGACGGGATCGATTTTGTCTTCATCGGCCCATACGGCCACTTTACTGCGATGCCCCGGGTCACGGGCGATGGATTTCACTTTCACCACCCCGTCCGCCACTTCCGGAATTTCCATTTCCAGCAGGCGCACGACGAGGTTCGGGTGTGTGCGGGAAATCGAAAGCTGGGGGCCTTTGTTGGTGTTGATCACTTTATCCAGATACACCTTGGTGCGTTTGCCGGTGTAGTATTTTTCGTTGGGGATCTGGTCGCGCGGGCCCAGGATCACGTTGTGCTTTTCCACCTGGATGTGCACGTTGCCGCCCTCCACGCGCATGATCTGCGCGGAGAGGATTTCGTTCTCGCGGTTCTTGAACATGTCGTACAGCGATTCGCGTTCCGCCTCCTGCAGGCGCTGTAAAATCACCTGCTTGGCCGATTGCGCGGCGATGCGGCCGTACTCCAGCGGGGTCACATCGATTTTGATTTCATCGCCCACCTGCACGTCACCTTTCATTTTTTTGGCTTCCGCGAGGGAAATTTCGATATTGGGATTTTCCACGTCTTCCACCACTTCTTTCACCAAAAGTACGCTGGCGAATTCCTGGCTTTCGTTCAGCACGATTTCAATCTCCTGTTCTTTATTTCCAAAATCTTTCCGGTAGGCCGTGGCCAGGGCGGCTTTCACGGTTTCCATCACCTTGTCGTAAGGGATGTTTTTTTCATCGCAGATCTGGTTGATGGCGGCAAAAAATTGAGGTTTCATAGAGTGGGGCTTAAAAAAACGTCGACCTCAACTCGAGCTCGACTGTAATGAGTATACCGCAAGCTCACAGGAAAGCAAGCTGATTTTGACGTGAATTATGAAAGCGGGAAAAGGCTTGGGATCGCCCTGTTGAAGGCAATCGACCCGCCTTAGGCGGGGAGCCAGCATGGTTCCGAGCCGAAGGCGAGGAGGGCGAGGCCGAACGTTAGTCCGCCTAAGGCGGAAGCGGCTGGGCGAGATCCGCCTGAGGCGGATGCCTGAAATAGGGCGATCCAAAGCCAGAGGAGGGTCGTAATTCACGTCTTTCTCGGTGCCCACCTTACAGCCAATATAAGATTTGCTAGCTTTTTGCTAGCGTTTTTGATATGGTCTGGAACCTTAACACCCAAGACCTATGCCTAATCAAAAACAATTGAACATCCGGCTGGATCCTGAACTTTATGTCCAGGTTAAAAATAAGTGCAAACAGCTCGGCATTGGCGTTACACCCCTGATCAAGATCTTTTAAGGCCGCGAAGGCTGCGCCCCCTCGGGCGGGTCACGGCTCAAAGACCTGTATCAGCTGGGAAACCACAATCATCAGCGATTTAGATAACCTTATAAATCGTCGCTTCGCGGAAACCGCGGCTGCGCAGGAAGTTCACCAATTTCATTTTCCGTTTTCGGGGATCTACCTCCCGAAGAGTTCGATTTTTTTCGTCTAACGCTCGTCGGGCACTATCAATTTCATTCCAATTCAGATTCAGGAGCCATTGGTCGACGAGTTCGGGATTGAGCCCGCGGCGGCGCGTTTCGACCCCGATTTTTATTCGTCCAATGGGCCTTTGAATCAGAGAAGCGATAAACAGTTCTGTGAAGCGGCGATCATTCAAAAGCTCCACTCGTTCCAATTCATCCAGCGCGCTCGCAACCGCATCCGGGTGTTCGGGAAAGCGAGCCGCGAGCTTGGTTTTCAGTTCCTGCCGGCTGTGCGCCCGTAAGCTCAGGAGTTTAAGCGCCTTTTCCCAGATTGTATGCTCAAGTTTGTCCATAACCCTATGATACAATAGGCGCATGGAATTTTTCAAAAACAAAAAGCCGGTGTTCGCGGTTCGGGCTTTTGTAAAACGGGTTTCACCCCCTCCCAAATTCCGGAAGGAATGGACTCGTTTCGCCCTCATCGGTTTTGTGATTTTTATCGTTTTGAACGGGGCGAACGTTTATCTGAAAGGCAAGGAATTGGTGTCCGAAAACCAGGATCCCGCGCGCGCGGGCTTTCAGGCGCTGGAGCAGGGGATTGCATCGCTGAAAAATCGGGACTTCACCCAGGCTAAAATGTTCTTCCAAAACGCAGAAAAGGCGCTCCGCACCGTGCGGCAAAATACCGCCAGTCTCACGGCGCAGGCCAATTCGTTTTTAGACCAGAGCTTGTATTTGGACACGGCCCAAAAATTAATGGAGAGCGGGGAGCTCACCGCCAAAATGGGCCAGGAGTTCATCGTTTTCGCCGAGAATCTCCGGAAGGTGCATTGGGGGGCGGACACCGCGTGGCCGAAAGAACTTCATTCGATCCAGGAAGCTCTCGAGCGCTTTCTCGCCCAATCCATCCGCCTCCAGCAAAATCTCACCACGCTCAACCCTACAGTGCTGCCTCCCCGTTTCCGGGATACGCTTCGCGTGGCTCAGGGCCAAATCGGCCAGCTCCTCGCCTGGCTGAAAAAAGGAGATGTGGGCGCAAAGGCCGCTTTAAAACTGCTGGGCGATCAAAAGTCCCACACCATTCTCATCCTTCTCCAAAACAAAAATGAGCGACGGGCGACGGGCGGATTCATCGGAAGTTTTATACTCGTCACCCTCCGTGATGGCGTAATCCAAAAACAGGAATTCCACGACGTGTATGAAGCCGACGGCCAACTGACCAAACGCTTACCCGCCCCTCCCGGCATCGACCAGGTGGCGGATCAGTGGTATTTGCGCGATGCCAATTACAGCCCCGATTTCCCCACCTCTGCCCGGCAGGTCATGTGGTTTTTAGAGCATAGCAATGGCCCAACGGTGGACACCGTGGTGGCCGTGGACCAAACCGTCGCGCAAAAACTCCTCGAGCTCACGGGCCCGGTCACCCTCAAAAATTTTCCCTTTACCCTCAAGTCCGACAACGTAGACGAACTCCTCTCTTTTTACACCGAAGCCAAATTAGGCGGAATCCAAACGCCTAAAAAACTTTTGTTTGACCTCATTCCTGCGCTCCAGCGCCGGCTGGCAAAGCTCCGAAATTTTGAAGCTGTCATTCCCGTCGCTCAGGAACTCATTGCTGAGGGGCACATCCAATTCTACTCGCCGGATTCAGACGTCGAAGCGCTCGCCGAAACTCTGGGCATGGATGGCCGCCTCCTGGCTCCACTTCCCCAAACCGATTATTTGAACGTAATCACCACGTCCATCGGCGGCAACAAGAGCGACAAATACATCCAGATGGAATTGAATCATCAGCCCGAGGTCGCGGCGGATGGATCCGTCACCGATCACCTCGCCATCACCAAACGCCACACCTGGAATGAACAGCGTTGGGTGCGGTTCCAGCGCTGGGTCGATTACTATCGCGCACACCGATTGCCTCTCGACACGCTTCATTTCATTTTGGGCGGCGGGCCGAACGTGGATTACCTGCGCGTGTACGTGCCCGAAGGCAGTCGGCTCCTCAAATCCGAGGGCGTCCAGGAGGTCAAAACGCTCTCCGATCTGGGCTACACGGTCTTTGCTTTCACTCTGAAAGTCGACGCTGGCCAGAGCCAAAGCGTCACCCTCGATTACCAATTGCCTTTCAAAAAGGATTATAAACTCGTCACCCAGCGCCAGGCGGGAGCGGCCAACGTCACTTGGCTAACTCAGCCTGCAGCGCTTTCTCCATAGCTTCCAGCGGCGCGGGTTTGCCGAACCAAATCACAAACTGATCCGCGGCCTGGTGAAGCAACATCCGCTCACCGCTCAGGGTTTGGGCTCCCGCTTTCTCCGCCTCTTTGAGCAGTTGCGTTTTCAGAGGAGAAGTCACCAGATCCATCACCACTGAGCCGCTTTTGATTTGGTCGGAATGAAGCAGGGATTCCGAAATTCCCGGCGCGCTCCCCACGGTGGTGGCATTGATGATCAGGTCAAAATTGGATTCTTTTTTAATGAGCCGGTATTCGATGGTATTCACGTCAAAGGTATCCGCCAGGGCTTGGGCTTTGTCCATGCTCCGGTTAAAAATATGCACGTCGGCTC
>Ga0209515_10001934_pt1 | contig 33098 bp, 31 predicted proteins | sample Subgroupgradi54m_FD_187454 | JGI IMG/M metagenome (GOLD analysis project Ga0209515, IMG submission 187454) | Subsurface groundwater microbial communities from S. Glens Falls, New York, USA - GMW60B uncontaminated upgradient, 5.4 m (SPAdes)... ... | reverse complement strand
GGGGATCGCCGCCCGAGATCAGGACATCGCGGATCTCCGTGTGGGCTCGCAGATAGGCAAACGTTGCCTCGTAGTTGGCCGACGACATGAGTCCCCGGCTCGTCGTCCCCACCAGCCGCCGGCGGGTGCAGTGGCGGCAGTACATCGCGCACTGCTCCGTCACGAGGAAGAGAACGCGATCGGGATACCGGTGGACGAGCCCCGGCACCGGCATATCGCCATCTTCCCCGCACGGGTCCAGCCGGTCATGCTCGCGGATCTCAAACTCCTCCATCGTCGGAATCGACTGCCGACGGATCGGACAGGCCGGGTCTTGCGGGTCCATGAGGGCCGCCCAGTAGGGCGGAATCGCCATGACCAGCCGCCCCTGCGTGCGTTGGGCCGCCGCCTCTTCCGAGGGGGTCAGCGGGAACCAGCCCCGCAGTTGATCCACGTGGGTAATGCGATGGCGCAACTGCCAGTGCCAATCCTCCCACTCCTGCTCGGGCACATCTTTCCACATCGGGATGTGGTGGTACCCGTTGTCTAGACTCACCGTCATCGACCTCCTCTCGAGGACCATAGGGTGGTCGTTCCCTCGGCGGCGGACACCACCGGAGCGCTGCGGTCGTCCCACGGGACCGAGTCGCCGGATCCCAAGCGAGCCCGGGCGGCGGCCAACTCCACCAGACGGCCGATCAATTGCGGATACTCAATGCCCCCCTCGCGCGCCATGCGCGGATAATTGGACTCGGCCGGATCCAACCCCGGGAGCGAATTCGCCTCGAGCACGTAGGGACGACCCTCCTGGTCCAGCCGCACATCAACCCGTGAGAAATCTCGGCAGCCCAGCACCTCATGCGCCGCCAGCGCCACGCGCTGCACCTCAGCCATCACGCTCCCCGGCAGACGTGCCGGGCACCAGAAGGTCGGCGTGAGGTGCAAATCCCCCTGGCCCTGATATTCCTTCATGCGCCAAGAGTAGAACCGCTCCCCGGATCCTCCGCAGGAGGCAAAATCGATCTCAAGGACCGGGAGGGCGCGCGGCGGCTCATTGCCGAGAATCCCGACGGTGAGTTCCGTCCCCTCGATGAATTCCTCGACGAGGACCGGTTGGTCATACTGCACCATCACACGACGGATTTGGGCTGCGGCCCCGGCGTGGTCCGGTACCAAGCTCGACGCCCAGATCCCCTTCGCCGATCCCTCGCGATTCGGCTTCACCATCAGCGGAAACTGGAGGGCGGGATCCAGTGGCGCGTCGGAACGCGTGACGAGCTGGAACGCCGGCGTGGGAATCCCGGCATCCCGGAACAACTGCTTGGCCTTGGCCTTGTCGAGGGCGAGCGCCAAACTCAACACCCCGGATCCCGTGTACGGCACGCCCAGGAAGTCGAGGATGGCCGGCACCTGGGATTCGCGCGCCTCGCCACACAGGCCTTCCGCAATGTTGAACACGAGATCCACGCGGTGAGTCCGGAACCAGGCCGGCAAATCCGCCGTCGCCTCAACGAGGTAGACGTGGTGGCCGTGCGCGCGCAAGGCCTCCGCGATCGCCTGCACCGTCGCGCGACTGTCAAATTCCGAGTAGGCGTCGTCCGGCGCCCCGGCGGACGGCGTCTCCGGTTTGAGATTATAGGTCAGTGCGAGGGTGTAGGGCACGGGTCGAGATGATACCGGGTGAGCGCCGCCTGCAGGATGCGCTGAATGATCGCGTCGTACGACATGCCGAGGTGGGTCGCCACGGCCATAAAGACATCATCTGTCGAGAGACTCGGGAGCGGATTGATTTCCAGCACGTACGGCCGCCCCTGGGTATCCACGCGGAAATCCACGCGCCCGAAATCTCGGCAGTCGATGGCCTGATAGGCGCGGACCGCCAGCGCGCGCAGTTGCTGCTCGAGGGCCAGGGGAATCTGAGCCGGGCAGAGATACTGCAGCGCCGTCGAGGTGACGCGGGCGAACGTGTAGAACATCTCGCCGAGATCCGTCCGTCCATCGAGCTGCACCTGCACGACGGGCTGGGCCACGGGGGGATCGTTACCGATGACGGCGACGGTGAATTCCGAGCCGGCAATGAATTCCTCCACGAGCGCCGGCTGGTGATAGGTGCGGATGAGCCAATCGGCCTGGGCCTTCAACGCCTCGAGGGAGCGCACGAGGGATCGCTCCGATAAGCTCTTGCTGGATCCCTCGTGGCGTGGCTTCACGATCAGGGGGAACGGGAGCGGACAGGAGGTCAACAGAGCAGCATCGGTGATTTGGAAGTAGCGGGGGGTGGGCAAGCCCTCCGCCAAGAAGATTTGCTTCGCGACGACCTTATCGAGCGAGACACCGAGCGAGAGGGCGTCGGCGCCGACGTACGGAATGCCGCGCCATTCCAGAAGCATCGGGATCTGCGACTCCCGATTCCGGCCGCCCCATCCCTCGGCGATGTTGAAGACGAGGTCGACTTCTGCCCCCAGCGTCTCGAGCCGCTTCAGGATCCGCTCGATATTGCCGAGGAGCAACACCTCGTGGCCCGCGGCGCGGAGAGCATCGACCACCGCCTCGACGGTGGTCGGGGCGTCAAATTCGGCATTGGCGTCGGCCGGGTCCCCCGGGCGGGGGACGTAATCGGTCTTCAGGTCGTACGCCAGGCCGACGGTCATCGGGCACTGAACACACCACGAGGGCTCCGTCGCAGAGCCCCCACGTGTGCGATCGACGTATTCAATTTTGAACTCGGGAATGCCTCCTAGCCTCTCCGCAGTTTCTCAATCATCTCGGCCGCCCATCGGCCGGCCAAATCCTTGCATCCCAGCCCAAACGCGAGCGCGGTGCCAAAGGCGGCCGCCGCCACGACGATGTTGAGCTGGGTATGGAGCGTGGTCGTCCCGATAAACTTCTCCAACGCCACCTCGATGGCGAACACTAGGATCACCACACGCGTCACCTGCCCGAGCACGCGGGCCTGCTGCACCCCGGCATTCACCGTCACCGTCTGCACGATCGACCCCAGCATCGAGGCGAAGAAGGCCCCGAGGATCAGGATGATCACGCCGGCGATCACGTTGGGCACGTACAACAGCACGCGATCCAGGAGCTCCGACGTCGCCGTCAGGCCGAGCGCATTCACCGCCGCCGTGAGGGTCCCCAGCAGAATCACCCAATACAGGAACACCCCCAGCAACTCCGAACAGGTGCGGCCGACGCCGCCCTTGCGCAAAATCTCTTCCAGTCCGATCCGATCGGATAGATCGTCCAAGCGCACGGCCTTGAGCAGTTTGACGAACAGCTCTTGGAGCACGCGGGCGATAATCCAACCAAGCGGCAGGATGATGAGGATCTTGATCAGGGTAGGCAGAAACGCGGCGAGACGAGCGAGCAGGACTTTCATGGGGTCGAGAGAATTCATCAACGCATCCATACGCCTGTATCCCTCCTCTGGGCTCGTGGATGGTGCATGTCGGCATCACGATAACACAAACGCGCAGATCGTGTCAAAAAATTTTCATCGCCCGGGCGCGCATGTTATGATGACCAGCCATGGCGACGCTCGTCCTGCTCCGACATGGCGAATCCCAATGGAATCAGGAGAACCGGTTCACCGGCTGGGTGGATGTGCCGCTCTCCGAGCGTGGGCGACTCGAGGCCCGGCAGGCCGGCGAGACACTCAAAGCCGCGGGCCTGCGTTTCGACCGGGCCTACACGTCGGCGCTCCGCCGCGCCCAGGACACGCTGACCATCGTGCTCGAGGTGCTGGGGCAGACGACTATCCCGATCATCAAAGATCAGGCGCTCAACGAGCGGCATTACGGGGAGCTGCAGGGGCTCAATAAAGCGGAAACGGCGAAGAAGTTCGGGGACGCGCAGGTGCACATTTGGCGCCGCAGCTACGACGTCGCGCCCCCCGGCGGCGAGTCGTTGAAGGATACGGCGGCCCGGACCCTCCCGTACTTCGAGCGCGGAGATCCTGCGCACCTCAAGGCCGGGCGCACCATCCTGATCGCCGCCCACGGCAACAGTCTCCGCTCCATCGTGATGGAGCTGGAACATCTGACACAGGAGCAGGTCCTGGAGCTCAACCTCGGCACCGGCGTTCCGTACGTCTACGACTTCGACCCGGCCCTCACAATCCGCTCCAAGCGACAACTCTAGCTACTCGACGACTTCCAGCACCACGCATTTAAGGTAGTGGGACTCGGGGAGGGCGAGCAGGATCGGATGGTCCTGCGCCTGCGTGCGGACCTCGACGACCCGGGCCGTCCGCCGTGCATCCGCCGCCGCCTCGCGGAGAATCTCGAGGAAGGTGGCTTCATCGAGATTATACGAACAGGAGCAGGTGATCAGGTGCCCGCCCGGCGTCAGCATCTTCAGCGCCCGCAGATTCAGATCCTTGTAGCCCCGCCGCGCGCCGGCGAGATCCTGGCGGCTTTTCGCGAAGGCCGGTGGATCCAGGATGATGAGATCGAACCGCTCCTCCCGCCGGTCCATCTCCTTCAACGCATCAAACGCGTTCGCCTGGAGCGTCGTGACGTTCGTCAGGCCATTGCGAGTCGCGTTCTCGGTGAGCGCAGCCAGCGCGGCCACTGACGAATCCAGCGCGATCACCTGCTCGGCCTGCCGGGCCACGTGACAGGTGAATCCCCCTTGATAGGCGAACGCGTCGAGCACACGGCCGCGGGCGTAGCGGGCCGCCGCCAGCCGGTTCTCCCGCTGATCAAGATACCAACCGGTCTTCTGCCCCGTCCAGACATCGACAAGGAAGCGGGCCTCCCCCTCGCGGATCTCGACCGGGCCGGGCCGCTCGCCGTGGAGCAGCGCGGTCTCCTGGGGCAATCCCTCGAGCGCCCGCACGGCCATGTCATGGCGCGCCACGATAGCCATGGGCTGGAGCAACTCTTTGAGAAGATCCACGATGATCGGCAACTGCTGCGCCATTCCGAGCGCGGTGCATTGGAGGACGAGGACGTCCCCGTACCGGTCCACAATCAGTCCAGGGAATCCGTCCGCCTCCGAGGAGAGGACTCGATAGGCGGTGCTCTCCTGCACCACCCGGGCCCGGTAGGCGATCGCCGCCTGCAGTCGCGTCATCCACCAGGTGCGATCCACCGGGCGCTCCTCCGTGCAGACGAGACGCAGGGCGATCTTTGAGCCCGGATTGTAGAAGTACTGCCCGAGGAATTCCCCCGCTGGCCCGAGGACCCGCACGATGTCGCCGGCCCCCTCCCGCGGGGCCTTGACGAGATCGTCGCGATAAATCCAGGGGTGGCCTCGACGCCACCAGCGCAGTCCCTTCACGGTCACTCGCACGTCAGGCATGGGACCATCGTATCATGGGGCGAAGAGTTCCGGGGATGTTCGGGCGGCATGGAAGAGCGCTTGCTGAGCCAGCCCGCAGGCCGGGCCGAAGTGGCGGCGGGCAAAAGCCCGGATCCGGCGGTCGGTCATCCGGCGCCCGCGAAAATAGGCGCGGCGCATCACACGCCCGATCCAGACGTCCACGGGGAAGGCCTCGTAGTGGGCAAACCCAAACAGCAGGACGCATTCGACCACTTTCTCCCCGACCCCCTCGACGCGCAACAGCGTCTCGCGGGCCTCGACGTAGCCCATCCGGACCACGGCCGCCAAGTCCACGTCGCCGGCCGCCACCTGCCGAGCGGCCCGCACGAGGTACGGCGCGCGATAGCCAAACCCCAAGCGGCGCAAGGCGCGGGCATCAGCCCGAGCAAGGGTCGCGGCCTCGGGAAACGTAAACCAGATGGTGCCGCGATAGGGGACCGCCCGGCCGTAGGCGCGGCAGAGACGATCAATCATCCCTTCCACTCGGGTGATGTTGTTGAAGGTGGCGCAGATAAAGGAGGCGAGACATTCCCACGGCTCCTGGCGAATCAGGCGCAACCCCTGCGTCTGCTGGAGCGCCGCGTGAATGATCGGGTCCACATCGGTGGAGGCCCAGGCCCGCGCCAAACCGTCCTCCAATTGCAGGTAGCGAGTGATCAGCGGCTCGAGGCGGGCGGGGGCTTCACTGCCGGAGACGGCGATCTGCGACCCCTGTTGGGCGAGGTGCAGGACGGTGGTGCCGAGGATCCCGGCAAATCCTTCCGGCCCCCACGGGCGCCAGCGGAAGGTCTGTCCCGATTCGAGGGTGGTGCGGAGATTACACCCGCGCGCCGGTAGGAACACGGCGCGCCGGCTTGCCCTTCGGAGCGGCTTTCTGCGCAAGCACTTTTGGCAGGGTGATCACCTGCTGGCCTTGGTAGCGGCCTTTGCGATCCTTGTAGGAGGTCTGGCACTCTTCGTCGGACTCGAAGAAGAGCACCTGGGCGATCCCTTCGTTGGCGTAGATCTTCGCCGGCAGCGGCGTCGTATTGGAGATCTCGAGCGTGACGAACCCTTCCCATTCCGGCTCGAAGGGGGTGACGTTCACAATGATGCCGCACCGCGCGTAAGTCGACTTCCCAACGCAAACCGTCAGCACCGTGCGCGGGATCCGGAAATATTCCACGGTCTTGGCCAATGCGAACGAATTGGGCGGCACGATGCAGACCGGCCCTTTGAAATCGATGAAGGACTTCGGGTCAAACGCCTTCGGGTCAATGATGGAGCTGTTCACGTTGGTGAAGATCTTGAATTCATCCCCGACGCGGATATCATACCCGTAGCTGGAGACGCCATAGCTGACCTTGCCCGACGACACCTGGCCCTCGACGAACGGCTCGATCATGCCATGCTCCCGGGACATCCGGGTGATCCATCGGTCCGACTTAATGGCCATGCGGCGTGCTCCCTTCCGAGGGGGGTTGGTTGTAGGTCTTGGATCGTTCCTTGCGCTCGAAGCAATCCGGGCAGTTGTAGACGGCCTTCGCGGTGATCTTGTTGTAGCCGGTGTAGATCACCACGCGGCTGACCTCCGGCACGTCCTTCCCGCAGGTGTCACAGCGCATCGTCGTTAGCGCGCCCCCGGGTCACGAAATTCCATCGCCCCCGCCAGGACCGCGATCAGTCCGCCTGCCAACAGCACGAGCGGCCCGGCCGCCTTGACCCACAGCACCGCGAGCGGCCACCAATGGTAGAGCCCCCAGAGGCCGGCGGCGGTGCTCAGCAACCCGACGATCACGCAGAGGGGGCGGCCCATCTCAGCGCCCGCCGGCCCCGAGGGCTTGGGCGACCAGTTGATTGACCATCTTCCCGTCGGCCTGGCCTTTCACCCGCTCCATCACGAGCTTCATCACCTTGCCCATTTCTTTCGGGCCCGTCGTCCCGCTGGCCTGCACGCACTCCTGCACGATCGCCCGCAGCGCCGCCTCGGACATCTGCGGCGGCAGGTATTTCTCTAAGACCGCAAGTTCCTTTGATTCCTTCTCGGCGAGATCGGGGCGCTGGCCTTTCTGGAACGCCTCGAGCGATTCGCGGCGCTGTTTGATCTGCCGGCGGAGCACTTCCTGCGCCTGCGGATCGGCCAATCGTTCTTGCCGTTGCTCAATCGCGGCGTTCATGAACGCGGCCTTGAGCATCCGAAGCGTGGAGAGTGTCGCCGCGTCCCCCGCCTTCATCGCCGCCGTTAACGCCTGGTCCACCTGATCCACGAGCGCCATCAGTCACCTCCTGTGGCCGCCGCCAGCGACGGCGCCGGGACCTTCGGTTGACAGCACGCGGCCAGACCGATCGAGAGTCCGTAGAGCCCGAGGAGCGGCACCGCCAGCAGCGTCTGCGTAAAGATATCGGGGGTCGGGGTCGCCACGGCCGCGATCACGAAGCTCCCCACCACCGCTCCGCGCCAATGATGCCAGAGGAAGGCCGGCGTGACGATGCCGAGCGCGGCCAAGAACGCAATGATGAGCGGCGTCTGCGCGATCAGGCCGCAGGCCAGCGTGAGCGAGCCGACAAATCCCAGGTACTGACTCACCGTCACCATCGGCACCATTGTCTCCGTTGAGAAACTCAGGAAAAACTTCACCGAGACCGGCACGAACTGCGTCAGCCCCGCCCACGCCCCGAGGGCGAAGAGAGCGAGACTGAACGGGAAGAGACGGCCGACCATGCGCCGCTGCGTGTCCGTCAAGGCGGCGGCGACAAACGCCCACGTCTGCCAGAGGATCACCGGGAACCCGAGGACCACACCCCCCCAGAGGGCCAGCCGGAACTCCGCGAGGAACGGCTCCGCGAGACTGGTGAACACGACATGCCCGACCGGCCGGAGCAGCCAGGCCAGGATCCGCTCGCGCACCGCATAGGTGACGCAGCCGCCGGCCGCCACCGCGACCAGGCACCACCAGAGACGCACCCGGAGCTCCTCCAGGTGGTCAATGAGGGGGCGCCGCTCGTCAGGCCTGAGCCGACGGACCGGACTTGCCATGGTCCGCGTCATCCTCTTTCATCGACCGCTTGAACTCTTTGATCGCCTGGCCGAGCGAGCGCGCGATTTCCGGGAGACGGCCCGCCCCAAACAACAGGAGGCAGATCAGAAAAATCAACAACAGTTCTGGTACGCCGAGATTAAACATGGGTCACTTCCTTTCGCCCGCCGAGGCGGCGTCGGCCGGGTAGAGACTCACGAGATACTCGACCAGCGCGTCGAGCTCCTCCGGCGCAATCTTATCCTTCCAGGTCGGCATCCACAGCGGCGGGGTCGGCCCATGCGGGTCGGCGCGCGTCGGGTAGCGGCCGTCACGAATCAACGTCTTGAGTTGGTCTTTGGTGAACCCTTGGGCCACGTAGATGAGCGGCGGCACCTCACCCCCGGTCATCGCGTTCGGGTTCTTGACGCCGCCCCGCCCCTCGTACCCGTGGCAGGCGGTGCAGCCGTATTTCTGGAAGACGGCGCGGCCCTGCTCGACCGGGGTGGCGTACGTCGGCGCCGGCGCCGGCAGCGGGCCGGCGACGCGCAGTTTCGCCGGCACCTGCGGATGCTCCGCGCCGAGGACGAACGCCGTCAGCAGCATCGCCTCCGCATCCGTCAATCGGTAGTTGGGCATGGCGGTCGGCGGCACATTGTTCTTCGCATCGCCCGGGGTCACCCGCTGCGGATTTTTGAAATGCTCGTAGAGCCAGGCGTAGGCGGCGTGCGGCCCCTCGACGTACCGGAAATCGAATTCATCCAACGGTTTCCCCGCCACGTCCGAGAGTTCCGTGCTGATCGGGCCGCCCCACCCGTTTAACGCGTGGCACCCGATGCACCCGGCCTTGTCAAACAACTGCTTGGCCTGGACGAGCCGCTCGGCCCCCTTCAGGCCCTGGAGGTTCTGGTGGCAGTAGGCGCAGGAGGCGACGATGAGCTCCTTCGGCAGCAGCGGCCGCTCCCAGTGCTTCACGAGGCCGTGCGCATCGGCCTTCGTCAACGCCATCCCCTGCCCGCCGTGGCAGATCGTGCAGCCGTACTCCTCGACCGGGTGGACCGTGTAGTCCGGATGCGTCCGGAACGGCTGCGGGGCGTTCACCATCTTCGGCTGATCCACGCCGACGTGGCACGTCGTGCACCGGTCGGTGCGATCGAACTCCGGCAGATGAACTTGCTTGACCTCGAGCGGCGTGCGGGCCAGCTCCGGCTTGCCCGTCGTCTTCGCCAGCAACCGGTAGTACTGCGCTTGATACCCCTGCCACTCCGGCGCCCCCTCCTGCCAGACCATCACGAAAAAGAGAAGGGTCAGCCCGACACTGCCGAGGAAAAACAGGCGATAGAGAATGCGCGGCATTAGATGTTGAGATTAATCCCCGGGAATGAGGCGATGTACTTCACCTTAAACACGAGCCGCAGAATAATCTTCAGCGGCACGAGGAACATGCTGGCGGCCAACAGCATCGTCGTCAGGTACCGAATGGGGCCCAGCTCCTCGGCAAACCGCTTCCAGAGCCGCCTCGGCAGCTCGACGAACGCGCCGAAGAAGGCCAGCAGCAACGGGATCCCCACCCAATTCGGCAGGTTGTGCAGCGCCCCCTGCGGGGTCACGCGGTGGATGTCCCACGGCTGCCAGGGCCAGTACCACTCCCACCCCGGCCCGCGCAGGTAGTAGCCGATCGCGATCAACGTGCACCAGAATCCGAACCCGAACGTGAACATGGTGACAGCGAATTTCCGGGACTTCACGCTGTAATAGCCAACCCCCTTCGGATTAACGTCAAGGTACGGGATGGCCATGAGCCCGATGAGAATGATCGTCGGGAGCACCACCCCGGCGATCCACGGGTCAAAGTAAACCAGCAACTCCTGCAATCCGGCGAAATACCAGGGGGCCTTCGACGGATTCGGGGTTTTGTTCGGGTTGGCCATCTCTTCGAGCGGCGCGTGGGCGATGAGTGACCAGGCCAGCAAGCCCACCGTCACCAGCAGAGTCGCCACGAACTCGCGGGCCACCAGGTTCGGCCAGACAAACACCTTCTTGTCCCGCTGTTTGGGGTTCACCCGCAACCACTCTTCGACGCTCACCCCTTTTTCCCGCTCCGCCTTCGGCGGCAGCGGCACGGCCGAGAACTCATCCTTGCGCACGCGCCAGAAATGGATCACGACGATAATCGAGAAGGCGAGCGGCAGCAGCACACAGTGCATCACGTAGAACCGCAGCAGGGCGCTCTGGCCCACCGTCTTGCCGCCGAGCAGGAGGAAGCGGGCGTCATTGCCCGGCCCGACAATCGAGAGCGGCCCCTCCGCCCCGAGGATCGGCGAGGCGGCGGCCATGTTGGTCCCAACGGTCACGGCCCAAATCGCCAGCTGATCCCACGGCAGCAGATAGCCGGTGAAGGAGAGGAGGAAGGTGAGGAGCAGCAGGATCACGCCGATCACCCAGTTGTACTCGCGCGGCTTCTTGTAGCCGCCCCGATAGAAGACCGAGGCCATGTGGAACATCACCACGAACACCATCAGGTGCGCCGCCCACCGATGCATGTTCCGCAATGGATCGCCGAACGGGACGACGTACCGCAGATCCTTCATGTCCCAGTAGGCGTGCTCGACGGTGGGCCGGTAGTAGAACATGAGCAGCAACCCGGTCATCGTCAACAAGAGGAACAGGTAGAAGGAGATCCCGCCCAAGCCCCAGGTGTAGGTAATGCGCAACCCCGCCGGACGGGTCTTGACCGGGTGCAGGTGCAGGAACACGTTCGAGAGCACCATCAGCGACCGGTTGCGCGGCGTGTCTTCGTAGCCGTGCCGGAAGATGGATTTCCAAATCTGCGAGGTCTTCACCTTGCGGGAGAGCTCTTCAAGATCCAGGAGTTGGCGCGCGGCGGCAGTGGACGTCGGGTCAGCCATGGACGGTCAGATACGCCTCCGGTTTTTTCCAATCCTTGGGATCACGAAAATGGACGTTCATGTCCACGACGATCTCCCCATCCTCGGCGAGGGCCACCTTCACGCGCTCCAGCGGCCGGGGGGCGGGTCCCTCGAAGTTCCGGCCGGTTCGCTTGAACCCGCTGCCGTGGCACGGGCACTTGAATTTGTTGTCGAGCGGCATCCAGTTCGGCGTGCACCCCAGGTGCGTGCAGCGCGACCAGAGGACGTAGATCCCGCCGCCGTCGGACGGGAGGTCGCGCACCACCCAGATGCGGCGCGACCGTTTGAACTTCTCGTTCACCTCGCCGGCGACGAAGTCGGCGGGCTTGCCGATGCGGAAGGTGGCGGACGGCTCGTACGTCACGCGCGGGATGAAGAAGCGCAGCGCCGAGAGGGCCGACCCCCCGAGCCCGACGAAGAACGCCCCCCACGCGGCGAGGTTGAAGAACTCCTTCCGCGTAAACCAGAGGTTCCAGAGTTTCTCCTGGTCCACCTCCTGCTGCTGGATCGAGGGGGCGGGCCGGGCCGGCGCCGGCAAAGGATCACTCATGCGAGGATAGACTCCCGCGCCAGCCGCTGGACGAACCGCTGCGCGTTGGTGTCGATGATCGAGAGGCAGGCCTCCAACTCATCTGCCCGGCGCTGGAGATTGGCGGCCGCGATCCCCTGGAGATCATCAATGTTATAGAGGTAGACATTATCCAGCGTGCCGATGGCCGGGTCCACGTTGCGCGGCACGGAGATATCAATCACGAAGAAGGGGCGCTGGCGCCGCTGGCGCATGAGCGCCTGCACCTGCGGGCGCGTCACGAGGTAGCGGTCGGCCGCGGTCGAACTGATCAGGATGTCCGCTTCGCGGAGCGCGGCTGGCACGTCGTCGGCCGCGACCGGGCGCCCGCCGATCTCAGCGGCCAGGGCTTCGGCCGCGTCGTAGGAGCGATTCCCCACGAGCACGTGCCGCGCGCCGCGGCCGACCAGGCACCGGAGCGTCGCCTCGCCCATCTGCCCCGCCCCGAAAATCAGGATGGTCTTCGTGCTGAAATCGGCGAAGATCTTGCGGGCCAGATCGACGGCCACGGAACTGACCGACACCGCGCCGCGGCCGATCTGCGTCTTGGTCCGCACCTCCTTCGCCACGCTGAACGCCGACTGGAACAACCCGTGGAACAGGCGGCCGACCGTCTCGGCCGACGTCGCCCGCTGGTAGGCCTCTTTCACTTGGCCGAGGATCTCCGATTCCCCGAGCACCATCGAGTCGAGGCCGGCGGCGACGCGGAACAGGTGGGTGACGCTGTGTGGCTGGAGATGCCAGTACCAGGTCTGGTCCACGAGCCCCGGTTCGAGCGCATGGAACTGATTGACGAAATTCGCGAGCGCGGCGCGGTGACCGTTCACCTCGGGGAGCGCGCAGTAGAGTTCGACCCGGTTGCAAGTCGAGAGAATCACGCACTCCGGGACCTCCTGCTCCCGGCGCAGCCGGGCCAGCCCCTCCGCCACGCGCTCCGGCGGGAAGGCCACCCGCTCCCGCACCTCGACCGGGGCCGTGCGATGATTGAGTCCTAAGACCGCGATGTGCACGATAGAGTCCTTAGAAAAATGGGTGTTGGGTTCGCAGCAACGCGTTGACACCGACGAACGTGAACCCGACCAGCATCAAACATAAGACCGACAGCGCCGCCACTTTGGGCCCGCGCGAGAAGGCCGTCGTCCGCACCGCCAACAATCCCGCGTAAGCCGACCAGGTCGCCAGCGTCCAGAGCGCCTTCGGGTCCGTCAGCACCATGCGCCCGCGGGCTAACTGCAAGCCGTCGAGCGCCCCGAGCGTCAGCAGGAGAAACCCGCTCCAGAGCGCCCAAAGGTTCAGACGGTCGAGCGTCTCCAACGATGAGACCGGCCGCCGCAGGAAGGCCGGATTCTTCCGCTTGAGCTGCCGCTCCTGATACAGGTACGCCAGGCCGCTGGCCCCGGCGATCAAGAACGCCGCGTAGCCCGCCAGCGCGAATCCGATGTGCCACGCCATCCGACTGATCATGCGCGAATCCCCGCGCGCCGCAATTCCGACTGCAAGAGGGTCTCCAAGCGGCGCTTCCGCGCCTGCGGGCTGGACGTCTGGCGATGCACCTGCGTGCGCCAGCGCCGCATCCGGGTCAGCACGCGCGCGAACGGCGGCCCGTAGCGCCGTGCCAGGTCCTGCCGCAACCACTTCGAGAGCGCGGGACTGGCCCCCGCCGTCGAGATCGCCATCGTAATCGCCCCGCGCCGCATAATCGACGGCACGATGAACGAGCAGAGGGCCGGCTGATCCACCACGTTGACCAGGCGCCGCAGCCGGCGAGCCCCGCGTGACACGGCGCGATTCACCGGTTGATCATCGGTCGCGGCCACCACCAGGAACGCGTGGGCGAGGTCGCCCGGCTTGAACCGCCTCGGCACCCACCGCAGGCGGCGCCAGCGGCTCAACACCTGCAACGGCCGCACCACCTCGGGGCTCACCACCGTCACCTGCGCCCCGCAGGCCAGGAGCACCTTCGCCTTGCGCCAGGCCACGGCCCCACCCCCGACGATCACGCAGGATTGTCCCTGCAGATCGAGGAACACGGGGTAGTACCGCATCAGCTAAAGACCTCCATTATACGGGGCAGCGTCTGGGTGCGCAAGGGGCTGCGGCCCCCGCGCGGGCTTACGAGGCGAGCAGGTAGTCCGTCAGATCCAGCAGGCCCTGGCGGCCGGCCGAGGCGGGCAGTCCCTCAAGGGCCGCGCGCGCCTCCTCAATGAATCGCTGGGCCTTCTCGACGCACTGATCGCCGATGCCCTGCGAGAGAGCGAGGGTCTTCAATGTCTGCGCGGTCGTCCCATTCCCCGAGGTGTCGGCCAGGAGCTCGCGCACCTGCCGGCGGGTCGCCGGGTCCCCCGCATCCCGCAGGAGAATCAAGGGCAGTGTCAGTTTCCCGTGCTGCAGGTCGGCCCCGAGCGATTTGCCGAACTGCTCCTCGTCGCCGACGAGATCATGCATGTCGTCGAGAATCTGGAAGGCGGTGCCGAACGCCTGGCCGAAGATGGCCAGCCGCTGGGCCACCGGGGCCGGCGCGCCCGCCAACTGCGCCCCGCCTTGGGCCGCGGAGGCCATCAGTGAGGCGGTCTTCTCCCGGATGATCGTCAAGTAGGTCGCCTCGCTCAGCTCCACATCGTATTGGTGGCGCACCTGGGTCACCTCGCCGACGCAGACGCGCTGGCTGGTCTCGGACATGAGCCGCAGCACCTCGGGGACGCCGACGGCGCTGAGCAAGCAAAATGCCTGCGAGTAGAGGTAGTCGCCGGCCAGCACCGAGAGGGTGTTGCCCCACCGCGCGTTGACGGTCGCCTTCCCCCGGCGCAGCGTGGCGTCGTCAATCACATCGTCGTGGACGAGCGTCGCCGTGTGGATCAACTCGGCGGCGGCGGCCAGCTGGACGACGCGGCGATCCGGGGCCGACGGCGCCACCGCCCGCGCGCTCAAGAGGGCCAGGGCCGGCCGCAGCCGCTTGCCCAGCATCTGCGCGACGTAGCGCGTCACCTCGCCGAGGAACCCATCCACCCCTTGCAGCTCGGTGCGCAGCGTCTCCTCCACGCGCACCAGATCCGCCTGGATCGGCTGGTAGATCGCCTCCAACGGCTTGCTGGCCGCGTCAGTTTTCAGAGCCATCGAGCACCCGGAGAATTTCATACTTCGTGTTCCGCTGGGCCGGGAGACGCCCCGCCCCGCGGATCAACCGGACCGCTTCGTCGAAGTCCACGCGGTACACCATACCGGTGGCCCCCACCACCACTTCGTCAATCAAGATCCCGCCAAAATCATTCGCCCCGAACGTCAGCGCCAGCTGCGCCAGCTTCGGCCCCTCCGTCACCCACCCGGCCTGAATATTCGGGATGTTGTCGAGGAGGAGCCGGGCGATCGCGATCACCTTCAGGTACTCGCTGCCGCCGGCCGGCGGCACATCGAGCACCGTGTGGCCGCGCTGGAAACTCCAGGGGATGAAGGCCCGGAACCCGCCCGTGGCATCCTGCAGGTCGCGCAGCTTCACGAGATGCTCGATCCGCTCCGCCGGCGTCTCCACCATCCCGTAGGTCATCGTCGCCGTCGTCTTCAGGCCCGCCTCGTGCGCGGCCCGGTGCACGGCGAACCAGCCGGCCGCGGACAATTTCTTCGGGCTCACCGCCTGGCGCACCCGTTCGATCAGGATTTCCGCCCCGCCGCCGGGCATCGAGTCGAGGCCCGCTGCCTTCAACCGCTCGAACACCTCGCGGTAGGTCAGGCCCGACACCTGCGCCATCGTATCAATCTCCGGCGCGGAAAAAGAATGGAGGTGGATCTGCGGGTAGCGCGCTTTGATCGTGCGGCAAAGATTTTCATAATAATCGAGGGGCAGCGAGGGATCGAGGCCCCCCTGCAGAAGCACCTGCGTCCCGCCGATCGCCACGAGCTCGCCGACGCGGCGCAGCAGCTCCTCCATCGGGAGACGGTAAACATCCGGGTGGCCCGGTTTGCGATAGAAGGCGCAGAAGGAGCAGTCGGCCACGCAGGCGTTCGTGTAATTGACGTTGCGATCCACGACGAAGGTGCCGAGGTTGCGCGGGTGCAGCTGCCTCCGGCGCGCATCGGCCACTTGGCCCAGTGCGTAGAGCGGCGCCTCCTCCCAGAGAGTGAGCCCCTCCGCGGCCGTCAAGCGCTCGCCGGCGCGCGCCTTCGCGAGGATCTCCTCGACCGCCGTCGTCGTCAGCATGTGCGCACCACGTCCCAAGCACTCAAGGCCCGCACGGTATCCGCCGGCACCGCCCCCAGCGCCTGCGCGCACTCGGCGTAGCGGCGCAGCCCTGCGCGCGCCGGCTGGTCCAGCTCGTACCGGATCCCTCGGAAGTAGTCGGCCACCATCGCCGCCGGAAATCCGCTCGCCGCGGCGGCGGCCTGCGCCACCTGATCCAGATGGGAGAGTCCCCACTGCTTCGAAGCCAGCAGCGCCTCGTGGAGCTGGCCGACGAGCTCAGGGGCCGCCTCGACGACGGCGCGCCGCACGGCCCAGACCGCGTAGACCATCGGCAGTTTCGCCCAGTCGCGCCAGAGCGCCCCCAGGTCCCAGGCAAAGTAGTCGTCGCGCGCGACCCCTGCCCGCCATCCGGCAGGCGGGGGCAGCGCCCGCAGTGCCTCATCCCCAATCACGAGGGCCGCGGGGTACTGCTGCAGCACCTCGGGGAACCGCGCCGGCGTCACCTCGTACCGCGCCGACACCCCGTGCGCCTGCTCCAGCAGGATCCGCAGGAGCACCGGCGTCGTCGCCCCCGCCTCGGTCACGGCGATCGTCTGCCCTGCGAGCTCTCGCAGCGGCACGCGGCTCACCAACAGCACGCTGTTGACGCCGCTCTCCGAGCCGATCGCGAGATCCGGCAGGAGCAAGAGCTCCTCGACCTGCTGAAGGTAGGCCAGCACTGAGATCGCACTGACATCCAACGTCCCGTTCGCCAGCTGCGCATTGAGCTGTGACGGTGTCCCTCGAACCATCGTCCCCGAGAACGCCCCCACCTGCCCCTGCGCGAGCGCGTAGGTGACCGGCCAGGAATTGATGAACTGGATGTCGCCGAGGCGCAGACCGTTAGCTGGCAACGAGCTCTCCTTCCCGGTACAGACTGTCCACCTCGACGGCCGTCCGTCCGGCGTTCGTGATCATCTCCATCAGCTCGTCGCGCGTGGGCCGATCGTCGTGCGCCGCCCCCGCCGCGTGCACGATCCGCTCCTCGAGATTCGTACTCCCGACATCATCCACGCCGAAGTCGAGCGCCACCTGGAGGAGTTTCGTCCCCACGTAAGTCCACAGGAGTTTGATGTGCGGAATGTTATCAAGCAGCAGGCGCGAGACGGCGTAAACGCGCAGATCATCGTAGCCGGTCGTCGGCTTGATCTGCGGCATCGCGGTGTTCTCCGCATGGAAGCTCAGCGGGACGAAGGCGAGGAACCCGCCGGTGCGGTCCTGCACCTCGCGGAGTGCCAGCATGTGGTCCACGCGCTCCTCGAGCGTCTCGACGTGCCCGTAGAGCATCGTCGCGTTGCTCTGCAGTCCCAGGCGGTGCCCGATTTCATGGACTTCGAGCCACCGGGCCGCGGAGATTTTCCCGTGGCAGACGAGATCGCGCACCCGATCCACCAAAATTTCTGCGCCACCCCCCGGCAGACAGTCGAGTCCCGCCGTCCGCAGCCGCTCGTACACCTGTTCCACGGTCATCCGGAATTTCTTCGAGAAGAAATCAATCTCGACGGCGGTGAAGGCCTTGATCGTGGCCCAGGGGACCTTCGCCCGGAGGGCGCGGAACATCTCCTCGTAGTATTCGAATGGGAGCCGCGGGTTCAGCCCGCCGGTGATGTGGAACTCGCGCACACCCAGCTTCCCCGCCGCCTCGGCCTGCTTGCCGAGATCCTCGATCGTGAAGGTGTAGGCCTCCGCATGATCGAGGGGCCGATAGAAGGCGCAGAGGGCGCAAGTCAAGACGCAGGCGTTGGAATAATTGACGTGCAGGGTGTGGGTGTAGAAGGTCTTGTCCCCGTGCAGCCGCTCCCGCACCTGATTCGCCAAGTAGCCGAGGGTGAACAGATCCTCCGTCTCAAAGAGGGCGATGCCATCCTCGCGGGTGAGCCGCTGTCCGGCGGCCACTTTCTCGGCGATTGGGGCGAGCGCGGGGGAGACGTTAAAGGCGGTCATCGAGGGGGACCTCGGCGGGGGCCTGCCCCCAGCGGCGAATGAGCGGGTGGTCAATGCCCAGCTGATCGAGCACGCGAGCGACGACGGAGTCCACGAGATCCTCAATCGTCACCGGCCGATGGTAGAAGGCCGGCATCGCGGGGATCACGATCGCGCCGAGCTGGGTGAGGGTCAGGAGATTTTGCAGATGGCCGGCGTGCAGCGGCGTCTCGCGCGGCACGAGGATCAGTTTCCGGCGCTCTTTGAGGGTGACATCGGCGGCGCGGTGGATCAAATTCTGCGAGATCCCGTGGGCAATGGCGGCCGCCGTCCCCATCGAGCAGGGGGCGATCACCATTCCGGCCGTCGGGGCCGACCCGCTGGCAATCGTCGCCGCGAGATTCGTCACCGGCTCGACCTGGTAACCGCCGTCGCCGACTAAGTCACTCAGCCGGTCGGTGCCGCACTCCACCTTCAGCACGAGCCGGGCCGCGTCGCTTAACAGGACGATCGGCTCCAGCTCCTGCTCACGAAAGACGCTGAGCAGACGGACCCCGTAGCAACTGCCCGATGCCCCGGTTAATGCCAGAATGGGAGAGGCCATGGCACTCTGTAGTCGACGATGGTTGCGATCAGGAGACTGACGCTCACCCAGCTATTGACGGTGAAGAAGGCCTGATTCACGCGCCGCAGATCGGTGGGAGAGACCAGCCGATGTTCGTAGTGTAACAGGATCGCCACGCCGAGCCAGCCCGTCCAGTACACGAGCCCCCGGTGCATGGCCCATCCCCACGCGCCCAGGGCGAGCACCATCCCGGCATGATTCCATCGCGCGATCTGCAGGGCGGGCACGATCCCAACGCGTTGTGGGACTGAGTATAACCGATGGGCGCGGTCGAAGTCAACGTCCAACGTGCTGTAGAGGATGTCGAAGCCGGCCACCCAGCCGGTCACCGCCGCCGCCAACCACCAGACCCGCGGGTCCCACGCGCCGGTGACCGCCAGCCACCCCCCCACCGGGGCCATCCCGAGCACCACCCCGAGCCCCCAGTGGCAGGCCCAGGTAAACCGTTTGAGCGAAGGATAGAGGGCCAGGCCGGCGAGGGCGAGCGGGGCCAGGCGCAGGCAGAGCGGATTTAGGCGCGCGGCGCTATAAAGGAAGAGGGCGGTGGCCGCCAGGGCGAGCACGGTGAGCTGGAGTGGGGTCACCTTCCCTTGCGACACCGGCCACTGGGCGGTGCGGGGGTTCAGCCGGTCGAACGGCCGATCCAGAACCCGGTTCCAAGCCATGCCCGCGGTGCGGGCCCCAACCATCGCCAGCGTCACCCACCCGAACACCCGCCACGCGGGGAATCCCCCCGCCCCACAGACCGCGCCCAGGTAGGCGAACGGCAGGGCAAAGATGGTGTGCTGGAGTTTGAGGGCATCAGCGACATCGCGGACACGCATCCCGCCGAGTATAGCAGGATTACGCGGACTGTTCGAGGCCGGCGTACCGGCGGATCGATTCCTTGAGCGCGCCCTCCGTAGAGGAACGGGCGCTAATGCCGGCGGCGTGCAACCAATAATCGAGCCCCCCCACAAACACTTGGACACTCACTATCGGATTGATCATTCGTCTGAGCTGGTCGGGAAGCCGCGGTTCGCCAACAGTGGGATTATCGATGTGCACGAGGACGGCGCTTTCCACGGCCTGGTGTTGTTCCTGAAGTGCACGGAAGGCTTGCTCGAGTGCCTCAGCAACCTGTTCTCCCGTCTGCTGAACAATCTGCTCCGGAGGAATCCCGGCTAACTCCAGCGCTTCCTGCTCCGCAGCATTCCCGACGATGCACACAATAGGAATGGGAGGCGGCACCTCCTTGGCATACCGCTCCTTCCGTGTGAGCTCCGCCACGAGGTGCCCTAACCCCATCTGCTGAGCCGCTCCATACGTGACGATCCAGCCCATGTGGGGGGTGTATCGCTCGTGATGATTTCGGAGTTCTCGAAGCTGATTCTCCAACCAATGCAAGCGCCTGGTGGCTCGACGGGTCCTTTCATGAATGCCAGCTTCGAGAGAGAGTGTCGTCCGAATCCTGCCCTTCGCATCAACGCCCAAGAACAGCTCCCGCCATTGGGTAAGCCCTCTGAGTTCTGCCAAGACTTCAAGCGTCCGGCGGGCAACTCTACGCGCTTTCTCAAGCGTGGCGTTCTCAACCATATGGGGGTCAGACCCCGCGGGGAACACCTTCTCTAGCTCGATGAAGGCCCGCAGCTCTCGCCTCAAGGCCGCGGCCAGCAGATGGGCACTATGACTTGAATCGTTATCTAGCCCGGCAAGGATCGTATCTAAAGAAGCGGTCACGGAGTTGTGAAGGGCCCATTGGAGAAGATTGGGCCACTGTCGGTTGTCTCCTCTCGCAAGAAAATAGGCCACCTGTCCCAGGGGACCGTTCAACAGTGTGGGGTCCCGAAGTGAGCTGCTGAGCAGTTGGCGACCGATGGCTCGGGCCCGCCGCAGGGCCTCCTCTTCCAACTCCGCCTGGCGGCTCGTCACCGACCGCAGGTGGCCCATGAACCCGTTCACAAACTGACCCATGGCGGGAGGATGCGGCCATATCGTGAGCAGTTCATTCTGATACTGGTGATGCACCCATTCGGTGCGGCTGTTGTGCGCAGCGCGATCGGCAATGTCCAGATGAATACCGTAGGCATTGCGCGGATCGATGCCCATGCGGAGCATGCCCAACATCCTTGCAGCACCTGGCGGTCCCTCGCGGATCTCGATTAACAGGCGGGGGAATTTGATGGCGTTCCGGTAGCGCTTGAATTGGACCTCGTAGCGAGTACCGTCGAACTCCCAGTCCAGATCCACCACGTTGAACTCGCCTCCAGTGTCGCGATAGGTAATGCTGTTGGGCAGGCGACTCGTCGGAACAGCCAGTCGCCCCATGAGCGCACTGAACACGCGTAAGAGCCTCGCTCGACGCTCCAGCCAATCCGCTGGGGCGTTCGGGTATGCGGGCAGCGTGTACCGATCGATCTTCATAATCCGGTCGAACACTTCCAGAAGGACATACGGATCGGCCGCATGTCCCAACCAGGGGCTTCCATCCGCTGTCCAGAACTCAATGGCCTGCCGCAACCCCTCGAGCCACGGCTCGCTGAGCGCCGCCTCCTCCATGATAACCGCGGTGGGCCGCGGGAGCGTGGCCCGCAAATCCTCCAAGCCAGCCCTCCCTCCAGCATCCCCGGGCTGGCCGTCAGCGGAATGGGGCGGCCGCGATGAGGGCCGCCGCAGCTCGACATGCGTGCGCGCCTCTTCGGCGAAGCGCTCCGCCTCATCGGCCTGCCCCGCTAGCCCGGCCAGCTCCGCCTTCGCCAGGAACACGACCGTCCACATCTCCAGGATCAGTGGATCCACATCAGACATCGCCTCATGCGGCCGCGGCTGGAGCAGATACTGTTTGCGGTAGGTCGTGACTCCTCCCTCATCGAGTTCTGTCATTAATTGCTGGTAAAGCAGCTGGTCGTGCGTCCTTTGGGTCACTCTCCCCAAGAACCGATGCTGGGGCCGATCGAGCCATCGCAGGAGGATCTGCTGGCATTCGGCCCGGCACAGATAGGCGTTGGCGATCGCCGCGCCACCGCCCCGCCCCCGGTAGGATTGGCGCAGCTGGTCATAGAGTGCGACCAATTGTCGCCGGGAGTCGAGGTTGGTGGGAGCTCGGGTAAGCTGCGCTTCGAGCGTTTCGACCTCCTGTCGGAGACGGGGCTCTTGGAGATAGCCGAGCAATCGTTGCCGACCAGCCTGGGGAAACCACTGGATCAGGAACCGGATGATGGCCGCCTGCCATTCCGGGCGATTCGACCCCTGGACGAGCTGCGCGAACTGGGCCTGGAGATAGTCCTCTACCGTCACTAACACCCCGAGCAGCCCGTAAACATTCGTCATCTCATCAATGGGGTGGTGCGCGTCCGCCTCCACCGCGTCCGTGATCAGCACCTCTTGAATACTGGTCCGGATCGGGTGTTCCGACGCCTCGGGGTCATCAGCCCAGAGGGCCAGTTCCAAGAGTTGCTCCACGGCCCGCCGACGCCGCGGGAGATCCGGATCGGCCAACACGCGCCCGCGCAATGTCGACGATTCCCACCAGCGGTCCACCAACTCGACCTCGTCCGACGCAGACTCTCCCGGAAACCACTGCTGCCGCAGGACCGCGGATGGGCGCTGGCCGTGGGTGCGGCGGTAGTTGGCCAACGCGGCGGCCACGCTTGGTCGAAGGTCGGGCGGGATCACGGCGGGGTGGCGCGCCAACGCCTCGGAGATCACCGGCGTCACCGGTTCCTCCACGAGCTCTCCACTCGGCGCCGGGGCTTCATCCGTGGTCAGCAGATTCCCTTCTTCCCACGTCTCAGGTGCCGCGGTCGCCAACGCATGCTGAGCATGGACGAGCAGGTGATAGGCATCGTACCACGCGTCAAACGGCACCTCCTCGGCCACCCAATATTCGAACAGGGTCAGCAACTGGAGGATCACGCGCCTAAAGGTCTCCCGGCGGCCCGTCTCCTGGGCTTCGTGGAACAACGCGAGCGCCCGCGCGAACTGGGCCCCCAAATCATCCCGCGCCGGCTCCTCCAATCCCGCGCCCGGTGGCATGGGAGTCGCCGCGGCGTCGGACACGAGCGGCAGCCAGATGGTGAATGTGGTGCCGTGGTCATCGGGGTGCTCAGCCACGCGGCGCGTCTCCACAGCAAGGCGCCCGCCGGCGATGCCGACCGTGTCCCAGACTTCGGCCATGCCCAGAGGAATACGGCCATCGCGGCCTTCCAGCGTGAAGAGGCGGATCATCCCTTCTGTGGTCGGTGAAAAATACTCCGCGGGAATTCCAGCGCCATGATCGCTCACGGTGAGTTCCAATTCCCCAGCGGACGTTCTCCCAAACCGTACGAGCACCGGCGCATCATCGGGACTGTGCTGGACCGCATCGTGCACGAGATTGTTGACCAGGGAGAAGAGGCGAACCGAGGTCATCGCAACCCGAGCGGTCTCTGCCTCCGGCGCGACTTCGATCACCACGCGGGCGCCATAGCGAGACGACAATTGGTCTTTGATGTCGGCGAAGGAGGCGACCGCCCCGTCAGGGTTTCTGCCATGCGCGAATGCGATGCGGTCGCGAAGGAATTCCCTAGCGCCTTTTAGCGTCTCGCCGATGGTCGTTAGATAACGCCGGCTCGCATCCCGGCGATCCTCCGGCAGTTGATCAATGGACTCATTGAGCGTGGGAGGATAGCTGGTCCCGGAAATCAAAAGATTGTCGAGATTATCGAGCGCACGGACCATCCGTGTCATAAGAACTGTCAAAGATCGATCCGTGGAAACCTGGATCGGTTCCGGCGCCGCCTGAGCTTCCCACTGACGGCCGGCTTCTGCTCGCACGTTACGATAAAGATCGATCGCCTGCTGGGATTCCTCTTCTTCAATGAACGCCAGATCCAATTGGGTGGCATGTGCCAAGCTGCTCAGCTTCGCGTGAATAAAACCGAGGGCGGTATCGAGATCCGCCCCCGTCCCACGATGCCCGAGAGTCTCCGCCGCCAGGAAGCCGGTGCGAAACCGATCTCGTCGTTTCTTGAGTTCCTCCGCCGGACTCACCGGCCCGAAGCGATTCCCCGCCTCCTCCAACCCGGCATAGGAAGTACGCCATTCCTCAAATCTGCGGGCTAAGGCATGTGCTGTTAATGCATCCCCCTCAAGTATGTAAGAAGGCCAGGAACCGGTGATCCGGGTATGGAGGGTCTCCATTTGCCGTGCGGAATCTGCGTCAACCCGCAAAGAAAGCTCCTTGTCCTCGGCAAACCGCAGAAACCGTTCCAAGAAACGATTGCTACTCCAGTCGCGGACTTCTCCCACCAAATGGCCTCGGCGCGTGCCGTGGACAGGGAACAGATCCTCATACCCGCCAAAAAAGTCGAGCAACAGAGGGTCTGCCGGGTCTGCTTGGTCATCAAATCCTAGCAGGATCTGATTGAACGAAAAATCGGGCAGGTGCGGATCGAACGTACGGGAAGAAAGATTCGCCGTCCAGCCCAACACGTCGATCTGGGTCTCTTGCCCGATATGCGGATCGCCTTCATCAACCGATAATTCCCCCCATAATTCAAAGGGGGGGTCCAGGTACAAATCCCGAATCTGATGGGGAGACAAGCGGGCATCGTGGACCGCCACCAAATCAATGTCACTGGGTTCTCGGCCTAATAGCAGATCCCGGACAAATCCTCCAGTCAAGAACACCTTGCCCCGAAGCTCGTCCCGCTTGAGACGCACCATCATCCGGCGCGGCCTTGGAAGAATCCCACTCCACCGGATCCGCCGATGCCCCTCTGCATCCACATAAACAGGCACCGCCGGTGTGAAGCGCCCCTCCTCCATCCCGGCACGGGACGTTTTCGCCCGGATGAATTGGAGAAAGACCCCGGCGTGAGGATTGTAAATCGCAGGCGTGTAGCGCTCGCGCCATTCGAATTCGCTAATCGTCACTGGTGAATATCCGGATCGCCGGAGCAACGCATTCATGAGGGCCAAGGCCGTACGCCGATTGCCGTCGGAGAAGGGGTGGATGCTAAAGAGCATCCAATGCGCGGCGGCCGCGACATCCACGGGATGGTTCCAACGCACGCCCTCGTCGCTGAGATAGGTGATCCATGGGCTCAAGTGGGGATATCGCTCCGGAATCGCCCGCCCTGCCGTCATGGCGTTGAGCCAGCGAACGAATTCCTCGAGGATTTGAGGAATCTCGTGTGGTGGTCCAAGCACTCGGAACGCATTCTCGGAGGACCATCTGGCCTCATGTGATCGGTACCCCAGCCACCGGGGGTACACGGTGGTTCCAAACGAAGGTTCGCCAAGGACCGTCGCCGTCGCTTCAAACCCATCTTGGTGCGCCGCCCCATTCAAACTCTGCAGATCCTCTACCGTGATCAATCGCTCGGTCGCTGCCAGCCGATCCACCAGTCGCTCCGTCGCCCCCGCGGCATCTATTTGCTCAGCCCGAGTTCGTTGCAGAAATTCCAGAAGAGGAAGGGGCGAGCGATCATAGAGCGTGTCGTAGTACGTCGTCTTCCACGGTTGCTCGCTGATGCGTGCGCGAAGGGGGCCGAAACCTTCCTCGGCCAACAACGCATTCATGAGGGACCATCCCCCGCGGTGGTGGCCCAGTGCAAAGATATGGAGTTTATAGTGTATCCAATGGGCCACGACGGGCCGAGCCAACGGGTTATCCCAGGGGATCGTCAGCGTTGATAAATGTTGTACGCACTTGTCCAGTTCCTGGCTGCCGGTCGAGCCGGGATTGCGAGGGTTCGCATTAAGCCACCTAACGAACGCCTGCAACAAGTCCTGCGCGGTCTCTCCGCCCCCATCGGGCTCTAAGAATGTGGCCTCCCGAGGATTCCATGCGAAGTAGCCCTTCCTCAATCGAACCCGCCGGCCTGGAGCCCAGGGCGCATGCATCATCTCAAATTCATCAGCGATCAGACCGTGCAAAGCAACAAATGGATCTGGCTGGATCGTGTCTTCTTGCAACGCCCATAATCGCTCCACCGTCCACGCCGGCGTGACCCCATTGCGAGAAGAGCTGGTGGCCGCGACAACCGCTGGTCGCGGCGGCTCCTCCAACCCGGCGAGGGCGCGGGTGAGCTGCGCTGGGGCAGATCCTTCCTCGGTGGGGCGCAGCGCGAAGGCAGGCGCAGGCAGACCGAGGGCGAGGATCAGCCCGGCGGCCAGGAGGCGGTACCTGAGGGTGACCGTACGATACATGATGAAAGAAGTATACCCTAGAGGAGGGGTCACCGGCAAGGAAACTAACTAGATTTATTACTACTAACTATCTGGATGTCCCGAGGCCGTACTCGGCCCAGCGTCGGGTGACGAGGGTTTGGATCTCCGGGGACATGGCGATCGGGTCGGGCCAGCCACGCGGGTGCCCCTCCTCGGGGCGTTTCGCGGTGGCATCCACCCCCATCTTCGACCCGTAGTTCCACTCGGGGGAGGCGTGGTTGAGCGTATCCACCGGTCCCTGGACGAAGAAGCAGTCCCGCTGTGGGTCAATGTTCATGAAGGCGAGCCAGGCCACTTCACTGACGTTCTGCACGTTCACGGTCTGGTCCACGACGATAATCACCTTTGTGAACATGAGCTGGCCGAGCCCCCAGAGGGCATGCGCCACCTTGCGCGCTTGGCCGGGGTAGGATTTCTTGATGGAGACGATCACGGCGTTGTTGAAGATCCCCTCCGCCGGGAAATTCATGTCCACGATCTCAGGAACCATCTTTTTGATGAGAGGGAGGAAGATCCGCTCGGTCGCCTTCCCCAGCCAGACATCCTCCATCGGCGGGATGCCGACGATCGTGGTCGGGTAGATGGGGGATTTCCGATGAGTGATCGCGGTCACGTGCATCACGGGATACGGCTCCGGCAGCGAATAGTAGCCGGTGTGGTCGCCGAACGGCCCTTCCTCTCGCCGCTCCCCCACCTCGACGTACCCCTCGATGACGATCTCTGCCTGCGCCGGCACCTCGAGATCCACAGTCACTCCCTTCACTAACTCCACCGGTGCTTTCCGCAGGAATCCGGCGAACAAATATTCGTCAATCTCCGGCGGCAGCGGGGCGCTGGCGGCGTAGATCGAGCAGGGATCGCCCCCGAGGGCGATCGCGACCGGCATCTTCTCCCCTTTGGCGTAGCCGCGCCAATGCTCCGCCCCATCCTTGTGAAGCTGCCAGTGCATGCCGAGCGTCCGGTCATCGAATAGCTGCAGGCGATAGAGGCCGACGTTCCGCTGGCCGGTGGCCTTGTTCCGCGTGATCGTCGCACCCAGCGTAATGTAGCGTCCGGCATCCTGCGGCCAGCAGTGCAGGATCGGGAGGGCGGCCAGCGACAGGTGGTCTTTGATGATGACCTCTTGGCACGGGGCGCGCGAGACCATCTTCGGCGGGAATTGCGCGAGCTCCACGAGCTTCGGGAGCAACGCCAATTTCTCAAGGAGGCCGGTGGGATTCGGGATTTCCATGAGCTGCTCGATGCGGCGGGCGATCTCATTCAGGTCGGTCACGCCGAGCGCCAGCGCCATCCGCCCCTGCGTGCCGAAGAGGTTGATCGCCAGCGGGATCTCGGAGTCGCGCACGTGCTCGAAGAGCAGCCCCGGCCCGTCCTGCTTCATCACCCGGTCGGCCACCTCAGTGATCTCGAGATGCCAGTCCACCGGGCGCGCGATGCGCCGCAATTCCCCGCGCGCCTCGATCGCCGCAATAAATTCCCGCAGATCATTGAAGGCCATGGCTACGGCTTCACTCCTCGGTAGATCATCACGGCGCCTGCCATCATCGGGAGGGCCGTCACGTCGGAAAATCCTGCTGCCCGCAACTGCGCGGCGAAGGTCGCTGGGTCAAGAAATTCCGCGATCGAGCGCCGCAGATAGGTGAACGGCCAGCGCGCGCCGGTAGCGAGCCATCCGATCATCGGAGCCCCGGCCGTCAGCCAGGCCGCGTGGCCCCAGCGCATCGCCGCCGGCTGCGGGCGGCCAAACTCCAGGATCACCAGCCGGCCGCCGCGCGTGAGCACCCGGTGGCTCTCGGCCAGCACGCGGCCGAGGTCGCTGACGTTCCGCATCACGAAGCCGCTCACCACCGCCTCGATGGCGCCGTTGCTCAACGGGAGCTGTTCCGCGCGCGCGTTGACCGGCCGCACATGAAACCCCGGGGGGGTCTGCGCACATTTCTGCGCGGCGAGCCGCAGCATCGGTTGGGAGAGGTCGAGGGCTATCACGACGCCCGTCGGACAGACCGCCTCGGCCGCCGCGAGGGCCAGATCCGCGGTGCCGGCGCCGAGATCCAGGACGCGCAGGCCGGGGCGCAAGCCGGCCGCCGCAAGGGCCCGCCGCCGCCAGCTCTGATCCAACCCAAAACTCGCCAGCCGATTAAAGAGGTCGTAGCGGGGGCTGATCTGGTCGAAGAGAGTATGGACGTACGCTTCTTTTGTCTGCATGGTGGTGTCCAAAGGCGTGCGGCCTCGAGGGATGAGTCGAAGATACCACGGCTCACCGCAGGCGTCAACGCCCGACCCGTCAGTCCGGGGCGTCCGTGACGGTGCGGATCGCGGAGGCGGTGGTGCGGACGAGGCGGCGGAGCTCCGCGGGGGTGATCGAGAGCGGCGGGAGCAGGACGAGGACGGCCCCGAGCGGGCGCAGGAGGATGCCGTGGCGGCGCAGCTCGTCGCAGACGCGGATCCCGATCTTCGCCTCCCACGGGTAGGGGGCGCGCGTGGTGCGATCTTGGACCAGCTCGATCCCGGCGACCAGACCGATCTGCCGGATGTCACCGACGTGGGGCAGTCTCTTTAACCGAGCCAATTCCCGTCGAAAGAGCGCGATCTTCGGCCGCAGTCGTTGGAGCGTCCGCTCGCGCCGGAAAATCTCCAGGTTCGCCAGCGCCGCGGCGCAGCCGAGCGGATTCCCGGTGTAGGAGTGACCGTGGAAAAAGGTTTTGCGCTCCGCGTAGGCCCCCAGGAACCCCCGGTAGATCCGCTCGGTCGCCAGCGTCGCCGCGATCGGCAGATACCCGCCGGTCAGCCCCTTCGCCACCGTCATCAGATCGGGCGTGACCCCCTCCTGTTGACAGGCAAACATCGTGCCGGTCCGCCCGAATCCCATCGCCACCTCGTCGGCAATCATCAAGACATTGTGCTTTGTGCAGAGCTCGCGGATGCGCGTCAGCCACCCGCGTGGCTCGACGAGCATCCCCGCCGCCGCCTGCATCCCCGGCTCGACGATGACGGCGGCGATCTCCCCGGCCCGCTTCCGCAGCGCCTGCTCGAGCGGCTTGAGGCAGGCGATCCGGCAGGAGGGGTACGTCAATTTCAGCGGGCACCGGTAGCAGTAGGGAGATGGGATCTTGATCGTGTCGAAGAGGAGCGGATGATAAACCTCGTGGAACAGTTCAATCCCGCCGACGGAGACGGAGCCAATCGTGTCGCCGTGATAGGCGTTCTCGAAGGTGACGAAGCGGCGCTTCTTCGGATGCCCTGTCTGCTGCCAATATTGGTAGGCCATCTTGAGCGCCACCTCGACGGCGGTCGAGCCATCATCGGAGAAAAAGACTTTGGTCAACCCCTTGGGGGCAATCGCGACGAGCCGCTTCGCGAGCTCGACCGACGGCTCGTTCGCAAGGCCAAGGAGCGTGGAGTGGGCCACCTTCGCCAACTGCGCGCGGACCGCGCGGTTGATCGCCGGGTGCCGATGGCCGTGCAGATTCACCCAGAGCGAGGAGACGCCGTCCAGGTACCAACGCCCGTCGGCGCTGCGCAGATAGTTCCCGTTCGCCTCGGTGATCACGAGCGGATCGGTCCACTCTTGCATTTGCGTGAAGGGATGCCAGACGGCGCGGCGGTCGTCGGCGGCCAGCGCGGCGGGACGCGCGGCGCGGGCCCGGTGCCACCGCTGGGTGGCTGTGAGGATCGCGGAGGCGTTGAGGGCACGCGCGACGGCGACCTGCACCTTCGCCTGGCTCGGCCGGCTCACGAGCGGCACGACCCCCATGATGGGCACGCCGGTCCGCTGCCGGATCACGGCGGGATTGGTCCGCTCCGCGACCGAGGGACGTGCCGACCGGCCATTCAGCACGATGCCGAGAATTTCCACGCCGGCATCGCGCGCTCCCTCCACCGTGAGCCAGGTCTGATTGATGGTGCCCAGCTGCGCGCAGCCAACGAGGAGGGCTGGGAGGTCGAGGGCGCGGATCAGATCGGCGACCGTGCGCTCGCCGTCAATCGGGACGAGGAGCCCGCCGATCCCCTCGACGAGGACAATCTCGTGGCGCGCGGCCAATTGCTCGTAGGCCCGACGGATGACGTCAAGATCAACGCGTCCGCCCTCGCGCGCCACCGCGACGGCCGGGGCTGATGGTGTCCGATACCGATAGGGATTCACGAGATCGAGAGGGTCGTCCACGCCGGCCGCCCGCCGGAGCCACGCCGCATCCTCGCTCACCGTCGTGACGCCTGTGGCGATCGGTTTCATCACGCCGACGTCGAGGCCGCGCCGGCGGAGCGCCACGGCCAGGCCCGCCGCCACCGCGGTCTTCCCCATCTCCGTCCCGGTTCCTAACACAAACAACCCGATGCCCATCACAACTCTCCTCGATGGACGAGGGCGGTGATCTTGACGAGCGCCTCGCGCAACTCGCGCGGCGCATGCGTCGCCATCACCGTCGTGCGGACCCGCGCCTCCCCTTTCGGCACCGTCGGCGGCCGGATCCCTGGGGCGATGATCCCGGCGGCCCGCAGCGCCTGCGCCACGGCCATCGTGCGCGCGGTGTCGCCGAGGAGGATCGGGACGATCGGCGTAGCAGAGTCGGTGAGCGGCAGACCCAATCCGCGCAGGCCCTCGGTCCACAGCGTCACACTCGCCCACAACTGCTGGCGCCACTGCGGCTCCTCTTGCACCACCCGGATCGCCATCAGGGCGGCGGCCGCGACCGACGGCGGTAACGCCGTCGTGTAGATGAAACTCCTCGCCTTGTTGCGCAGGTACTCGATTAAGGTGTGCGACCCTGCCACGAACCCCCCGAGCGAGCCGAGCGCCTTCGACAACGTCCCCATTTGGATCAACCCGTCGGCGGGCCTCATCTGAAAATGTTCCAGCGCCCCCCGCCCTGTCACCCCTAGGACACCGGTGCCGTGCGCATCATCCACGAGGAGCCAGGCCTCGGAGGATTGGCATAGTGCCCAGAGCGCCGGCAGGGGGGCGAGATCTCCATCCATCGAGAAGACGCTCTCCGTCACGACGAGCGTGCGGCGGATATTTTTTCGGCGGGCGAGCAGGGCGCGCAGTCGCTCCAGGTCGCGATGCGGGTAGACCCAGAATGTCGCGCGGCTCAGACGACAGGCATCAACCAAACTCGCGTGCGCCAGCCGGTCGGCGATCATGAGGTCCCCGGGGCCGAGGAGCGCGGTGATCGCCCCGAGATTCGCCATGTAGCCCGTCGGGAACACCAGGGCCGCCTCCGTCTGCTTGAACTCAGCGAGCGCCCGCTCAAGTTCTTCGTGAATGGCGAGATGCCCGGTGACCAGGCGCGAAGCCCCCGCCCCCGTGCCATACCGCGCCAGCGCCTCCTGCGCGGCTGCGACGACGCGCGGGTGGGTGGTGAGGCTCAAGTAGTTGTTCGAGGCGAGATTGAGGTAGTCGCGGCCGTCGATCGTCAGGTGCGGGCCGATGGCGCCCTCCACGCGCCGCAGCTCCCGGTAGAGCCCGGCCTCGCGCAGCTCGGCTAATTCTCCCTCGAGATCAAAGGCGGCCCGCGTGAGCGTCATGACCGTCGACTGTCACAATGGAAGATCTGCCCGGTGATCCCGCGGCACCGATCGGAGAGGAGCCAGGCCACGAGATCGGCCGCCACCTCCGCCTCGGCGAGCGTTCCCAGCGCGCTGGCCTCCCGCGCCCGCTCCCATCCCTCCGGCGGCACGGTCTCGGTCATCCGCGACGGCGTGAACCCGGGGCAGAGCGCGTTCACCTCAATACCCCACGGCCCCAACTCCTGCGCGGCGGATTTCATGAAGCCGAGCACGCCGGCCTTCGCCGCGCTGTAGTTGGCCTGGCCCACGCGGCCATGCAGGCCGGCCATCGAGACCACGGTGATAATTTTCCCGGTGCGCTGATGCGCCATCGAGGGGAGCGCGGCGCGGACCACGCGATAGGTGCCGGTCAGGTGGGTGGCGATCACGGTGTCCCACTCCTCCTCGGTCATCTTCGCCAGCGTCCGATCGGCGAGATTCCCGGCGGCGGTGACGAGCCCATCAATCTGCCCACGGGCCTGCAGGACGCGGGCGATCCACTGGACGACGGGTTCACGCTGGGTGACATCGACGGAGTCGAGGAGATCGGCGGGACAGTGTTGGAGATCCGGGGAGTGCGTCAGGTAGCCGGCGGCGACCCAGGCCCCTTCCCGCTTGGCCGCGCGCACGATGGCCCCGCCGATGGTACCGCTAGCTCCGGTGATGAGGATCGTCTTACCGCGGAGCCACATGACCGACGGAGGATCGCTACGCGATCACGGAGGCCGCGGGCCGGACCTCGCCCGGATCAGGCTCGAACCCGAGGTCTTGGATGAGCCGGAGGTCGTCGCTCGGCGGGCGGCCGACGGTGGTCAGGTAGCTGCCAATGATGAGGCCGTTGGCCCCGCAGAGCAGCGCCAGCGACTGCAGGTCGCGGACGTTGAGCTCGCGCCCGCCGGCCAGCTCAATGATCGCCCACGGCAGGATGAGCCGGAAGATCGCGACAGTCTTGATCACCTCGAGCGGCTCCGGCGGAGTCGCCTGCGCCATCGGCGTGCCGGGCCGGGGATTCAGCACATTGACCGGCACGCACTCCACCTCCAACTCCGCCAGCGCAAAGGCCAGCTCCAGCCGCTGCTCCGGCGTCTCGCCAAGCCCCAAGATGCCGCCGGCGCACCGCTCCATCCCTTGGCGCTTGAGCTGCTTGAGCGTGTTCACGCGATCCTGGTAGGTATGCGTGGTGCAGATGTTGCCGAAGTTCGACTCGCAGGTCTCGAGATTATGGTTGTAGCGGGTCATGCCGGCCGCCTTGAGCTGCGTAAGCTGCTCGTCGGTGATGAACCCCAGCGAGCACTCGGGGGCGAGCGACGTCTGCTCGCGAATCAGTTTGACCGCCTCGACAATCGTCGGGAGATCCTGATCGCGGAGCTGGCGGGTGGCGGTGACGATGCAGAAGCGTTTGGCCCCGAACTCCTCCGCCTGCTTGGCGCGCACGAGGATCGCCTGCGGGCTCATGAGCGGATACTTCGAGATGTCGGTGTTCCAGTGGCCGGACTGCGAGCAGAACTTACAGTTCTCGGCGCACTCGCCGGCCTTCGCATTGACGAGGGCGCAGAGCTGGCAGGCATTCCCGGTGTACTTGGCCCGGACGCGCGCGGCCCAGGAGCCCAGCTCGAGGATGTCGGCCGGCTCGGTGAGCGCCATCAGCGCCCGCCCCTCCTCCATGGTGAGCCGCCCGCCTCGCAGCACCTTCTCGCCCGTCGATCGAATGAGTGTGGTCGACATCAGTCCTCCGGAGGTTGGGGATACGATCGCGCGACGGGCGGGAATTGTCAACCAGAAACGACCGGCGTGGTTG
>Ga0209515_10001932_pt1 | contig 33134 bp, 25 predicted proteins | sample Subgroupgradi54m_FD_187454 | JGI IMG/M metagenome (GOLD analysis project Ga0209515, IMG submission 187454) | Subsurface groundwater microbial communities from S. Glens Falls, New York, USA - GMW60B uncontaminated upgradient, 5.4 m (SPAdes)... ... | reverse complement strand
ATAAGCGATACAGTCTGCATACAGTTTTGCTTTTTGCTCCTCACTCACGCGCCCAACAAACTCAATCGTTGGTCCTGCATGCCGTTTCAGCTCTTCTTGCATGGGGCCTGATCCAAAAATTTTGAGTGGCAAGCGCAAACGGTTGCACGCCTCGATGACAAGATCAATACGTTTGTAGGAAACGAGTCGTCCGCCAGCAAGAAAATAGAGTTTTGGTGTCGAGCTTACGGCAAATTGTTCAACCGGCACGGGCGGATAAATAACAACAGCATCGTGACGATAATATTTTTTGATGCGACGCCGCACGGCTTCAGAATTTGCCACAAATAAATCTACACGATCGGCCGCGTGTCGATCCCACAGGCGCAGGACAGACAAGAGCAGTGGAATAAATTTTTTCAAAAGCCACGGTAGGCGCAACTCTTGTACGTAGCTCAATGTGTCAGACCACAAATAGCGCGTAGGAGTATGGCAATAGCAAATATGAAACGTCGATGGTTTCACAATAACGCCTTTTGCAAACGCGCTTGAGCTCGAAATGACAACATCAAATTCGGACAAATCATAGAGTTCTGTTGCAAGAGGCATGAGAGGCAAGAGCCATTGATATTTTTTTCGCGCCAGTGGTAGGCGTTGCAGGAACGACGTGCGAATTTCTTTTTTTTGGAACGCTGGATCAACACGCGTTGGCTCGTAAAAAAGTGTAAACGTCGGCGCCTCAGGAAACAAGCGCTGCAATTCCTGCAGTACTTTTTCAGCTCCTCCGTCTTGGATTAGATGATCGTGGACTAATGCGACTCGCACAACAATTAATACGCCCCCTTTTTTCCTAGCACAACCAGTGGAGTTTTCAGGAGGATCCGCAGATCCATTGCCGGGCTCCAGTTTTCGATGTAGAGAGTATCTAAGCGTACTTCGTCATCAAAATCAAGGTCAGCGCGTCCACTCACCTGTGCCATGCCCGTGATGCCAGGTTTGAGTGTCAGCACTTTTTTTTGCAGGGGTTTGTAGCGCTCAACTTCTTCTGGCAAATGAGGGCGTGGGCCAACGAGGCTCATACGGCCGAGCAGGACAAGATAAAATTCTGGAAGCTCATCCAAACTTAATTTACGCAGAATTTTTCCGACGTGCGTGACACGCGGATCGTTTTTGAGTTTGAACAGGGGCGTGCCATTACGGATGTTGCCATATTTTTTGACAAACGCTGGATCAAAACGAAATGCGTGTGCATTTTTCACCATCGATCGGAATTTGAAATAGTGAAACGGCCGTCCGCCTTCGCCGATGCGCATGACTTTTGCGCCATTTGGTAGGCGCGAGAATAACACGCGACCGGGTTGCTCTAAAAATAAAGCGACGGCAATGAGAAGTTGCAGTGGAAGGGTGATGATGATGAGGATAAGCGAGATGACGATATCAAAGAGGCGTTTGTAAATCGCCCCCCAGCCATCGAGAGGTGTTTTTTTAACTTCCACAATCGGGATGCCGCCATAGGTGTGCATTTGAGTATGCGAAACTGCCGCGAGAAATAAATCTGCCGCATAAAAATAACCAAGCTGTTCCGTGTCTGTGAACGTAAGAATTTCTTGCGAGACTTCGCGACCCATTTCCGGATCGGCAAGGAGTAACGCATCAAGCTCTCCGCGCTGTTTGAATTTCAACAGTTTTTCTCGTGCGGTTACATTGAAGGACTCAAATTGCGCAATGACCACGTAGCCAAGCGACGGCTGATCAGTCAGCGCGCGGCGAATGGATTCTGCGGTCTTATTTTTACCAATGATAGCGATATGCCGTGCGCCGATTCCAGCGCGCAACAAACTGCGCTGCAACAGACGAATAAGCAAGCGCTCGATTCCTACAAAAAGCGTGACGAAAAAGAGGGAAGCCAGAACGATAAAGCGGGACTCAAACAGCCCGCGCGAGAAAAAGAGGAAACCAAGAATGATCGCCATGGCTGCGAGATTTGCAAGAATCGTTTTGACGAGCTCATCAAAAAGCCTTGGGCGTTTGGTGCGATACAAACCGCTCAAGGCATAAATGAGGAGCCATAAGATTGCGATACTCATGACCACAGGCGCAAATTTTTGTAGTGTGAGATCAAAAATGACCGGACGAATGGAGGTGAAAATAGGGTAGAAACGTGCGCTGTATGCCGCAAAGCCTGCCGCGACAAGCGCGACGTAATCGAGCGGCAGAAGGACAAAGGTAAAAAAGAGTTCAGCGCGTTTCATAACGCACGAATCATAACGCGAAAATCACGCATTGACAATCGCTCTGACTTTTGCTAATCTGCCCATACTTAGGATCTTGGATGGCTACTCTCTGCTTTGGCAGGGGGAGGAAAGTCCGAACACCCATGACGCCGCAGGGCTCATGAAAAAGAGAGTTGCTAACGGCAACCGAGTATACGACGCGAGGAGCTTGAGAGATCTCTGCTTCCCGTGTCTAAGCTTAGGGAAAGTGCAACAGAAAATACACCGCCGATGGTCCGGCTCCGCCGGAATCAGGTAAGGTTGAAATCGTGAGGTAAGAGCTCACGCGGGACTGCCTCGAAAGAGGCGCCGTGGAAAACCCTCTCTGGTGCAAGAGCAAATTTGGTCGCTCGCAATTGACCGGCTTTGCCGGTCTTGAGGCGTTCAGCAATGAACGTCCTAGATAGATTGCCATCTGCAAAACAAAATTCGGCTTACAGGGATTTCTGAGTAAAAAATATCCGCCTTCGGGCGGGTTTTTTTGTGATGAAAAAGACGCACCCCGCAGCCTGAATGGCAACGGGGTGAAGACGTCGATGAGAATGTGAGAAAAGATCAGGCCGGAGCGAAGCTGATTTCGCGCGGCGGATCGAGGACCTCGGTGCAGGAGGATTCGCTCCCGTCAGGGCACTTGAGGTCGTTGCGGACGTTCACGCTTGCGGCCATCTGTCGCAGTCGGAAGTGACTCCCTTGCCCGTAGTAGAACTCGTGGCGTGTGAGTTTTCCGGCGAGGAATTCGCCGATCCGTTCCTTGGACCGTCCGTGCTCTTCGATCGCACTCGCATCAGCGATCTCGAGCTCGACGAGCGTCATGACTGTTTCCGTGAACCGACGGAAGCTCGATGCAGACGCGTAGCTGAAACGCTTGAAGGTCCCGGGGTCCTGCAGATAGATGTTCTGCACGAGTTCGCACAGATCACCGGAGTGAGCCCCATCGGTGTTGAGCCGATGCTCCACCTGTCGTTGCAGAATATGTGCGAGCTTGAGGCGGAACGACACCTTGTTGAGGAACGTCGAGAGCTTGTACTCGCGAAGGACCTGCCGAGACATCAGTACTTCCTTCCGAGGCTGGGCTTTGCCGCTGCCACAGGCGTTTCGTCAGGCGCGGCCTGGAGCATCAACCTGTACATCACGGTCAAGCTGTACGGCACGCCGTTTGACACCACGGTCTGCTTCTTGCCGTCGACGAGCACGCTCGTCCTGATCGTGAAGGCGAGGGTGGCAAGCGTACGTTCACCGCGGAGCACTTCCTTCACGAGCTTCCAGTAGAACGCGCAGTTCTGCTCTTCGTTGTTGTCCACGATGACTTGATCGGAGGCGATGCGACGCAACATGCTCACGGCCGAAAACTGCGTGGACGTGGTGGTCCTGTTGAGGACGTCCATGTTGTGCAGCAGATCGGCCTTGGTGGTGGGATTCTCGACCTCGTCGTGGAGCGTGGGCTCCTGGTGGGCAGACGAGGGGCGGGTTGAAGCGGCGCTGGGGAGACCAGCGAGGGAGGATTGAGTAGTCACGATTTCAGACTCCTGAGGTACAGATTGCGGGGACTTGACGGTCTCGCAGATTGCGAGACGGCAAAAGAATAGCAAAAACAAGAACGCACGTCAATGGTGCATTCTTTTTTCTGTGGATTAACGGACTCCGATCTGTTTTCGCACGATTTGCATTTTCGCTTGTGCGATGACTTCCGCCTCTTTAGCTCCCTTTTGCAGGATTTTGACGAGCGCATCTTGGTTGGCTAAATAGCCATTTATTTCTGCTTGCAACGGCTGCAGGTAGAGTACAAGAAGCTCTGCCAAATCTTTTTTAAAATCTCCATAGCCCTTGCCTTCATAGTCGTTCTCAATCGCCTGCACACTGCGTTTGCTCACAAGCGACATGATGGTGATGAGGTTGCTGATAGCAGGACGCTTTGCGTCGAATGCAATGGTTGAGCCAGAGTCTGTGACAGCAGACATGATTTTTTTTCGGATCACGCCCGGCTCGTCCATGAGCGAAATAAAATTTTTCGGCGACTCAGCCGACTTACTCATTTTTTTGCTTGGATCATCAAGCCCCATAATGCGCGCTCCCATTTTTTGGATACGCGGTTCTGGAATCGTAAAGGTTTTGCCAAAGCGTTTGTTGAAGCGTTCCGCCAAATCTCGCGCAAGCTCCACGTGTTGTTTTTGATCTTCTCCTACTGGCACGACCGCCGTGTCGTAGAGCAAAATGTCTGCGGCCATGAGGATAGGGTAGGTGAAGAGTCCGACGCTCGTGCCCTCGGTTTTTTGTTTTGCAGATTTATCTTTGAACTGCGTCATGCGTTCTAACTCTCCCATGTGAGCGACACAGCTTAAAATCCACGCAAGCTCGGTGTGTTGACTCACCATGGATTGCTGGAACATGTGTGTGCGTTTTGGATCAATCCCTGCTGCCAAGTAGGCGGCCGTTGCAAACAGAATACTCTGTCGCAATTTTTCAGGATCTTGTGGCACCGTGATGGCGTGATAGTCGACGACAAACAAAAACGTCTCAAACTCTTTTTGAGCTTCGACCATAGGGAGTAATGCCCCAAAAAGGTTGCCGATGTGAAGGACATTCGTGGGCTGAAGAGCCGATAGGGCACGTCTCATATTAAGAGCAGTATAGCGCATGCTTCTCTTAAATGGAAAACGCTATTTTTCCACAGATTTCTATTGACAAACAGACATTTTTTTGATACGCTAAGTGAGCTATGGAAAATCATGTCACAAAAAAAGATTTTGACGACCGAATGATCATGGTAGATCAGCGGTTTGATCAGATAGATCAGCGGTTTGACAAAGTAGAACAACGACTTGGTCTTGTTGAGTTCGGTTTGCACGAACTTGGTGTTAAGTTTAGAGAGCTTTCACTAGATGTGGCCAAAAAATTTGATTACATCATTCACCTCCTTGATAAGGACGCAAATAAAACAGGTCGTCTTGATGCGGAGGTCGCTTCAGCTCACTCTAGAATTGATCGTGTTGAAAAGCACATCGGTATTTTTCGCAAACAGAACGCTTCATAAACAAAAAACCGACCCGTGAATGCGGGCCGGTTTTTGTTTATACCTCAATCACGATGGGGAGAATCATCGGTCGGCGCTCGGTGCGTTGGAACAGGAATGTTCCAATATCATTGCGCAGGACATTTTTTATGTGATCTGAATCCACGGCACTTTTTGGGTCTCGATCATCGAGAAGCTCGCGAATTTTTTTACGCGTTGCGTCAATCAATTCCTGATGTTCTTTCATGAACACAAATCCTCGGCTGATGATACCGGGTGCTCCAACGAGTTTGCCTGTTTTGCGTTCCACCTGCGTGATTAAAATGACCATGCCGTCTTCCGCGAGCATTTGACGATCGCGCAGCACGACTTCAGACACGTCGCCGACGCCAAGGCCATCCACGAACACATAATCCGTTGGCACGCGCAGTTCCGTGAGCTTACCCACACCCTTACCATCTTTTTCTTTCCAAAATTCCATCGTCTGTCCATTGTCGACCACGAAGACATCCTCTTCTTTCCATCCAAGCGAATGTGCAATAAAGGAATTTTCACGCAGCATGAAGTGGTTGCCTTCAATCGGCACATAGTATTTCGGTTTGAAGAGCATAAGCATAAGTTTAATGTCCTCTTGCATGGCGTGACCGCCAGCGTGGACATCCATCATTTTGTAGTTGATGACATGTGCGCGTTTTCGGTACAGCGTATCCATGAGTCGCTGGACAGATGCTTCGTTGCCTGGCACCACAGAACTTGAGAATACAATGGTGTCGTCCTTGTGCAGTTTGATGAAGCGATGTTCGTCGCTCGCAATGCGATTGAGCGCGGCATATTTTTCTCCTTGCGCTCCCGTACACAACACCATGACTTGGTTATCTGGAAATTTGTTTACTTGATCAATGGGTAGAATATTTTTTGCTTGTACTTTTATGTAGCCAAGCTCCTTCGCAATCTCCACGTTCGTCTTCATGGAGTAGCCATCTAAGAAAATTTTTCGTCCGTGTTTTTCTCCAAACTCCATCATCTGTTTCACCCGTGAAAGCAGTGAAGCAAACGTGCCAATAACCACACGTCCGGGCGCCTTCTCAATAATGCGCTCCATTTCTTCCCCAATGACTTTTTCTGATTTTTGATGTCCAGGAATTCCAGCGCACGTGGAGTCGCCCATCAAACACAACACGCCTTTGGCGCCGATCGCAGCGATTTTCTGAAAGTCTGCAGGTGGGGAACCAATCGGATGAAAATCAAACTTCCAGTCACCGGTGTGACAAATCACGCCAGCAGGCGTTTCGATCACAATTCCAGCCGAGTCAGGAATGTTGTGATTGATGTGGAAGAACGAAACTTTGAACACGCCAAGCTGTAGGACGTCTTCGATTTTGATCGTTTGGACATTCAGTGGTGTTGTTTGGAAATCCGTTTGTCGTTTTTTGATGATCCCTGCGGCGATCGGTAGGGAATAGATGGTTGGATTACCAATGTTTGGAATGACGTGTGGAATGGCTCCAATGTGGTCGTAGTGGCCGTGCGTAATGACCACGCCGCGCACATTTTTTTCTTTGCCGCGCAAGTAGCTCATGTTGGGAATGATGTAATCGATTCCCGGCATGTTTTCTTCCGGAAACTGCAGCCCCATGTCAATGAGGATGATGTCGTTTTTGTATTCGATGAGCGTGCAGTTGCGACCGACTTCTTCGCAACCACCAAGCACAATCACGCGGACTTTTTCGTCCGTGTGCATTTTTGCTATCGGGGCCGGGCCCTTTTCTGCTGCGGGTGCGAGAGCGCCGACCGGTCGTGGCCCTGTTGGACGACGAAATTGCGGACGGCCATGGTGACTCGCTCCAGAGGGCGAGCGTTGTCCTGCGTTTGTGGCAGGACGTGGAGGTGGACGCCGTCCACCTCCTGTTGTTGGTCGTTTGTTTTCAACCATAAAAGTAAGAATTTTAGAATTTTGGATTAGGATAAAAGAGCATCTGGGTTATTTCATGTACAAATGGTGGGCGGGGAGAGACTCGAACTCTCAAGCTCTTGCGAGCATAGGCTTCTGAGACCTACGCGTATACCAATTCCGCCACTCGCCCAGCATCTATACAGAAGGTGTGCCTGTGAAGGTAGGCCCGCTATTCCACGACACGTTTTGTTTTAATGTACCAACTCGTTACGTCAGCAAAACGATCCGCGGGTGTTATGATTTCTGGCGTGAGTGCACCCTTTACATCCTTGGATCGTGCAAATGCGTAGGCTGGTTGATAGAGGAAAATCGCGGCCACATTTTTTATGAGCTTCACTTGAAAGTCTACGTAAGCGGCTTGTCGATCTTCGATTTTGACAGCCTTGCGTGCCTTACTTAAAAGCGCATCTGCATCTTTGTCGGCATACAATGCAATATTTAACCCCGGATAGTCAACTTGTGAAGAATGCCAGAACGGATATGGGTCCGGATCAATCCCCAAAAGCACACCCGAGAGTAACATATCATAGTCGTGCTCTTTCAGGACCGCTTGCTGCATAGTGTCGCTGTCGACAACCGTCACGGTCAGATCCACGCCAAGCGTTTGCCATTGCGTTTTGATGAGATCCGCCACGGTGCGAAATTCTGGGTAGTCCACCATCGTCATTGAGAGCGAAAGAGTTTGTGTTTTCCCGTCCGTTGTTTTTGATCGTACACCTGTGCCATCTGCACGTTTCCAACCAGCCGTGTCCAAAAGGGTCCCCGCACTTGCAAGATCAAAATTTGATTGATGGATCGTCTCATCATATCCTACCATTCCAGGCAAAATAGGTCCGTTCACCATGCGTCCAGCTCCACCAAGCGCCTGCGAAATAATTTCCTCTTTCGGTACAGCCTGCGCGAGCGCTTGTCGAACGTTGAGGTCCTTCAGAATAGATTGATGCACTTGGTTGAAGAAGAGCGCCGTGTACTGATGCAAGTAAGGTCGCACCAATTCCACGTCATGGGTGCGGGTGATAGACGTGAGCTGATCGCGAGGAATATAGCCAATCGCATCCACGCTTTTGTTGTTGAACGCGTCGAGTGCACTCATCGTGTCAGGAAAGAATTTGAACGTGAGGTGATCAACTTTGGGTGCATCTGCGTAATAGTCCGGATTGCGCTGTAGCGTGTACGAAAGAATCGAACCGACTTTGTCTTTTGTAAACGTGGCAAAGCGATAAGGACCCGAGCCGATCGGTTTTAGATTGAGTTCCGCGAGCGGTGCGCTGCGTGGTGGAATCATTTCCCACACATGTGACGGGAGAATTCCAACCGTCAGCGTAGAAAGAAAAGGCGCAAAAGGTTCTGGCAGGATAAATTGCACCGTGCGTTCATCCACCTGCACCACGGAAACACTACTGAATTGTACAGACAGCGGGCTCTTATATTCAGGGCTCTGTATCATGGAGAACGTTGCAATGACGTCCGCCACGCGCACCGGATTACCGTCATGCCACTTCGCACCATATCGCAAGACGAAGGTGTATGTTTTGCCATCGTCAGAAATATCATACGATTGCGCAAGGTCTGGCGTGAGTCCGACGCCGGGCTCATATTTCATGAGTCCGGAAAAGACCAGTCGTGCAAGATCGGAATCCACATCGCTCGTCATCGCATAGAGCGGATTCACATATTGAGGAGAACCGACGAGGGCTTCTGTTGTTTGGCCGCCAACAGCCGGCTGTGTACTTTGGTGAAGGAATAGGTAACGGCCGGTGAGCACGAGCAGAGAAAGCAAGAGCAAGCCTCCACTCACACGTGCCACCCATCGCTCCGTGTTGGTGAGCAAGCGAGGAAGATGCTTCCATTGTTCCCAGGTTGGGAAGGCCTGTTTTTTGGCAACAGAAAAAACGGTTTGTTTCGTGAGGTCCTGCGTGGTGGGACCTTTGCGAAATTTTTGTACTGCCTGCTGAAGTGCAGCAGAGAGATTTCTAAAAAGACGTTTGAGGGTAAAACGAATAGGCACAAAGGCGCAATAAATCGACAGCGTCAATGTATTGCATTAGAAAATGACGTTGGCGAGAGCAACTCCGAAAAACAAAATAGCGAAGATAATCGTCAGTTGAAAGAGTTTTTTTTCAACCCCGCGTTTGGTGCGGTACACATTACCTTCCCCTCCAAACGCAGCGGAGAGTCCAGCCCCGCGCGACTGCAGTAAAATACAGGTGACAAGCAGAACCGCGAAAACGGTCAAAGCAATATTGAGGATTGTAGAAACCATAAATCGTGAAGAAGGGCCTATTCACCAATGTGCTTTTGAAGCGAAACTTCAGATGTTCGAGACAGAATCGTTGAATAACTTTTGAGGTTTAACAGCAGTTAAGCCGAAAAAGTTTGAAACGATTATGGCCGAACAGATAAAGTTGCAGCCAAAATGGCATTGGTGAATAGGTCCTACACTAACAGAAACGACAAAAAATGTCAATGTTGTGAAAGCTGATGCGCGAGTTTTTTTGTGCCACGGCCGGTCACCTTCATCGTGGGCCGTTTTTTCTTTGCACGTCGTTTGACGCGCCGCTCCTCTCTTTTTTCCTCGCGATCCATAGTGTTTCTATGATACAATCAAACGGATCTATGAACAAACGCGGGATTGTGAGCATCATCATCTTTTTTCTTGTCGTGGGTGTTGTGAGCCTGTTTCTTTGGCGCACGCTTTCATTTTACAAAAAAATTCAAGATGGCACGCTCAAACCAGCAGATCTCTCTTTTTCCAGTCACTTGACCACGAGCAATTTTGCAAAAGCGGTTGCCACGCAAACGACCGGCACGGTGGACGTTGTGTCTGTCGATGATCCCACGCTTGGAAGCAAAGACGCGACGCTCACGATTGTGGAGTTTGCTGATTTCGGCTGTCCGTACTCAAAAGAGGTGAGTGATGTGGTCCGACGTCTTGCTGTTTTATATGGCAGTAACGTCCGTTTTATCTATCGAGATTTTCCGCTCGTTGATTTGCACCCAGATGCAGAAATTGCCGCTGAGGCCGGGGCATGTGCGAACGATCAGCATCAGTTCTGGTCGTACCATGACAAACTCTTCCAGCATCAAGATGATCTTTCAGTAGGAGCATTGCGCACCTATGCCGAGCAAGTTGGACTCAACATGAATGAGTATGATGAGTGTATGAGGTCGCAACTCTTTGGCAAAGAGGTTGCGAACGATTTAGCAGATGGGCTACAAGCAGGTGTCATAGGTACGCCAACGTTTTTCTTTAATGGAACAAAAATCGAAGGCGCTATTCCGGAAGATATTTTTGATTCAGTGATTCAAGCATTTCTCACGCCAAAAACTTCTTCATGAAACGCACGGCCCTTTTCTTACTCTTCATGACTGCGGTCGCGTTTATTCCTTCGCGACCAGTCTTTGCGACGTGTTCATGTCAGAACGCAGACAATTCTTGGGAGGATCTTGCTGATTCGGACGCACTCACAACCGCGGCGCAATGCAGGGATGCTTGCATAAAAGAAGAAGGCAAGGATTACACGGACGGCACAACTACGGGACTCGCTGCAGAGGAGGTAGCGAATGAAGATCGTCGCGCAGAAGTGAAGGCGCGTGCACAAGATTTTTCCAAAAATGGTTTATGTCAATGCTATTGTGGGGACACAACCAGTGGAGCTCAGCCTGTTGGTTCAGGGTACAAAACAACGCAAGATTGCAAGACGGCGTGTGACGACGCAAGCAAAAAGTATGTTTCTTGTGCCCAAACGGCTCAGCAATCGCCTTTGGCAGATCCTGTGTGCTGGGGGAGTGAGGAATGTGCAAAGCAAAAGGGGTTGTGGGACACAGAAAATCAACCTTTCCAATGCGAGCCGAACAAACGTTATTGCTATCCTCCGCCGGAATCGATTTCTTTGAACGTCCACATTGGAGCAACAACGGAAGTGAGTGACATTGGGACGTACATCAACGCTTTTTATAGTTATGGACTTGGGGCCGCGGCGCTCATCGCCATTGTGCTCATTATGGTTGGCGGTGCGCAATATATTCTTGGCTCGGGGATTGGATCGGTTGAGGCGGGGAAGAAACGTATCGGGAACGCCGTCACGGGTCTTGTCATTCTGCTCGGCGCTTACCTTTTACTTAACACCATTAACCCCTATTTAGTAAATTGGAAGACGATCAAATTACCAAAAATAAAACCCGCGCTGTTTGTCCAAGGCAGTTGCAACAATTATAGTGACCAGGGATACATTGTTGAGCCCGTGAAAGATGGAGATATTTATTGCGGGAATGACGGGATTATTATGACCTCGCCTGATGGGGTGCAGATGAGTACGAAGTGTGTGTATGATGCCTGCACGATGAAAGGGCAATTTTGTTCAAATAATTCTGGCGCGTATAGTTGCCTTAGTTGTGGCGAGATTGGTGTGGCCGCCCAAAAGGGGTTAAACGTCACGTCGTCTTTGTGTGCCGCTTTTCCAGCATCGGTCTCTGGGACCGTAACCGACACGTGTGCTTTTATTGATGATCAAGCCGGGATAGTTGCTACAGCGTTTGGTCTTACTTATGATACCTGTTGGCCCCTTACCTATGATTGTAGTCAGATTACCTCCTGCCAGTTGTATGCACGTGCAAGTTTTGTTCGAGAGGATGGCTCTGCGGCAGAAATTCGATATGCCACGGATGTTTTTAAAAATCTTTGTGAGCAAAATCCTTGTAGTGAGTCCGTTACGGATGGTCCTTGTCAGTTTGACGAACAACAGGCAGCCGTTTACGCCACAACCGCAAGTGAATTAAAAATTCCATGTCAGTCGGCTTTTGCCTCAACAAGCCAGTGAACCGGACGAACCCTCGGGGATGGGGTCAGGCCGTTTATTGCGGATTACCTTATTTTTTTCCTTTAGCAATTCCACGCACCGTTGATGAATGCAGATGAAGAAATCGTCCCACAACAACACTGGAGTAGAGAAGATGATTAAGTGCAAGCATGATTGCCGCATCGCGCTCCTCTCTATTTTTGACTCCATCAAACACCTGCACAAGTGTTGGCCGACCTACAAGCCTTTGGGCGAGGATAATGTCATCATCCTGTTCAGATATTTTTGCACCAACCTTGTCCCGTATCTCATCAACAAACTGAGTGCTGCCAAGGATTCCACCCTTGCTGGCTTCGTCCATAGGCGAAGGGAGACCGATCCCATCAAGCACAAATTTTTTGTATTGCTGCTTAGCTTGCGATTTTTTATGTGAAAATTGTTCAAGTATTTTTTTTGTCGCGAGCCAAGGTGGGGCTTTTTCAATTCCTACTGTAGCTCGATAACTACTCCATGGGTAATCAGCAGGATCTGAAGTCATGTTCGCGCGAATCGGGTTTAGTACGACATAACGAACCACATTTAAAAGGTAGAAGTGTTCTTCAATCAGGAACGCCTTAAAGCGGCCTTGAAAAATATGGCCGACGATGTCATGTTCCGCATTAAACCATTGTGTATAATTTCCGTTTAGATCTTGCATGCCCTTTGATAGAGTCGGATCGATCGTCTCTATGACCAGATGATAGTGATTGCTCATAAGGCAGTAGGCATGGCAGCGCCAGTTCCGTTTTTTCATGATTTTCACCAAGAAGAAAAGAAATTGATTGCGGTCTTTATCTGTACGAAAAATATTTTTTTTGGCGTTACCGCGAGAAGTAATGTGATAGACGGCACCAGGAAATTCGATGCGAAGTGAACGTGTCATATGTTTGGAGTATAGCAGAATTCACAATAAACGGCCTGACCCCATTCGACCGAACCGGACGAACCCTTGCCTCCCCGCAAAGAGTGTGTTAGCATCGACACACTTTTTTGTATGGCAAAAACAAAACCACTTTCAAAGACGGACAAGCATGACGTGCTCAAAATTCGTGGAGCACGCGTGCACAATTTGAAAAATCTTTCAATCGATATTCCGAAGAATAAATTTGTCGTCATCACGGGGCTTTCCGGTTCGGGAAAATCTTCGCTCGCGTTTGATACGATTTTTGCTGAAGGCCAGCGTCGTTACATGGAATCGCTTTCCAGTTACGCCAGCCAATTTCTTGAACTGCAAGACAAGCCCGATGTTGATTCTATTGATGGGCTTTCGCCCACAATCGCGATTGATCAGAAGTCGAGCTCGCATAATCCACGCTCCACCGTCGGCACCGTCACAGAGATTTACGATTTGCTACGCGTTCTATTTGCGCGTGCTGGAATCCCTCACTGCCCAAAGTGCGGAGCGCGTGTGGAAGAGCAATCTGCACAGCAAATGGCAGAGCGCGTCTTGGTGCTTGTGCCAGAGACGAGCGTGCAAGTCTTTGCGCCGGTCATTGTCGCCCTCAAAGGTGAACATAAGCACACGCTGTTGTCGATTGAGCAGGCGGGTTACAAGCAGATTCGCTATGACGGTGTGCTGATGGATTTGGATGAGGCAATCCAAATGCGCAAAGACAAAACGCGTCCACATTCCATTGACGTGCTCATCCACGAGATTGCGCGAAGCGAAAAAATAGATAAACTCACCCTCGTAACCGTGTTGAAAAAAGCGCTTGAGCTTGGCAATGGATTTGTCCTCACGGTGCGAGAAGATACGGGCGACGAGTTGCTGTTCTCGCAAAGTTTTAGCTGTCCTACGTGCAAAATTAACCTGCCGATTCCAGAGCCAAGACTTTTTTCATTTAATAATCCAGCTGGCGCTTGTGCCGAGTGCACCGGACTGGGGATCAAGCTGGTGCTTGAGCCTGATCTAGTGATTCCCAATCCACGCCTCACCTTTGCCGAAGGCGCGGTCAAACCGTGGACACGCATCGCTGGAAATCAATCAAGCTACTTGCGTTTGCTCGAGGCTGTTTCCAAGCGACATGGGTTTAGCGTGCACACCCCGGTTGAGAAAATCAAAAAAGACAAAATGAAACTTGTGCTTCAAGGCACGGGGGAGGAAACGTATTTTTTGGATGGCGAGGATGTGATTTTTCCTGGCGTGTTGAAACAGCTCGAGATGAAATATCGCGAGACCGATTCTGAATACGTGCATAAGGAGTTGGAGTCGTACATGCGCACACTCACCTGTCCGTCGTGTGGGGGAAAACGTTTGCGGCCAGAAGTGCTTGCAATTTCCATTGCAGGGCGTTCCATTGCCGACGTTGTCGATGTGTCCATTGAAAGCCTGGCGAATTTTTTTGCCGTGCTTGTTTCCTCTGATGCGTTAAGCTCTGAGCAAAAGATGATTGTGGAGCGCGTGATGCAAGAGGCAAAAACGCGCGTGGCGCATTTACTTGATGTGGGGCTCGGTTATCTGACGCTCGATCGTGCGGCGATGACATTGTCTGGCGGTGAATCACAGCGTGTGCGTCTTGCCACTTCGCTTGCTTCAAAACTTTCTGGCGTAATTTATATTTTGGACGAGCCATCCATTGGCCTGCATCCGCGTGATAACGATCAGCTTATAGAGACAGTGAGACGCTTGCGTGACGCTGGCAATAGTGTGCTTGTGGTTGAACACGACAAGGCAATGATTGAGGCGGCAGAGCAGGTGATTGATATCGGGCCCGGAGCCGGCATGTATGGCGGAGAGCTCGTCGCTCAAGGAACACCTGCAGAAATTCGTCGTGTGAAGGAGTCTTTGACGGGACAATATCTTTCTGGAAAAAAAGAAATTTACTTACCAAAAAAAGCGCACAAAGGCAACGGAAAAAATTTGACGATTGTGGGTGCCTCTGCGTTCAACTTAAAAAATGTCGATGTTTCCATTCCGCTTGGCAAGCTCGTCTGTGTGACAGGCGTGTCAGGTTCAGGAAAATCTACGCTCATTCTTGATATTCTCGGCAAGGCACTCGCCAAACATTTCTATCGCGCAAAAGCATATCCTGGAGCGCATAAAACGATCAAAGGAATCGACCACATCGATAAGGTTGTTGCGGTTGATCAGTCGCCGATTGGTCGTACGCCTCGCTCCAATCCCGCAACCTATACAGGCGTCTTCACGGCAATTCGCGATTTGTACACGGACACGCCTGAGGCAAAGATGCGTGCATTTGATGCGGGAAAGTTTAGCTTTAATGTGAAGGGTGGCGGTCGTTGTGAGCCGTGCGCGGGTGAAGGTCAGCGTCGCATTGAGATGCAATTTTTACCGGATGTGTACGTGGATTGTCCTGAGTGTCATGGTAAGCGCTACAACGCCGAGGCGCTCGAGATTCACTATAAAGGAAAAAATATTGCGGACGTTTTGGCGATGACCGTTGAAGAGGCGCGACGATTTTTTACGGACCAGCCGCCCATTTACGAAAAACTCAATGTGCTACACGAAGTTGGTCTTGGTTACCTCACGCTTGGCCAGCCGGCGGTGACGCTCTCAGGCGGCGAGGCGCAACGCGTGAAACTTGCCACAGAGCTTTCGCGTCGTGCAACCGGAAAAACACTTTATATTTTAGATGAGCCTACCACGGGCTTGCATTTTGAGGACATTAGCCGCTTGCTTCAAGTTCTGCATCAGCTCGTGGACAAAGGGAATACGGTGCTCATTATTGAGCACAACCTAGAAGTGATGCTTGGGGCGGATTGGGTCATTGATATGGGTCCAGGAGGGGGAAGCTCTGGTGGGCAAGTCGTTGCGGAGGGGACCCCGAAGGATTTGATGAAACAGAAGGCAAGCGTGACAGGTCAGTACCTGAAGAAAGCTGTTTCCTAAGCTTATTTTAGCGAAAAAGATGCACAAAGGGGTTGACAGTTTGGTCAGAATCTGGTAGCATGACCAGTCCCTAAATTCTCAACTATGAAGCGTCTTTATTTGTCCCTGCCGTTTATCGCCGTCATCGCCCTTATTGCGATGCCGTTTTTGGGTGGCCGTGCAGCCACAGAAACACGCGCTTGGTCTGCTTTTTCCCAAACGGATTCTTGGGAGTACAGCCAGTATCGTGTTGATGCCGTTGCAGAGAACTCTCTTGATTTGGAGCGTTTTGGAGATGCTTTGGTGCTCGTAAAGCGTGCGGGTAGCTGTGAAGGTTCTTGCACGACGCGCGACCTGTCTTTGATTTCTGATGCTGGTTACATAGAAGTGACCGATGTTCCAACAGCGTCTGTAGATGAAAAATTGATTGCTCAGAATGATGAGCGTTTGGTCTACTCCACCTATACCGTTGGGGTGAAATCTTCTACGGTGAGTGTGATGGAGGTTAATTTGACAACCGGTGCACGTACAACGCTTGTTGATAACGCTTCAATTCCCGTGACAGCGATCGATGCGGTCACAGCGCACGTTGATGGCGAACTTGTGTTCGTGACGGTTAACGATCGTTTGTACGGCTATCATGCTTACAACAATTCTTTCCAGAAGTTTTTTGATCATCAAACCATTGCAAGCGAAAATTTTGTCGCTGCGCAAAACGGTCAGGTCGTTGCGGATATCGTTTTCCCAACGGGCGAGGAACAGTTGTGGCTCTACACCTATGTGGCAAACGGTCCGCAGATTGCGGAAGGGTTGCCAGGCACATGGACGGGGGCAAGTGAGGACATGCTTGCCGTGCACTTTACGGACAAAGGGTCTCTTGAATATTTCCGTCAGTTCACCCGCAACGTGACTTCGGATACGGCGAAAAATAATTCTGATCCATGGCAAACAGAAAGTTTCAAGCAGTTTTATTTGAACTGGTTCCGTACCATGGACAAGAACGATTTGAGTAACCTGGTGCAAGTCGAAGGCTCCAACATGGCTTGGATTGATACAACGGATCATCTTTACACCTCTGACGGCAGCACGGTTTCATTTATCGCTTCGATTGGAACACGTGGAACGTTCTTGCTTGGGGAGGACATGATTCTTTGGGGGAGTGGTTGGTCTGGTGGTATTAGCAAGCTCGATGGCACAAAAGTTGCATCTCTCGACTTCACTCCAACAGACACCTATGGCGACATCGTCGTCGGGGTGAACACGGACAAAGAAGTTGTCTACTTGAATCTTGAAACAGGTGAAGAGTTGAAACTCGGCTCTGGCTACAGCGCTTTCCTTTCTGGCACGCAGTATGCGTATTGGAAGGGAACCGATGGTCGTTTGTATCAAGCGACGATCTTCTTGCCAACGTCTATCGACACAACGGTTGATGAGGCGATCAAAATTACCGGCTCTCCACGCGTTTATGTGCACTCGGGAAATGAAATCAGTTTTGTCCCGAACGAGAAAATCTTCTACACGTGGTTTGACTCGTTTAATGCCGTGCGCGTGGTGACCCCGGTTGAGCTCGCTTCCTACACACAGACAAAAGCAGAAGCGGCCATGAAGCCGGGAACTCTGCTCACCATTAATCATGGATCAAAGGTGTACATGGTTGGAGCCGATGGTCTGTTGCATTGGGTTGTGGATTCTGCAACGGCGCAATCTTTGTTCGGAAGCAACTGGAGCTCGCAAGTCCGTTCGTTCACCTCGGCACAAACCCTTAATTATACGTTTGGGGAGGACCTGCGTGTAAGTGCAACAGGTTTTGAGGATTTGATCCGTATCGCTCTCAAGTAAATAATCGGTTTAAAAAACAAAATACCCTCTGGTTTTTTCCAGAGGGTATTTTGTTTTGGGGATCTTTTTACGCTGTCTTCAACCAAGTTTCTTTCAACTTGCGTTTAAAGCCGCGCAGGAAACTCAGATAGTTGCGACGTGTCTTTGCTTGTTTAATCACGTCAATCTTTACAATATTTGGAGACGAAAGGGGGAAGATTTTTTCAACCCCCACACCGTTTGAGATTTTGCGGATGAGCAGCGTGCGTTGATCTCCGGCACCACGTATATTGAGTAGAACGCCTTCAAAGATTTGGACACGTTCGCGTTTTTCCCCTTTAGGGCTCACATCGATAATGCGTTCATGGAGCCGGACTGTCATGCCAGTGCGTAAGTTGTTTAATGCCTCAATCATAAGATCATTTAGTGGCGAAAGCTTACAAAATTCCTTTCAAAACGTCAAGTCTCTGTACTAGAAGGGCACATCTAGTACACGCGTTTGACAAATCCGATAAACCGTGTTATTGTGTAGTTACAAATTGCCGTTAGGCACCCGAGGACCTCGAAAGAGGTCCGTTTGTTTTATGAGATCGATCACGGATTGTTCGATCAAACCAAACGACCGTTCTGACATTTTCCCCAAACGACGAATGAGCCGCTTGGCACTTAAAATGCGAAGTTGCGATAGCATCACGGTACGTTTTTCGCCCTGTAAATCCACAGATTTATAGTAGATTCCGTGCTTTTCTTTTGAAGTAAGCGGCAAGGCCCAAAACATTTCTTTGTTGAACTTCCGCAGAACCAAAACCGGCCGTTCAAAACGGTCGTGTTTGCCATCTTCTTCAACACCAACATTCGCACCAAGCGAGCACCACCAAATCTCCCGTTCGCGAAACAGACGTGAGGCATGCTCTTCTTCGATCCGAGCCTTTAATGTGTGCCAGGCCATGAAATCTTTTGCCACAGTCATTTGCCTTTAAGATTTTTACAAAAAGCCCACGAGATCATCAGATAAAAATGATTCTCGAGGGCCTTCCTGTGCACCCTGACTTTAGATTGACTCTATTTCATCACAAAATAAGGTTTTTGTCAAATCATCGTAACCCCAAATGAGCTTTTGAGCGCTTCATAAATCTGGGTCACAGTTTCCTTAATTTTTCCTTCTGGATTGGTCAGAACTTTGTCGGCTCGACTGGCAAATTTTAGTTCTTGTCTAGTCTCCTCAAGGCGCTTTTGCACTTGTTCCTCGGTGATACTTCCACGTCCTCGGATTCTCGCTTCAAGTTCCTTCATGTCAGCAGTGAGCATGATGACAAAGGCATCAGGTCGTTGCGTTTTGACGGTTTTTGCTCCCTGCACATCAACAACCATGAGGGCGTCGTGTCCTGAAGCGAGGAGAGTGTCAAGCTCCAAGGTGCGATTGCCATAATAATAGTCATAAACTTTGGCCCACTCAAACAGCTCACCACGGGCAATCATCTGTTCAAACTGCGCGTTGGAAAAAAAATGATAGTCCACGTCTGGCACTTCGCCTTGGCGCGGAGCTCGCGTGGTGCAGGTCACTAATTTTTTGAGGTGCGGAAATTGTTTGATGAGCTCTAAAGCCACGGTCGTTTTTCCAACGCCTGAAGGGCCGGTGATGACAAAAAGACGAGGCATATCAAACAAGGGACAAGAGTTCATCTGGCGGAGTTGATTCAAATGTTTTTTTCTCTCCGTTTGGCAGGGTGAGGGATAGATGTTTGGAGTGCAACATGATGCGGGAAACCGGAAGCGGCTTAAAGCGTTTAATTTTGTAGAGCGGGTCGCCGACAATCGGGTGACCGAGGGCATGCAAATGCGCGCGAATTTGATGGGTGCGGCCTGTTTCAATGCGCACAGCGACCAGATCATGATGGGCCGCGCGTTTTAACACCTCGTAATGGGTGATCGCCTCTTTGCCTTCCTGCGAAGAGGGGCGTGCGACCATCCGTGCTTTTTCCCTGGAACGCGCAATGCGAAAGGTGATGGTGTCCTGCATTTTCGCAAGGTTGCCGTAGACCACAGCCACGTATTCTTTTTTTACCCGCCGCGCCGCAAACTCGCCTTTCAAATAATCAAAACTCTGCGGCGTCTTTGCCACGATCATCACTCCAGAAACTTCCTTATCAAGACGTTGTACCAGTCCAGGACGTTTTGGATCGCCAACTTTTTTTATCTTCGGGTTGTATTTTACGAGCGCATCGACGAGCGTTGTTTCATTTTTTCCTGGCGCTTCGTGTACAAGCAGTCCCGAAGGTTTAACGATCACCAACACGTCTTTGTCTTCGTACAGAATTTCAAGCTTGGCATTAACGTGGTGGATTTTTTTTACATTTTTTCGTGCCGGCGGTATCTCCATCTCTATAAGGTCATCTGTGTGCACAATCGTATGCGCAGAAACCGGCCGCTCGTTCACGTCAACATGCTTGTTTTTGATGAGCTGTTGGGCAACTCCCCGCGAGACACCTAACAGCTCCTTGACCGCGAGGTCCAGGCGTTGGCCATCTAATGATTGAGGAATTTTGCGTTTTCGCATACACTGTAGAAACCTTATTCTATCATCGTCTAACTAATTTAGGCCCGTAGCTCAGCGGTAGAGCAGGCGTCTTATACACGCCGGGTCGCAGGTTCGATCCCTGCCGGGCCTACCAATTATGCCACTCTACATTGTTACGGCCCTTATTGTCATCTTTGGCATCTTTATATTGATTATCGCCGCCAAAGAAAAATCTTATGAAATGCTCCTCGGAGGATTGATCTTATTTTTTTGTGCCGCTGCTTTTTTCGTTTTGATTCGTCTGACCGGCGTGGTCTAATTTTTGTCTATGCTACTCCCTTACAGCGCTGGTTTTTTCGTGCCGCTTGTCATTGCTTGGTTTTTGCTTTATTGGATTTTGGGAGGCGTTCTGTTTTCGATCATCGCTTTCGTTTTTGTGCATCGTATCCGCCGTGCCCGTTTTGGCTGCCTCTTCAGCTTCGCAACTATTGGCGTGGCCGTAATTGCCGCGTGGACAGGGATGGCTTTTGCCGCTCACGACCTTCAATCTTGCGAGCTCTCGGCAAGCGTCACGGCAACTGCCGCCTTAGAAACATGGATTCAACAATTTGCTTGCGGCATCATCCCGCTTACACTAGCCTTCTTGATTGGCTTCGTGCCTCTACTTATCCTCGGGCTTATTTTTTTGAGCCTCTCCCGCCGCACTGACCTTTCCTGGATTGAACGCGGCCATGCAAAAGGGGAAGGGGAGTAAATAGTAAGCCTCTGATTTTGAAATTGAGTTGAATTCCTGTATACTTGATGTGTACAGGGGTTCAACTATGTTAAACAAAAAGGAAAGATTTAAGAAGAAAAAGCAGGCGGTTGAATTGAGGTGCCATGGTTTTACCTATCCGGAAATTGAAAAAAAGATCGGTGTGGTCCGTGCAACATTGAGCGGATGGTTTGCAGGACTAAAGCTGCCTGTACGTGCACAGGCCCGCATTCTTCAAAGGAAACGTATTGCGTTGCAATCCGCAAGGATGCTCGCTGCCGATTCACATAGAAATAAGCACAAGTTGCAAAGAGCAGAGGCTTTGCAAGAGGTTAGTGACTTGCTTGAGACATGCGAGCTTTCTGTTGCAACAAATCTTGCACTACTATCGATGCTCTATCTTGGAGAAGGCTTTAAAAGAAAGTCATCTATTGCTTTAGGGAATAGCAATCCTGAAATTATTCGGGTGTTTATTCATCTTCTAAAGACAGTTTTTCATCCTCGCCCCGAGAGCCTTCGTTGTTTTCTCTATCTTCGTTATGACCAGGATGCGTCCAAGGAAATTGCTTTTTGGTCGAAGGTGACAGGAGTTGCTCCGTCATTATTTCGGAAATCCCATCATGATCGTCGAACCCTTGGCAAAAAAACCTGGATCAATTATCATGGCGTCTGCGCTGTACATTGTTATGATGCCTCGATCGAAAAACGACTTACAGCAGCACAGAAAGTTATTCTTGAACGGGTTTTAATGGGCGGTTAGCTCAGTTGGTTACGAGCGTCGCATTGACATTGCGAAGGCCATTGGTTCAAATCCAATACCGCCCACCAGCTCCTTTACCCGACAGACTCTCGTTCAGGCTCCAGACTGTTGCCTTCACTTTCGTCTGTCGGCCAGTCGCTTTCGTCTCGCCTTTAGCTCGACGAGAGAAACCAAAGCCAAATCAGTGTCGCTTTGTTTATGAAAAAACTTTCTGTCAAAGCCGCCGTGATTGCTACCGTTATTTCGTGGGAGTTTCTCAACGTGCTCATGTTGTTGCATCTGTGGATGCTCGGGAACAGTGAGCAAGGCCATTTTCAAACATTGTGGCTGCAAGGTTTGTATCCTGGGTTCGTGGGGCTCAATTTTTTTGGCATCGTCATCGCTTTGGTCCAGGGTTTCATTTGGCCCTGGATTTTTGCTTGGCTATTTGTTCGACTCTACAACCATTTTTTGAACGAGTCCTAGGGCCCCAAGCTAACTTACAGCATTCTTTTAAGTCAGCTATAATGAATCCATCTTAATTAACGAACCATAGAATATGGAACAAAACACTCCCTCGCACATGCCTCCCACTGGCGCTTCTGCAAAATCGTTGGAGGTCTTTTTAGAGGAATATCTGGTGCGCAAGGCCCCCTTTGCCTTACCTGCCGGAATAAAAGAATTCATTGTAAAAGTCGCGCCGTATCTGGCGATGCTCGGCATTATTTTCGCTCTCCCGCTCATTTTGCTTGCTTTGGGTTTTGATAATTTTATGTACACCTTTGGAGGTGTCGCCTACCGCGCCGGCTGGTATTACCCCACCCTCATTCTGACGGCTGTCATTATCGTGCTTGAAATCATGGCTATTCCAGGCCTGCTTAAACGAAGTCTCAAATCCTGGCGGTTCGTATTCTACGCGACCTTAGTGCAATTCGTGAGCAACCTGCTTGGCGGCTCCATTGTCGGCGCGTTGGTCGGTGGGCTCATTTCTCTTTATATCCTTTTTCAGGTGAAGAGTTATTATAAATCCTAAAAAACTTTATGAGATTTTCTTATCGGAGGATCACGTTGATCGCAATTCCTGCCTTCCTATTGCTCGGTGCCGGTTGTTCGTCATCCCAAAATATCACGGCCAACGGAGTCGAGAACGCGAATAAGGTCGAGAACGCGAACGATGGTAGTAAAGATAACGCTGTCAATACCAAAGACGACTCGGGATCATCCGTCGGTGGAGGTGAAGATCGGCCTGCCTCTGCTCCAGATGATCTACCCAGTCTTCCTGGCGCTAGGGAATTTACTTGGCTCGGCGGCGCTGGTAGCGGAATGTTCGCCTACGAGTTGGCGGGAAACGATTATAAAAAAATGTGCGCCAGCCAAATTGATCTTTTACTCAATGCCGGCTGGGAGAAATCTAACGATTACGAGGTGGCAGTGGAAAAGATGATGACGGAAAGTTTTATCAAACCGGGGTTTAGTTTGTCACTTACTTGCTCGGATAGCACCGACGACAATTCTAACGACTATAAAACCGGCATCGTGTTGACCAAGACCAACAAATAGAGTCCGCAATCAAAAGTATCTTATCCACGTACAGCGCAGGTGAGTCTTGGCGTACTGACTTGAAAATCTGTTTCAAACGTCTGGAGCTCTTTTACTGACACATGTGCCACCCCTGGGTCAAAAGAGATGCTGGGCTTGCCGTCAGAAGTCTTTGTAATTCTCCCCATTGAGTCGCTCTGAATGACTGCCAGGCCGTAATCAGATGTATCATCACCAAAATGGCAGTTGAGGAAGGCGACGGAAACGTGTGAATTATCACCAGTAATAATTTCGTCCCCATCGTTAAGTATCTGCCCCTTCGTCGCTGGGGATGCCTTTCCGTCGCGCCTGACATCGGCTTCGCCAGTGACTTCGACAATCATGATGGTGCAACAATTTGGCTCATTTTTTATTTCTGTTTTGTCGGCATCGGGTGGTGAAATTTCGTCCGTAATTTGGGCAGAGATATTTGCTCGTTCCTGCGACAAATCCTCATGAGAGATTTCCGACAGCAAATTCCACATCTCGCTAAAGGAACAGCCTAACTCTTGGCTCATATCCATGGGCACGTAATCAATGTCCGTGCCGTATAAAATAGTCGTAAGTGAGCCAATCTGGCGGTAGAAATCAAACGACCATAGTTTGGTTGTGGAGTCGGCCCAACGCGGCCACGCCGCGTAAAAACCTTTACTGATGTCGCCTATGCGCACAGTTTTATTATCTCGTTTTAACGACTCTTTTAAATCTGCCATGTCATCTGGCCCATTAAAGTAGGTCAGCTTCAATTCTGTCCCAAGTGTTGGTTTGGTTTGGTCTGTCGGGTCAAGCGCCTGGTATTCGCATTCATAGCCGCCGCTTACCAGACTGATTTTTCTCTGAAGTGGCCCGGATTGGCATAGTTGCTGAACCTTGTCGGCGGTCAACGTTAAGCAGTCGTTTTCTGGCAGCCCTCCGTCCGTGTCAGTGGCGGCAACATCCGCAGGTGCATCTTGCTTAGCATTCTGCTGTGTTTTGGTGGCGCATCCCATTAAAAATAAAGGGGCGATAATAACGAGCGCTACGAAATATTTTGCTGCGTGAGTCATATTTTTTTGACAAATTCTCGTGCTTCCTCCTTGGTCATCACCGTGCCGGCAAGCTGGGCATCGCGCACAGCTTGTTGCATTTTGCGGAAGGCAGGTCCGGGCGTCAGCCCCATATTGATGAGGTCTTCGCCGGTGATGAGTTCTGGAATTTCGTCTCCCCATAATGCGTGAATGCGTTTTCGTTCCGCCTCAATGAGATGGATTTTTTTTTCCGCATCCGCTCGTGTCAGGCGTAGCAGGTCCAAGAGACATTCACCGCGCTCACCAAGAAAGAGTCGCTCGAACGTGGAGCCCGGCAGTAGGGAAGGGTCGTGGATCACGTCCACAAGATGCACAGAGCGTAGAAGCCAGGTGATTTCGCGTGAGTCAATGTGAAATCGTTCTGTGCGTGGCAACTGCGAAAAATGATAGGTTGAAAGAATTTCGTGCGCTTCGTCTGGATCGGCTGCCAGAAGGAAAAGAGCGATGAGTAGTTTCGGTGACAGACCGCTTGCACCATCAAGAAAAAGTTTTGCGACAGAAGCATCAACAGCAGGGAAGAGGATAGACAGAAGCCCTGCATTTTCATAACGGGCAATCGTGCAAAGAGGATCAACTAAAAATGATTTCAAAAATTCTTTGCCGATCGTTTCGTGCGCAACCACGTCGTGATCGTCTACGCGATCCAACAAGTGTGGCACGAATTCCTTTAAGCACGCCCATGTGTGTTCCTCAATGTGAAATCCAAATGCACAAGCAAACCGCACGGCACGCAACACGCGAGAAAGATCTTCGCGGAAACGATCTGCTGGCGCGCCAACGGTTTTAATGAGCTTGGCTTCAAGATCGCGGCGACCATGATGCGGATCAATAAGTTTTTTGTGACGCAAATCAAATGCCATCGCATTTATGGTGAAATCGCGTCGCGCAAGATCCATTTCAATCGGCAAATCACTGCGCGCATCAATGTCGAACGCTTTATATTCTCCATGATTATTTTCTGATGCGTGCTCTGTGCGTGGCAGGGCGATGTCAATTTCTTGTTCCGATCCTTGCGGGATGAACTTATAAACGCCAAAAGATTTTCCAACAAAGTTTATTGTTCCTTGGGTTTTGAACCAGCGCTCTATTTCCGGAGCGGACAGATTGCCTATCACGATATCCACATCCTGCGTTGCACGACATAAAAGCGTATCGCGAACACAGCCGCCAACAAAAAAAAGCTGAGCTTGTGAAAAGCTTTGCAGAAAAGTTCCTATCCAATGCAGTGATGATTGCTTGGCAAGAGAAATCAGATTTTCCTCCTCGTTCATACGCACTCTATTTTAGCGCGTTGTGAAATCTTTTCCTAATTTATGTCTATTTTGCCTTGAACAAAGTTTTTGTTTGTCTAAACTAGAGTAGACAAATAGATGAGTTTTTAACAAAAAAGAATGAATTTTGGAAAACGATGAGATTACGATGCGCAGGAGCAAGTCGGCTGAAAGGCGTATGTACGCAGTCTTATGAGCAGAGGACAAAGCGAAAAAAATAGAGATCGTTTTTTTAAAATCTACTTTATCCACACATTTTCTCTGGGGCACTTGCGCAGTTAGTGCTATACTCTTGCCAAGTCTCAAAAGAAAATTTTCTTTTTAAATAATTCGTTATGCAAAAGCTTGCCGTCCTTGTCCTCGGCATTATGTCGTTCGGGGTTTTCTCGATCGCCCATGCTGGGGGGCAGGCAACTATGTCGCTTGTCCCAACGACACAGTCAGCCAAAGTTGGTGACTCATTTACTGTCACCGTCACCGTGAATCCGAACGGGGAATCACTCGACACCGCTCGTGCCGTTGTCACGTACCCACCAACCATGTTAGAAGTTACAAGCGTGACGCTTGGCACCATGTTTGCCAACGCCTCACCTGGTAACTCAACAGATAACACCAACGGAAAAATTTCGTATGGTGCGTATCAATACGGAGGCAACGTGACGGTAAGTGGAACACTTCTCACGCTGACGTTCCACGCTCTTGGAGGTGGATCGGCAACCATTGCGGTGAGCGATGACTCTCGTCTCATCAGCGCCGGAGACGAAAAGATTAATCTCACAAGCCTGGGTTCAACCGCTGTGACCGTTTCTGGTACAGGTACGGCCACACCAACTGCGACGACCACAACGACAACAACCACATCGACCTCTTCTAGCGCTTCTTTGGAACAACAGGCGCTCGTTTATTTTGGGGCCTTTGCTGGCCGTATGCCATCCAGCGCGGTCGAATGGGAAGCTTTACACTGTATCGCTTACAATAACTGTTTCCCGACAAACAGTGCTGATCGCAAGATTGATCGTGAAGCAAAATCCTTAGAAGTGTATGGAGCAAAATATGCCAAGTTGCCAAGCAGCTCTATGGATTGGAACACGGTTCACGCTCTTGCTTACACAGAGTTGTATTACGACTGGAATGGAAATGGCACGTTTGATACGGAAGCAGCAGCCGCGGCATCTACAACAACAACGACACCAGCCGCTTCAACGCCAGCAGAGACAACAAGTACCTCTTCTTCTACCGCTTCGCTCGAACAACAAGCACTTGTCTACTTCGGCGCCTTTGCCGGTCACTTGCCAGCAAGCTCTGTAGATTGGACAGCTCTTCATTGTATTGCCTACGACGATTGCTACCCAGCCGCCGCAGCTGATCGCAAAGTTGATCGCGAGAAACAGTCGCTCGTCGTGTTCGGTGCAAAATACGCCAAGCTGCCATCAAGCAGTATGGACTGGAACACTATCCACGCTCTTGCCTACACGAACGTCTTTTATAACTGGGATACAGTAGACACCACGGAAGAAACAGCACCGACAACCACAGCAGCCGCAGAGACAACAGAAGACACAGACACCATTACAAAAGATGAAGCTATTGGTTACTTTGGAAAAATCACCGGCTACCTTCCGTCTTCTAGTGCAGATTGGTTAGCGGTGGACTATATGGTCGACGGTTACACCCCAAGCGCCAGCAATCGTGATGTAGATGCAGAAAGTGCAGCGATTTCTAAGTTCGGATCCGTGTTCGGTCGTCTTCCATCCTCAAGTTCAGACTGGAATATTATTGCAGCGATCGCTTATTCAGGAGCCATTCTTTAATCGCCACGCTATGTTATTAAAGAAACTCCTGTGCCTTCTCTGGAACCCAGCAACGTTGACGATCCTTACGGTCATCGTTCTTCCACTTGCCGTGCGGGCAACGGTGACAACGACGAGTTTCATCATCGACAATGAAAATAATTTCGGCAAAACGCACAGCTACAACACAACAACGACTTACACATTGGAAAGCGCGCTTGAGTCATTGACAGGCACGAACAGCACGACAAGCTATAACATTTTGACCGGTTCTGGCTTCCGCTATTTCTGCGGAGATGGATTTATTGACACAGGTGAAACGTGTGACGCATCAAACTTGAACGGCGCAACGTGTGTGTCCCAAGGCTTCGTTGGTGGAGCAATAAGTTGTAACTCAACGTGTACTGCTCTGGATACAAGTTCTTGTACCGCAAGCACCACAGCCGGCGGAGGCGGTGGAGGAGGTGGATCGTCTGGAGCCATAAGTACAGGCGATGTTCCTGCGGCTCCAGGTGTTGGTTCCACGTTTACTTCAACGTATTACACCTATCAAAGTACTGACACCCTTTATGGAACCATGGCATCGGGCGCCACGATTACTGTGAACAGTTCCAGTACGAGCGTCACGTATCCAAGTGCAACAACTTGGAGTGCTCACGTGACGTTGTCAGAAGGGGATAATGTTTTCAGAATTGTTGCAAAGAATAGTGCTGGAAGCTCATCTACTAGTACCGTGACCGTGCATCGTCGTTACAATGCTGACGTGAATGACGATGGAAAGATTAACGATTACGATTTGAGTAAATTGGTGCGCCTCTGGAACTCTACAGACAAGTCTGCTGACTTCAATGCTGATGGGATTGTCGATGATTATGACTTTTCTATCTTCGTGTCACGTTGGAGGTAAGACTTGATGCTTATGAAACAGAAACTAGGTCGAGGGATGATCCTGATGTTGCTGTTCCTTTCCTTTACCCCAATCGTCTATGCGGCCGGAACTGGGACTATAGCCCTTGAGCCAACCATTAAAAGCGTCAAGGCCGGCGAACTGTTTGATCTTGCAATTCGCGTGAGTCCAAACGGTGAGTCGCTCGATACTGTGCGTGTGAACCTTCGTTTTCCAGCAGATCTTTTACAGGTTGATCACTTCACACTCGGTGAGCAGTTCCCTCGCATTTCACCAGGCGTAACGGTTGACAACAGCGCTGGAACGATTTCGGAAGGCGGATTCAACATCGATCATCTTGTCAGCACGTCAGGAATCTTTGGAACGGTGACGTTCATGGCCGTAAAAGAAGGAGCGGCCACGATCGCGGTAGGTGACAGTTCCCATCTGATTGCAAACGGAGACGAAAAGCTGGCCGGCACAAATCTTGCGAGTGCGGCCATCACGATAGCAAACGCAGCACAGACAACAGATGCGCTTACCGTTTTAAGCTCGACGCATCCAAACGAAGACGCCTGGTACTCCACCAAAGATATTGGGTTTACATGGAACGTGACAGACGGGATAACGATCAGGACGTTTTACAGCGCGTTTGATCAGCAACCAAACACCAACCCAACCGTCGCTGTTGCCGCAAATACCCAAACGTTTTCAAAGACGGTCGATGCAGATGGCGTGTGGTATTTCCACCTGAAAGGACAAAAGCCAGACGGAACCTTTACAGAGCCTGTGCACTTTAAGGTGCAAATCGATACGGTTGTACCCAACGTGCTTGCGCCGACATTGGACACAGATCAAATCAGCACAAAGGGATCGACAACACTGCGATTTGGAACGACCGATGAACTCTCTGGCGTGGATCACTATGAAGTCTCACTCAATCAAGGATCCTATTCTGTTGCAGAAAGTCCCTATCTTTTGCAAAAGTTAGAACCAAACACCTATCTTGTTTCCGTTAAAGCAGTAGATCGAGCAGGGAATGCGATTTTTGGAGCATCAACGCTTCGTGTGTATCCACCAGAACTGTTTCCAGGAAGTGCACAGAGTGCGGCAGAAGGAGCCGATCGCAAGCTGTTGATAATTACCGTGTTGGTTGTTGCGGCCGTCCTTGCTATAATAATGTGGTTAAAAAAACGTCTTAAAAAATAAATTTGAAAAACCTTTTTCCTAATTCATACGTTATGCGAATCGCCAAAATCCTTTTACACTCCTTCGTGGGGTTGTCGATGATACTTTACATGGTATCGCCGGCGGCTCTATTTTGGACGACGCATTCGGCTCAAGCTGTTGCAGGTATTGCAGGCACAATCGGCTACCAAGGCCGTTTGCGCAATGCTGCTGGTACAGCCCAAACCGGAAGCTTCGACTTTATTTACGACCTGTATGATGTTTCCACGGGTGGTACAACGCTCTGGACAGAAACAGAGTCGGCAACGACGGTCACCAACGGCTACTGGAGCACCACGCTCGGTGACACGACCACTTTGCCAACCTCCGCAATCATCACGAACGTTTTATATCTTGGAATTCAGGTGAGAGTTGCAAGTACAGGCAGCTTTGAAACCATCAGCGCTCGTATTCCGCTTCAATCAGCGCCTTACGCCATGGTGTCTCGCGCTCTTGAAACATCGGCCACTGCGCCATCAGCCAACCTCTTTAATGGTCGCATGTACTATGACACGGCCGCTGGCACGCTGAATGTCTACAGTGCGACCACGAGTTCGTGGCAGCCAATTGTGGCAGTAAACTCAGCAGCGACTACGACAAGCGCTTCTGCTATTACAGCTTCTTCTCTCACGTCAGGTTCTGCGCTCACAGTAACAGGCAGTGGCGCAACTATGACGACGGGTGGCGCTTTGATTACAGGCGCAATGGGTGCAGCCGCGGCTGGCAATGGACTCGCAATTTCTACAACAGGCACTTATACAGGAACGGGACTCGCAATCCTCACAGCCAACTCAGCCACAACAGGTACGATTGAGGCCATTTCGGCAACAGGCCTTACAAGTGGTACAGTTCTTGCCCTTACCGGTGGTACCAGCATGATCGCTGGTGGTGCTTTGATTGCAGCCAGTCTAGGTGCAGCAACAGCAGGTGCTGGTGCAACAATCACCACCACAGGAGCCTATACAGGCGCTGGGCTTCTTCAGGTCACGGGAAACTCTGCCACAACAGGCAGTTTGGTTGCTATTTCTGGCACAGGACTCACTTCTGGTTCTGGCTTGACGGTTACTGGTGGCACAGCAATGCTCGCCGCTGGAAACTTGGTGAACGTCAGTATGGGTGCCGCAACGGTTGGTACGGGAGTAAATGTAGTTGGTACGGGCGTCTATACTGGAACAACTGGTTTGCTCGCAGTGACCAACAACGCAGCGACCACCGGTACCATTGCTGTCATTTCTGGGACAGGTCTTACAACAGGAAATGCCCTCACCATTAACGGTAGCGGTACTTCGATGCTTGCAGGCGGCAGTCTTTTGGCCTTAAGCATGGGTTCGGCAACGGCTGGAAATGGTCTGACCATTACAGACACAGGAACGTATGCTGGAACTGGTATTATCCGTGTTGTTGCCGATACGGCAACAATCGGCACCGTTGCAGCGATTTCTGCAACAGCAATCACAACGGGCTCAGTACTTAGCTTGACTGGTGGATCTGTCATGGCGATCGGATCTGCTTTGATCAACGCAAGCATGGGCGCCGCTCCAGCTGGTAACGGTCTGGCTGTGACAAACACAGGAACCTATACTGGCACAGGCCTTATTACAGGCATTGCAAACAGCTTCTCTTCTGGAACACTGTTGGCTCTCTCTTCAACTTCTAGCACCGTGAGCAGTGGTAACATGTTCACCATTTTGAAAACCGGTACTACGGGTGCAACAGCTTTTACCGGTGACATCCAGAACATTACCTACTCTCAAACATTCGACGGCGGTGTTGGACTGGCATCAACCGCAAACGTGGTTGATGTCTCACGCGCAATCACACTCAACAACACAGGCAACACACACACCATTTCTGGAGCGGTCATGTCGGTCGCTGACACGATGACGCAAACGGCAGGAACACTTGCTGATAGCGCAAACGTCTTGTCTGTCTCGCAAACGTATGGTGCGGCAACAGGCGCAGCTGTCGCGGTTTCGACCAACTCTACAGCTGGAGCTGGCGCAACTGTTACAGACACAGGAACTTATACAGGAGCGGGAGTCTTTCAGGTGACAGCAAACTCTGCAACATCTGGAGTGCTCGGAATCATTACGGGCAACGGTTTGACCACAGGTACAGGATTGGGCATCAGCTCATCTTCGACAGGTCTGACGACAGCCGCAGTAAATAGCGGTTCCATGTTTGACATCACGGAAAGCGGTGCCATGACAGGAATGATCGGATCACTTGCCTCGATTAACGCATCAGGTGTGAACACGGTTGGTTCCACAGGTAACGTCTTTAACATTAACGTTGCTGGCTCGGCTCAAATCATGAAAGCCATTAACGTGACAGATGCAACAACTGGTGCTCTTGCCAATGGCATTGTCCGCTTCAATTTTACAGGCGCTCACACAGTAAACGGATTCCAAATTGATGATGTCACGGCGTCAGGCAGAGTTGCACAAATCAATGGGAACTCGCTTCTTGGTGGGACGGGTGTTGAAATTAACGCCACCGCCCTCACCACAGGTTACGCGGAATTCATTAACGTCGCTGGTACAACCACTCTCACCACAGGTGGTGCCATCAACGTAGATGGTCCAACAAGCACAGCCACCCTTGATGCAACAACTGGTTTGGTGAACATCTCCTCAACAGGAGCATTCACCAACTCCACCGCAGGTGCAGCCTCTGGATCCCTCCTGCAGGTCACAGGCAATGGAGCTATCACCCCAACCTTGGCTTCTATCTCTGACACCTCCATCATGACCACGACAGGACGTCTCCTTGATCTGACTGCAAATGCAGCAACAACAGTCACAGGATTGTTCACCATTTCTGCCAACGGCCTTACCACGGGTACCGCAGAAGCCATCTCCTCAACTTCCAACGTCCTCACCTCTGGAAAACTATGGAGCGCGACATGGAATCCAGCTCTCGTTACCTCTGTATCGGCAGGTAACTTGGCTCAAATCGTTGATTCTCCAACCATCAACGCCACAGTTGCTGCTACTCACAACTCGCTTAACATCACCCGTACCAACACAACCACAGCAACCGCCATCACCTACACCCCAAGCGGTTCGGTGGCCAAGATTGTCAATGCGTCTCCTACCGTTGGTGCGACATCAACTCTCACAGATTCCGCCATCGTCCTTGATGTGCAACAGAGCAATGCAAGCTCAACAGGTGATGCACTCCGAATCACTGACGTGAAGGGTGCAGGAACAGGAAATATTGCTCTTGACGTGATCGCAAACTCTCTCACAACGTCAACAGGTGCTTTGAGTCTGGCGACAAATGGTCTCACTTCTGGTATCGCCCAAGCCATCACCTCAAGCTCAACAGGACTCACGATCGCTGCAGCCGCGAACGCAGGTTCATTGCTTAACATCAATGAGTCTGGTGCCATGACCGGCTTCACCGGTTCCCTTGCCTCCGTAAACGCCTCTGGTGCAAACGCGGTTGGTTCAACAGGGTCACTGCTCACATTGAATGATAGTGGGACAGCTGACCTCATGAAGATCTTGACCATGAGTTCATCAAGCACAGCTTCCACCAACTCCTTGATGTCTCTGACCTCTGCTGTTACAGCTAACCCAGGAAACGGTATCGTCCGCT
>Ga0209515_10001931_pt1 | contig 33148 bp, 36 predicted proteins | sample Subgroupgradi54m_FD_187454 | JGI IMG/M metagenome (GOLD analysis project Ga0209515, IMG submission 187454) | Subsurface groundwater microbial communities from S. Glens Falls, New York, USA - GMW60B uncontaminated upgradient, 5.4 m (SPAdes)... ... | reverse complement strand
ACAGACAGCGATCCACAAGCCATTACACTCGACGGTGATGTACTAAAAGCTAATAGAGGTGGGGTACACTTTGGTGAATTCTTAAAACTTCCAAATGAAATCAGATACCCACTCTTAGATGGAGCACAAGATAGAACCTTAAAAGTTGCCAGAAATGCAATGGTAGACTTTGACAGCATACTTATCGCTACTACTAACATGCCTGATTGGAGAAAAGTAGCTAGAGATGAGCATCAAGAGGCTATTAGAAGCAGAATACTTCCCGTAACAGTACCATACTTAGACAGAATTCAAGATGAAATGGGAATCTATCAAAAAACTTTTTCCATTAAAGCTAAACAGCTTGGTATTCATGAGGCCCCTCACTCACTTTGGTTAGCTTCACTTTGGGCAATAGCTACCCGTTTGGTTCCGCCTAAACATGCAAACCTTACAATAATACAAAAGGCCTATTTATATAGTGGAAAGAGAATGCCTGGGTTTACAGATCAAGAAGTCACCCAATTAAAAAGAGATGTAGGTTCTGAAGAAATGGAGCTTTTAAAAGGTATCTCTCCAAGAGACGTACAAGATACACTCGCTTCAGCTCTTGAACATCCAGATGTTACTGATAGAGAAAAAGGTACAAGATGTGTAGATCCATTTATCATCGTTGATGCATTAAAGAAGCGCCTGCAAAAGCCAATAGCAAATGCAACTGCAGAAGATAGAAAAAGCTGGCTTTCAAGGCTAGCTGAAGTTGAAGAAGAATTGGATAAAAAACTTCTCAATGATGTCAGAAGAGCAGTAAGTGGAGATGAAAAAGAAGTAGAAAACCTTTTCAATAATTACATTATGCATGTAAAAGCCTATGTTAAGAGAGAAAAGGTAAAAGATCCTCTCCAAGCTAACAAACTGGTAGAACCTAATAGATCACTTATGAAATCTATTGAAGATAAAATGGATATTTCTGATGGAAGACGTGATGATTTTAGAAGAGGTTTGATTGAGCAGATTGGTGCTTTAAGTATTGAGGGAAGGAAATATACCGTTAATACTGATGAAAGATTGAAATATGCTATAGAAGAGGCATTGCTTGAAAAACACAAAGACGTAACTCTTCCAACCCTAAGCTCAGAGTTTGCAAATGAAGATCAAAGAAAGAAATTAGATACAGTAAGAGGACGATTAATGGATGATCTTAATTATTGCAAACACTGTGCAGCAATAGCTATGAGACGAGCCCAGGCTCCTGATAGCAGAGGTAAATAGATAAGACACCGTGGTTCAGATTTTACCAATTGGGCAGAACATACCAGCTCGTGCTATAAAAGCAGTTAACGATCGTATTGAAAATGACCAAGACCCTGGTGTTTATTCTCAATCAAATACTGAACCAGATAGTAGAGCAGTTCTTTCTAAGGGTACAGAATTTCCTTCTGGTTACAAAGTAGCAACAGCTATAGGCAGAGGAATTATTGGACAAGGTAGCTACCTAGTGTCTGAAGAAACAAACCCTGAGTATTGGAACTGGAATAAAAAAATCTTTGAGGTATCAAAGAGAGAAGGACTTGATCCATACGATGTAGTTTATTCTGTATGCAGACGAGATAGACTTCTAAAAACTGCTGCAAGGGGAGGTTTTGCTGAAAATCTTTCCCATTGGAAAAATGGAATGGATTATTACGATCTTTATAAAGGTCACGAGTTTAATATTTCAAGGATTTACGAAATGATCATTAATAACGATCCATCTTTTGCATATCTTCTTGATGGGAATGACCTTGTTGATCAAAAGCTTGTCATGTGTCATTGCATGGGACACTCTGACTTCTTTAAAAATAACATTAACTTTAGATTCACAAACAGAAATATGTTAAACAGAATAGCTGAACACAAAAAATATCAGCAAAAAGTACTAAATGAGGAAAATGTTTCTGTCCTTGAAATGGAAAAGTTTTTAGAAAGGGCTTTTTCAATAGATGGTCTAATTGACTATTCAAGTCTCGAGCCAAGACAGCTAATGTATGAACTCCATCAAAACAGAATTGCCCAGAAAGTTCCTGATAACTTTGGTGTAATTGACGCCACTGAACTTCCAAGCCATATGCAAGGAAGGATTAATGATCCAGAAAGGATCCATAAAGAAAGAGAGATTGAAAAAGGACGTCTTGAAAGAGAAGCATTAAAAGTACCTAAATATCCAGACTATGATGTTATGGCTTTTATTATCGAGCATTCAAAAGTTCTAAAACCCTGGCAAAGACAAATTCTCTCACATGTAAGAGAACAAGCATACTATCTTGCTCCTCAAGGGCTTACTAAGATTATGAACGAAGGTTGGGCTGTTTACTGGCACAGAAAACTCATGGCTCATCCTGAAATTGTAGACTTGAGGCATGCTTCTTCATTTGCTGATCATAATGCTGGGACCATAGCTATAGGAGGAGGAAGAATAAATCCATACCGAGTAGGCTATGAAATATTTATGGATATTGAAGAGCGCTGGAATACTGGTCGTCATGGCAGATCTTGGGAAGAAATGGAAGATGGAAGAGCACAAAGAGATTATGATGACAAGTCTTTGAAAGGCTTTGAGAAAATATTTGAAGTAAGAAAATTAGAGAAAGATTCTACTTTTATAGACAAATATCTTACTCCTGAAGTCGCAGAAAAATTAAAACTCTTTTCCTGGAAAGAAACAGACGGGAAAATTGTAATAGACAGCAAAAAATTTAAAGCTGTAAAAGAAGCTCTAATTCAACAATTATTTTGGGGTGGACAGCCCCCCATAGCAGTTCGAGATGGAAATTATGACAATAAAGGTGAACTCCTTTTACACCATGACTTTGGATATGAGTTAAAAGAAGATTATGCAATAGAAACTTTAAAAAACTTTTTGTCATTGTGGGGAAGTGCTGTACATCTAAATACAAAAATGTATTTAGAAGACAATAACACTAAGCTTATTCCTGTGGTTCTTACTGCTGAATATGTAACGTTAGTAAATGGAGATGGACCAAGACAGGGTATACAAGTCAGTTTTAGAAAAGCATATGAGAAAGCAAATGAAGAAACTGGACTAGTGGATTATCACCCTGCTTCAGATACTTGGAAAAAATTTATTAACGAGGTAACGCCATAATGAAAGTAGAATCTGACAAAATTATTATTCCGAAGTCGGCACCTGTAAAGGTTTTACCTGACACAAAAATAATTGCTGCTACAACAGGAGATCTTATTGGAATAGAAGAAAAAGTAAAAGCTGAAAGCAAACCAAGTCCAAACATCTCACCTCCAATGTTTAGTCAATTTAGTTTAATAAGACAATTTCTCCTTTTAGATCAGATACCTGCCGATCCAGATCTTCAAAGATACAATGACATTCTCAAAGGTAAAGCCAGGGAAGATTTAAAGAAATTTAAAACTCCAGGAGAGATGCTGGGGATAAAAGGCGGAAACATTGTTAGTATTCCAGTACCAAAAATTGGAATACCACACTTTACCAGAGGCAATAGACAAGCTGGCGGAGCAGGACAAGGAGAGGGTGAAGAAGGACAAGTAATTGGCCAAACTGATGATGAGACAGGACAAAAAGCTGGAGATCAAGCTGGCGGACACATCATAGAAGTCGAGATGACTTTAAGTGAAGTAGCAGAAGCAATTATACAAGACAGAAAATTACCATACTTACAACCAAAAGGCTATGGAGTAGCAAAAGAAAAAGCAATTAAATGGAATACAAAAAGCAGAGTAGGAATAGATTTAGATCTTCAGTCTACTATTGTTAATGCTCTAAAAAGAGTTGGTTCAGAAATAGGAGATAAATTTGATATTGAAACAGATGAAGGATTAAATGCATTATTAGATCAAGTAGCTATTGAAGATGTAGATAAGGTTTATAATTCATGGAGAGAAATAGAAAAACCACAAGTGTCTGCAGTAATTATTTATATGATGGATGTTTCTGGTTCTGTAACTGATGAAATGAAAGAAAAAGTTCGCAAAGCAGCAAGGTGGCTTTCTCTTATTATTCAGTATCAGTTTGGAAAAGTTAGAGCAGATCTAAGAGGTGAAAAATTTGAAAATGAGAACCTAGGAGAAGGTGTTGAAGAAGTATTTATTATTCATGATGCTGCTGCACAAGAGGTATCAGAACATGATTTCTATCATACTCGCGAAAGTGGTGGGACAAGAATATCATCTGCCTATCAACTAGCACAAAAAATCATAGAAGAAAGATATGATCCTGACACTTGGAATGTATACGCTTTTCACTTTAGCGATGGAGACAATTGGGGTGATGATATCCCACATGCAATTGACTTGATAAAACAAATGGCAGAAAGAATAAATGAGTTTGGCTATATTCAAGTAGAGTCAACTTATGGCAGTGGAGAATTTTATGGATATGTAAAAGAATTTGCTGCAGAAGGTCATCCTCATGTTAGGTTTACAAAAGTCGAAGCTGCAGGTAATGAAGGGCTTGATAAGGTTATAGATAGCATGCTTGGAGAAGAGGAGAAGAAAAGCTAATGCCACCTATTCAAAGAACTAACGAAGTTAGAACTGCAAGTGGAATTATTCTTCTTCCACAAACCCCTTCAAATGTAGGAACCACACAAACAAGCATCTCGACTACTACGGCAGATTCTAAAGGTTCTTCTAGTGCATTTTCAGCAAGTTTCCTAGCAAGAGCAGAAGCCAATAAAGCCAAGTTCATGGCTGAAAAACCATGGATGCAGTTTTTAGATGAGTTTATTCCTGCTGTAGAACAAAACCCAAAAAAATACTTACGCCAAGTAGCTAGATACTTCTTGGATGCTGTTGAATATTGGGACAAAGCAAGTGGTGTAGAACCAGACAAAAAAATAAAAGTAATGGGACGCTGGGTTCATCCTTATGCTTTTGTAAAAAAACCATGGGAACCACAAGAATTAATTGACAAAGAACTTGTTCAAGATCAATTAATATTTTGGAATGATCTAATTGATAAAATCAAAGTAATATCCAGAAAAAAACACCCTAATAAACTGATCGTAGTACACGGACCAAATGCTACTGGAAAGTCTCTAGCTTTTGACACTATGTTTGGAATGTTAGAAGCTTATTCTAAGACAGATGAAGGAGCTCTTTATACTTACGAATGGGTCTTTGGAAATATGCCTGGAAGTATGGGTTTTCATAGTAATATAAAAGATGTTAAGCGTGGTGAAACAATTGACCGAAATGATGTTGTAGAAAGCATACCAGCCGGAAAAAATGCAAATCCAATTTTTCTTTTAGATAAAAGTGAACGGGTAGAACTTTTAAAGAAACTACAAGCTGAAGGTAAAATCCCAGAAGATTTAAATACTGACTACCTTTTATCCAGCGAGCTGAATGATTTGTCTAGAAGAGTTTATGAATCGCTTTTGAATCTATATGATGGAGATATTAAAAGTGTATTAAACCATGTACATGTAACCAGATGGACATACTCAGCCCAGGGAAGAAAGGGACTTGTTTTAATTCCACCAAATGTAACCCCAAATACTAGACTTGTTGAAATTACTCCTGAAATAAATTGGGATGAGTTGCCACGACCTATTGTAAACGCATTTAGAAACGCTGGTATTCACATGATAGAAGGAGACGAAGCAGAAGCAAATCACGGGGTAATTGTCTATGATGACTTTTTAAAAGATGCAATACAAGGAGAGCATGTTGGTTCTATGGATGACTTCTTACATCTACTTAGATTTGCTGAGAAAGGAAAAACCACTATTTCTACTACTACTACTAGAGGTAGAGGAGCTCATGCAGTAGACGAAAGCTTTGATGTGCTTATGTTTGCTACTACAAATGATGACACTTTAATGAAACTTGATGAAAGTTATGCTGAGTGGCCATCACTTAATGACAGGCTCTTAAAAGAATCAATGTGGATGGCAAGAGCTTATAGACCGGTTACAGAAATATTCAGACCACAATTATTACAATTAGTCCCTCCAAAAGGACAAAGACATATTTCGCCAGATGCTCTTGAAGCTTTTGGTTTATGGGTAACCATGACATATCTTTTCCCTGCTCAAAATCAAAACTACTATAACTCTTTGCGTCACATTAATGATGATATTAAACCAAGGTTAACCGGGTTATTGTCATCTGGAAAACTATCAATCCTTGACAAAGCATTACTATACCAACATGAAGACATTAATTCTTATAGGTTAAGTACAGATGGGAAAAGATACTCACAAGAAGATCAGCAAATGCTGGACTCTGTTGTTAATGATATTGCAAATGAGTATAACTTAGGGGTTGGGAGACATAAATTTTTCTTCTATGAAGGCAGCGTAGGATTTGATGTAAGACAAGCAGAACCTATTCTACAAAGAGCAATAATGGCAAGACCAAATGAGTGTTTTTCAATAATAGAAATGTTTGATGTTTTAGAAGGAGAAATAAAGCATGGTTTTGAATTTGAAAAGAAGAGAGATACTGTTATAAAAAATGTAGGTAAAAAACTAACTGAACTAAGAAAAGAATATAAAGATTCATCTACTGCAAATGCCAGTTTAAATCTAATGGTCTTACCTGAAAAAATTCCTTCCACACAAAATCTTCTTGATCAAGTTAAAGAATATGAACAAAGAAAAATAAAATTCGATGTTTATGAGGCTTTAGAATGTATGAAATCTAAGGGAGAGCAGTTAAAAGATCTAAAGAAATATGTTGAGCATGTAATTGCTTATAGAGCACGAAGACCTGTACGAGCTCAATGGAGAGTGGGAGAACATAACACTCAACCTGATGAGAAGTTCATGAGTAATATGGAAAAAATCCTTGCACCTGGGCTACAAAGTTCTTCTATTTCTGACTTTCGAAAAAAGATTGGTGAAGGAATTGGAGGCTGGTCAATAGATAACACAGATAAAGATCCTTTAGAATACCTAGAACAAATTGATGCAACAAAAGATTTTATTAAGAAGATGATTGATCACGACATCACATCTAATGAACAAAAGATTAATTTCTTCTTACAAGATCTACGAACTTATTATGAAAGAGGAAAGGATATGAAAACACATAACCTTGCTAAGCTTGAACCAGAAAGATTTCAAACATTATATAAAGCAATAGAAAAATTAAAAGAAAAAGGCTATTGTGATAAATGTATTACAAAGCATGTATTTTTTGCTTTTTCCCCAAAAGAACAAATTAGTGATGTAGGGCTTTAATCCACCGTCCCAAGAATTATAAAAAAAGAAAACTTCTTAAGCTTGTAAACAAGAAAAGTTATATAAGAAAATATAGTGAACTTGCTTTTAAGCAACTGTCTGCCCAAGACATTTTTAAATCAGATTGATATAATGTTTTCTTACAATTTCACTCATGAAAACCCTTTGCATGCCTAGCTTAAAAGACATTGAAGAAGCTAAAGATAGAATATCAAAGTATATAAATAAAACCCAACTTTTATACTCACCTGCTTTTAGCAAATTAACTGGTGCTGAGGTTTATATTAAATATGAAAACCATAATCCAACCTGTGCTTTTAAGGTAAGAGGCGGAATAAATTTAGTTTCAAAGTTATCTAACGATTTTAAAAATAAAACGTTATTGGCTGGTTCAACTGGCAATCATGGTCAGTCAATTTCATATTCAGGAAAGCTGTTTGGGTTTCCGGTTGTAATTGTTTGTCCAGAAGGTTCAAATTCTGTAAAAGTTCAGGCAATAAAAGATCTTGGAGCACACGTGATATTTCATGGAGCTGATGTCTTTGAGAGTTGGAAGTATTGTGAAAAACTTGCTAAAGAAAAAGAATATTACTATATTCATTCCGTAGAAGAACCAGATCTTTTTAGCGGCGTAGGCACAATTGGTCTTGAGGTTTATGAAGATCTTCCAGATGTTGACTGCTATATAACTGCTGTGGGTGGAGGAAGCGGGATTTGTGGAGCATCAATTGCATTAAAAAGCAAAAATTTAAAAATAAAAACCTATGGGGTTCAAGCTTCTGGTGCATCTTCCGTTTATGATAGTTTCAAACAAAAAAAGTTAATTACACATCCTAGTCTAAATACTTTTGCAGAGGGACTAGCTACCAGAAACACATCTGAGTATGCGTATAATATAATGCAAAAATATGTAGATGATATATTTTTAGTAAGTGATGAAGAGCTAAAAAAGTCAATTTTACTAATTTTAGAGCATACACATAATCTTGCTGAAGGGGCAGGCGCTGCTGCTATTGCAGCGTTAATTAAAAATAAAGAGATTTTCTCCGATAAAAAAGTGGTTTGTACACTTAGTGGCGGGAATTTGCAAATGAATATTTTAAAAGAAATTATAAGGGAAAATGAGTGATTTAAAAAACAAAAAGATTCTTATCTTTGGCACTGGTGCTGTTGGCGGATATTATGGCGGAATGCTTGTAAAAGCTGGTTGTGATGTCACCTTCATTGCAAGAGGAAAGAATTTTGAGGTTTTAAAGAAAAATGGATTAACTCTTATCATTGAAGGTAAAAAAGAAATGTTGCCAATAAAGATTTTTGAAGACAAAGATTTAAACAAATTAGAAGTGTTTGATTACATTTTTATTTGTGTAAAGTCAAGGGATACAAAAGAAGCTGGAAAAAAAATCAATAATAATATTGGCAAAGATACCACAGTAATTTCATTTCAGAACGGAATAGAGAATGAAGAAATTATTGGAAAAATAATAGGAATGGAAAAAGTAATTGGAGCAAATGTATATGTCACATCCAAGCTGGTCTCTAATGGAATAGTTGAACAGTTTGGTTATAATGCAGCTTTAATAGGAGAATTTAATAAAGAAAAAACAAAAAGAATCCTAGAATTAAACAGCATTCTGAAATCTGCAAATATTTTATGCATTATATCTGATGATATAAGTGCCGATCTCTGGAATAAGCTTGTTTGGAATGCATCTTTCAACCCTGTTAGCGTAATAAGTGAAAAAACTGTAGATAAAATTTTGGAAGATAAAGAGTTATATGAACTAACAAAAAATATAATGACTGAAGTGAAGAATGTTGCAATTGCACAAAAAATAAACATAAGACCGGACACTGTAGAATTTAATTTAAACAGATCAAAAGGTATTACAAAACCAAATGCCACACTATCACAGGATTTTACTGGATTTAAAACATCAATGCTTCAGGACTTTGAACGTGGTAGTCCATTGGAATTAGAAGAGCTTGTAGGTGTAGTAATAAGAAAAGCAAAAGAAAAGAATATTGATGTTCCAAATACAGAAAGAGTTTATAACGAAATCAAGTCAAAGCTCTCAATTATTAAAACAGCAACCTAAAAAACAGAAATCTCTTATTGAATTTCTTTGAAAGTTTTTCCAAATTTTCACTTGTTTCTCTAGCTTTTTGAACTGTTACTTTTATATCTTCTTTAAAATCCTTATCTGTAACAATGCCATTTAATTCACCTGTCAATTTATCAAGCTTTTCTGACAATGAATTTAAATTTGAAATTGTTTTAGGCAATTCCAGCTCTTGCTGGGTTTGTCTTAAATCTTTTACAAAATTAGATAATTCAAGAGAGGTTTGATTTGCGGTTTGACCTATTTCCACAATATCTTTTGCCAAACCTTGCTCATCAAGAAGCTTTGCTACCTGTGTAGTTATTACACCAAGCGATGTTGTTGTGGTTTTTAAATCTTTTCTAACCTGTTCATCACCAATTATTTTATTTATATTATCTCCAACCTGAACTACACTTGTAGAAAGGAGATTAGAACTTGTAGCCAACTGTTCTAGTTTTTCACTGGTAGTTCCAAGTAGAACACTTGCATTATCAACAAGCTTATTTACATTTGTAACTACTCCTCTAACATCCTGAACAGTTGCAATTAATAAATTAATGTCCTCATCTTTTAGAAGTCTATTTATTTTTGTAATTGCATTTCTAAATGCTTCAGAAGATTCAATATTTGCTTTTAAAAATCTTTCAAATCTTAAGGGTTCCTTCGTAGTAAAAATAGGATTAAAGCTAAGGTTTTCTGACTTTCTGTTTATTATTGGAATAATTTCAACATATTGCTCTCCAATTAATCCTGATGGAACAATACTTATAGCTGATAAAGGACCAAATGGTACATCTTTTTTTGTTATAACTAAGGTTACTTCTACGTGATTTTTGTGTTCTTTTTCTTTTTGTTGTTCATAAGCTAAGCCTTGCTGCAGATGGATTTGGGAGCTTTCTTTTAAAATTGCAATTTTATTTTTTAATTCTTTAAGCTTGTTTTCATCTTTAACAGCAGGAATTTCTGATTCTATTTTTTCTGCCTCTGTTAATTCTTTTTTTACCAGATTAACTAACTGATTATATGTTTCTTTATTTTCTGCTGTAACCTTGCTGTGTTTTAGAATAGGAACAATACTATCTACCACACCAACTCTAAGCCCACTCCACCTTACTACTGCTCCTTCTTCAAGACCACTAACATCTTCAAAGTGTACTTTTATTTTTTGTTGATTATGTAATTTATAGCCCTTTAACCAAAAAAGGCTTGATATAAAAATTAATACCCCAAGAAGGGTAACAATTGTAACTTTAGTTATATCTTCCTGCTTTGACATACATAGTTATGACTAACCTACTGCCTCCTATGAGTTCTATTTTATCCTGATACATTTAAAAGACAACAAAAAATACGATAAAATTAGTTTCTGTTAAATACAAAAGGAGTTATATGAATATTTTGCCACACGGAGGAATCTTAGTAGATTGCATAGCCAAACCAGGAGAATTAAAAGAGCTTGGAAAAGAAGCCACTTCATTACAAAGCATAGTAATTTCCAAAAGAGTTTTATGTGATCTTGAAATGATTGCTATCGGGGCATTTAGCCCACTTAAGGGTTTCACTGATAAAAAAGACTATGAGTCTATTATCAACAATATGAGACTTGCAAATGGTCTTATATGGCCAATTCCCATTACTTTACAAATAAATGAAGAGGACTATCAAAAAGTAAAAAATCAAAAAAGAATTGCATTGAAAGATGAGTCAAATAAAATTGTTGCTATCTTGGATTTAAAAGAAATTTATCAGCCCGATTTAGAAAAAGAAGCACAATCAGTTTATAAAACTACTGACAAAAATCACCCAGCAGTTAAATATCTTTTTGAAGCTGGTAAATATTATTTAGCTGGAGATGTAAAAGTTCTTAATCATATATATGATGAATTCCCTGAATACAATCTTGGATGTGCAAAAACAAGAACTGCTTTTCAGGAAAAGGGGTGGAAAAGAATTGTTGCATTTCAAACCAGAAATCCTGTTCATAGAGCTCATGAATATTTATTAAAAGTAGCTCTTGAAACTGTAGATGGATTATTGCTTCACCCAACTATGGGTGAAACCAAAGGCGATGATATCCCTGCAAATGTAAGAATGAAATGTTATCAAACAATTCTAGAAAAATATTTTCCTGAAAACAGAACTCTTCTTGTAATTATGCCAGCTAGTATGCGATATGCAGGACCTAAAGAAGCAATATTACATGCAATTATAAGAAAAAATTATGGTTGTACTCATTTTATTGTTGGGCGTGATCATGCTGGTGTTGGGAATTATTATGGAACATATGATGCTCAAAAAATCTTTGATGAATTTAAACCGGAAGAACTTGGTATTACAACAATATTCTTTGAACACAGTTTTTGGTGTAAATCATGTGGCGGTATGGCTTCATTTAAAACCTGCCCTCATGATTCTTCAAACCATGTTACTCTCAGTGGCACAAAAGTAAGAGAAATGTTGAAAAACGGAGAAATTCCACCCATAGAATTTACGCGTCCTGAGATTGCAAAGATTTTAATCGATAGCATGAGAGAAAAGGTAACAATGTGAGGCGTCATTGCGAGGAAGTCCAAAGGACTGACGAAGCAATCTAATAAGCTTTTTCACGATTGTGAGATTGCTTCGTCGCTACGCTCCTCGCAATGACATGAAACAATATGAACATACTAGAAGAAATAATTGCTAATAAAAAGAATGAAGTTGAAAAGTCAAAAGACCAATTTCCCCTAGACCGATTAAAAAAATCAATTGTACATAGAGACGGAGTAAATCCCATCTCATTTTCTCAAAAACTAAAAGATAAAATAAACAAGAAAAAAATCGGGTTAATCGCTGAAATCAAAAAAGCCTCACCCTCAAAAGGTATTATTAAAAGTGATTTTAATCCTGTTGAAATTGCAAAAGCATATGAGACTGGCGGAGCAAGCTGTTTATCTGTTCTAACTGATGAAAAATATTTTCAAGGAAACCTAAGATTCATTCAGAATGTAAAAGATGTGGTTGATCTTCCAATTTTAAGAAAAGATTTTATTATTGATTCCTACCAGATTTATGAATCAATTTATTATAAAGCTGATTGTGTTTTGTTAATTGTTGCTGCACTTGAAAAAGATATGATAAAAAGATTATTCGAATTATCAAGTGAAAGCCAAATTGATGTATTAATCGAGGTTCACAATGAAAAAGAAATAGAAATCGCCTTGAATCTCAATCCTAAAATGATAGGCGTAAACAACAGGGATTTAAAAACCTTTAAAACAAACTTAAACACAACAATAGATCTCGCTGCAAAATATAAAAAGGATTTAAACGACAAAATTATTGTCAGCGAGTCTGGAATATTTACAAATAAAGATATTCAATCATTAACAGAATCTGATGTTTATGCTTTTTTGGTTGGTGAAGGGTTAATCATTAACAATGATATTGCTGCTGCAACTAAAGAATTAATAGGTTTGCTATAGAAGCTTGCCATGGCAAGCTTCTACTTGTACACAATTTTTAAAACACCAATGCTTAAAAAATATAAAGCCATTAATACTCCACTAATAATTGCCATATTAAATGGATCTGGTGTCGGGGTAAGTATTGCGCCAAGCAATAAAGAAGACAATATTGCATATCTCCATTGCCTAATCAGCATTTTATAATCAACGATCTTTGTGCTTGCAAGAGCAAAAATTACTACGGGTAATAAAAATACTGTTCCACAAACTGCCATAATCATTAAAGCAAATGATATAAAGCTTTCAATGCTTATACTGCTTGATACAACCTCTTTCCCAAAGCCAAACAAAAAATTAATCATTGAAGGTACTACAAAAAAATATGCAAAAATAACTCCAATAAAAAAAAATACTGGTGAACTAATTAGAATTGGAATTGTGATTTTTTTTTCTTTCTCTGTTAATCCAGGAATAATAAAGGTAGCTAACTGCCAAATAATAAGAGGAGAAGCAAAAACAAAACCAAAACAAAAAGCAGCCTTCAGGCTGATAAAAAAAAATTCTCCCGGCTTTATCTGAAGAAAGATTGTATCCTTTGGCGCTATGTCTATTAATAGTCTTAAAATTTCTTTGCTTGCTGAAAATCCAATTAAAGTTGTAATACAAAGGAATAAGAATGAGATAAGTATTTTTTTCCTTAGCTCTGCCAAATGTATCATTAAAGGCATTAGCTGACCTTCATTGCCATTTTGAGGTTTTTCTGAATTGTATAGATCTAAATTTTTTGTAGATATTGGTTTCATAGTAATAGTCAAGGCAAGAATGTAGTGCCAACATTTTTATTGTTTAAAATATCTAATACATATTTTGGTTTTTTCCCAAATATTATATGCGTTTTTATTCCATGTGAAATAGCAAACTTTGCTGCCTGTAGTTTTGATTTCATTCCGCCTAAACTAAATTTACTTCCTTTTCCAGCTGCCATCTTTTCTATTTTTGGAGTAATTTTTTTTACAATACTTATTAGCTTTGCATTTTTATTTATTTTCGGATTGCTATCATAAAGTCCGTCTTCATCAGTAAGGATTATTAGTCTGTTTGCATGAATTAGTTTACTTACAAGAGCACTTAATATATCATTGTCTCCAAATCTTATTTCTTCATCTGCAACAGCATCATTCTCATTAATAATCGGAACTACACCCATTCCAAGAAGTGAACCCAAGGTTTCTTTTGTATTTTTGTATACATTTTTTTGTTCAAACCCATCTCGTGTTAGTAATATTTGAGCAATTACAATATTGTGCTTTGAAAAAAATCTCTCATAAGTTTCCATGAGCTTTACTTGTCCAACTGCTGCTGCTGTTTGTTTTTCTGAAACAGTTTTTGGTTTTAATCCTTGTTTTAATTCTTTAGCTCCAAGTGCAACTGCACCTGATGTAACCAGAACTACTCTGTGTCCTCTTTTCTGAAGCTTAGTAATTACCTCTGTCAATTCATGAACTATAGAAATATCAATTCCTTTACCTTCGCTTGAGCTAATACTGGTAGTACCTATTTTTATTACAATTTTTTCCTGGGTTTTTGACATTTGTTATTTAAATTTTTATCTAATAAACTATTATATAATTAAATTATCTAAGGAGGAGATAGTGAATACAATACAAAGATTAGTAGCAGGAGTGGTTTTATCAGCACCCATAGCAACAATAGGTTGCAGTGCATTTACTAGAAACTGTGTTCCTTTAATTGAAATTAGAGACCGTCTTCCCGGAGGAACAATATTTGATGAAAATCATAATAATATTTTAGAAACTAGAGAATTAGAGAAATATTTTAGGGTAATGTTAAATAAATCTGTAGGAGAGAATTTTACTAAACATGATTTGGAAGAAATGAGGAAAGTCGCTCCTAGACTTAGATTGCATCATCATAGCTATGGAGATGGTGGGATTCCTTCAAATATTAGAGAAACTTTGAAAAATCTAGAAGTTTTTATTGATACTATAGAAAGAAATATTCAAAACGGTCAAGATGATGAAATAAGAGAAAAGAAAAATAAGATGTTTCCGCCTATTAAAGATGGTGTTGAAACAAGGAGAAAAAAATGAATATAAAAAACATATTAGCAGCAACTGCTTTAGGAGTAGGAACTTTAGGTATAACAAGTCCTGCAAAGGCTGAACTACCTGAGCTTGTTAAATATGTGGGAAATCGTATAAAGAATAGTAAGATGCCAGATAATCCAGCTGAGTTCTTTAATACCGTACATAATGGTATGCCAAACTGGCCTCACAAAAGTGCAGGTTATATTCTGCTGTTTACTGGAGCTGCAGGCATAGGGACGCTTGCGTATGGTGCAACTAGAGCTTTAGAAAATAAAAATAAACAATGAATACAAAAATAGTGTTGGCTCGCGCATTTATTCTTCCTGCTGCATTAATCGCCAGCATAACAATTGGCACAAAATGCAATAGTGATAAAAAAAAAGATAATGTCAATCAGCCTACTCCCAGAGAAGTAAAAAATGATCCTCATGAAAAAACTACAAGTAACGGTTTGAAAAACAATTAGTAATTGAAGGAAAAAATTATGAGCATGAGTGTTTCAAAACCAGGTGTTCCTGCAATACAAACAACCTCTGCAGATCCAAGTAAACCAACTGAACCACCTAATAATGCACAACCTCAAAGTTCCAGTACTGTTCCATCAGAAAAAAATAATGACCCTCAGCAAGATAAACATGCTTTCTTAAAAGAATGCAGAGACTGGCTTAATAGTGTAATGTGGGGTGCTACTCTTGCTACCGGTCTTTATATGACTTATAACAGTATGATTAGATCAAACCCTAAAGAAATAACAGATGCTCTTCAAAGAAATAATGCTAATCTTCAGGAAGTAATTAGAGCTCTTGGAGAAAACAATAAAAACACAGCAAAAATAATTGAGAAAAATAATGAACACACAATAAGGGCAATTGATGAAAATACCCAATACTTAAAAGAAGTATTAAAAGTTCTGGACAAGGATGGAGATGGCAAACTGTCAGAAGCAGAAATAAAAGAAGCTCAAATGCTTATGGAAGAAGCTAAAAAATGGAAAAAGTTTACTGATGCAATAAATGAGGCTACTAAAAAGAATTAAAATATTTTATAAATCATTCTGCAAAGTAACAATTCTAAGTTTTTTTACACCAACGCCAGCAGCAGCATCAAGAACAGAAACCACATATTTTTGCCTAGATTCCTGATCAGCCCTTACGGCAACAGGAACATCTTTTGTGCCAAGTTTTTCAAACTCTGCTTTTAAGGCATCAGAAACTAATCCTTGAATTCTACTAATAGGAGTATTTTGATCTGATATTTTTACATTGTTTACAGCAATAATACCTTCTTTGCTTACTTCAACTGTTATTGTTTTATTTTGCTGATCAGATTTTCCATGTTGTGCAACTGGCGGTTCTACTTTTAATGAGCTTTGGTTAATTAGTGGAGCAATTAAAATCATTATTATAAGTAGGACAAGGAAGACATCCGTTAACGGTGTAATATTTATTTCAGTAAAATTTTGTCTGCCGCCAGATGAGCCACTAAATCCCATAGCTTATCTCCTATAGCCGGGTTGTGCACCGCCACCTTGAGCCGAGCGTGTCATAGTAGAGAAACTAAGAAATAATAATTTCAAAAGTTGAAAATCTTCTTCAAATCTTTTTACAGTGTTGTTATAGTAGTTATTCATGATTACAGCAACAATAGCAACAATTAATCCATATCCAGTTGCAATCAAGGCTTTTGCTATTCCAACAACTACTTCCTGAGTTTGTCCACCTGCTTCTCCTAAAATCTGAAGCGTAACAATGACTCCTACCACAGTACCAAACAGTCCAAGAAATGGAGCTGTTGCACCTATCGTGCCTAGTATTGAGAGGTATTTTTCTAATTTCCTGCTGACAATATTTACTGTTATATCAAATGCTCTAGAAAAATCTTCTTTTTCAACAGCAATAAGTCTTATTCCTTCTTCAGCAATTTCACCAACAACACCACCAAGCTGATTTGACAAAGACTGAGCACCTTCAAGATTCCCTCTTTCCAGTTCTCTTTGTAGTCTTTGGATAAAAGTAGTTACATCTCTTTTATTACGTGCATAATATAAGGATCTTTCTATTACAACAGCAACAGTAAGAATGGAGCAAATTGTAATTGGCCAAAATGCAAACCAGTCCTGCACCATAAAAGCAAAGAAGTACTCAAAAAACTTATTTCCGTGTGCTGCCATTGGATCCATAGTTGTAATAAAATTCCTTTCTTGAAAACTTTAACATATTTAGCTATTAGCAATTAGCTTTTAACTATCAGCTTTCATATTAGTTTTCTTGTATTATTATCTCCATTTCTTATTCTTATTCTCTGACCTCTGATTCTCTAGTATTGTCTATATGAACCATTTGAACCAAAGACATTATAGTCAAATGTAAATTCTATATCTACAGCACCCGGAGCCCCTTCAGGTAGTCGTGCAAATGGAGCAGCAGTTTGAACAGCAAGCAATGCTGCTTTATCAGCAGGTTCAAATCCACTTGTACCTTTTACTCTTAGATCTGAGAGCTCTCCAGCTTTATTGAGTTTGAATGTAACAACAACTCTTTTAGACTCATTTCCACGGGGAGGTCTCCACGATCTTTTAATTCGTCTTTGTAACTCATTCATATATGGTCCAAAATCAATATCTTTTTTTGCCGCTAAACTGGTTGGATCATTTGGTCTTGAATTAGGAGGAGGGTTTCCAGGGCTACCTAATCCGCCTGTACCTGGTACACCAGGCACCTTTGGTATAACTGCAACAGCAGTTACTGTACTTGAAGCACCAGAATCTGCACTAATTGCTTCTGGTGCTGGAGCAGATTTTTGTAATTCCTGAGTTTCGCTTTCCACTGTCTTTTGGATTGGGGCTGGCTGTGACTGAGTCAGTCCTGGTCTTTCCACAATTTTAGGAACTGGTTTTGGAACAGCTTTAGGTTCTGGAGGAGTAATTGGTTTAGGTGGAGCAAGCATTTGCTGAACTACTTTTGGAATTGCAGGCGGTGGGCTGGCTGGCTTTGAAGGTTGAGCTGGAGTAATTGGTTTGTTTGGAGTATGTTTCCCTTGATCAACTGACTGTACAGTTGATCTTCTTGTTGTCTCTGGTGGAGGTGGTTTCTTAGATTCTATTTGAGGAATAATAAATTCTATTTCTGTAATTTGCTCTTTATTTTTTGAAGGAATTACAAGAAACAAACTAATTAAAAATAACATTGCAAAAAATACTGAATGTAATATATAAGAACTTGCTGTTGATTCGGAAAATTTAAAAACTGTTGAGTCGGTTCCAATAATCTTGTAATCAAACTGTTGAAGTGCTTTACTGGCATCCAAATATGCATCGATCATACTGTAGATGACAAAGCTCACTATTGTAAAAATCAACAAAGTAGAAAAAGTACCTCCAAACCTAATTGTATTCATTAAGAGTTCAGCATCAGGAGAAGGATGAATATCAAACTTAAAGATAAATCCTAAAACAAACTTTAATATAGTTAACACTACTAAAGAAAACTCAAGGGTTGAAGCTGGGTGAATGGAACTAAACAACATTAACAAACTGATAAAAGTTGCAATTAAAAACAAAATGCCTTTTGTTGTTTTGCCATTGTATAACTGACCTACTCCAGGAACAATTGAATACAAAGCAACAATAAATGGTTCTAGTTTTTTTGATTTAGGATTTTCATCAAATAATAAACTTGTCATAATTTAAAATTCAAAGTCAATGAGTTATTGAATTTATTTCAAGCTTGAATTTAACACTCTCACTTTATATAGTTCCACATAATGCTCACTTCTTATACATAAATTATATATGAAATGAGTTCATATATATTCAGCTTACCGTTTTTAATCAATTTCTACTTTTATGGCAGATCCTCTTTGCAAGATCTCTCCATTGTCTGATTGGCTAGCAGCAGGGTTATTAAAAATTGCTCCCAATACATTTGTTTTTGTTTGTTGAGACAAAGTCTTTCCAATTCTTGCTGATACTCCGTTGCTTTGATCAATCTCTCTTATATTAAGATTTGATTTTCCTGTAAGTTTTCCTGCTTTTCCATTTAAGGCTTGGATTTCATCAAAATAAATAACGTAGGTTCCATTTTCTTTAGTAAGGTTACCTAGTAGTTTTGTACCTTTAGGAAGTTTTTTGCCGTCTGACAAATTTTGATCATCAGTAATGATTGCAAAAATTTTACCAGGTGGATTACTCAAATCAATTCTTTGCATTAGCACAGCAATAACAAGACTCTTTTTTAAATACTGAGTGTACCCATATAATCCAAAGATTAATACTAAAACTATTCCTAAAATTAAAATATTTTTCATTTTTTAAATTCTACTATGCAGAAATCTGATAAATAAATTCTATTTCTACAAGTGCATTTAAGGGTAACTCTGCTACACCTATAGCAGATCTTACATGCTTCCCTGATTCCTCAAAAATAGATACGAGGAGATCAGATGCACCATTGATGACTTTTGGTTGATCTGTAAAACCAGAACTACTATTCACAAATCCTGTAACTTTTACAAGTCTTTTAATTTTTGATAAACTTCCTAAGGCTTCTTTAGCTGCACTAAGTGAATTTAATGTTGCTAATTTACTGGCTTCATAACCAACTTCAACAGTATTATTCCCCTCTCCCATTTTGCCTGTATAAAATACTTTTCCATCCTTAAGAGGAAGTGTTCCTGACGTAAATAAAAGATCAGAAACAATTAAGGTAGGAATATAACTTGCAACAGGTTTTGGTGCCTGAGGTAGTACTAACCCTAGTTCTTTTAATTTTACTTCTGGATCTTTTTCTAATTTCAACGTTTTTCCTCCTAAAATATCAACTTAAGACAATATAAATAGTTTACATCATTTTTTTATCTGAGTTATATCCAAAATAGAATTGCGTAATAACCAAGAACTTAAGGGGCATTTCCACTATTTGTTTAATACTACTAATTGGCAAAAGGGGCAACTCTACACTTGCTTACAACCAATAATGAAACTTAAAGAACAATCAAGTTAATAACCATTTAGTCCGATTACCTCTAATAAGTTTTCTGCTTAATTTTAAAACCTTTTAAGCAGTTTGACGAAAAGGCAAACCACAAGAAATTGTGAGACGCAAAGTTACAGGCCCATACAGGGCGGCTGAACCACCGAATCAAATCATGAACATAAGACATAATTACAAATTTGTTTTTAGCATTCTTAGTGCTGTTTTAATTCTCCTTTCTATATCACCTGTAAATGCAAGCACAGAAGAAAGTGACTATGACTCTGTAATCGTAGTACCTAAAAAAACATCAGTCTATAGTAAAAGAACTGACAGGCTAATGAGAAGACAAGGGATTAAATACAGAAAAATAGTCAATGATACATTTGTTATTCCTCTAGAGAAATCTTCAGATAAAGAAAAAAGCATTGCTGAATTAAAGAAAAGTGGATTATTTGATCTTGTTGAGCCTGATTATAAAATTTCTCTTGATGAATACGGTGAAAGAAATTACAACACAATAATAAAACATAGTGATGAACTTACCACTGGAATTGAAGACATTAGTCAAGGAATAAAAGAGATAACTCCAAATGATAAAGGTTTTGCTTCCCAATATTATCTAAAAGATATAAATGCTAACAAAGCCTGGAGCATAACTGTGGGTAACTCTTTATCGGTTGGTGTTCTGGATACAGGTGTTGATTCTAATCATCCAGATCTTATAGGAAAAGTAATAACTGACAATTCTGTTTCAACTGATGACACCGTTGATAGCATTGGTCATGGCACAGAAGTATCTGGAATAATAGCAGCAAACACTAACAATAATCAAGGAATTGCAGGCATAGCATGGAACACAATGATTTTACCTGTAAAAGTAACAGATGAAAATGGACAAGCCAGAGTATCAACAGTAGTAGCCGCATTAGATAAAGCATATAGTAGCGGAGCAAAAATTATACAAATCAGTCTGAGCACAAGCCAATTTTCACAAACTTTAAAAGATGCTATTGCTCTTGCACAATCAAGAGGGCTTTTAATAGTTTCCACCGGTGGAAACACTGCCATAAGAGAAGTTAGATACCCTGCTGCTTTTGATGGAGTTATTGGCGTTGGTGCTACCGATCAATCAGGAAAAATTGAATCCTATAGTACAACAGGTGATCACATAAGTCTTGTTGCTCCTGGTTCATCAATCTACACAACAAGTATAGATTCAGGCTATGCAGCAGTAAGTGGAACTTCATTTTCCGCCCCTCAAGTATCTGGAACAGCAGCATTAATTTGGTCAGTGGTTCCAACTTTAACTAATGATGAGGTCAGAGATATTTTAATTCAGTCTGCTACAGACTTAGGTAACCCAGGGAAAGATACTACATACGGCTATGGTTTATTAAATACAGAAAAAGCAATAGAATTAGCAAAAGCAAAAAGTATAAAGTTAATTACTGAACAAAAAGCTAACTCTGAATTAAGATTTTAAATTTAGACACAAGCTGACAACTTAGTGTTTATAACGCTTTCAAACAATTTTTTTCCATCAGTGTTTTTTAAAATTGCCTCACAGGCTCTTTCAGGATGAGGCATCATTCCTAAAACATTCCCTTTTTTATTTGTAATTCCAGCTATGTTTTGAATAGAGCCATTAGGATTAGATTCTTCGTTTATATTTCCATTCTTATTACAGTATTTAAAGGTAACTTGATCCTTGTCTATATCATTTGAAACATAACATCCATCTCCATGAGCTATAGGTAACTTTATAATTTCACCTTCTTTATATAAGCTTGTAAATGGAGTTTTATTATTTACTATTTTTAAATAGACTTCATCACAAATAAAACTTAAAGATTTATTTCTAGTAAGTGCTCCTTCCAAAAGTCCAATCTCACAAAGAACTTGAAATCCATTACAAATACCAATTACAAGACCGCCATTGTTTGCAAAATCAATTATTGGATTTATGACATTTGAAAATCTTGCTATTGCTCCTGATCTTAAATAATCTCCATAACTAAATCCACCAGGGAGAACAACACAATCAGTTCCTTTTGGAAGTTTATTTTCATTGTGAAAAACTTCTACCACTTCCTGCTTAAACAAATCATTTAAGACATAGGTACAATCCTTATCACAATTGGAGCCAGGGAATACTATTACTGAAAATTTCATAGCTTTAATTTTATCACTGCTAATAGGTTATAATTTAATAGTCTAGAAAACCTATGATAAGTAAATCCACAATTTTTACCCGACCCTGGACTGGCATAATTAACTGCTACAGAACTTACTTACCAGTAAGTGATAAAACTCCTGTAATTGCTTTAAATGAAGGAAATACACCTTTTGTATTTGCTCCATATATTACCAAGCTATGCAATATCCCTGGACTTTCTATTTATCTAAAAGTAGAAGGTGCAAATCCTACAGGCAGTTTTAAAGATCGTGGAATGACTGTAGCTGTTAGCAAAGCAATTGAAGAAAAATCACAAGCAATAATTTGTGCTAGCACTGGAAACACTAGTGCCAGTGCAGCTGCTTATGCTGCTCGTGCTAGAGCTAATGGATTTAAAATGGATTGTTTTGTACTTGTTCCAAAAGGATATGTAGCACTTGGAAAATTATCTCAAGCAATGATTTATGGAGCTAAAGTTGTTCAGGTAAAAGGGAATTTTGACGAAGCTTTAAACCTTGTAAAAGAAATTGTTGAAAAATATCCTGTTACACTTGTAAACTCAGTTAATCCTTATCGTATTGAAGGACAAAAAACAGCGGCATTTGAGATTTGTGAACAGCTTGGAAGAACTCCAGATGTTTTAGCTATTCCTGTTGGAAATGCAGGCAATATCACTGCTTATTGGAAAGGTTTTTGTGAATATTCAAAATCTGACAAACCAAAAATGCTAGGTTTTCAGGCAAGCGGTGCAGCACCAATAGTTCACAACAAAATAATAGAAAAGCCAGAAACTATTGCAACTGCTATAAGAATTGGAAATCCAGCCAGCTGGAAACAAGCTGTAAAAGCTTCTCAAGATTCAGGTGGTTTTATTGATATGGTAACCGATGAAGAAATATTGTCTGCTTATAAAACTCTTCATCAAATGGAAGGAATTGCATGTGAACCTGCTAGTGCTGCATCTGTAGCAGGACTTTTAAAAAGTGCAAAAGCAAAAAAAATTCAACCTGAATCAACTATCGTATGCGTGTTAACAGGAAATGGTTTAAAAGATCCAGATACCGCTATTAAAACAAGTGAACAAAAAAGTTTAGAAGTAAATCCTACCTTGAAAGATATTTCAAAAGTTTTAGATTTATAGTTAAGCTGCTAAAAACCTAATAAGTTGATCAGATGCTACTTTAAAATCATTTCTATAACACTTTACTAATGTTGCAGCTCCTATTGCTTTATCAGACAAATACATAATTTTGTCTGGGATTGGCTGCAATGAAAAAATTGCCAAAGCACTTGCAATGTTTTCTGCATCGTCAGCTGAAACACCAGATTCTCTTAATTGAAATGTTAATGCTTGGGGTGAATTCTTTGCCTCCTCCATTATTAAAAATAAGTCCTCTATAACAGGAAAAGCTTTTTCATAAAATAAACTGGTTTCTAATCCTAGCTCTATACAACGATCTATATCTTCAGATAAAAATGCCTTTTGAAAATCAAATTCAGGTGGTAAGTGTTCTCTTCTTATCATTCTTGCAACTTCTTCCCAATGAGAGTCATCAATTCCAAGATGCATTAAAGAGGATGGAAGCTGATATTCAGAACCTGAAGCAGAAGTTTTTAATTCTTCTTCTAGTGCAAGAATAAATCTGTCTTTGAATGGGTGCTCTTGCAATTTACTCAATAAATCTTTAGCACCTGTAAATTCTGGTCCAAGAGCTTTTATTTTTTCAACTACTGTATTTAGTCTCATACCTATAAAACGTAGTATATGAGAGCATTTTGACAATGCCATAAAAATAAACCAACGCTAACTTAGAATATAAAAGCAAATAGAGTTAGTGCTCTAAAGATTAAATTTATTTAATGAATTAGTTTCTTTGAGGAACTACAACTTGTAGGGATTGATCAAGCAAAACAGGGATCTGTTCGCCACTTCTTATGACTAGCTCAGCACCCTTTGATGCAAGAGCTGCAAGAGCACCTGTCCCGCCACCTATAGCTGCACCAGACCATGCACCTCGGCCAGGCATACCACCTGCAATTGCGCCTATAGCTGTTCCTAGAGCTGCACCAACACCAGCACCAATTGCAGCTTTACCTACACCTTTTGCTAGTCTTGAACCACCTGTTTCAGCCTGAAGTTTAAATGTATTTGTATCCACTAAGGCACTTAAAGGATATCTCTGTCCGTCAGGTGTTTGAATTGCAGTAAATCTTATTTCAAGCAATCCACCAGAACCAGCACGAAATCTTCTAGCAGGTACTGCATTTGTTACCTGCCCTATGATTGAACTTCCTGCAGGAATTACTACATCAGAACCAACGACAAGTGGAGAAGATACTGTTGCATTTACGATATCTCCAACCCTATTTATTCCTGAACTAATGGTTGTTGTTATTGTTGCATCAAATCTTGATCCTGCAGGTGCAACAACAACTTTTCCTCTTAAGGGACGATTTGCTGTACCAACACCAGGTGCTCTATTATTTTCCTGAATAACTTGATCATATGAATCTTCTGGTTCAACCGGTTGTTGATAACCTTGACCATATACAGGTATTGCAAATAAAACTCCGATTAATATACTGATTATTTTGTTATGTTTGTTTCTCATGTCCAACTCCCTTTACCTACCTGAAAACAATTATAGTATATAAGAGATTGATTTCTTTAATCTATGGAGCAAGTCAAACTCTCAATTCTAAGTGATTTTCAAAATCTAATCTTACTTCTTTACATGTCTTTAGCAAATTAATAAGGTCTACAGGTTCATTTTCACCAGCAATAACAATCATATAAAAAGTATCACTGCTTTTTAATTTTAAAATCACTGTAAGCCCATTTTCATTTAGAAAAGTGTATGTGTGAAAAGGTTTTGAATATGAACCAGCAGCTAATTTTTCAACAGTAGATTCCGATTTTAAAATGTTTGTTATTTCATTTAAATGATTATCATTACCACTTATTTTTTCTTCTTTTGTAAGCGTTAGCTCTTTATTTAAAAGATAAACACAATTTATGCCTGCAATTTTTCTTATCTTACCAAAAGTTTTAACAAAAAATTGATTTTGCTCTTCTGGATTCATTCTTATCTTCTGCCTTTATTATTTATTTTTCTTTATAGACTCATCGGATTTTTTCTCATCATTACTTTGTTTATCCGCAGTCTTTTTATCTCCGTTCTTTTTCGGAGCACTTTCTAGTCTTTTCATTGAAACAATATCAACCCATGGTTCACCAAGTGCAGCACTGAAAGCTGCTCCATAAATTTCAAGAAGATCAGACTCTTCTAAATCTCTTACGATCTCATCTTCTTTGGCATCTTTTACAGGGTAAGCCAGCTTTAATTCTGAAAGAGGGATTTTACTGTCAGGTCTGAATAAGCAAATTGAAATATAATCCTTTGATTTTCTCAATGCAGGTTCATAATCAAGGGCAAGTGTTGTAAATGAACTAAATCTGCCTCGAAATTTTATCTTTTTATTTAAATAATTTTCTGGATTTTCCAACAGTGCACCAATTAAAACAGGTTCATATTCATTTTCATTTATAGGCTGTTTTTTTTCTTTCTTTTCTTTTTCTTCAGTTGCTTCTTCTGTTTTTGTTGATTTTGATTTTTTGCCTAATTTAATACCTGAAATAGATTCTGAGGCACTAAAAACATAAGAATATTGAAATCCAGACATCAATAGGCAGAAAACCAACAAAACAATTATTTTCTTCATGCCTTTTTTGCTTCTTTCATTTCTTCTAAAAGTTCTACAAGCTTATTACATATATATCTGGCTATTTGAATCTTGGGCTGTCTTTGAAGAACTTCTCTTTTTTTATCCTTCGTCAATATGATAACTGCATTTTCATCAGAACCAAAACCAATGTCAGGAATTGTTATATCATTTGCTATTATCATGTCAAGTTTTTTCTTTTCTAACTTTTCTTTAGCATTTTTCTCCATATTTTCTGACTCTGCAGAAAAACCAATGATTACCTGCTTATCTCTTTTTGTTCGTCCAAGAACTTCTACTATGTCAGGATTTCTTGTAAGCTCAAGAGTAATATCCTCATTTTTCTTTTTAATTTTTTGCTTAGATGCTGTAATTGGTCTGTAATCACTAACTGCTGCTGCCATAATAAGAACATCTGATTTGTCAAATTCAGACTCTATTACTTCCTGCATCTCCTGGGCTGATTCTACTTCAATTACCTGATAATTCTTATCACATGGAACTGTTGAAACAAGCACCACATCACCACCCATATCATGAGCAATATCTGCTAAAGCTATTCCCATTTTCCCAGAACTTCTGTTTCCAACAAATCTAACAGGATCAATTGCTTCTTTTGTTCCACCTGCGGTAACAAGAATTTTTTTATTTAAAAGAGGTTTTGCTCCATGTTCACCATATAGAATTGTTTTAATTATTTTTTCATTTGGCGCAATATGTCCTATACCTGTATAACCACAAGCAAGATCGCCTTCTTCGGGAGGAATTATTTTATAGCCCAATTTTGTAACTAAAGTTTCAATATTTTTCTGCGTTGTAAAATGCTTCCACATATTAGTATTCATTGCAGGAGCTATATAAATAGGTGCTTTTGTTGCAAGAACAATGTTTGTAATCAGCTCATCACAAATTCCATTTGCCATCTTTGCAATAATATCTGCAGTTGCAGGAGATACTAAAATAAGATCTGCATTGTCTGCTAAATCAATATGAATAGGTTTTGTCTGTGACTCTGGACAAAACATTTCAGAAAATACCGGATTTCCTGACAAAACTTTGAATGGAAGTTCTGATACAAAATGCTTTGAGTCTTTAGTAAGAATTACAGTTACATTATGCCCAATTTTTTTTAGCTCACTTACCAGATCATACATCTTATAAGCAGCTATTCCTGCGCTTATACCCAATATTATATTTTTTGGTTGACTGGACATTTTTTTAATCCTGTGCAGTTTAAAGCTTTATTTATTTGCTGTTAACAAGTAGAGTGCCATCTCTCTCGGCGGCAATTTCTTGTAATGCCTGAATAACAGGATTTGTAGTTCCTTCAAGTTCTTTAGTTTCTTCTTTTATTAGTTTTGCAAGTTGCCCAACTCTTAGAATTAAATCGTACCTATTCTCTGCTTCTTCAAGCAAATCACTTAACATTTTATTCATTGACATTTTTAATTTCCCCTCCGATATTTTATTACTTAATTCTACAACGTTCAGCCCTTATTATGCCAACTACATTATCTATAGCCTCGGGCAAATTGTCATTTATAACCAAATAATGAAAAAGTTTAACTTCTTTCATCTCCTGAGTAGCTTTTTTTAATCTGACTTTGACTTTTTCAATGGACTCTGTCTGTCTTTTAATAAGTCTTTCTTCTAGTGCCTCAAAATTTGGAGGGGCTAAAAATATAAGTATTGATTCTGGGCATTTTACTTTAACCTGCTTTGCTCCTTGGACTTCAATCTCTAATAAAATATCCTTGCTACAAGATAAGTAATTATTTATTGAAAATTTTGGAGAACCATAATAGTCTCCAGCAAATTCAGCCCACTCAAGAAATTCATCAGACTTAATCATTCTTTCAAATTCTTCTTTAGTCTTAAAAAAATAATTTACACCCTCTTTTTCGCCTTGTCTTTTTTGTCTTGTTGTTGCAGAAACTGAAAGATATATATTTTCAACTTTTTTCAGCACCTGCTCAACAACAGTACCCTTTCCAACACCAGAAGGGCCGGTAATTACAAAAACTTTTCCTTTTGAACTTGCCATTTTTTCTACAAACCAGGGGTTTTGAGAACTTTTGCCATGCACTTAACTCTGATTTCTGAAGAGTGTACAATATCTAGCATACGTTTTGGTCACAAAATGATAAAGAAAATATTAGATTGCAAAAACATCTTGTTTAAACATTAATCTCTTAAGCTTTTATGAAAAAAATATTGTTATTATTTGGATCCTTACTAATTATTTTAGGGGTTTTATTCTATTTCATCAATACTCCACTCCGCTATATTCTTGAAAGCAATACAAATATAAACAGTGGAAAAATTGCTAAAGCAATAAATATTCTCGAAGAGGGTTCAAAAAAATATCCTGATAATTTTAAGATTGCATACTTACTTGCTAAAGCATGTTTACTTGCCGGCGAAACAGAACAAGCAAGTCAAATAGCTCTTAAAATTTTTTTTTCTGCTGACTTTAAAAAAAGTAAAGGCTATCAAAATTTATTGATTGGTCTTTCTGAATCAAATAAGAGATTAGGGGATGAAAAGCTTGCAAAACATTTTGCATATGAATATCTTAAAATTCACAATAAAAATGAGGCTTCTATTGGAATTATAAAAAATTATATTTCTATCGGTCAGGCACTTCCAGAAAAATCAACAGAACTATGGGAAAGAGCTTTCAGTATTGCTTCTGCACTTAAAAAAGCTGAATTAAAAGAAGACTTGAGAACTTTATTGATGCCAAAATACTTTCAGCTTATAGAAAAATATAAAGCAGAAAAAAAATACGATGATGCTTTAAACGTAATATTGAAAGCACTTATACTCGGGAAAAATGCAGAATTAAATTATCAAGAAGCAATAATATACAACACGCTAGGAAACGTTGAGAAAGCAGAAGAAGAATTTGAAAAAGCACTTCAGCTTGAGCCTGAGAATGATTCTTATAAAATTGCCTATTCAAACATCCTTGAAAATGCAGTAAAAAAAACCACTGACAAGAAAAAACAGTCTGAATATCTTGAAAAAATAAAATTGGTTTTATCAAGCGTAAAAGATGATAAAAAGAAAGTAACTCTTTTAAATAAAGTAATTAGCCTGAATTCAAAATATAGAATTACGAACACAAGCTTAAAAGTAACAATGGTTGGTGATTACTTCTATCCATCTTTAGCATTTAAAATAACAAAAGTTTCAAATGACATTTTAAAAAATTTCAAGGTTGAATTTTATGATGAAAATAAGAACAAGCTTGATGTTTATGAATCTCCTGTCACTGAAAATGAATTTGATGAAGTCATAAATGTTATCTCCAGAAATCCTATCAACGATAACAACTCAGTAAATGCAAAGCTTTTTGTAAACAATGAGCTTGTGAAAGAGTATACAAACAAATGAGGCATGAAATTATCGGAAGTGATATGCAGACTGCTATTGTTGAATTAGAAAGTGGTGAGTTTGTACAAGCTGAAGCAGGAAGCATGTTTTTTATGGAGGGTGATATAGACCTTGATCTTAGGGTTCCAGGAGGATGGGTTGGCGGACTAAAAAGAATGTTTGTCGGAGAGTCTTTTATGCTCCCAACATTCAAAGCAAAAACATCAGGAAGCAAAGTTGCTTTTGCACCACCGTATCCTGGCAAAATAATTGAATTGGAACTAGATAAAGGAAAAGCTTGGCAGGCGCAGAAAAACAGTTTTTTATTTGCCTATGGAAATATTTCAATAAACATAAGCTTTATTAGGAAATTTAAGATTGGATTTTTTGGCGGGGAAGGATTTGTGCTTGAAAAATTCACTGGGGTTGGAAAAGTTTTCCTAAATTGTGGCGGCTTAGCTATAGAAAGAACTCTTGAGGAAAATGAAACTATTCAGATTGATACAGGATGCATTGTAGCTTTTGAAGATACAGTTAAATATGATGTTAAAAGAATAAGAAGTTTGAAGACTGCTATTTTTGGTGGCGAAGGATTGTTTTTATCAACATTAACTGGTCCAGGAAAAATTGTCCTTCAATCAATGCCATGGTCACGAGTTGTAAATGTAATAGCAGGTGGCAAAAGTACAGGTGTTTTTGATGGTGTAGGAAAGATTTTTGGTGGAGATTAATAGTGTCATTCTGAGCGTTAGTGAAGAATCTATTAACGTAATAAGATTCTTCGGCTCTGCCTCAGAATGACATCTCTATGTTATAAATAAAGTCATGTCATCTCAGCTTTTACAAATTGGAATTTTTACTATTGTAGGATTTGTTTTAGGGTTAACTTTACTTTTACTTTCTGCAACCATTCAAAGAATTTTTGGAATTTATAGTCCGACAAAAGTTAAAACTGAATCTTACGAATGTGGAATGAAAACTTTTCACGATACTAAAATTCAATATGATGTGAAATATTATCTTTTTGCGCTGATATTTATTATTTTTGATGTTGAGTTTGTTTTTCTTGTACCATGGGCAGTTATTTTTGATTTATCCACTTCTAAACTATTTTTAATAACCGAGGCTTTTTTATTTGTATTTATCCTTGTTCTGGGTCTTTATTATGCCTGGACAAAAGGTGTTTTAGAGTTTGATTAAGCAAGGAGCAAAGCTATGACACGCATTGGCTCAACACATGAGGTTATACGTCAAGTACCAGCACAAACAGGAGTTACAATGCCACCTGGTGAAGTCCCGATTTGTAATGATGAATCTTCTGATAATGATGAAGTAGTTCTAAGCAGTGACAGAAGATTGCTACTTTCAGAAGCTGACAGAGCTGTTGTATTAGATATGTTATGCGCTACAAGATTTAGTGGAATAGTACTTTAAATTCTTTGAGACTAAAAATTTATATCAAGCTTTTATCTAGGATAAAGCTATATTTGCTATCGTTTTAGAATTACAGGTATAATTTAGCTGGATATAAAACTATGAGCGAACCTAAAATCAGAGTACCAGGTAAACCAGTTCCAGATGATTTAAAAGGAAATGTCATCGTCACAGCTTTATCTGGCTTTTTGGATTTAATTTATAACTGGGCAAGATCAAATTCTGTTTGGCCTCTTACTTTTGGAACATCATGTTGTGCAATAGAAATGATGTCAACAGGCATGAGCAAATTTGATATTTCAAGATTTGGTTCTGAAGTGTTTCGTGCTACACCAAGACAGGCAGATCTAATAATTACAGCAGGAACAATCACTAGAAAAATGGCACCCGCTTTAATTAGACTTTATGAGCAAATGCCTGAGCCAAAATATGTAATTGCAATGGGCGCATGCACCATAACAGGTGGAATGTTTCATGATTCATATTCTGTGGTTCAGGGTGTTGACAGAGTTATTCCTGTTGATGTTTATGTCCCCGGATGTCCACCTAGACCAGAAGGCTTATTAAACGGTTTAATGATTTTACAAAGAAAAATTAGGAATGAATCTCTTGCTTCAAGAAGGTTCTATGAAAAAGATCACCGACCATTAGTATATGTAGATGAACTAACGGGGTTGCCTTACTCAATTTCAGACGAAAAGGAAAAAGAGAAAATAGCATAATTATGGCAGAACAACAAACTCAACCACCACCAGTACCACCTTCACAAACTCCACCACCACTTTCTAATGGTGAGTTTGGTGCTTTTTTAAAGAGCAAAGGCATTCAATCTACTCCATTAGGAAATGATGCTGACAGTGTTGAAATGATTGAAGTTGAGACAAAGGATCTTGTTAAATCATGTCAACTATTAAGAGATTCAGCAGAAGCCCAAATGGATTTTTTAGTACTTTTAACTTCTGTAGAACTAAAAAAAGGTTATCAATCAGTTTACACTTTACACTCAACCAAGACAAAAAAATCTGTTCGAGTAAAAGTAACTGTTTCTAAAGAAAACCCTATCGTTCCAACAATAAGTCATCTATGGTCTACAGCTGATTGGTATGAGAGAGAGTCATATGACATGATGGGAATTATTTATGCAGGACATCCAAACTTAAAGAGAATTTTAAATCCAGACAATTGGGAAGGATATCCGCTTAGGAAAGACTACATTCCACCTGTAGATGCATTAAATGGACCACATCCACTTACAGAGACAAAACTAGCTGAGAAAACATTAAGCAAGCCATCGTAAAAAATTTTTAAAGGAGCAAATAATTGTCAATAGTTAAAGATACAAACCAGTTAGAAAAAGTATTTAAAACAGATGAAATGATCCTAAATATGGGTCCACAACACCCTTCAACTCATGGAGTTTTAAGATTGATTTTAAATCTTGATGGTGAAATAGTTAGACACTGTGAGCCTGTAATTGGTTATCTTCACAGAGGAATGGAATGGCTTGGTCAAAATAGAACTTATGTTCAGTATCAGGCACTTGTAGACAGAGTTGATTACCTGGCAGGAATGTCTGACAGTCATGCATATATAATGGCTGCAGAAAAAATTGCCGGTATCAAAGTCCCTCTCAGAGCAGAATATATAAGAGTCATTTGTTCAGAGTTAAACAGAATAATTTCACACCTTTTATGGCTTGGGATTTTTATGCTTGATTTAGGCGCTATGATGGGATTTCCATTTTATACATTTCGTGATCGTGAAACCATTCTTAGTTTTTTAGAAGAAGTTTCCGGTCAAAGAATGATGTTTAACTACATTAGACTCGGAGGAGTATTTAAAGATCTTCCAAAGGGCTGGACTAAAAAAGTAAAAAAATGGCTTACTACTGATTTTAAAAAATACGTTAATGAATATGAAGCCATTGCAACAAAGAATCCAATCTTCTTGGCAAGAACAGAACAAATTGGTTATATGTGTCCAGATTTAGCACTAAGCATGGGTGTTACAGGACCAAACCTTAGAGCTTCAGGAGTAGATCTTGATTTAAGAAAATATAAACCTTATTCTGTCTATGATCAATTTAACTTTGAAGTACCTGTTTCAACTGTCAGCGATGTTAATGCCAGATACAAGTGCAGAATTGAAGAATTAAGACAATCAGCAAGTATTGTTGTCCAAGCAATAGACAAACTTCCTGGAGGAGACACAGAAGATTTAGAAAAAAACAGAGCAGCTTTAACAAGCGGTGACAATCCTGCTTTTAAACTAGAAGATTTAATGGTTTTAGCAAAAGGAAAAAATGTACCACCTTCCTTTAAATGCGGTCCTGGAGAGGTTTATGCAGCAGTCGAGTCACCAAGAGGACAATTAGGGGTTCATTTAATTGCAGATGGCAGTGCAGTACCATACAGAATTAAATGGCGCTCTCCATCTTTCAACAATGTTGCAATTTTGTCTGAACTTGTTAAAGGATATCCAGTAGCTGATGTCGTTGCAATTTTTAGCAGTCTTGATGTTATTCTGCCTGATGTAGATAGATAAGTTTTAATGTCATTGCGAGGAACGTAGTGACGAAGCAATCTCACTTATGTAAAAAAGTT
>Ga0209515_10001930_pt1 | contig 33149 bp, 35 predicted proteins | sample Subgroupgradi54m_FD_187454 | JGI IMG/M metagenome (GOLD analysis project Ga0209515, IMG submission 187454) | Subsurface groundwater microbial communities from S. Glens Falls, New York, USA - GMW60B uncontaminated upgradient, 5.4 m (SPAdes)... ... | reverse complement strand
GTCACCTTCATAAGGGCAATAATCTCTTTGATCCGATCGATCGCGATACCGTATTGCTCTTCACCCAAGAAGAACGTCAAATACCGCTCTCGTCGTGTTTGGGCAGTGTTTTTTTCCATGCTTATACCCCCAGTACCATTTTTAGTGATTTCACCAGTTTTTCATCATTGAACGGTTTTACCATCCATCCGGTCACGCCGATCTCTTTACCCTTCATCTTCAGCTCTTCCGAACTCTCTGTGGTGAGGATAATGATCGGTTTGGTCTTAAACCGCTCATCGCCCTTGATCGCACGGGAGAGATCCAAGCCGTTCATCTCCGGCATGTTGACATCGCTGATCAACAGATCAAAATTCTCCGCTCCCGCTTGTAAATTTCCCAAAAGTTCCGCCGGATTCAAATACGATTTAAACTCGATCACCCCGCTGCTGATTAAGGTGTCCAATGCCAGTTCCGCCGTTGCGATAACCGCTCTCGAATCGTCTACGATAATTACCCTCTTAGCCATTTATAGTTCCTCCTTGAAGTGTGTTTTAAAAAAATTCCATATCGTCGTCATCATCGTCCGTCGAAACCTCCTTGTTACCGATGATTCCCTCGATCTGCATGCACGAACTGAAAAACGAACTGTCGAGATAGTGGATATCGGCGGTGTCTTGCAATCCAAAGATATGCTCTCTCCATGAGGTGAGATCGGATCCCAAATATTCCGACAGCATCACCAGTGTTTTTAATTTTGCCGGTTCAGCGATGATCACCTCGGCATTCTCTTTTAAAAAGCTCCCCAACGAAGAGAGGGCGTACGCGAGAGCGGTGAATTCAAACAGATTATTGATCGCTCGGACATAGACGCCCAGCACACCATCAGCGAATGAGCGGATATTCTCAACACTCGGTTCCGCTTCGAGGGTATGCAGCTTTTCAATCCACTCTTCATCCAAGCTCTCCAAATCGCGAATCTCATCGAGGACATCCCCCCCGATCTCTCGAACGTAATCGGTCGCGGAGGTTTTATGGACAAAACTCTGCCGAAGCATCTCTTTTTCTTTCGTCTCAATCACCTTTATCTCTTTGGCGATTTTCGGCTCGCTCACTATCACCGTCGGTTGTGGGATCGGAATTTCGGCAATAGGTGCGTTAGAGGGTGGAGCTACAGTTGAAACGGTTTCCTTGATAGCCACTTTAGATTCGCTCACTCGACGTAAACGGATACATACCGTCCGTTCATCTACGATGCAGTCCGCCCCAAGTTCATTCAATAACACCGTCGCTTTAGGCTTTGGCTCGATAATTTTTTCAAACGTCATCGTGGCATACATCTCTTCGAAGCTCTCTTCAACCACAATGGTGAGCAATTGCCCCTCGCGGGTTCCGTAACGCATCAACTCGTAAAAAAGGGCTAAGGCCGTATCGACTTTCCCGCACAATGCCCCTTTTTTCTCTTCGCAGCGTCCTAAAATCCACATGCCGAAATCCATCATCCCCTCGATATCGGTAATGTCGAAAATCGTTCTAAAATGGCGGATATCCGCATTAAAAAGGTTCATCGAACCTTTGTGCGTCAGGGGCTGGAACTCCCCCTCTTTGGAACGTAGCAATGCCCCGAAACTTTGCAATTTAAACCGGATCAGCTCTTTATCGATCGGTTTGTGAATATACGCCGCCACGCCGATGGAGGCCATATTCTTTTCCATATTCGGATCGATCACCGCCGTCAACGCCATAATAAGCGTTTCAGGATAGCGTTCTTTGATGATTTTTGAGGCTTGGAATCCGTCCATACGGGGCATCATGACATCCATCAAAATGATGTGCGGGTGCCATTCATCGGTTATTGCTACCGCTTCAGCCCCATCGCACGCCTCTTTGATATCAAAACCTTCCATCTTGCGACATATCGCTTTTAAAATCAAACGGTTATCTTCGACGTCATCCACGATAAGAAGTTTTAATGTTTCCATGTATCACCCATTTATATTTTTATTGCCCTATTAGAACAGATAGTTGACTTCTGCCCGAACCTCTTTGTTGGAGGTATCGTTTCCGATCCCCTGAGACGCTGTAGCACCGGTATTTCCGGCTGTTGCTTGGACGACATCATTTTTTTGGATCATGGTTCGTAGTTTAAGCTCCAGCCCTTTGACATTTTCCATGGCGTATTTGACATCGCAGTTCCATTGATGGGTATCGCCGTTTCCGTAATAACGATCCGTCTGTGCTTGGTATCCCACTTTTGAGCTGTCACGGTTGTAGTAGCTGTAGCTTATCAGGGCGCTTAATCCTGAGACCATAGAGGTAAAGTCGTAATCAAACTGCCCTTTATACGAGCGAGTATTGGCATTCCAGTCGGTTTGGGTCATCGAGCGGGTATACCCCTCGGTCGGGAATCCGCGCCACGGAGCGATCAAATCACCGCCGCTTGCCGTATGCGCGTACGCCACCATAAAACGTGCCGCGTTATAGCTCGCAATGGTTCGCAATGCGACCATATAGGTATCGATGCGATTGTCATCATCCCCTTTGTGTCGCACACCGCTCACCACGTCATAAGTCGAACCGTCTTTGGGCTTTATGATATCTCCGGCGCCATGATCAAATTGCTGCAGGTAACGTCCGCCGAATGCGAGGCCGATACCTCCGACTTTTACCTTATAATTTGCCTCTGCCATCGCTTGATCGATGATGTCCGGCCAGTTCATGTACCACCCTTGAAGTTCCAATGAATCGATCGATTTATTTTTAACCCCTACAATAGCCACTCCGGGCGTAGCATGTTGTCCATTGCTAGCACCGGTAACGGTATAGTGTGTTTGATAATAGTTTTTGATTGCATCAGGCGTATCACCCGTATCTGCCATCGTGCCGAAATAGCTCATCCCTCGTTCTTTGATTTTTGAGGCATAATCAAGGGTAATCGTTGTGTTGTCAATGTCATTAGAGGTCGCTTCGTAACCTTCTATCGCAATTGGGATCATCTTTGTATCATTAGGGGATATGAATGGATTGCTCATCAAAAAACGTCCCCCTTTTAGGGACGTTTTGGCTATATCATACTGAAGATACGATTGCGCCATCACGCTATATCCCGTTCCAAAATTGGTTGTTGATCCCGGTCCGCGAGAAAATAGATCAGATGCGGTCGTGTTTTTAGGGTGTCCCGTGGTCACTCCGTTGTTGTCGTCGGTCACAAATCCCGTGCTGCGCGTCGTATAAAATCCTACTCCGGCACTTAACCCTTTTAAGGGAGCCGTTTTGTAAATCAGGCTTCCACCAACGGCAAGCCCCCTACTATCCCCATCAGCTTTTGACCCGTTATTCAACCATTGATCATTGTGATCCCAATCCGTTGCCATATAATGCGCCCGAATTCTCCCTTGCAATTTCCCCTCTTTGAACGCACTCGCCAAATCGTCTGCTGCTTGAGCACACATTAACGTCGTAAGTAATGTTGCTGTTAGTATTGAAAATCTCATTCTCTTCCTTCTAGAATCCATCCAAATATCCTTGGTATAGTGCTAACTTATTTTTCCATACTGAAATGATACATTTTACTCAGCGACAGAACGGTCTCATAAAAGCACTCTATATGTGACCGTTACGTGACCGTTATGATGGTAAAGTTACATGAATAAATGAGATATATTGTGTAAATACGTAGATGATTAAAGAGGTTTAGGGGTTCTAAGAATGGTTCGTAATATGTTGCTTCTAAAAGATAAAAGTGTCCTTTTCGCGGAAGATGACATCATAACCCGAAACCAAATGAGCGAAGTATTGGAGATGATATTCCATAAAGTTCACATCGCAGCAGACGGGGAAGAGGCCCATCAACGCTATGAGGACGAATCGCCTGATGTAATTATCACCGATATTAGAATGCCCAAAAAAGACGGGCTTAGTCTGGTAAAACAAATACGCCAAAATGACTATGATACCCCGATTATTTTGCTCACCAGTTTTGCCGAACAGGAGTTACTCTTAAATGCGGCGAATCTCTCCATCGATGGCTATCTCGTCAAACCGATAGATCTTGAAAGATTAACCTTAGCCATCTGCAAAGCGATACAACGAACCGATAAAGACATGGGATTGATCTTGCTGGGCAAACGGCTCTATTATAATTCGGCTACGAGAGAGCTGTATCTCAACGGGGCCGTCGTATCTCTAGGGGTAAAAGAACAAGAACTATTGCTATTGCTGATCAACAATCGACATAAAACCGTAACCAAGGAAGAGATCGGAAAAACCCTATGGCCACTTGATCCGATATGCGATTCGGCGATCAAAAACATCGTCCTGAGGGTACGAAAAAAACTGGGGCTAGAGGTTATTATCTCCGTTAGAGGAATCGGCTATCGACTCGATACTCGGGAAACATCGAGAGCTACGGGATGAAATACAGCGAGTTAAATACGCTGTTGGAAATCTTTTTAGTTTCTACAATCATCCTCTTACTCTACAAAATCAGACTCCTCAAACAAGAGCGTGATCAAGCCCTTAACAAGAATGAATCCCATTCGAAAATTCTTTTTTTGCAATCTCGATACGCCTCGATGGGAGAGACCATCGGGAATATCGCCCACCAATGGAAGCAGCCGCTTAATGCCATAGGGAGCATCCAAAACAATATTAAAGCGGCACTTATTTTTCAAGGAGAAATTTCAAAAGAGAAACTCCTCCAATCCGTCGAAACCAGCTTTAAACTATTGCAACACTTAGCCGAAACGATCGATACCTTCTACAGTTTTTTAACGCAACAAACGAAAAACAGCAGTAGTTTCATCATTTCAGATGTGTTTGAAACCATACAAAAAATTACCGAATACTCATTTGAGAACAGTAATATCAAGCTTCTTATTGCACTTCATCTCAATCCGACGATCAAAGGGAATGCAAACGAGTTTACCCATGCGATGCTCAACCTCATCTTTAATGCCAAAGAGGCATTTACTATGGCTCAAACCGATTTCCCCTCCATCATCATCCGTGTCACCGGTACCGATACCACGTGCACCATCACCGTCACCGACAATGCCGGCGGCATCCTCATAGAACCGATTGAAAAAATATTTGACTTATACATCACCTCCAAAGAAAACGGGTCGGGTCTTGGACTCTTTATGAGCAAAAACATCATCGAAAATCGCTTCGGTGGGACAATTTCCGTCCAAAACAACGGTACCGGTGCCTCTTTTAGTATTGAGTTGCCCTACAGCGAATACGGTGAACATTTTTCCTCTAAGGAAACAGAAAACGAAACATTAAGTTTGGAACGGATTAGTTCATTAAGCCTAAAAATCATCGAACTCGAAGAGGCCAAAAACACCCTCGGGAAATGGGCAGAAATTTTTAAACATGCACGCTGGGCAATTGCGGTGCATCTAGGGACAAGCAATCACTTTGAAATGAGTAATCCTATGTTTGATCGTATGTATGGATACGCACAAGACGATAGGGAACATATCAATGTCGCTGATCTTTTTGCCCCCGAATGCACTCATTTACTCCCAAAAATGCAAGCGGAAGCGTTCGATAAAGGGTATGCCTCCTTTGAAGCGATACATCTGCGTAAAGACGGCACCCGTTTCCCCGTATCAATAGAGCTAATCGCCGTAAAAAGCGAAAGCGGTAAAGTTTTATACCACATAGCCAATATTTGGGATATTACAGAGAAAAAACGATCAGAAGGACGACTAAAGCTCAAAAAATTTGCCCTTGACCATAGTACGGATGCTATTTTCCTAATTGATAAAAATGCCCGATTCCATTACGTCAACGAGGGGGCGTGCCGCGCATTAGGCTATACGGCGAGTGAACTTATCCTAATGGGCATCGGGGATATAGATATAGATTGGCCGCAAGAACGATGGGATGAGCATTGGAAAATGCTCAAAAATGCAGGTGCATTAACCGTAGAGGTCAGACACAAACGGCGTGACGGCTCCGTATTTCCGGTAGAGGTAAGCGCTAATTATATGGAGTACGAGGGGGAAGGCTACAATATGGCGATAGCCAGAAATATTACCGCACGAAAGAGCTCCTAAACACAGCACTATTTCGGTCATCTGTACCACCCTTTTTTATGACCGATACATGACCGAAATAGTGTTATTATTAACATTAATGTCTCATGATAAGGAATTATGCGTATGATCGGAAAACTTTCACTTTGGACTAAATCTCTACCGAATTTGAACGGAGATTGCCTATGTCAATAATGGAACCGCATACGGAAAAATTGAAATACATTTTCGATAATGCCAAAGTCGGTATCGCAATCTGCAATGCACAAGACAACACGCTAGAAATGGTCAACCCCGCCTTCGCCCATATCCACGGCTACGAGCCTCATGAACTCATCGGCGTTTCACCGGGTGAGGTTTTTGCCCCTGAATGTATGCTTCGGCTTTCCGAGTATGAAAGTGCCCCTTCCTGTGCGATCAATGATGTTGCATTCGAGACAACTCATATCCGAAAAGACGGCTCCCAAGTCGCCGTATCGGTTCATATCACCGTGATCAAAGATGAACACGGAACCGTAAAACAGCGTATCGCCAATATCACCGATATCAGTGTACGCAAAGAGGCCGAATCCAAATTAAAAATGACCAGCGAACGCTTCAACCAGATTTACCACAACAGCCCGGATGTCATCTATTTAATCGAAGTGACGCCGGAGGGGCGTTTTATCCATCTCGATATCAATCCGGCTTATGTGAGGGCATCCGGCATGGCGCGCGAGGCAATCGTCGGACGCTACGTCGATGAAATCGAGCATGAACCGTTTCGAAATATCCTCCTCGATAAATATAACTCCTGTCTCAAAGCGGGGGAAAAAACCGACTACATCAATGACTACCCTCTCCCATCTGGGATCCAAACTTTTCACTCAATCCTCACACCCCTATTTGATGAAAACGGACGGATCCATCAAATTATCGGTATCACCAGAGATATCACCGAACAGAAGAATCAAAAACAACAATTAACGATTAAAGAACGTGAGTTTCGTTCGCTCGCAGAAAACACGCCGGATAACATTGCCCGATGGGACACCGAAGGGCGCTACCTCTATATCAACCCCGTTCATGAACGGACATTGGGCAAATCGGCGACTGAGATTGTCGGCACCTTTATCCCTGATTCGCACGAAGCAGTCAAAGCTGCCATCACACAGGTCGCCACAACAGGAGAGAAGATGATGGTGCGACAATCGGCACCGAATGAAAAGGGGGAGATAGAGTTCCATGACGTCAATATCGTCGCCGAAAAAGACCCATCAGGAAAAATTATCAGCGTATTGGGGATAGGTCGTGACATCACCGAGACAAAAAAAATAGCAATGGATCTTGAAAAGAATGAGAAAATACTCCAAGAAGCCCAGCGCATTGCCCATGTCGGGAGTTGGGATGTCGATATTATCAACGATGTACTCACATGGTCAGATGAAACATACCGTATTTGGGAAATAGACAAAGAATCTTTCGAAGCAACCTTTGCGGCATTCCTCGAAACAGTGCACCCTGAGGATAGAGAGCTCGTCACTAAAACGTACAATGACTCCATCATTAATCACTCATTCTATGATGTAGAACATCGCCTGCTATTCCCTGACGGACGAGTGAAATACATACATGAACGAGGGGAACCTTATTATGATAAAGAGGGAACCCCTATACGCTTCATCGGGACATCCCTAGAGATCACCGAACGAAAACGCTCCGAAAGAGAGTTAGAAAAAACCCAAGCACAGCTATCTGCAATCATCTCCACTATCCCTGATTTAATATGGGTGAAAAACGAAGAGGGTGCTTATATGATATGCAATCCTGCACTGGAACGTTTTTTAGGTATGCAAAAAAGTGAGATTATCGGCAAAACAGACTATGACTATATGGATGCAGAAGTAGCAAACTACTGCAAACAATCCGATTTGGATGCCATTGCTGCTGACACCGTTACCATCAGTTATGAAACATTTAGCTATCCAGACAGCGGCACAGAGGGGATTTTAGAAATCAGAAAAATTCCCGTTTCCATGCCTAATGGAGAGTCTGTGGGGATACTTGGGATCGGACGGGATATTACCGAACGAAAACACTCCGAAGATCATTTACAAAGAACCAAAGCAAAACTCTCTGCCGTCATCTCGACAATCCCCGATCTGATATGGGTCAAAGATGTAGCGGGTGTCTATATGATGTGTAATCCCTCTTTCGAGAACTTTTTCGGTGCAGAGTGCGGTGAGATCATCGGCAAAACCGATTATGACTTTATCGCCCGCGAACAAGCCGATTTTTTCCGTCAAAAAGATGCCGAAGCATTAGCTGCTGGAAAGATGTGTATCAACGAAGAGGAGATTGTTTTCGCCCATAACGGACAACACGCCCTGCTAGAAACGCGAAAGATCCCCGTCTACAACGGTGAGGAATTCATGGGGGTACTGGGGATCGGACGGGATATCACCGAGCGTAAAAAAATGGAATCCGAAATCGCTAAACAAAAAGATTTCCAAAATACACTGCTACTCAGTATCGCGGAAGCCGGATTGGGTGTACACGTTATAGAAGAGGGAAGGTATATCTATACCAATCATATGGAAAATGCCAAAAGATACGGTTATGATGAAACATTTTGTGATATTAAACCAAATTTTATTGAGACAATCCATCCCGATGATCGAGCAAAAGCGCTGGATATGTACACACGCCGTCTACGAGGTGAAGATGTTCCCACCACCTACGAACTGGGAGTTGTACAAAAAGACGGAACGAGAAGAGAACACAGTGTTTCGGTGATTGTTATCCCCAATACCGATCCTATCCAAACGATTGTCATAACGCAAGATATTTCTGAACGTAAACTTATCGAGAAAAAAGTGGAATTTATGGCGCATCACGATGCCCTCACCGGACTGCCGAATCGTATTCTCGCCAAAGACCGAACCGAGCAGATCATAGCTCATGCCAAGCGCACCGGTTCAAAAGTAGCCCTCCTGTTTATCGATCTTGACGGATTTAAAGCTATCAACGACTCTATGGGACACTCCATGGGGGATGCGGTACTCAAAATCATTGCCACGCGTCTGATGGAGGGGGTAAGGGCATGCGATACCATTAGCCGACAGGGAGGGGATGAGTTTCTTCTCATTCTTTCCGACATTGAAGAACTTCACGATATCGTCACCATCGCCGAAAAACTCATCCAAGAGTTTGATCAACCCTTTTATATCGGTGAACAAGCTCTGAGCACCTCCGCCTCCATCGGTATTGCCATCTACCCCGAAAACGGAGAGAGCTTCGAAGCCCTCCTCCAAAGCGCCGATACGGCGATGTATAAAGCCAAAGAATCGGGTAAAAACGCGTACTGCTTTTATACCCAACAAATGAACCATAATCTTATCGGGCAATTCAAACTCCAAAACGATCTTAAAAATGCTCTCAAACATAACGAATTCATATTGCATTACCAACCCCAAATTGATTTGGCTAAAAACCGCATCATCGGAGCCGAGGCATTGATCCGTTGGCAGCACCCGCAAATGGGAATGGTACCGCCGATGAGTTTTATCTCCTTAGCCGAATCGAGCGGTATTATTGTACAAATTGGTCAGTGGGTCATCGAAGAGGCGTGCAGACAAGCCGCACAATGGCAAAACGAGGGGAAAGAGATTACGGTTGCCGTCAATATATCAGCAGTACAGTTCAAACGGGGGAATCTCGAAGCCATCGTAAAAAATGCCCTTGAGTCTTCCGGATTGAATCCAAAGCTACTGGAGTTAGAACTCACCGAATCCATTTTAATAAACGATGTGGAAAATATTCTTAAAACGGTTCAAATCCTGAAAGGATTAGGGATTCAGCTCTCCATCGACGATTTCGGTACAGGCTATTCGAGTCTCGCCTATCTCAAACGATTTGCCGTCGATAAACTCAAAATAGACCAATCGTTCGTTCGTGATATTCTCAAAGATCAGGAAGATGCGGCAATCGTGAGAACCATCATCCAAATGGCAAAAAGTCTAAATTTGAAAACCATCGCCGAAGGGGTTGAGGATGGACAAGTTCTTGCCGTTATAGACTCCTACGGATGCGATGAAGTACAAGGGTACCATTTTGCCAAACCGATGGAAGCTAACATATTTGAACGCTATTATGAGGGCTTCTAACCTTGTATGTACACTTTTTGAGCCTGTGTTACGCTACTGAGTGATTTAAATTCCGACACACTGCTTTGGGTATTGGTCGATTGCAATGTACTCAGCGGGATAGAAACACTCGATCCGACAAGCGAACTGATCTTCCCTTCTTGAGGAGCTGTCGTCTTTGCAACATCGTTAACAATCGGAGAAACTTGAGACTTCTCCTCTTTTTTAACACTTGTCGGATCGGGCTGTCCGATTTGAACCGGTTGCGAATAAGGGGATTGAAATATATAGGAATTGACTTGCATAATACACCTCCTCTTTTTATAACTATAATCCCCCTTTTAGAAAACTTCCCTTAAAATAGAGTATTACTTTAACTAAGGAATTTAAATGACCACCCTGCTCATCATTATCGGAGTAATCACCTTAATCGCTATTTTAATGTACAACTCCCTTATCGGCAAAAAAAATCAAGTCGATAATATCTTCGCCGGAGTCGATGCGGTACTCAAAAAACGCTTCGACCTCATCCCCAACCTTGTTGCCTCTGTTTCTCAGTATATGGAGCACGAAAAATCAACGTTGGAAAAAGTAACCGAACTTCGCGCCCAAGCAATGAAACCGGGAATTAGTGATGATGCCAAGATCGCTCTCGATGCCAAACTCTCTGCCGCATTGGGATCAATCACCGTCGCAATGGAAGCCTACCCGGATCTTAAAGCTAATGAGAACGTAATGCACCTAATGCGCACACTGGGCGAAATCGAAGAGCAGATCTCCGCCGCCCGCCGCGCCTACAACCAATCCGTCACCGACCTGAATAACGCCATCGAAATGTTCCCGACCAACCTCATCGCCGGATGGATGAATCTGAGCCGTCGTGCCGTATTTGAAATCACCGTTACTGAGCGTCAAAACGTCAATGTTCAAGAGTTATTTAACCGTTAATGAAATCTACTGCTGAGCTCACCGATTTTTATTACAAAGAACTCTATCCTAGTCTCGAAGAGTTAGAAAAAACTCGTATAACTATCGTTTCTCAGCTCAAATGGTACGGAGGGATGGGGATCGTAATATTTAGTATAACCGCACTGTGGATGGGGAAAAATTTCGGACTGCTCCATCCTCTCATGATCGCAATCGTGATAGGATTTATTGCTATTGCCTCTATCACTTATCGCTCCATGACCGGAGGGTATGCCAAAGACTTTAAAGCCCGCGTCATCACCCCCCTTATCGGTGCAATCGATCCCCATCTCCTATACAATCCCGATTTTATGATTTCGCAACATCTTTTTGAACGTTCCAATCTGTTTCAACACTCCATAGACCGCTATAGCGGAAATGATTATGTCAAAGGCTCCATCGACGGTGTCCCACTCGAATTTTCCGATGTCCATGCCGAGTATCAAACCCGTGATTCCAAAGGACGTACTGAGTGGCACACCCTCTTTCGGGGACTTTTTTTGGTTGCCGAATTTAATAAAAATTTCAAAAGCAAAACAGTAATCCTTCCCGACCAAGCGGAAAAGAATTTCGGCTCACTCATCGGAGGGTGGCTTCAGTCTATCAATTTCAGCCGTGATGAGCTCATCCGCATGGATGATCCTGAGTTTGAGAAACATTTTGTCGTTTACGGAAGCGACCAAATTGAAGCACGCTATATCCTTTCCCACTCAATGATGGAACGACTTCTGGAGTTTCAGAAAAAAATCTCTCATCCCCTTTTTATCTCGTTTGTCCATAACCATATTCATGTGGGGATTGCAACCGGAAAAGATCTGTTTGAGCCTGCCATCTTTACCTCATTACTCGATTATAAACGGGTAATGGAGTATGTTAATACGTTACGTAATACGATTGGAATTATCGAAGAGTTGAAATTGAATGAGAAGTTGTGGAGTAAAGAGTAATTATATTTTTTGCACGGTTCGGCCAAGGGTCATGTAAAATCGTTCTAAATTCTCCACGGTCCCTTCAAGTGTAAAAATTGCCCCTTTTTCGCCAAATTCTTTAGCTGTTATATGAATATTCTGCTGTGCACATTCATATTCAACTATGGATACATGTGAGTAGTCACATTCGATTTTTTGGATAAATAGTTTTTCATACGGCAGTAACTCTGCTTGGGCATAGGCCGCATTTGCCGCTTCCGCATACGCTCGTACCAGTCCCCCCGGACCTAATTTCGTCCCTCCGAAATAGCGAACAGTAATAATCGCCGCATTGATAAGTTCATGCCCTTGCAACACGCTCAATGTCGGTTTACCCGATGTCCCTTTAGGCTCGCCGTCATCCCCGCTGTATTCGACGATCTGATCATATTCATTGAGGCTTCGGGTAGCACTAACAAAATGAACGGCTTTGGGATGTAGTCCACGAAGCCGTGCCATCTCTTCTTCATACAACGACATAGGCATTAAAAAAGCGATAAATTTCGACCCTTTAATCTCGATTGTATCTGAACTGATCGCACTTATGGTTACCATAAAACCCCTTCTTAATAGTGCAATTATATAATATCGCCATGAAACTTACCCCTCAACAATCATTGCTTCATTGGTACGAGAAAAACGGCAGACACGATTTACCGTGGCGAATGACGAATGATCCCTATCCGATCTACATCAGTGAGATCATGCTCCAACAAACGCAAGTCAAAACGGTTCTAGAACGGTTCTACTTCCCCTTCTTGGAGAAGTTCCCGACACTGGATGATTTAGCCCGAGCCGATGTGGATGATGTGCTAAAGATGTGGGAGGGATTAGGGTACTACACTCGCGCACGTAATCTCCATGCTGCCGCACGATTGTGCAACGGAGAATTGCCGACTACGGCGCGTGAACTCATCTCCCTACCCGGTATCGGACGCTCCACTGCCCATGCAATCGCCGCTTTTGCTTATAAAGAACCGTTACCCATCATGGATGCAAACGTAAAGAGGATATTACACCGCTATTTTGCACTTGAAGCGCGTGATGAGAGAAAGCTTTGGGAATATGCCTATACCCTCTTTGATCCCTCTCATCCGTTCGAATACAATCAGGCTATGATGGATGTGGGTTCATCCGTTTGTTTAGGTAAAAAGCCCCAGTGTGTACTTTGTCCATTTGAGCAAAGCTGTCAGGGGAAATCAACCCCCCTGCACTATCCGGCACCCAAAACTAAAAAAACCAAACCTATCCGACATCGCAATATTATCGTCTACCGAAAAGAAACATACTACGCACTGTCACAACGTAAAACACGATTTTTATCAGGGTTATGGGGATTTCATGAGAGCGAAAAAGAATCTACTTTTAAGATGAAAAGCTTAGGAGCAATCACCCAAAGCTACAGCCATTTTACCCTCGAAGCTAATGTCTATCTTTGCAAAGAGGAGATTGAAGATGAAGGATTTGAGTGGTTTACTCTAGAAGAGATAGAAACTCTATCTCTCAGTAGAGCCGATCATAAGGTTATAGAGAAAATCGTTCAGGATCAAAAAATGTCTCATCACTGATGTGACCGAAGGCAGAATTGATCGAAACAAACAGATCGGGAAATTTTTGCTCCATCTCCCCTAGCATCACTTTCATACTGGCTCGTGCATGAGGCATTTTCACATCAAATCGCATGGATGGACATGCTTCATCTCCGATGGTAGGCATCTCGTTTTCCAAGGCACACGCGGCAAGCTGACGCTCCCGCAATTGAATCAACGGACGAATAACTATCAATCCATTACCGGCTTTGTATTTTGGGGCGAGAGCTCGCAAATGACCGTTATAAATCATATTCATAAAAAAGCTCTCTGCCGCGTCATCAAGATGGTGCCCCAAAGCTACTTTATTGCACCCGTACTTTTCTGCCGCAGAGTACAATGCACCACGCCGCATCCGGGAGAAAAAGCTGCAGAAGGATGAGTTTTGACGAATCTTCTCTCCCGCTATCTCATACGTATTCGTTTCATAGATTTTATGGGGAATTCCATGTTCGGCACAATGTGCAATCAAAGCAGATAGATCTTCCCCCATACCGTAGGTTACGGTCACGGCAAGTATCTCAAATTTAAACGGGGCACGACGCTGTTGCTCCATCAATGCATGAACCATTGTCAATGAATCTTTACCGCCACTCAATCCAACGAGGATACTATCACCTTCTTCGATCAGTCCGAATGCTCCATTGGTACGTCCGATTTGACGCATAATCTTTTTGCTGAGTTTAATCGCCAATGCGTTTGACCATCTCTAAAATAAATTTGGCACTTACTTTTGCCGAACTTTGAAGAAAGGCATCAAAATCGACTCCCGCCTCTCCATCGGCACTGTCACTGATAGAACGAAGGACGAAAAACGGTATACCGAAATTGTGGCACACGCAAGCGACACTTCCCCCTTCCATCTCCAAAGCATCCGCGTTAAATGTTTTTTCAATCCACTCTTTACGCTCAGAGCTGGCGACAAACTGATCTCCCGTGGCAATAATCCCCTCATACAGCTCAACACCCATATCGACCGCAATCTCTGCCGCAAGGGAGCGAAGATCATTGTCCGTTTCGATCATAACCGATCCCTCCGGAATAAATCCGAACGGATGCCCGAATGCAGTAATATCAACATCATGTTGACACAAAGCACTTGCCATAATCAAATCCCCGATTTTGAGCTCTTTGCTGATTCCTCCGGCAACCCCGCTAAAAAGAAGCGCTTGTGCACCGAAACGCTCAATCATCACCGATGCCGTAATCGCCGAAAACACTTTACCGATTTTTGAATAGGCGATGACAAGCTCATGCCCTGCATACTGTGCTGAATAAAAAACATTTCCGGCATACTCTTCGGATGTATATTCGCCCAGTGCGGCTAAAATCGGATCGATCTCTTCACGCATCGCACCCATAATTGCTATTTTCATTCTCTCCCCTTGGCGTTTAAATTAAATGTGTTTTGCCAAATAACGGCCTAATTTTTTCAACTGGCCATTAAGTAAGCATATCTTTTGAGCACTTTCAAAAAGCGGCAAAATAAATTCATTCGCCCCCATTGGAGTAATCACTCGACTCCCACCCCAAAAGCCAAGCCCATCTTCAAATCCGACACGATTGACAAATACAACATAGTTACAACTTAGTAATGCTGTCGTTTTTAAAAGGGCATCCCATTGAGATTCAATCGCTAATCCCTCATCACTAAAATCGCGAGCCGGTGAAGCGGCCAAGACATAAACGATTTGAGCTTCGGATGCACTAATCGCGGCAATTGTTTCTGCACGCCACAGATCTTCACAAACCACCATGATTGCCTCTCCGTAAAGGGTAGAAAAGGAAGTCAGTTCATTACCCGCTGTAAAATAACGCCCCTCTTCAAACATCCCATACGTAGGGAGATGATTTTTATGATGGACGTGAAGCAAAGAACCTTTTGAAAAATAAAGTGCACTGTTGTAAACACGCCCACTCTCCCACACTGCTGCACCAATAATGATATCGCACATTTGGCTGGCATCGGCTAATAATGATAATTCCTCAATTCTCCAGGCATCTTCAAAGAGCTTGTCTTGAAGCAAATAACCACTCAACGCTAATTCTGGGAATACAACTACATCCGCATCTTGATTTTCCTCAATCAACGCTAATACATCGGTTAAATTAGACCGATTGAGCTTGGGTGAGGATTGGATCAAAGCGACTTTCATGCTAGTACTTCACATACCTTCTGAAGCGACTCCATATCCGATACACCGTACGTTTCAACATCAGGTGCATTACGCTTATTAAGCCCTTTAAGTACCGCACCGTTACCGAATTCAATCATCAGATCAATCTCACCGCTGATCGCTTCGATCGATTGTTTGTATTTAACCGGTTTGACAAGTTGATCTTTAAGAAGAGCTACTGCTTCAGATTTAGTGGCATATTTTTGCGTCGTTACATTCGATACCACAGGAGCACTGAATTGCTCTTGAACCATCGACTCCATGACTTCTGCCAAAGGTTCCTGCGCCGATGCAAGGAGAGGACAATGGCTAGCAATAGACATATTCAGCAGCAAGGCACGTTTCGCACCGGCTTCTTTAAACACACTCTCCATCGCTTGCAAATCGGCTTTCAATCCTGCAACCACTAATTGTCCGTTTTGGTTAAAATTAGCCGGCCACACCTGTTTGCCCTCACTATTGGCTTTTTCACAAATTTCTTCAACGAGCGCATCATCCAGACCCAAAATGGCCATCATTCCTGCTTCGATGGTTTCACAGGCACTCTGCATCAATGCTCCGCGCTTATGAACCAGTTCAACCGCATCCACATAATCGATTGCTCCACTCGCACAAAGGGCACTGAACTCACCCAATGAGTGACCTAAAAACATAATGGCATCCGTAGGATGAGCCTCTTGAAAAAGACGGTAAGCAATCATAGATACCAATAAAATTGCCGGCTGCGTATAGGCGGTTTGGTCAAGTTGTTCATTAGGTTCAAATAGCAGTTTAGAAAAATCGACACCAATACGTTCACCCGCATTATCAAACATCTCGCGTGCGAGCGCACTGTTCTCATAAAACGATTTACCCATACCAATACTCTGACTCCCCTGACCGGGAAAAATCATCGCGATTCTTTTTGACATTAACTCTCCTTGATTTCTAATTGATACTCCGCGTGTTCCGCGATTTTTTTACGTAATGTATTGCGATTAAGGCCTAACTTATCCGAAAGCTGTAACTGAGATTTGAACCGTTTAATTCCCGCTCGGATCAAAGGCACTTCATATAAATGCAAAAACGCTCTATAGTCATTATTGGAACCCAATTTATCCATCAAATAATGTTCCATAATTCCCATTAAATCATTCTCATTGATACTATCAAACAAATAATGCAAATATACCTGACGTCGAAGCGAAAGGGCATTTTCACTTAAATCAGGGACAAACCCGTTTAAATCAAATGGCTCAGATTTCCCCAGTGTAGAGCGTGCTTCTTTCACAAAAGCATCAATCAGAACCGTAACATCTTCACTTCTCTCTGATAATGGCGGAAGTGCTAGACGAATTGTGAAAATCTCATCCAACTGATCTTGAGAATAGCGAAACCCACCAGTTGCAATAACACGTGTCCGATTTTTTTGAATGGTTTCTATGAGACGTTTGAGGTTAGCAACGTTATCAAGACGGTGAATAATCACCTCATTATGTGTTTCAATCGCATCCAGTAATTCTTCAAACCGACTGGCATCGAGAACGGGTGCATGGGGAAGTATATAACGGGCAAGGGTAAGTTTACCCGTACCGCGTTCCCCAAAAATCATGGCATTAACACCAAGACCTTTGAGTAAATTAGCGGTTTTGAACGCCTCAATAGAGGCGTTTGATGCAGTTAAAAAATTAGTGACATCCACAACCGTGATTACCGCCACTTCCACAACATCCGCTATCTTCGACAGCATTTTCAGCAGGAATACCGCTCATCGCCTCTTCAGGTGAAGCATCACGAACATTGCTGATACTAACCGTAAACATTAAATCTTTCCCTGCAAGAGGGTGATTGAAATCGATGATAACGGTATCGTCTTGAACTTCTTTAACGGTAACTTGAACCGTACCGCCATCTTCGCCTTGTCCGTAAAGCGTCATACCGACATTCAAATCGATTCCTGCGAATTGCTCACGCGGAAGTTCTTGTTGTGCCTCTTCGTTGTAATCGCCGTACGCATCGGCAGCTTTTACCAGTACATCCCCTTTGTCGCCCATATTCATGTGAGCAATTCCGGATTCAAGACCTGGAATGATTTGCCCTTTGCCAAACATAAACGTCAACGGATGACCGCCGATGTTACTATCTACTACGGTACCACCGTCACGTACCTCGTACTCAATGGAGACGATTTGATTATTTTCAATTGCCATTTTAATGCCTTAATTTAAGATTGTGCGATTTTAGCACATTTACCTCTAACCATTCTGAAAATGGTCAAATAGCTATTTTAACTTAGAGAGATGTTCACTTGCCTCTTTAGCGGCTCCGCTGCCGCTAAATTTTGCAATGGTAGCTTGATAGAACGCTTTTGCCGTTGCATGATCCCCTGTTTTTTCCATCGACAATCCCGAATGAAATAATAAGGTCGGCATGTAAAGGGCTTTTTCATTTGCACTTGCACTCTGTTTATAATAGGTTACAGCCTCTTTATAGGCTTTTCGCTCAAAATAGCTCTCACCGATCATAAAATAAGCTTCTGGAACTTTATATTTTTTTTGAACCATCAGCTCGAAGCCATGTTGTGCTTCAGGATAGTTTTTTTGTTCATACTGCTTTCGAGCCTCTTTTTCGATGCTCGCATTGTCTGTTTTAGTCGAAGAGCTAGAAGCACTTGCAGTAGGGAGTGTTACCTTAAGCTGTTTTATTAATGCACCAAACTCTTCTTTAGAAACATAATTTGCATTGATCCCATCAACTATATGTGAAAGTTCTTCAAGCAACCCTTTAAGCTGTCCGATATTCTCGGTATTGGCAACCACTTGCTTTTTTAAATCATCCATACCAAGCGTATCGTTCACATCGGTTGAAGTGATCTCCTGAAGCTTTTGTAGAGAAAGTTTATGCTCATTACTGGTTTGAGCAAGTCCTTCAACAATCGCCTGCAATCCATCAAGCCGTTCAGTTACCGTCTCAACTTTAGCATTTTGGGCATTATGCTTTTGAACGACCGCTTGAATCTCTTGTTTATTTTCGAGAATCAACTTCTCTTCGTTGGTAAGACCATAGGGATTAGGATTGTTAAGATCGCCCGCACCGAAAGCCGAAGGCTCTGATGCAGATGCGACGAATGAGAGGAGAAGTGAAAATGCGATTAACGAACGCATTTATGGAAGTTTGAAATCAACACGACGATTTTTTGCCCAGCACTCTTTGGTTTTTTCCAAACATACAGGATTGCCTTCGCCAAGACTTACCATTGTGATAGAATCTGCATTCATACCTTCATTGACTAAAGCCGCTTTAACCGTGTTAGCACGTTTAAGCCCCAGCGCATAGTTGTACTCATCGCTTCCGAATTCATCACAGTTACCTTCAAGTTTAACTGTTTTGTTTTTTAGCAAAGCAGCATCACCTTTCATAATAGCATCCATATCCGCACGAATATCAAATTTATCGTAATCAAACAATACGCTTACAAGTTTGCCGTCTGAGCCGTTTGCTCCATTTACATTAGCATCTTGTGTAGATGCATTGGTTACTGGAGAAATTACTGCATTTGCATCCGTACCTGTAGTTGAAGAAGCTGTAGAAGCACCTTGCGCTGTTGTCCCTTGGTTTGCTGTTGCGTCAATCGCAGGTGCTTTTGAACTACATCCGCTTAACATCAACATTGCTACTGTTGCGCTTAAAAAAGCTACATTTTTTACCATGTTATTACCTCAAATTTTAGAATTAACGCTATATTAGCGAAAAAAAGTTAATACTACCAATCGATTGATTGAATTCTCCCGATTTTAAGGGGAAATGCAAAACTTTTATTTTGTACCAGACGAATTACACCGACCGAACTGCGGGATCCTTCTTGCTTAATAAATAATACCGCTTCCCCATCACCTGAAAATCGCGGAAAATCGTTTTGACCGCCTGCAGTGAGTTGTCGGATACCGTTAGAACGCAATGAAATAAGATGGAGGTTAAAGGCATCTCCACCATAACTGCCCGAGCTATCACGCGCTTTATAAACCAGATAGTCTTTATAGGCGCTAAAAGACGAATTGTTTTTCCCCTCATACACTAACTGCGTGATTGCACTGTTGTTAATACTTTTTGAAAAAATAGTGGGATAGCCGTAACGGTTTGAGACAAATGCCACGGTATCATTGCTCATAAACTGCCCATTAACATCGATACCGGAATAATCGGTTAAACGTGTTTTCCCCTCAGTAATTGTGTCATACAGGTAAATATCGGGCTGAGCATTTGGAGCAAGGGTTAAGAGAAGCTTTTTCCCATCCGCACTGACATCTGAACATACCGCCATCCCATCAGAAGAGACAATTTTTTCTTTCTTCCCGGACATTAAATTCATTTTATACACAGTCGGTTTGAAATCACTCAAGGAGGTATAATACAAATCGCTCTGCTCTTGATTAGCCCATTTTGCAAACCCATAGAGTCCGCCGCTGAGAATCGTTTTTTGATACGAAAGGGTGTAATCCGCTGCAACAATCTCTGAATGTCTCGGACTACTCAGACGAACCAATAAAACTTTTCGTTTTATCCATTCCAACGGACCTCCGCCCATTTTTGCATTAATATCATAGGCAACCGAGTGGGATAAAAACACTAACATTTCACTCTGTTTAAGTAAATACGTTTTCGCGAAAAGCTCTGTCGTATTTTGAAGCAACCGGATATCTGCTTTTACACCACCGGTTCCATCAGGAGAAAGACGATAGCGCAAAATATATTGCGCATTTTTATGATTTGTACTTGGGGAAATAGCATCATACGCAGCTGTGCCGTAATTATCGTCTACCGTAAACATCGATACAACATTCATATCCGCATTGAGCATAGCAAACATTTTTTGCGATGTCTCGCCCATTCCGTTGCTAGCATCTTCAATAGCTAACGAGGGGAGATTTTTCTGAACCCCTTTTATCACCTCAAGCGTAGCATCAGCAGACCAAAGCCATCCAAATAGGAGGGTCCAAAGCATTAATAATTTCATAGTTTATTCCTTAGCTGTCAAAATAATTTCAAATACCGTCTCTTTCCCATCTGGGTGAGGAGGAAACGTCACACTGCGCAACCGTTCCTTCAACCAATCGACTTCATTATTAAAGGGTTCATTCCCAGAATACGCCATTACGCGGTACCCCATTAATTTTCCCGAAGAATCAAGAGAAATACGGACACGGGCACTTTGCCCCTGTGAACCGGAGGGAGGATAATAGTTGGCATAAATCAAAGCTTGAATTTTAGCGTGATACTCGTTAACCAATGGACCCGTTGAACCGCTGTTAGCTACGATTTTAACGGAGGGCTTGGCTAATGAAGTATTTTTAACTTTTTCCGCAAGTTGCGGTGTGCTTTGCGTTCTCACCGCCATTTGACGCTCCAATGCACTGAGCGCTTCGAGCTTTTGAGCCGAATCATCTGTTTTTTTAGCCGTTTTCTGTGGTTTTACCTTAGAAAATAAATCACTTATCTCTGGAACGCTTTGATGAGCCGGTTCGGATTGAGGCTTTACCGCTTCTACCGGCGTAGGCTTATCTTGAATATGGTGTTCTTCTTCAATAACAGGCTTCGATGATGATTTAGGGGTGCTGACATCAAGGGAGATAGAGACATATTGACTTTGAGTCATGGCAAATTGTTCCAGCTTAGGGGAGACGAATGCGCTGTATCCCACGATAAAAAGAAGAAGTGTAAAAAACCCGACGGATATTAATCCACCAAGAAAAAAATAGCGATCTTCTTGCAAATCCATTTACAAAATCCTCGTTTAAAAAACTCTAGAAATAGATTTAACTACTGCTGCGTCGCAAGAGAAACGTTTTGGAATCCGGCACTTTTAACCGCACCTAAGACATACATAACATCCCCATAATTGAGCCCATTATCGGCACGGATTCTAACTACGGAATCTGATGGAAAATTATTTGCAAAATTAATGAACTGGTCGCTAAAGCCATCTGTTTTAAATTTCTCACCGTTAATTGTGATTTTACCGTCTTGCGATAATGCAATCTCTATCGATTCTTTTTTCTTAATCTCTTTTTGCGCTGAACCTTTTGGGAGACGAATTAACTCTTCATATACAATATTAGGAGAAATAACCATCAAAATAGCCAATAAAACCAACATTACGTCGACAAGCGGCGTAATATTGAGTTCCGGCTTCTCATCCCAATCAAACACGTTTACAGACCTTTAGACAATAAAGCATCACTTTGCATTCGAATCAATCCGGAAAGCTCAAATGCTTTACGCTTTAAAACCTGATGATACGTATATGCAAAAATAGCAACAAAAATACCCGAAGCAGTGGCTACCAAGGCATCTGATACACCACCGGCTATAATACTCATAGTACCGCTTGCGCCCCCTATATGCTTAAACGTATCCAAAATAGAGACAACCGTACCAAACAATCCGATAAAAGGTGTCGTTGAAGCAACAACAGAGAGGAACATTAACCCTTTCGTAGCTTCTTTGGTTGCAGCATAATGGGCAAGATCAAAAAGTTCTTTTGAGAGTGCTGATGCAGATTTTGTAAAATGACTCAAATAGGCATAATCAGGGACACGGGCATTACCGAGTAACAATGATTCTAAGGATTGGTTTTCTTGAGAAACCCATTGATTTAGAGAAAAATAACGGTAAAAGAAAATCCAGTTGATTGCAATAAAGTAGAGTGAAAGTACCAGTAACACCCCAAGTGTTACCGGATGACTCTTTGCATAAAAATTAGCAAATGCGTCTAACATTATACTAAATGGTGTGCAGCTGATTCGATTCGAGCAGAGACCGATGCTATCATAGCGCTAGAGTCAGCAATACTGTTGATAAGTGATTTTGCTTCATCAAGTGCTTTAGCAATATCCCCATCACTCTCTCCGCGAATAGCAACGGCACCGTCAACTAAAACTACCACTTTATTATCGGTAATTTGGACAACGCCCCAGTTAACGACGATCGATTCGGTTGTGCCGTTCTCTTTTTGGATATCGACGACACCCGCTTGAAGTAAAGTGGTAAGAGCAACGTGTTCCGGAAGAACACCGAACTCCCCTTCTTCACCCGGCAATGTGACACTTTTTGCAGCCCCGTTAAAAATCGGGCCGCTTGGTGTTAGCACTTCTAATTGGAGTGTTTCCATACTGTTTCCTTTAAGGCGAGAAGCAATTACTTGCTTTTCATTTTAGCAGCTTTCTCAATCGCCTCATTCATATCACCAACCATATAGAAGGCACCTTCAGGCAAGTGGTCATAATCACCCTCAAGAATTCCTTTGAATCCTTTGATAGTGTTTTCAAGAGAAACGTATTTTCCTGGAGAACCGGTAAATACTTCTGCAACGAAGAACGGTTGAGAAAGGAATTTCTCAATTTTACGTGCACGTTCAACAACAGATTTGTCATCTTCAGAAAGTTCATCCATACCAAGAATCGCAATAATATCTTGCAAATCTTTGTATTTTTGAAGTGTTTTTTGAACACCGCGAGCTACATTGTAGTGCTCTTCACCGATGATTTGCGGATCAAGCAAGCGTGATGTTGAATCCAATGGATCAACCGCAGGATAGATCCCTTTTTCAGCGATTTTACGGTTAAGAACCGTTGTCGCATCCAAGTGGGCAAAAACCGAAGCTGGAGCCGGGTCAGTCAAGTCATCCGCAGGTACGTATACCGCTTGAACTGAAGTAATTGAACCTTTTTTGGTTGATGTAATACGGTCTTGGAGAGCACCCATTTCACGAGCCAATGTCGGTTGGTAACCAACGGCTGACGGGATACGTCCAAGAAGCGCTGACATCTCAGAACCAGATTGTGCAAAACGGAAGATGTTATCGATAAACATCAATACGTCAAGACCTTTTTCATCACGGAAATATTCCGCCATGGTAAGACCGGTAAGAGCGATACGGTTACGTGCTCCCGGCGGCTCTGACATTTGACCATAGCACAGTGCTACTTTGTCCAAAACGCTTGATTCTTTCATCTCGTGGTAAAGGTCATTCCCCTCACGAGTACGCTCACCGACACCGGCGAAAACAGAAAGACCGTCATGACCGTGTGCAACGTTGTGAATCAATTCCATGATAATAACGGTTTTACCAACACCGGCACCACCGAATAGACCGACTTTACCACCTTTAGCGTATGGAGCCAAAAGGTCAACAACTTTGATACCCGTTTCGAACATTTCCGTTTTTGTACTTTGATCAACCAATGGAGGAGGATCACGGTGGATTGACCATGTATCACAATCAGTTACTTGATCGCCGCCATCGATGGTTTCACCGATAACGTTAAAAATACGTCCGAGTACTTTTTCTCCGACAGGAACTTTGATCGGAGCGCCGGTAGCACGAGCAGCCATTCCACGGACAAGACCTTCAGACATATCCATAGCGATCGTACGTACACGACCGTTTCCAAGATGAGATGCTACTTCAAGAACAAGACGAGTCGTATTCCCTTCAACACTTACATTTACTTCGATCGCATCGTTGATAGCAGGTAAGTAACCTTCAAAATCAACGTCAACAACCGGACCAATTACTTGAGCAATTTTACCAATCATTCTTTCCTCCATAATTATTTCATCGACTCGACGCCGCTGATAATCTCGATAAGTTCGGTTGTAATCGATTCTTGTCGCGCTTTGTTAAACTTGACTTTCAACGAATTAACCATCTCTTTCGCATTGTTAGTTGCCGCATCCATTGCTTGCATACGCGCACTGTGCTCTGCCGCCAATGAATCGATTAACGCATAATACATATTGTACTCGGCGTATTTAGTAACCAATGAATCGAGCATTTTCTCTTCATCTTGCGCTTCAAGTTCAAGCATAGTCTCTTTTGATTTTTCACAATCATAATCCTCTACATTGACCGGAAGTACACGGTTAATATGCAACTCTTGGGTAATAACGTTTTTGTATCCGTTGTATACAAGATACACGGCATCCGTTTTGCCCTCTTTGAAATCTTCAATTGATCGTGTCATAAATTCGCTAGAGCGCTGCATATCGGGAGCAGAGCTGAGATTCTTAACTTGATCAAGCATCTCTACTTGATTGTAGCTAAAAAATTCAATCCCTTTTTTCCCGATACCGCGAAGACGGATTTTGACATTTTTATTTTTGTACCCAGTCATAAGGCGTTTAACCGCTTTGATGGTTTGCATATTGAAACCGCCGCATAGGCCTTTATCCGCCGTTACAAAAATAATATCGATCATTTCAGGAGCATCATTCTCAATAAAACAACGGTTTTCAATCCCGCCAACCTTATTGCACTTGATGCGTCCTGCGATTTCAGCTATCACTTGATTCGTTTTTTGTGCAAACAGACGTGAGCGCTTTGCAAGCTCTTCCGCACGGCGAAGCTTTGCCGTAGAGACAAGCTTCATTGCACGTGTAGTTTTTTGCGTGTTGGAGACGCTCTTAATCTGTCGTTGAATCTCTTTCAAGTTAGCCATAAAGATCCTTATTCAGCAACGAAAGTAGATTTAAACTCTTCGAGTGCTTTTTTCATCATTGCCATCGTTTCATCATCAATTTTAGATGTTTTAGCGATATTTTCGAAAATTTGAGGATAAGAAGCCTCTACGAACGGATAAAGATCCGCTTCGAATCTAACAACGTTAGAAGCAGCCATATCATCGAGGAAACCTTCGTTACCTGCGAAAATAATCAATGATTGTTTCTCAGCTGAAAGTGGAGAATACGGAGGTTGTTTCAAGACTTCCACCATACGTTGTCCACGCTCAAGTTGTTTACGGCTTACTTCGTCCAAATCAGAAGCAAACTGAGCAAATGCTTGAAGTTCACGATATTGTGCAAGGTCAAGACGCAATGTTCCGGCAACTTGTTTCGTTGCTTTGATTTGCGCAGCACCACCGACACGTGATACAGAGAGACCGACGTTGATCGCAGGACGGATACCTGAGTTGAACAAGTCAGTTTCCAAGAAAATTTGACCGTCAGTGATCGAAATAACGTTGGTCGGGATATACGCCGCAACGTCACCCGCTTGAGTTTCGATGATTGGAAGAGCCGTCAAAGAACCGGCACCCAATTCATCGTTCAATTTAGCCGCACGCTCTAACAAACGAGAGTGTAGATAGAAAACGTCACCCGGATACGCTTCACGGCCCGGAGGACGGCGAAGGATCAATGACATTTCACGGTATGCTACCGCGTGTTTTGACAGGTCGTCATAAATGATCAAACCGTGTTGTGCATTGTCACGGAAATATTCACCCATTGTTACACCGGTATACGGAGCAAGGAATTGAAGAGCAGCTGCTTCAGAAGCCGGTGAAGAAACGATGATGGTATATTCCATCGCGCCAGCTTCTTCAAGACGACGAACAACTTGAGCAACCGTTGATTCTTTTTGTCCGATTGCTACATAAACACAAAGAACACCGTTCCCTTTTTGGTTGATGATAGTATCGAGAGCAACCGTAGTTTTACCTGTTTGACGGTCACCGATGATCAACTCACGTTGTCCGCGCCCGATCGGAACAAGCGCATCAATCGCTTTAATACCGGTTGCCATTGGTTCATGAACCGATTTACGAGCCATGATCCCTGGAGCTTTCTCTTCTACGAAACGCATTTCTGTTGTTTCAATTGGTCCTTTTCCGTCGATCGGCTCACCAAGAGCATTCACAACACGGCCAAGAAGAGCTTTACCGACAGGAACACGTAAAAGACGTCCAAGACGTTTAACGCTCATTCCCTCGCGAAGGTCTTTACCTTTACCAAGAATAACAACACCTACGCTGCTCTCTTCAAGGTTCATTACTAGACCGCGAGTGCCGTCTTCAAATTCAACCATTTCTCCGGCCATAACATTGTTTAAGCCGTATACTTGGGCGATGCCATCTCCGTATGAGACGATTTTACCGGTTTCATTAATATCTACATTAAGTTCGAAATTCTCAATTCGTTCTTTAATAATCGAACTGATTTCGTCTGCTTGTACTTTTGCTACCACTACTTTCTCCTTTCGCGAGGGTTAAATTGCTTTTAAAATATGCTCAACCAATTGAGCATTGAGGCGGGTTTTCGAAAAATTGATCTCGATGTTGAGATCATCGACTTCAACGCGAACCCCATCAAAGGTTGATGGAACAAACTCCAAAGAGATGGTTGCACCGACTTTGTTGCCGAGGTCACGTGCGATCATATCGATTGAATTTTTATCGATTGTGCTGTCGCAATAAACACGCCCTTTGTAAAGACGCTTGACACGTCCGATTTCACGAACCAACCCTTCTGCTAATGCAGGGATTAGGTCTAATCGGCCGTTTTCTGCTAATAATTTGATCAAATTGTTTGCAACTTTACTGTTAGCCGGGGCTACCATATCCAAAACCAAAGCGGTTTTAGTTTCAGTGCTTACATCGCTACTGCGCATAATCGTGATAAATTTATCACTTTCAAATGCAGTGGCAACACTATTTAGCAATTCTGATAAATTATCAAGTGTAACTTGATCACAGAGTTCAAATAGCGGTTTAATATAACGTTTTGCGATTAATTCATATTGCATTTAGGCTACCTTCTTTTTCAAGATCTCGGTCATAGCTTCTTTATCCAAAGCTGCACCGCCGCCGTTCATGACATCATTCATCACTTCGCTAACCGTTTCACGAACCATTTTACGCTTCTCAAGTTCCATTAACGCATTGCTTTGTTTTTGGATTGTTTCAAGATCGTGGTCGCATTGCGTCATGATTTTATCACTCAACAATTTATTCTCTTTTTTAGCGTGCTCACTCAATTCACTGGCAAATCTCATTGCATCGTCAATCTTGCTTTCTGCAGCCTCTTTGAGACGTTTTGATTCACGGAGACGCTCTTGAACTCTTTCAAGTTCTCCCGCAATTCCCGTACTTCTACCGGCAAAATAATTTTTGACCGGTTCTGCCAACACATAAACCAAAATTCCAGCAAAAATCAGGAAGTTTACCGTTCGTTGAACAATATCCGTAGAGCCCTCATGCGCAGCATCCGATCCAAATAGATAGGCGCCGAGCAGTAATAAAGTAACGATTATTTTACCCATTGCATCCCTCAAATCTGACTTAGTTTTGCCGAGACAGCTGCTTGGAATGCAGGGACTTCAGCAAGAAGACCCGATTTCAAACGTGCGCGCTCTTCAGACAATGCGTCTTCAAACTTCGTATACTCTTGTGCCATTTCAGCACGTTTTGCCTCTATTTTGCTATTTGCTGCCATCTTAGCCTCAGCAATAACTTTTTCTCTTAATGCCGCTGCTTCCAGTTTGGCATCACTCACAATCTTTTCAGCTTTAGCATGAAATGCAGCGATTTCAGCATCGTTGTTACCAACTTGCTCCAAATCTTTTTTAATATCTGCATCCCGTTTTTCCATATAGCTGAAAAGAGGCTTGTAAAGCAAACTGTTTAGTACGGCAATAAGGACAAGGAAGACAATCAGTGTGCTGCCTAGCAGCATCGGACTTATATCTAACATACCACCTCCTAAAAGTTGCGTGATTATACAATGTATAAATTGAAGGGATAGTTAAACTGCGGACGATATTAACGAAGAGAGATTAAAAATGATTCAATTTGCATCATATCTGTAAATTCGATTGTCAATTTTTGACCTTTAACGCTACTTTTATAACCAAGGGAAGCTAATCGTTTTTGCAATGGGCTTAAATCAAGCGTATCCGAATATTCAGATATAGACGCTGTCGAAGTAGTCGGCAGTTTAATTTTTTTAGCCATTTGTTCCACTTCACGAACACTAAGCTTTTGTCCGATAATCGAATCAATCATCATCGCTTGCTCTTTTGGTTCAAGAGCAACAATCACTTTTGCATGCCCCGCAGAGATTTTCCCTTCGATCAGAGCTTTACGCCCTTTTTCACTTAATTGAAGTAAACGAAGAGTATTGGTAATCTGCGTTCGGCTCTTGTGTACCGTATGAGAGAGCTGTTCATGCGTTAATTCATGAATCTCAATCAACTCTTGATACGCTTGTGCCAAATCAATCACATTAAGTTCGTCACGCTGAATATTTTCGATCAAAGCATGTTGACGCATTTGTTCGTCACTCACCGATACAATAATCGCTTTAATCGTTTTTGTTTTAGCAAGTTTACTCGCACGAAGACGTCGCTCTCCTGCGATCAAAATAAATCCGTCTAAATCTTCTTTAACGACAATCGGCTGAAGTAATCCATGAGTTTTAATCGACTCGCTAAGCTCAGCTAAGGATTCAGGGTCAAAGTGTTTACGTGGCTGATAAGGGTTGGGGCGAATTTTCCCCAACAAGATCTCTTCGACTCCCCCTTTTTTAGGAAGTTCATTATCATACGCTTCTTCTATCTCGCTTAGTAATGCCCCTAGACCTCGACCCAATGCAGATGCTTTTGCCATACTTCGAACCCCTTACGCAATGATAGCGTGTGCTAAATCTTGATACGCCATCGAACCGCTTGATTTTACATCGTAAAGAATCGCCGGTTTTCCAAAACTTGGAGATTCAGCCAATTTCACATTTCGTGGGATAACAATAAAATCGTCTGCTGCTGATTTAAACAGCTTTGTCTGAAAATGTTGACGCAGATCGGCAAAGACCTGACGTGAAAGGTTGTTTTGTGCACTGTACATCGTCGGCAAAAACCCTTTGATCGTCAATTTCGGATTAATCGTTTTACGCACCAATTTAACGGTATTAAGAAGTTGTGCCAACCCTTCCAATGCAAAAAATTCACACTGAATCGGAATAATGACGGAATTGGACGCCGAAAGTGCATTAATCGTCATGGGTCCAAGTGCCGGAGGAGAATCGATAATAATGTAATCGTATTCCTCTTTTACCTGCGCGATCGAACGTTTTAAGATCAATTCACGCCCCGTAGAATTCCCTGCATCATAATACTCTTTTTCAATTCCTACAAGACCAATGTTGGATGGGGCAAGAAAAAGTTTGGGAAGCGATGTTTTTAAAATAATTTCTCGTAATTTTTTTGCACCGATCAATACATGATAAATATTGAATTCATAATTGTTGCGATGATAGCCAAGAGATGTCGTTGCATTGGCCTGAGGATCAGCATCGATCAGGAGCACTTTTTTTTCTGCTACAGCTAACGATGCGGCTAAATTGACAGCGGTAGTGGTTTTACCCACACCCCCTTTTTGGTTTGCTATAACTATAACTTCACTCATCGTAGGCTATACATCCTTTGGCCATCGCATTCCAGTGACCCGTCTTCGAGTAAGAGGGCATCTTTCAACGCGATTTTTTCATAATTGTGGTGGGTAAAAAAAACTCTGCTATGCTCAAATTCTATCCGGTATTTACTAAAAATCTGCTTCCACGACGGCAAATTTTTAAACAACGCACTATAAGCTTTTGTTAAATTGTATGGAGTAACGCTAATATCAATAGTTGAAAAACCTGCCGGTGCTGATACAAGATTAAGTCCAATCCCGCACACAAGGTTTTCTCCGACTAAGTTGGTAATCACTCCACCGATTTTTGTCTCGCCTAAATAAAAATCATTCGGCCATTTCAACCAAACATTTGACCCTAACGAAGCAAGTAACTCTTTCATCAGAAAAGCTAAATAGATGGAAGAGGATTCTAATTTTAAATCTGTAGGAAGTGAAGAACGGGCAATACCGACCGAAATAAAAAGATTTCCCTTGTTTCCAACCCAGCTATTGCCTCGTGACCCCTTCCCCATCGTTTGAGATAAGGCACCGACACACACCGGCACTTGTAAGTGTGAGGCTTTAAGTTCTTCTATCAGAAAGCTTTGAGTCGATTCGAGCGACTCAAACCAATGGATGTCCACACCCTATCCGTTTTCCGTTAAGATAATCGACAATTGAGGTTTCTTGCTTAGACGGAGCCTGCACCCTCGTAATACGGAGCGAGCCTTTTTTACATTGAATGAGAGCACTCTCTTTGTCAAGTTGAGTGATCATACCGATCTCTCCAATACTTGTCTCCTCTTCCAATCGCATCTCTTTTATTTTAAGCCCACTCTCAAGATAAATGCCAGGCCAAGGAGTAAATGCACGATAACGGTTATAAATCTCTCGCGCATCGTCAAATGTTATCAATCCATCGCTCTTGAGAATTTTTTTACAATGACTCGCCTCTGCACCGTTTTGAGGAACAGCACTACGCCGATCCCACGTGCGTATTACATCCAATGTTAAACTCACCGCTACTTCGGTGAGTTTTTCATAGAGCATTGACACCATCTCATCGGGTTCGATCTCTACCGTAACCATTTTAATCATTGCTCCCGTATCTAATCCCTCATCCATCCACATGGCAGTCACACCGCTTTGAAGATCATTATGAAGCAAACTTTGTTGAATCGGGCTGGCACCTCGATAATGAGGTAAAATCGATGCATGAAGATTAACGCAAGGGACATATTCTAAAATCGTTTTAGGAAGAATCTGTCCGTATGCGGCAACAATAATCATATCGCATTGAATTTTTAACAATTCCTCAATAATCTCTGCATCGCGTAAACGATTCGGTTGAATGATGCGGATACCGGCTTCTTGCGCTAAAACTTTTACAGCTGGAGGGGTCAATACCCCTTTTCGTCCTACCGGTTTATCCGGCTGGGTATAAACGGCTACAACCTCAATATCTTCAGCTTCTATCAGGGAGTGTAGTATCGATGCCGCATAATCGGGTGTCCCCATAAAAATAATACGAGTCATTAAAGCTTCTCTGCCGCTTTAAATAAACTGCCTCCGCAATGGGAGCCTGCAATCAAAAAGCTTTTCGCATCGCTAAGGTCAAATCCGCTTGCCAAGAACATCGCTCCGCCGCGCTTGAGGAGAAAATCGGCCGCTTTGAGCTTCGTCACGATCCCCCCCGTCGCAAAATTATGGTTTGGAGTTACTTCCAAAGCAAGTTCCTCGTGCGTAATACTCTCGATTCGTGTCCTTACTTTTGCATCACTATGGCTGCGAGGGTCTTTGTCATAATAGGCATCGATATCGGAGAGAATAACGAGTAATTCAGCACCGAAATGGTATGCCGCATAGGCAGAGAGTTGATCATTATCTCCGAGGATCAACTCTTCCGTTGCCGTTGCATCATTTTCATTAATAATGGGGACAACATTGTGCTGAAGAAGGGTTTCAATCGTATCTTTTGCTTTTTGGGACTCTTCGGTGGTATTGAAATTGGCAGCGGTAACCAATACTTGGGAAGGGAGAATATTATGCTGTTCAAACATCTTACGGTATTTGTTCATCAAAATCGGTTGACCGATCGAAGCGAGGGCTTGTTTGTTCGCCAAAATCTTTTTATCGAGTTTAAGCTCCGTATACCCTGCCGCAACCGCACCAGAAGAGACTAAAATCACCTCATAACTCTTTTTAAGCTCTGCAATAAAATCGACCAAATTTTGCATCCGATCTTTTGCAATGCGGTTTTGTTCGCTTAAAACCGCACTTCCGACTTTAACAACGATTCGCTTCATGCGCGCTCCGTTACGACCATTTGATAGAGTGCGTATGTCAAAGGTTTGATATTAAGATTGATCGCCGATGAGATCGGAGTTATAAATGCCGGTTTTGTACGGTCATAAAATGCTTTGTCAAAATCTTCTTGCTCATATACCGGATACTCTTCACTAAAGGCAAATCGGCTTTTTTTAACAGGAGCAAAATTAAGCAATTTTAAAAATGCATTGGTTTTATCTATTGCCTCTTCAGGACTCATCGCATCAGCACGGGTAAGAGCGATCGCAAAATTACGTTCTGCAAGCAATGGAGAAAAAGAGGCAAGCTCTTTTTTGAGCGTTTCATACTGATATTGAAGTTCGTGGTACGACGCTAAATCGATCATAAACAACAAGGTTTTCGTACGCTCGATATGACGTAAGAATTTAAGCCCAAGCCCTTTTCCTTCAGATGCTCCGCCGATAATCCCCGGAATATCCGCCATGATATAGGAGTCAAACTCACCGATGTTGATTTGTCCAAGCTTTGGTGTAAGTGTTGTAAACTCATAGTTTGCCACTTCCGGACGAGCATTGGATACCGTAGAAATAAGAGTCGATTTTCCTACATTCGGAAATCCGACCAATCCTACGTCTGCAATCAATTTTAGATCAAGCCGAACGACGCGGGTAACTGCCGGTTCACCTGGCTGCGCATACATCGGTTTTTGGTTGGTAGAGGATTTAAAATGAACGTTTCCAAGACCACCGCGTCCCCCTTCTAAAAAGAGAACCTCTTTACCGTCTTCTAATAGATCCAGTAAAATAGAT
>Ga0209515_10001929_pt1 | contig 33157 bp, 39 predicted proteins | sample Subgroupgradi54m_FD_187454 | JGI IMG/M metagenome (GOLD analysis project Ga0209515, IMG submission 187454) | Subsurface groundwater microbial communities from S. Glens Falls, New York, USA - GMW60B uncontaminated upgradient, 5.4 m (SPAdes)... ... | reverse complement strand
CACCATGACCGATGGCCTGAAGCGCTTTCAGGCCATGGCCGAGGGGTTCGCCCTCGGCCATGGAAAAACCATACAATAATTGTGTGTTCACGCTAGCCCTTGATGGGGGAGGGTTGGGTGGGCTATGCCGCAGATGCGAGATGTATGCATCCCGTAGCCCCCCAGCGGGAGAGGGGCACCGGAAATCCCCTTAGCTGGATTCGCCGACATAGATGCCCAGGCCGCGCGCGGTCATGACCATCGGCCCATAGGGATCGACGCAGCGATAGACGTCGATGACGTCGCGTAGCGGGACATCGACGATGCCGCGGTCCTGCCAGGCGACCATACGATCGAATCGGCCCTGCGCCACCAGATCGACCGCGTGGACGCCGAAGGCCGATGCCACCAGACGGTCACGCATCGACGGCATGCCGCCGCGTTGGACATGGCCCAGCACGGTGACGCGGGTTTCGGCACCGACCATGCTGTCGATCTGGGCTCCCAGATACTGACCAATGCCGCCGTAACGGATTTCGCCGCCGAAATGCGCCTGGGTGGCTCTTTCGCCGGTTTCGGTCTTGACCCCTTCCGCCACCACAACCAGGGCGTGATTTCGCCCTTCGGACGCCACCTGACGGATCTTGTCGGCAACACCGGCCAGGGTGTACGGCACCTCGGGGATGAGGATGACGTCGGCTCCACCGGCGATGCCGGCATGCAGGGCGATGTGGCCGGCATCGCGGCCCATCAGTTCCAGCACCATCACGCGATGATGGCTGGCGGCCGTCGGCTGTAGACGGTCCAGCGCTTCCACCGCCACGTTGACCGCGGTCGTGAAGCCGATGGAGTACTCCGTCAGGTGTACGTCGTTATCAATGGTCTTAGGGATGGCGACCATCGGGATCTTGCCGCCGGCACACAACTTGCGCAAAATCTTGATGGAGCCATCGCCGCCGATGACGATCAGCGCATCCAGGCCGAGTTCGCGGAAACCGTCGACGAAGTCCTGGGAGCGGTCCTGGGTGGTGCCGTCGGGCATCGGGAAGGCGAAGGGATCGCCCTTGTTGACCGTTCCCAGCAAGGTGCCACCCATGCGCAGGATGTTGCCGGTAAACAGCTTGAGGTCGAACTCTTCGTAATCAATGGGCCGACTCATCAGGCCTTGCGAGCCGTCGTGAATGCCGAACACCTGCCAGCCATAGCCGCGGATGGCACGGTACACCACGGCGCGGATCGCCGCGTTCAGGCCGGCGCAGTCACCACCGCTGGTAAGGATTCCCAATCGCTTGCTCATACTTCCTGTCCCTTCCCCTGCGGGTTCATTAAGAGGCTGGCGATGGCCGCCGCACACGTCAACAGCCATACCGTTTTGAATGAATTTCTGCTACCCTGTGGTTTCCATAGCAAGCGGCCGCCATGATCGACGACACCACCGAAGAATTGCAGCGGCAGCTTGCCGAATTGCGACAGGAACACCGGGATCTCGACGACGTCATATCCCACTTGGCTCGCCCCGGCGAGTTCGACCAGATCAAGCTCCAACGCCTCAAAAAGCGCAAGCTGATGCTGAAGGATCAGATCGCCAGAGTGGAAAGCCTGCTGCATCCCGATATCATCGCCTGAGGTTGGCCCTATGGCTTGATCGGCCGCAGGTCTGCATCCGCTTGCGCGAGCAGTGGGTCCAGCGTGCTGTCCGGTTGCAGGTCGGCCAAGCCGAAGGTGATGGTGAATGGATAAGGCTGGTCTTGCCAGAGAAATGCTGGTGAATTCAGCCGATCGGCCAGGGCTCCGGCCTTGACTTCGGCCTCCTCGCCGTGGCTGAGCGCCAGGAACACGGCAAAATCGCTGCCCCCCAGGGCTGCCGCCAGATCGCTCTGACGCAGGCCCGCCGCCAGCACCCCGGCGATATGGCGGTGTACGGCGTCGGCCGCGGCCAGACCATGGGCGCGGCGCAGGCCTTCCAGCCCGTCGACATGATACAGCACCAGCGTGCCGCCACTGCCGCCCCGGTTCATATGCGCGGCGACATGAGCCAGTCCACCTGCCAGGCCGCGGCGATTGAGCAGCCCGGTCACTTCGCAGCGATGGGCCTGGTCATCCAGATAGGACTCGCGCGCGGTATGTTGGGTGATGTCCTCTTGCAGACGGATCACCTCGGCGATCAGCCGCTCGAGCGCGTCGCGCACCGGCTGGGTCATCTGGCTTTCGGGAATGCCCAGGATGACCGCCAGGACGGCGCCGGTAGCGGCTCCTGCGGCAAAGGGGAAGGCGAGGGGATGATGCGAGGAGCGGCCTGCTGAATGCTGGCCGTGCGACGACCGGCGCGGCAGTTCGCCGGGCGGGGCAATGTCGGTCAGCGGAGGGGGACCGTAGCGATCCGCCATGGGGGCTCGTCGAGAAATGGAGGCTCTCGACAAACTAACCGAAAAGGTCCGCTTTGGCTATGCAAGTGCTTGCGTTCAGCCGCCAAATCCCGTAATTTCCGCGCCTTCTCGGCTTGTGCCGCGCTGCAACGGAACGCGAAGGGCAATGGAACAGCCGCTCGTCGGTATCATCATGGGCAGCCAGTCCGACTGGGAGACCATGCGCCATGCTGCCGACACCCTCCGCACGTTGGGGGTGCCGTTCGAGACGCGTATCGTCTCGGCACACCGCACGCCGCAACGCCTCTATGACTACGCCCATTCGGCGCGGGAGCGCGGGCTTAAGGTCATCATCGCTGGAGCCGGCGGGGCCGCCCATCTGCCCGGCATGACCGCGGCCATGACGCCCTTGCCGGTGTTCGGCGTGCCGGTCGAAAGCAAGGCGCTCAAGGGAATGGACAGTCTGTTGTCGATCGTGCAGATGCCCGGCGGTGTGCCGGTGGGCACCGTGGCCATCGGCAAGGCCGGGGCCATCAATGCCGCTTTGCTCGCCGGTTCGGTGATCGCCCTGATGGACGCGGCCGTGGCCGTAGCGCTCGACGACTGGCGGGCACGCCAGACCGCGGCGGTTCAGGAAATACCGCAAGACAGTGACGATTCCTCCCTTGCGCACTAGTGGCGCGCTGCCGCCGGGCTCGACCATCGGGATCATCGGTGGCGGCCAACTGGGCCGTATGACCGCACTGGCCGCGGCGCGGCTGGGTTATCGCTGTCATATCTTCACACCCGAATCGGACTCGCCGGCCGCCCAGGTCAGTGCCGCGGTTACGATTGCCGATTATGAAGACCGGGCGGCGCTGGAGCGCTTCGCCGAGGCGGTCGATGTCGTCACCTTCGAATTCGAGAATGTGCCGGCCGACAGTGTCCGTCTGCTCGCCGAGCACAAGCCGGTGCGGCCCGACTGGAACGTCCTGCGCATCGCTCAGGACCGGCTGTTCGAAAAAAGATTTTTCAACGACATCGGCGTGGCAACCGCGCCGTGGCGCGAGGTGACCAGCCCGGAGTCGCTGGCCGCGGCAATCGCCGAGATCGGCTGTCCGTCGATCCTGAAGACCACCCGACTCGGCTATGACGGCAAGGGGCAGGTCAAGATTACCGAAGACACCAGTCCGGCCGAGGCGTGGTCGCGCATGGGGGCGCCGGTCGGTGTGCTTGAGGGATTCGTCGATTTCTCCTGCGAGGTCTCGGTGATCGTCGCCCGGGGACTCGATGGCCGGATGGCCAGTTTCGACGTGGTGGAAAACCGCCACGCCAACCATATCCTCGATACCACCATTGCGCCGGCCGACCTGTCCCCCGATCTGGCGGAGCGGGCGCGGGATATCGCCGAGGCGTCGGCGCGGGCCCTTAATCTGGTCGGGCTGTTGGCGGTGGAAATGTTCGTGGCCCGCGATGGCCGCATCATTGCCAACGAAATGGCGCCACGACCGCACAATTCCGGTCACTGGACCATGGATGCGTGCCTGACCGACCAGTTCGAGCAGTTTGTCCGAGCCGTCTGCGGTTTGCCGCTCGGCTGTCCCGATCGCCATTCGGATGCCGAGATGCAGAATCTGATCGGCGACGACGTTGACGCCTGGCTCGATATTCTGCGTGAGCCCGGGGCTCGCCTGCATCTTTATGGCAAAGCCGAGGCTCGAACGGGCCGTAAGATGGGGCATGTGAATCGTCTGCGCCCGCGCAAGGCCTGATCCGCGGCGTATCATAAAACTTCACGATTGACGGGCTCTCTCCACATCTGGAAAAGTGACCGCCTTCGAAGCACGATAAGCCGGCCGGGGATCAGTGGAAGAATTTCTCAAAGAGTGGGGATCCTGGTCTTATCTGATCATTATCGCCTGGACGTTCCTCGAGGGCGAAACGGTGGTGATCGTCGCTGGCATCCTCGCCAGCCAGGGATTGCTTGACGTCTGGATCGTCTTCCTGTCGGCGCTGGGGGGAAGTTTCACCGGCGATCAGATGTATTATTACATCGGTCGCCGCTATGGTACGCCCCTGCTCGACCGCTGGCCGACCATGCGCTCGAAGATAGATTGGGCGTTTCGCCTGCTGCGCAAATACGAAACGATCTTCATTCTATCGTTCCGCTTCATTTACGGGGTGCGCAATATCAGCCCGTTCGTCATCGGCATTTCCGGCGTGCCGCGGCTGCGCTATTTCATTCTGAACCTGCTTGCGGCGGTGATCTGGGCCACCTCGTTCAGCTTCGGCGGCTATTACCTCGGCCACGCCATGGAAAGTTACCTTGGCGAGTACAAATACCACGCCCTGGCCGGGTTCGTCGGCGCGGCGGCTGCGTTCGGGCTGTATTCCTGGATGCGCAATCGCCGTCAGATCCGCAACCTGGGTGAGAAGCAGGACGCGGCGAATGCCGATGCCAAAGCGGCATCGGCCGAACTCGCCGAGTCGCAGACGGTGGCGAGCGAGTAGCGCCGCCGGCTACAGGCCCCGCACACCGAACCGGCGGGTCGCCCTGGGATCAAGCAAGCGAGCGGATTGCGGCAGCAGCCGCAGCGGATTGGCCAACCGGCTGATCAGCTTGGGCAGTTGAAGGGCATCATCGAGTCGGCGCCCCAGAAACTGCCAAGTGTCTTCCGCCGTGTCCGAACGGTCATCCAGCCAGTACAGGACCGTGGCCGAATAGATCGCCACCATCATGGCGCGTTTGGTATAGAAGCTGAAGTTGGTGGCGGAATCGCCGACCGCGCGCCAGACCGCGTCGACCGTGCGATAGGTCAGGCGCGCCGCCCGTGCCGCATGGCCGGGCAGCGCCAGCAGGGCGATGGCGCGGCGCACGGCCTCGCGATCATTGTCCCACGGCTCCAGCCTTAGCCGCACCGCCAGGGCGAGCTTGTCGCGCAGGCGGATGGCGGCATAGTCGGGACGGGACAGAGCCTCGACCATCTTGCGGTCGGCATAGGCGCTGAAATGCTCGACCAGGGCAACCGGGCCGTCGGGAAAGACCCGTTCCGCCGTGGCGGCGTCATAACCCGCATCCCGGGCGGCCTGACGCAGGGTGCGCAAGCTCCAGCCGTCGAACGCGACATGCGGCAGGGCCGCCAGCAGGATGTCATCGCGGATGCTGTCGTTTTCCATCGAACCGTCCTTCATCATTGCGCCAGCGCCCGGCGAATTTCCTCGTTGAAGCCGAACCGGGTCAAGTCCGCCATCCGCATGGGGTAGAGAATTCCGTCCAGATGGTCGCATTCATGCTGGACCACCCGGGCGTGGAAGCCTGCGGCTTCCCGCTCGATCGGCAGGTTGTCCAGGCCAATACCGGAATAGCGGATGCGCTGGTAGCGCGGCACCATCCCCGACATGCCGGGGATCGACAGGCAGCCCTCGAAGTCCTCGGTCTTATCCTCGGACAGCGGCGTAATGACCGGGTTGATCAGCACGGTCAGAGGCACGGCCGCGCCGTCGTCGCTGCGAACGGGCGGGACCATGAAGATCACCACGCGCCAGGGCACATGAACCTGCGGTGCAGCCAGACCGACACCGCCGGCATCCGCCAGTGTTTCCATCATGTCGGCGACCAGGCGCGCCATGTCGGGCGCGGTGGGATCGGGTACTTCGTCGGCGCGACGACGCAGTACCGGGTGGCCCATACGGGCGATCTTGAGTATAGCCATGGCCGTTACTATGGGAATTCCCTGGGCCGCGGTAAAGCTGGATCGTACCAGGCTATGGCGATCGACCGCTGGCACGGTCTTCGCCAAGCCGATCAGGTCAAGAATTCCGTCGGGATTGGGACTCAGGCGCGGATCAGTTGGACGATGATCCGCTCAAGAGTGATGCGGTTGGCGCCGGAGCCAGCGGTACCGAACCCGCCCAGGATGACCAGTTCCTGGTCAACGGACATGTCGACCGACGATGTCAAGAATGACACGACACTTTGCGTCCCATACCCGGCATTCGCGGAGTCGGCAATACCGATCTGGGACGATACGGAATTGCGGTTGGTGATCATCACCGGAACCCGATACACGGTCGTCCCAGTAGCGGAGATGTTGATGAATTGCAAAATGGACCCGCCATATCCGCCCAGTCGTGTCTGGATCGTGCGGGTGACCGCGATGGCCGGAAGAGAAAACGACAGATCGAGCAGCAGGCTGTCATTCGGCCCCAGCAACCCGCCAGGGATCACCAGGGACCGTAGGATCTGTGCGTTCGTGCTCGTGTCGGTGATCGACGTCGGTACGGCATCGGCCAGCAGGATGGACGCTACCGGCGAGGAGGACAGCAGCAGAGTGCCCGAGGCGTCGGGCAGGCTCAGAGTGCGGTTGGCGGTCAGGCTGGACGAGTCCAGGGTGGCGCGACCCACCCTGAACATGGTCGCCAGCGTGCCGAGGATGTCAGGTAACCAGCCCATCGGCACGCTCCCCTTACGCCGCCGGTTCGGCGTAATGAATCAGCAGGCGAGCGCTGCCCTGGGTGGCGCCGCCGGCCGCGTAGGTGATGATGATGGACTCGCTGGCCCCCGCAGCCGCCAGTTCGGGATGGACGCTGTAGCGGGCGGTCACGGTCAGGTCGACGGAATTGGCCGACAGGTATTTGCTGGTGGTGCCGGCGATGCCGACCGACAGGGTCGGCGTGCCGTCGAAGGCGCTGTCGACGATGACATCAATGGAGGAAATGATGTTGTTGGCGGGCAGGGTCATGGCGGCGATGGGCGACGCGTCACCGAAGGTCACGGTGGTCGTGTTCAGCTTCAGGGCCAGAGTGGTCGAGCCGGCATCGACCCAGGTCATGGAGCCGTTACCGTCGGTTTGCAGAACCTGCCCCGACGTTCCGTCGGTGGGCGGCAGGGTGAAGGTCAGATTGCCGGTCATGTTGACGGCATCGCGCCGCAGCGTTACCGCCCAATCGGCACCGGCCTGGGTGGCGTCCGAATTCAGGACCAACCCGTCGCCGGAGACATGGACCGTCCCGACGGTGAGATTGGCATCCGCGGTGTCGGCGGCATTGCGCAGAGCCAGATTGCCGGCGTCGTTCTTCAGGCGCGGCCCGTTGAGTCCGATCCGCAGATAGGACAGGGTCGTGCCAACCAGATCTTTCCATAACATGTGGGGAACGCTCCTTAAGCGTAGTCGACGATGAGGAGACCGGAACCGGCCGTCGCACCGGCCCCGGGTTGGATGGACAGCCGGACGGAGATGGCCGCAGACAGCTTTTCGCCGGGCGAGGTGGTGAAGGCCACCGCCATACCGGCATCGTTCTGTCCTGCGGCCATGAACCGGCTGTCGTTGCCGTCGTCGCCGACCGCCAGGGCGGGGGAGACGCCGTTGAAAGCGGTCAGGATGATCAGGGTAACGGTGGAAACGACCGCTCCCGCTGGCAGGGTGCCGACCACGGCCGGAGTGGCGTCGCCATAGGCGAAGCTGTGTACCAGCCGGGTCGGGGTGGGCATGTTCAGCAGTTGGGAGCCGTCCACCGCGGGCAGGCGGGCATTTCCGTCCAGTTGAACCGCATTGCCTGCCGCCGTGCCAGCCGTCAGCGTGGCCGCCGAGCCTTGCCCCAGCAGGGCGCGGATGCTCGCATCGTCCTGAGCGGCCATCAGGCTCTGTCCCAGTGCGGAGGCGAACACCGTCCAGCCGCTGCCGGTGTGGCGGAGCAGCACCTCCTCGTCGGTGACCCAGGCCAGCCAGCCTTCGCGTGGTGCCAGGACTTGCCAGCCGTTGTAGCAGGCGACGATCTGGCCATCCTTGCCCGACCACAGGCCGGTCGCCCCCGTCGCCACCAGATAGACGGCCCCTTCGGCAGGGTTGGCGGGGGGCGACGTCAGGTCGCGGTCGAGGACGCTCAACTGGACCGCTGCATCGAGGCGGTTGAGCGCCTCGTTGTGGGTCACTTCCTTCTGGGCCTGACCGGTGAGGATGTAGGGCAGCCCAAGCCGGGCGGAACTGTCCGTCATAACGTGACCTCGCAAGGATTGCCGCGGCCGATCAGGGCGCTCAGTTGGTACAGCCGCAGTGACAGCGAGGTTTGCAGACCACCGAAATCGGCCTGCTGCTGCGCGGCGGTATAGGAAACGACGGTCGTCGTGGCAGTCAGCGTCCGGCGAGCGACCCCACCAGCAAGCACGTCGAGTTCATAGGCTTCGCCTTCCTCGACCAGGGGAACATCGGCCCCGTCGAGCCAGGCACCGCCCAGCCGGGCACGCCGAGCCCAAGCGATGTTCCAATCACCGCTCACCGGATCCCGCAAGCCGCTGACATGGATCGGCGTAAACGGCTTCAGTGCCGCCGCCGTATTGGTGAAGCTTTGCGTTGCCTGATCTCCGGCATACAGGCCATAGGTGACGGCGCGGACCAGTACCGGCGCGCCGATCAGTTCGCGCTGACCGGTGATCCGCACCAGATCGTCCGCCCGCAGCAGGACGAAGCGCTCGTTGGTGCCGTGGCCAGCGGTCTTGTCCTCGGTGCCGCGCCGGCCGCGCAGCAGGCCGGCCAGCCGATAGGTGTCGACGCCGATCAGCGCCGCCTCGCGGAACTGGATGATTTCGCTCCCCACCAGCGCCGCGTTGTTGCCGGCCAGTACCGCAGCGCGGTCGCGGCTTTCCAGCGTGCCATGGGCCAGCACCACCTCGAGCGCGTTGGCTTCGTCCCAGGTGGCCGCATTGGCATCGGCCAGCACGGTACGGCAGGTGCCCCAGATCGCGGGGCGACGCAGATCGGCCAGCGTCTGCCATGATGCCCCGCCATCCCGTGAAGACTGCAACGCGGCACCGCTCCATCGGGTCGCGGCATCGGTTCCGCTGTAGGAGACGGCAGCATAGAAGCTGGTGCCGTCGTCCTCTTCACGCAGCGGCGGCAGGTCCAGCAGCAGCGCCACCGAGGGCGGGACACTGCGCAGAGTCTTGGCCTTGCTGCCGGCGGCACCGCCCTCGGATTCCGAGATCAGCACGTCGGCATCGTCGATCACCGCCTCGATCTCGAGGACGCCATCGCCAAGCTGAACACTGTTCAGGCGCAGTCGCTGGGTGACACCATTGGCCGTCAACTCGACCACGTCCGTCGGATCGAGCCGGGCCTGGGTCAGGCTCAGGCGGAAGGACAGGCGTTCCCGTTCGGACCAGGCGGCATAGAGCAGATGGTCGGCGACCTCGCGCGCCATGTTGTCGGCCAGCGACAGCGGCAGCGCTACCGTCTGGATAATCCTGGTTGAACAGTACAGGCGGCGGGCCGATTGGGTGTTCGACTGGTAATCATTGGCCGGTGAGGTGTAGGTGATGTCCACTTGGCGGGGCAGATCCTCTTCCTGAGTGCGGGTGACGGTCACCAGAGTGCCGTCGTCCTTGCGCACCAGATCGTCCTCGACCAGAGTCGCGACCGGAGCGCCGCCGCGCGGCACAAACCGGAGCCTGCCGTCACGTTCCACCACATCGAACAGAAAAACTTTCTGCAACGCTTCGATGCAGCCGCGGGCATCGCAGCGGCTGGTCAGCACCATGCCGTCGATCCGACCGTGCATGGCGGCGACGTCGATGTCGACGTCGGGGTCCAGGCCTGCGCGGGAGCACAGGTCGATCAGCATGGTGCGGATGTCAGACATTGGCGCCGTACCCCAGGGCCCAGCGGAAATGCTGCGGCCAGAACGAGGCGATGGTGTCGGTGGACCGCTGAGTCAGCGCCACCAGGGCGGCATCCTCGGCGACGACCGTGTTGCTGTGGTAGAAATAGGACAGAATCGCCCCGGTGGCCCGGGACGGCTTGAACATGGCGTCGGGGGCCAGATACTCCGGGTGGCTCGCCGCCCAGCGTTGACCATCGAACGGGTCCGAAGTGCGGGCGAATTCGTAGTGCTTGATAGATGACAGCAGTTTGCCGGTAAGGAAGTGCCAGGCATTGCGGATGGTCGGGCTATAGCGCCCACCGGCCAGCAGATCTATTTCGATCCATGGCATCAGGTTGTAGATCTGGTAATGCAGCGCGTCGCGTCGGATGTAGTCGATACTTTCACCGGGATCGAGCGCCGGTCGCGGCATGTCATGCAGGCTGGAGTCATAGGACAGGCACAGGGTGCCGCCGCCACCATCCTTGACCAGCGCCTGTTGCGGATAGATGCGGGTCTTGTTCGATGAGCCGAGATACTGCGACGATGCCGTGGTATAGGCGCCATCGTTGCCCACCGTGTTGCCCCAGAGGGCAAACGGCAGGCCCGCTACGAAGGTGGTGCTGTGATCGCCGGCAATATCGAACCGCTGCCCCGCCTTGTTGGCGCCGACCACCGGATAGGCGGCCGGTGTGGTGATGGCGGCATTGCCATAAGGGAAATTACGCGGGACGAAGGCGTCGATATCGTTCCGCAGCGCCGCCTCGGCCGCCGCATCGCCCTGATAGCGATAGGCCAGCAGCAACACCTTGTAATGGTGGGTCCACCAGTTGCCATCGGCGGTGGAGCCCTCGCCGTCGGTCATCTGAGCAGAGAAATTGCCGGCTGCTGCGGCTTCCTTGGCTTCACGCAACGACTGGACCCAGGCATCGACCGTCGCCAGTTCATGGGCCGCGAAATCCCCCTTGCGCCGGGTCATCACCCGTAGCGGCCATTCGAAATTACTCTCGTTGATCGGCTTGCCGTCGGGGACGTTGGTCCGTGCCCAGGCCAGGCACAGGCCCTTGACCTTGTCGAGATGGGTCGTCGACCCGCTGTATTCGAAATACTGATCCATCACCGGCAGGTCGCGGCGCAGTTGGGTGAAGCCTTCGCGGGTCATGACCACGTCGGGGACGGTGATATCTTCCTCGCCCTGTGACCGGAGTGTCTCCACGGCCAGTTGCGGGGTCACCAGATACTGGGTGGCAAACTTTTTCAGCCGCTGGCGCTGCACGTCGTACCATGACAGGCCGTTGCTGTTGCTGGGCAGCGCCGCCGCCGGGGTCGGCAAGTCCTCGCCGAAAAGCTCCGTCTGCGCCATCACGTCGGCCCTTCGATCAATTGGAAAAAGGAACGGTTGGTGTTGCTGACCAGACAGCGGCCGTCAGCGGTGGCCAGTACCGGCCCCGGCCACACTTCGGTCTTGAATTCGAAAAATTCGTCCAGCCCGTTGTCGTCGCCGCGTTTCAGCAGCTTCAGACGATTGCCGAACAGGCAGGACACGAACACGGTGTGCTGCGGGTCATCCGGGTGCGCCGCCACATAGGCCGGCCAGGTGCCGCTGTTGCGCCAGGACAGGTCGTAGCTGCCCCGATCGACGACTCCGACCACGTCATTGCCCGAACAGGCGAACCAGATCTTGTCGTCGGCGGCGTTGTAGGCCAGCCCGCCGGGAAACCAGTTGCTTTCCAGCGGGATGCGCATCTTTTCGTACTGGCTGGCGGCATCGAAGTGGACGATCTCGTTGGTGCAACTGATCCACAGGTCGTTGGTGGCATCGCGGCAAAAGGCGAAGGGCTGACCGGTCATGGTACGGGTGGTGACGGTATTGGTCGCCACGTCGATACGGCTCAGCTTGTCCAGCAGCGGATGCGAAACCCACACCCCACCCAGGCCATCGGCGATGATTTCATAGGGATAGATCTTCACATCAATGCTGGCGACCACCGTGTTGGTGGTCGGGTCGATGCGCTGCACCGAGGCATCGCACAGATTGGTGACGAACAGATGCCCGGTGGTCGGGTCACAGGCCAGCCGCCACGGTTGGGCCCGTAGATCGCCCAGGTATTCGGTGGCGTTGTTGGCATCGCGGCCGATGGTCGCCTGCGGCATGAACTGGTCTTCGCTGAAACGCCAGACCGTGCGTTGCAGACTGCACGCCAGCCACAACTGACCATCCGAGCCCTGCGCCAGCCCTTGCGCCACATCCTCGCCCCAGGCCGCGGCGAGCATGCCGATCACTTCGAAGGTCAGGTTGGGAATGCGACTGCCGTAGTCATTCAGATAGAAGTTCTCGAACACCACATAGGCCTGACCGCGATAGCCCGGCGCATTGCCGACGCCCTCATAGGACTCGATCAGCGGGTCCGGCTCCTGGTCGTCCAGGCCGTAATAGAAGCTGACGCCGTCGACGCTGTTGCCCTGGTCATAGGCATCCCAGATCAGCGTGCCGTCGGCCCAGCACTGGCGCAGCGCCGCCACCGGTCCTTCGCCCAGCGAGACCGCCATGTTGATGTAGTATTCGTAAGTGGTTGTGGTGCTGGCCGACAGTCCCTTGCCGCTGTCGCCATCGGCTTCCACCTCGATATAGTCGGTGGACCAGATGACGTTGCCGGCGAAGCGGCCATGATAACAGATCGGCAGCATGCAGCCGTAGGACGACACCTGCACCGACAGATCATCAAGCCGCCCGCTGCTCGAACTGGCGCTGCCGAACAGCAGATTGTCCACATAAGATCCGGCCAGAGAGCCGATGGCGAAACCGATGCTGGTCGCGGTGACTCCCAGGATGGTGCCGGGGATACCTGCGCCGAGCGCAGCACCGGCCAGGCCGATGGCGAGAGTGGCCATAAGACTATGCTCCAAAGGTTGCATACAAACATATGCCTGTCGCATCAGGCAACGCGGCGCGCTATCATGTCGCCATGCGGCTGATAGACTGTCGAAGGGTAGGGGAATGGTGGAAATACGCTATCTGCTGGCGGTGGCTGTCGCCATGACTCTGACCGTTGTGGCAACCGCAAATGCCGATGCGGCAGGACCGCGCGACGACGTGGCCACGGTACGCGATCTGCCGCCGCTGACGCAGAAGAACCATCCGCGGATTATGACTATGCAGGATGGAACAAGTACATCTAAGTGTATTGGTAAGCTTATTACGCCGCTATGTGCCGTTGAAACCAAGATCGCATGCATCACTCGCCATGATCAACGGCTCTGTGATCTGATAGATTTTCATTTTATTTATGGCAAATCAACCACTGCAAGTTCAACGCGTTATCTGATCTCACGAGCGACGATTATTGATGATCGTCATTTTCCCTGGCATCCGTCCGTCGATAAGGGGCAGCCAGCGGGAACCCCTAGTGTGCGTGCCGGTGATGTGCGCATCGACGTGCGAGTTCTGGAATGCTTCCGATATGACCGTTGGATCTGCGCCCCAAGTTATGATACCGCAACTGCGCATGTCGTCCGTAAGGAGAACGGCATCTGGCGGCTCATTGGGTGGAAACACATTGAAGTAGTTCCTTGGTGATTGCCTGTCGATGTATGCGGAATGCATTACTCTTGTTGAGCATTGGGGGAGTGGTGAACATACGTTTTCTGACGTTGGCGACCGCGGTCATCGCTCTGAGCACTATCGCCATTCCCAATCCGGCCGATGCAGCAGGATCGCGCGACGACGTGGCCACGGTACGCGACCTGCCGCCGCTGACGCCGAAGAACCATCCGCGCATCATGACCATGATGGACGCCACCAGTGCCAGCGATTGCATCGGCCGACCGGTGACGCCGCTGTGTGCAGTGGAAACCAAGATGGCCTGTTTTCTTCGCAATGATGACAGCTTGTGCGAAGTGGCTGTGGGGGAAAGCTTCAATCTATCCGGGATGATAATGGCACCAGCGTCTTTACGCTATCGAGTTACGAAGGCTGCCATCGTTGATGATCGACATTTCCCGTGGCCACCCATTGACAAGATATTCGAGCCTGACAGAATTATTCCACGCGTAAAAGTCGGCGATGTTCGGATTGAGGTTCGAAAACAAATGTGCTTCGATTTTTCCGCATTGAACTGTGAAAAAAGCGGTAGCGTTATTATTTACGTCATTCGCAAGGTGAATAGGTTCTGGCAGCTTCAAGGTTGGGCTGGCAAGGCACTCCCATGAAGATCAGCGACATGCAGATACAAAATAGGCGGTGCGGGAGATGTCGCCGCCATCGGGATAACGAGTATTTCGATGCTGCTCTAAACTACTGCAAAACTTATTCCGCCCTGCATCGCTGGATGTTACCTCGGCAATCTTTTCGATAGTGCCAATCCCGATCTTGAAATCGGGTTTGATCATCGGCTGTTCTAATGCACCCAGAGTGTCATTCAAAGCAAATTGGATGTCCCTGGCCGCAGATGGTCCGCCTTCGCGCAGGATCGTATCGCCGACGAACGCGGCCACGTCCACATCGGGGATTTTCGACAAGGCCGCCGCACCACCGGCCCATCTCAAGCCTTCATCCAGCACGTTGGTGTAGACCTGCGGTAACTGTTCCGTTTTTATATCCCGGGGCCAGGACATCCGTGACAATCCCTTAACGTCCTTGGCGGCCCAGCGCATTGTCTCGCGGGTGATACCCGCCACGGTTCCGGTGGGATGCTCCTTCATCCCGCCTTCCCAGACATAGAACAGTTTGTACAGATGCTTTTCGGTTTCCGACAGGGTGGCGGAATCGATGGCGGCGACGGCCTTGGCATAACTCTCCGCACGGTCGGTGATAACGGATTTCCGATTTTCCGGCAAGGTTTCGATGTAATTGAAGTCCGCGGCGCGCCCCGCCGCTTTCAGTTCGGTATAGCTGGCGGCATTGGGCGTGCCGCTGCGGTCGTGACTGGCGACATCGACGGTGTGACCGTTGACGGTGCGGGTGTAGGCACGGACATGGACCATGGGGCCTCCGGTTTCGGCAAAGAGAAAACGATGAGCGGGGGGCTACTCCACCCCGGGAAGCCGATAAGCCGCCACCAACCGGTCCCACCACCGTTCGTTCAGGCGCATCTCGACCACCCGCCCGGCGGCGGAATGGGCGTGGATGATCGTGCCGTGCTCGGCGAGAAATCCCACATGCTGCGGCATGCGGCGGATACGCAGCAGCAGCACGTCGCCGGGGCCCATTGTGCCGGGGGCCAGGCGCCGCAACTGCCCATCCAGCGCCGCTTCCAGGCTGCTGCCGTCGGGCTGGCGCGGATAGTCGGTGCGGTCGCGGGTGTCCACTCCCAGATCGCGGGCGACACCGACGATCAGGCCGATGCAGTCGACACCGACGCCCCGGCAGCGCCCCTGATGGCGAAACGGCGTATCCATCCAGGCCCGCGCCGCGGTCAGGATCTCGCTGCGGCTCGGCATCAGCGGCCTGCCGGTCGGGTCAGGAAGTCGTTGCCGGGCACATGCGGCTCGCCGCGAAACGCTGCGGCATTGTCAAACTTATCGCGGCAGGTTTCGAACAGCTTGTTGCAGCCGGCCTGCACCTCGTAGCCATCGCCGGGCATGATCGCCGTGGCCATGGGCAGAAACAGCTCGAAAGTGCCGGCGGCATAGGATCGCACTTCCATGCTCAGACCGGTATTGGCCCCACTGGTCCAGCTCAGCAGCCCGTTGCGGAACCAGCCATCGGGGTCTTTTCGCACCGGATCGTGAAAGCTGCGCCGGTTATAGACCGTCTGGACCACACCCTTGGCGGTGATGGCGGTCAGGTCGACACCGCAGCAGGCATCGCCCAGATCGGCGCGACAGGTGGGGGAATAGAGCAGGCCGATCTGATTGCCGAAGGCCTGAGCCATGCCGCGCAGTTCCGCGACAAAGGTCGGCCCGCTCATCTTGATCTCGCCCAGGGTGCCCTTGCGCAGATACAGAGTGCCGCCGTCGGGAGCGCCGTGGTCGACCAGCATCACCTCGATGGTCGCATAGTCGTAGATCCCGGCGCGCAGATCGGCCTCGCTGATATCGTCGCTGTCGAGCACCGACTGAATATCCAGATTGTCCACCGACATGCCGCTGCTGCTGGCCACCGTGGTGGGGGTAAAGCCGGTGGCGGCCCTGTAGGTCAATCCGTCGACCACCAGATCGCGGTCATGGTCGGTGAAGCCCATTTCGGTGCCGTCGGTGCGGGTGACGCGCCACAGGCTGGCCAGCCGGGTGACATCCTCAGCCAGATGACCGGCCAGGGTTGCGCTGCACTCCTTCATAGCTTGACCTCCACCACGGGGATCTGTCCCCAGCTATACGACCCGTAGTCCTCGACGGTGACCTGCATCTGGTCGGTATCGAAGCGGGCGGGCACGTCGAACTGACAGTGAGCTTCGATCACCAGGCCGCTGGCCGGAGCGGCGGCAAAGGCGATGGTTCCGGCGGTGTGATCAATGGTCACGGTGGTTTGCTCGACGGCATTCAGCCAGACCCGGACCGTGCCCGGGACCGGCCGGGTCAGCCGGCGCACCGCCACATATCCGGCGGCATCCGCATAGGTCTTCTGCAACGGAAACACCGTGGTGCCGCCGTCCCCGGTGGCGATGGTCTGGCGGGCCATGACGAAGTCGCTCCAGTCCTTGAAGCGGAAGCCGTGGGCCTTGCCTTGCCGCGCGCGGAAAAAGGCCAGCAGCCGATCGAGCTGATCCTGGGTCTTCAGCCCATGGGCCACATCCCAGACGCAGCGCGCATCCGACCAATCCACATTGCGCTTCTCACGGCCCGAGGCCAGGGTGACCACCGAGGTGTGATAGCCGGGCCCGCCGACCGCGCCGATGGCGATGTCGGGGGGAAACTGGACGTCATGGAAGGCCATGGTCAGGTCTCGGCTTGCTGAAGAACGATGGTGGCGGCATCGTAGCGGGAGTCACCGTCGATGCGGCCCAGCGCCTGGAAGGGCAGGGTGATGGGCAGGCCATGCTCGCCCTCGACGCGGATGCTGCCGCCAGTGAACTTGATGCGCGGCAGATGCAGGGCAAGAAAGCCGGTGGAGGCCGCTCCCGGCGCCGCCAGCAGCACATGCAGGCTCAACTCGTCCTCGCCGTCATAGCTCTTCAGCAGCGAGGCATCCTCGACGAAGGCGGTCATGGTGCCGGTGACCGCGGTGCGGCCGTAGAAGATTTCCGGCAGCACATCGGCGCCCAGCACCCCGTCGCCGGTCAGGCCCAGGTCGACGGCCACACTCAGCCCGGTGACCACGCCGATATCCGTCGCCCCCAACCGCAACGTCCCGTCCACCGCCGCCAGAGCCAGCGTGGCGACCGGCTGGGTCGGGGTGGTGAAATGGGGCGCGTTGACACCCTCGCGTACCATCATGTCGCGTCCCGAGACGCCGAAGCTGGCGGTGACAAAGCCGGAGACAGGCAGGGTCAGCTCCAGCCGGCCGATGCGGCAGCCGCTGAAAAGCTGTGAAAAGCCGGCATCGCCATAAACATGCTCAATGGTGAAGGATCGTTGCTGAACACCGTTCACCAGCTTGCGCCCGGCGACGCTGCACGAACAGGCGCTGTTGGCGGCGACCACGGTTTCCACCGTCTCGGCTACCGTCATCACCGTGGCGGTCAGGTCGGTTACCCGCAGCCGCCGCCCGTCATTGCCGCTCGACAGTCCGTTCCAGCGGACCACGTCGCCGACCTTGAAGCCGTCCGACAGCCACGAGCCGGTAGCGCGGGTGAAGACGTGCCCGGTGGCGGTGATGGCGGCGGCGCCGCTGGCCAGGACCGCGCCGCTCACCCAGCCGCCGCGCAACACCGCTTCCAGCCAGTCGTCATGGGTGGCCAGGGCGAGTTCGGTCTTGATGTCGCCCTTGACCTTGCGCAGGCCGTGGCGCAGGTCGACCACCTGAGAGTCGGACCGGATTTCGGTGGATTGGCTGGTGGCCTTGGACAGGGCCAGGGATGAGGAGGTGCGGCGCATCAACTGACCGCTGTTCGAGGCGGCAAGCGCCCCGAACGCGGCTTCAGCACCGTGAACGATGTCGACGGTGATTCCGGTCTGCAAGGTCATGGGTGGTCTCCTAATTCACGGTCTCGCAGGCCCAGTCGATGGTTACCAGCAGACTCAGCGCCTCCAGGGTTTCCTGAATGCCGGCCCGCCTGGCACCGGTTACCCGCACCTGCACCGCCCCCTGAGTGATGCCGGTGCCGACCTTGAAATGGCTGCGCAGGGCGGCGGCCAGGCGTTCGATGCGTGCCAGGCCGCGACCGCTGTCGACCGGCTCGAACAGCTCGACCAGGAAGCTGCCGTGATGGCGCAGCAGGCCGCCGGTTCCCCAGGCCACCAGCGGCGCCCCGGCCGGCCGCAGCGCGGCCCGCAGCCAAGGCTTGTCCTTGGGCTTCAGGAATGGTTGGCCTTCGAACTTGCGGCGTTCGGGGATGGTGGCGGTCAGGCGAACGCTGGCACCGGCCGGCTCGGCGGTGACTGCGTGATCGACCACCAGCACCTTGGCGGATACCGCCAGAATAATGGCGGCCTGGGAAGCGGCGAAGCCCGCCGGCTGAATCGTATCCCCCACCAGGAAGCCGTCGTTCAGGAACGAGCCAGAGGCGCGCTGATAGCCGGTGGCGGTGGCGGCGATGTCGGAGCAAGCTCCGGTGGTGACGATGCCAAGAGCGCACAGATGCGTCTCCAGCGCCGCGCGGATGCTGGCGTCGGTGGTGGTCATGACAATCCTTGGTTTGATTTATACCGATGAGCCTGAAGGCTCATCCATGCCCTCGCCGGGCGCGCTCCGCGCTCAGGTGCGGCCGCAATGGCCGCTGGAGGCCACGGCTTGGTGATGTGTCAAACAGTCCGCTCGCCGGTATTATTCGGCGACGATCAGAAACAGGGCGCCGATCTCGAACAGATCCTGCGCCGACTGGATCACGCGGGTGGTGCCGTCGATGGTGATGCGGTCGCCCGGCTGCGGCGCGAAGGCGCACCCCGACAGCCACAGGGCTTCCTGATTGGCCGACACGGTCAAGCCGTCGACCAGGCCGAAGCGCGGTCGAGCGGCATGGTCGAACAGGGCCGAGCCGATGGTGATGGACACTGTCGGCTCACCGGGACCACCCATGGTCGGATCATAGCTGGCGGCGGTGCTGCGGCTGACGGTTGCCGGGCGCACCACGTCGCCGGCGGCGGCGAACAGGCGGGTAACGGTGGCGGCGATCTGGCTGCGGCGCGCCATCACGCCCTCACCACGTCGCGGCCGCTCCGCACCACACCGCGCAACAGGCCATCGACCATGCGCCGCACCGTGCCGGTGGGAGCGTCATTGGCGTAGGTGGTCGAAATCGGTCCCAGGCTCTCCGATGTCACCCGCCCGCCGCGCGCCTCGTCGGGCAGCAGATCCTCGGTCAAAGCGCGCCAGGCCAGTTCGGCGCAGGCACGGCGTAGCGCGTCGGGAACGCCGCTGATCACCCGCCCGGAGTCGTCCTCGGCGCAGCAGCGCGGCCAGGCCAAGGCCTGCCCCTGGGTTTCGGGATGGCCGCGAAACGCGTGATCGGCATCCAGGCAGTCGGTCGCCTTGATCAACGCCGCTTCACGGGTTTCAACGGAAGCGGCGCCCCAATCGGCGCGCCCGCGCAGCGCGTGGTAGCCGTCGGCAAAGGCCAGATCGGCATAGCAATTGGCATCGGCTCGGCCGCTGCCGTCCTCGATGATCAAAGTCATGAGTGTGATTTTCCCTCGCAGGGCTTTCGTCGTGGTCGACCGATCCGCACGGCGAATTTTCGGCGCGCGTTACGAAATGACGACAGCGATATGTCGACCAATGACTGAAGACTGTTGTATGGTGACGCCGTGGTCCGGTGGCGGGATCCGCCGTCGCGCCACACCAAGGAGGGTAAAGCCATGCGTAAGCTGCGCTTCACCCTGCGGGTAAAATTTAGGGCGATAAGGATGGTACTCCTTATCGCCCTGCGTATTACCTAAGCAGGCGGGTATCGGGGAGAACTCCTCGGTACCTGCCCTCCTAAGATAGCCAAACAGCCGTCCGCATTCAAGGTCAGTTGCGCGCCCGCACCGCCAGATTGCCGTCCAGGGTGGTGACTCCCCACAGGGCATCCAGGGCAACGAACACCTTCGAGTTGTTGCCGTCGTAGAACAGGCGCGAGCGCAGGGCCAGGCCGGTGATCGGATCGGTCACGGTAGCGATGCGGGCGCCCAGTTGGTTGCCGAGTTCCGACAGCGGCGCCATGGCCAGAGCGAAGGCGTTGCGGTGGAAGGCCAGCGAAGCGGCGTGGTCGTCCAGACTGACGGTGACCGGGACATCGTTGGCATAGGCCTGTACCAGCGCCGGAGTGACCGACACGGTGATGGCATTGCCCGACGCGGTGGCGTCCGCCGTCACGGCGTAACGCTGGTCGTGGCCGGTGATGACCAGGCTGTCGCCCTTTTTCAGGGTACCGGTCAGGGTGGCGGCATCCAGCGTCACGCTGGTCGCGCCCTTGGCATGGGCCCCCTGCAACAGCGGCGCCGTATTGGACAGGGTGCCGGCGGCGTGGCTCTGGACGTTCTGATTGGCGAAGAAGTTGAAGCCGAAGCGCTGGCCGAGCACGCCCGAGACCTGCGCCTCGGCACCGACGGCACCGGAGCCCTGCCACTGCGTGAACGCCGACTGGCCGAGCAGATCGGCCTCCATGTCGCCATCCAGCATCCAATGCAGCATGGCCGGATCACGCAGCGGCACCTTGTTGTCGAACATGGCGCGGCGCACGCTGATGATGTCGGCGACACCGGCGGTGGCGGCGACGTCGTGATACCACGGCACGTCGGCATAGAGCGCACACAGCGACTGGTCGATGGAATCGGCCAGGGCGACGGCGGCGGGGCGGATGTGCTCGGCGATGATGACCTCACCGGCGGCGGCGAGTTCCTTGTCGTTCAGCGCGAACTTGACCTCCTTCCAGTTGGACAGGCGGATCTGCACCTCGCCGGCATCAATATCCTGGGCGGTCGACGGCGCGTCCTGCGCCGTGAAATTGCCGGGGCTGCGGATCGAGATGGTGGCGCCCTTCTGCTGCGGCGCCTTGTCGTAGCCGCGATGGACGCGGCCGGCCATGCCCAGCGCCTTTTCGAGCTGCAACAGGCCTTCCTGGGCATAGAAAATGGGATCGTAAACGGACAACGCGTTGGTCATGATCTGGCATCTCCGAGATGCGGAGGGGGGATGCGGAACAGCGAGGCAATGGCGCCTCGTCTTACTCCACGATGGCGATGCGCTGGCCCAGACGGGCAGCCTCGGAGCGGGCGCGGCGATAGGTGGCCGGGTCTTTGGCCTGCTCGCGGGTCAGCGCGAAGGCGCCCGGCATCCCGCCGGCGGCACCACTGGGCGGCATCCCGCCGCCGCTGACACCCACACCGTCGAAGGCGCGGGCGAAATCTTCGGATCGGCGCAGTTCTGCGACCAGATCCTTGGCTGTCAGGTAGCCGCCGCGCTCGTCCCGGCGCGGCGTGCCGTCGGCATCGACGACACGGACGACGAAATTGCCGGCCTCATCCTCGGCCACCGTCAGGGCGGCGCGCAGATGCGGCAGCAGCAGGGCCGGCGAGCCCCGCAGGGCGGCAACCTCGGCGCTGGCGGCGGCGTCGACCAGTTGGCGTTCCAGGGTGCCGCGGATCTTGGCGAGTTCGGCATCCTTGGCCGCAAGGCGAGGATCACCGCCGCCCAGCCGCTGCGCCACCTCGTCGGGCGAGGCACCCAGCGCAGCCCAGGCTTTGAGCTGGCGCTCGCTGTCCTTGACGGTCTTGCGTTCCTTGTCGAGCGCCGAGACCAGGCCGGAAACGTCCAGCTTCCTGGCCAGGGTCTCGTCGAGCACGAAAGCGCCGTCCTTCTCGGCATAGAGCGGGCGATAAGTCTCCGGCACCGCGTCCGCCGACGCGACGCTGGGGGGGAAGTCGAACATGGGTTCTCCGTGGGGATCGGGGCAAAAAAAGCCGTTTGCCCGCCCGAAAGCAGGCAAACGGCACGAGTCGGGTCAGTCGGCCTACTGGATCGGTCGGATCGCCGTATTACGCGCCCTGGGGCGGCGGAACCGGCTGCTGCACGGGCATCACGCCCGGTTCGATGGGAAAGGGCATGCTCACCTCCATTGCGTCCAGATACCGTGGATTTTCAGTTGCTTGGTGTTGGCGGTGGTGACTTTCCACTTCACCGCAGTACCCGCCGCGGCCACCGTGGTCTTGGCGACGTAGATGTTCCTGGTCGCGTCGAACTTGTCGGCCAGGGCCAGCATCGCCGGAGTCCAGGTCGTGCCATCGTCGTTGGACACCGACAGCATCAGGTCGGTATTCGGGGTGATGGGGTCGATGGGTTCGACCACCAGGACGTTGCGGATTTCCGTCGGCGCCGCCTGGGCGGTCATGGCGACGGACTGTAGGGTCATGCTGGGAGAAGTGGATGTCTCCAGGCCGGCATATGAGACCGAGGTCAAGTTTGCGGCGGTGATGTAAAGGCCGAGCACGATCCGCAGTGTGGCGGAGGTCGTGACTGTCCACAAAGTCGTGGACCCCGATTTGAACGTCACGGTCGTTCCCGTGCGCGAGATGGTAATCGGAGTTCCGTTGTTGGCAGTGACCGTGCTAACGGACGTATTTCCGATCATGCGGGTATAGTTTGAGCTGTTGAAGACCATCCACCAGGAATTGGTCATTGACGAAAGACCGCCGACGCTGCTGTCCTGGGCAAACGTGGCGTCTTCAGCTGAAGAGTATACGCCAAACCAAGAGTTGTAATTCCCGGATACTGCGTTGGGGGTGAACGTTATGCTGAAATCGCTGCTCGCGGTGTACACGGATCGGATGGAATTGTATCCTTGTGACACCTTTCCGATATCTGCCCCGGTGAAGCTGTAATTGGCCGTGGAGCCCTGCCACAGCGCCGAGGAACTGTTTCCCGCGCCGAGGCTGCCACTGCTGTAGGACGAACTGGTGCCATCGTGGATGGCATTGGTTGATGCAGCCACATCAATGCCGGTCTCGTCGGTGAACTCGTCGGCATAGCCATAGGTCATCGCCTGCGGGCCGAGCCAGCCGTCCTTGACCAGATCGCGCAGGGTGTTGACGGCGATATTGTATTCGAGGGCGCTGATCCGGCTGAGCAGCGTCGAATCGCTGCTGCCGCCACCCCCACCGCCGACCGGGACGGACCACACGCCGTCGGCACCCAGATACTTGCCGGCCAGGCCGTCGCCGGCTGCCGGTGCGGGCACCAGGCCGGACAGGCCACCGCTACCGGCATCACCAGTGAACGGGGTATAGGTCTGGCCGCCCGTCGCCGTACCGGCGCGCCCTTCCTTGAAGATACTCATTGGCTCACCCGATAGTTGACGGTGCCGCTGGTGTGGGAGACGCAGACCAGGCGATAGCGCACGCCGGCCTCCGGCTCGTCAGCGGTGATGGACAGGGGCGCGGTCCAGGCGTTGGCCGAGCCGTCGCTGAAGGTGCAGGGGTGCCAGATGGTGCCGTCGAACGAGCGCTCGATCCGCACGGTGGCGACGAAACTGCCCCACAGGGTGATGTTGAAGCGGCCGGTGAAATCGACCGCGGCGCCCTGGCTGGCGGCGGTGAAGCTGCCGGTCAGGTCTTTGGCGGGTTCACTCGAAGTGCAGACGCAGCTCATGGCGTTGTTTTCCTTTCGGTTGGGCGATATCCGTGCGGCACCGCTCCCCCGCACGGGGCGGGGGGCAGCGAGTCCGGTCGGATGGGGAACGGCAGCGCTTTACGTTAGAGCGTTTTCCGATCAGGTTGGAAAACGCCCCAGCCGCCATTGCGGCGGCGGCCAAGCGCGGAGCGCGCCCGGCGAGGGCAGGCATAAGCTAGGCTGTGATGCAGATTTACTGCATCACAGCCTAGCGTTGCCGCATTTCGTCGAGCCACGCCCGGTCGACCGCGCGTAGCGCCGCCACCTCCCAAGGGGCGGGCGTCTCGCCGGTCAGGCGGGCCCAGGCGTCGATCTCGGGAAAGCTCAAAGGTCGGTCGGGTGGGCGGCTGGGGTGCAGGGCGATGAACCAGGACCACAGATGCTCGGTTTCGGGGGGCAGCGGCGGGACATCCAGCAGGGCGGGACGGCGGCCGGTGCGGCGGGCGAGGGCCTCCAGGTGGTCGAGCACGCAAGCGCCATCCTCGGTCCGCCGGGCGAGGCGGAACCGGGCGCGGGCATGGGCGACCAGGCTGAGTGTCAGCCGGTCCCGGAGGCCGTGATGAAATTTGCCCGCTCGGCCGCGAAGCCTCCCACCTGAGCAAGCAGCCAGGGCAAGTCGCGATACAGCCGGCGGGCGTTGTCGGGCGAGCAGGCGAAGTGCTCGCCACTGGGCAGCCGCACATTCTCCCAGTCCAGGGTCAAGGCAGCGGCCATCTCGATTTCCGCCTCTGCCTCCAGCTGGGCCAAGGCGGCGGCATCGCCGCGATCGCGCGCAATGGTCAGGCGCTCCAGCAAGGCGTCGCGCACCTGGCGGCGGGCGGTGCGAAACCTTGCGCCGTCCGGTCCGGCGAGGCGCACCCGCACCGGCTCGCCGTCGCTGGTCAGCGGCTGGCCGGAGGCGGGATGGCGCAACGGGCACCAGGCGCCGGCCTCGCTCAGGGCCGTGGTGTCGATGTCGAACACGGTCATCAGGCTCACCCGTAGCGTTGCATATAGCGTTGCAGCTTGGCCGCCACCGTGGCGCCGATCTGGCCTTCCGAGCGGCGGAAGCTGGCGGCGTCCTGGGCGGCGACGGTCATCTGAATGTTGACGGCGGGGCCACCGCCGCCCCCGCCCTGCAAGGTCACCGGGATGCTGCGGCCGTCGGGCAGCGGCACAAAAGCCTCGGACGAGGCGCCCTCGCCGAACAGGGCCAGTTGCGGTTCGTTGGCGATGCCGCCGTCGGCATAGGATCTCAGGTCCACCGGCCCGCCCGCCGTCATCACGCCACCGTTGGCGAAGCCGAACAGGCTGCTCAGCCAGCCGCTTGATCCCGACGACGCGGTGGCGCTGCCCATCAGGCTGTTCAACAAGGAGTCGAGCATCTTGCTGGACACCGTGTTCAGCGCCGAGCTGGCCAGCTTGCTCGACAGGGTGGCGGCCGCGTCGCTGAACGACGTTCCGTCGATCACCACACTCTTGAGCGCCGACGACAAGGCGCTGCTGGCCGATTTGGAGAGCGACGACACGGCCTTGTCGGCAGCATTGAGCATACTCTCCGTCTCCTTCGCCGACGCGACGGCACTGCCGCCGATCGAGTCCGCGGTCGATCTGGCCTGGGTGGTCAGCACCGAGAGGGCCGAGGCGCCGGAGTCGGAGGAGGCGGTGAGGCTCGTTACCGACACCGCCGCTTGCGCGCCGGCGTCCCCCAATCCCTGCACGGCATCCGCCGCGGCAGCGACCTGGGAGACGTCCACCAGGATGCCGATTTCGACATTTTCCGAGTCTGACATGGCATGCTCCTGACTGTGGGATGAGAGCAGGCGGAGTTCGGGACGGCGGCGTGCCCTCAATCTTCAATATTCAGGTAGGTCAAGAGCCGCCTGACCCGGAATGCGAGAGCGTATCGGCAGTTGCCCTTGGCAACAGCCTACACATCATCGTATGCTTCTCCCGAAAAGGAGGAGCCATGCGAATATTTTTTTCCCTGCTGCTGGTGGCTGCGCTCACGGCATGTGCCGGCGGTCGCTTCAATCTGCGGAGCACGGCGTTGGTTGAGGCCAGTGAGTTCGATACCGACATCGCCATTCTCGGTATCGAGAAGGCCATTCCCAACCGCTACCCCTATCAGGAGGAGCGCTATTTCCTCGAAACTCGCATCGACAAACGCAGCGGCGCGGTGCGGCATACGCTGGTGGTGCAGGACGTCTACCAGGGCATGCGCCGCACCTATGACGGCGCAGCCGACGACACTGCCCGCTCGCTGCCAGTCGATCCGCTGTACCGCAGCACCGCCTACAACCGGAAAATCAAGCTGGAACTGGTCGGTGTCGAACTGGACGAGGCGACCCTGCGTGAGCGCCGCGCCGTCGGCTATCGCGTGCGGCTCTCCAGCAAGATCGGCCACCAGGAAATCCTCCCCATCACCCCCGAGCAGATCGCCGCCCAACTGGATACGCTGGACAAGATCAAGCGGCGGTGACGTGGCTTCGGCTGCCGTTCTACCGGATGTGCGTGAGACGTAGCGACCAATGCTCATCAATGGGCCGTTCAGCCTCCCAGATGGCGTCAAAGTCGCTATAGCGCCGCAACACATCCAGGTCGTTGACGCGTGGCATGGTGGTTAACAGCAGGGCGCGGGCGACATCCGCCGCGTCGTCGCCGTGGAGATCGACAGCCATGGGGAGCGGCCGAACCGGGGTGAAATAGTAGATGAAAACTTTCCATTCGCGACCGCTCAGCCCGCCGCGAGAGTGGAGTTCAAACCAATCCGTTTCCACACGGCCTATAGTGAAGCCGCCGGTCGCGTCGCTCAGTCGCCGCATGTCCTCGGTGTAATTCCCCGTTGCGCTGCCATCGGTGGCCACCTCGCCTTGTGCCCGCCGCACCAGAGCTTCAAAGGCCGGGCGCCGCTCGGTCAGCAGAGCGATCATTTCGTCATCCGATGCCGGGGGCAAGGAAGACAACAGCGTCAGTACAAGGATCAACAGGATCGCCGACGCTGGGGCAAAGAGGGCCACCGCGACATTGACGAGGATGACGAGGCCGAGAATTCGGGCTCCAGCGCGAAGGCTGCGAAAAACGGTCCCCGGATCCATGATCATGGCGACAGGTTGGCAGGACAATCACAGTCAAACGTCAACATGGATGCGGCCTTTCCAGCAGCACTTTACGAGGATGACGCAAATCACCGGATAACCAGCAAATAAAGCGACCAGTGGTCGTCGAGCGGGCGCTCGGCCTCCCAAAATTTCCCGCCATCATAGCGCAACAGCACATCAAGATCGTTTACACGCGGATACCAATCACACAACGACCGTAGTTCCTCACGAACAGGGCGGCAAAGCAACGCTGGCGCTATCTCGTCCACATCATCGCGATGAAGGTCGATCACGGCGGGCGCGGGGGAAACCGGATCGGGAGAATACACGAACATTTTTGTTCTTGATCCTTTCACACGCCCGGACGGGATGAATTCGATGCGAGACTTGGGGCCCTTGTATCTTATCTCATCAACCCCCGCCTCGGACATCAGACGGCTGATGGGATGGTTTCGGCATCGCTCCGTGCGCCGCGTGCAAGCCCCGCCGTTCTGACGGACATATTTCACCAAAGCCTCGAAGTCGGCGCGGTGCGCCGTGAAATGCGCGATCATGTCAGAGTCGCTGAGCGGCTCGGAGAGCATTGCGAAAGTGATCAAAGCAATCGTAATAACAAAAGCGAGAATCAACAGCGGCTTTCTGAAAATCACCGCGTGTGCGGCGACGATGAAAAAGACAAGATAAGCCAAACCCATGGCTGCCCGTCCCGCCATGTCTGGAATCCGTCTCATGTCACCCTGCTGCGCTCGTCGGTCATAGGCGGAGCCGTATCCTATCGGCTATGCCACATCCATAGCGACCAATGATCATCAATCGGCCGCTCTGCCTCCCAGTCCGAGTCGGTATTGTCATATCGGTTGAGCACGTCCAGGTCATTGACCCACGGATTCAGGTGGCACAGGGACCGAAGGTCGGCGCGGCGGTCGTCGTAACACAGCGCGGCGCGTGCGACATCGGCAACGTCATCGCGGTGCAGGTCGATCACCTCATGGGGCGGCTGGAATAGATCAACTTGATGACAAGACCTGGACCGTGATAGAATATCTTATTGACTCCCGCTACCCGCATCAGGCCGCGCATCTCCGCGGCCCAGGAATCTGAATTCTTCATTTCGCCGCGGCGCTTGTAAATGGATATATACCCCGTGGTATTGCTTTCGCTGACCTTGGCGATCAATGCGTCAAAAGTAGCGCGGCGTTCGCTCAGCACCGCGATCATCTCATCATCCGATGGCGGCGGAGACGAATAAGCATGATCGACGATCACCACCAGCAAGAATAAGAGAAACGGGGACAAGACGATAAGGACAGCGATGGCGAGATTACGGAAGAACATTTTCACAGTCATGGAGATTATTTCGCCAGACAGTCGCACTCAAATGTGGATGTGGCGACGGCCTGATCTCGCACAACTGCTACCAGGGTGTCAAGGCCCAGGCTCTCGCCGTATTTGAATCATGGATTGATGCCAAGCTGGATCGCCGCTTGGTCGCGCGAGTCGTCCATCCCCACTCCAACAACCTGCTACATTTTCTCGCAGAATTCCACAGCTAATACGAAATATTCCTTCGCGACGCGTCACTCTATGATTTAACGGGGCGGGGCGAGAAACCACCCCGTCCCCAGGACCGGATCACGCCTTGCCGAGCACCCCTCGCCGCCGCAATTCCGCGATGAAGGCTACCTTGGTAATGTCGCCAGCGGCGCGAGCCTTGACCAGTGTGTCGAGATCGCCGCTGTCGCTGGGCACCACGTCGCTGCCCAAGGTCACCGAGCCGCCATCGGTCAGGCCCTCCCAGCGGGCGAAATACATCAGCATTTCCTCGATGGCGTCGGCGAGGCCGAGGGCCCAGGCTTGCAGTGGCGCGGCGCCCTCGGCGGCGTCGATGATGCGGCCGGTGGCGGTGGGGGCCGAGGCCAGTTCGAATTGCAGGCCGAACAGCCGCATCGCCTCTTCCAGCGACTCCAGTTCGGCGCGGCCGGCGGCCAGATGGGCGCCGCCGGATTCCACGTAATAGAACTTGCCCTGGGGGTCGGCGGTGGTCAGGAACTTGTTGGGGCCGAACTCGACCTGACCGTCGTCCTTGTTCCAGCCGGCGGCGGCAAGGATGGGGAACGAGGTGACGTTCAGGGCGTTGCGCTGGTCAGAGCGGATCTGCCAGTGCTCCAGATTGAGCCAGGCCAGATCCTCCAGCGGCGGTTCCGCCTCCAGCACGCCGCATCGGTGGGTGTAGACGGTGACCAGCGGGATCACGTCCAGGCTGGTAAGGCCGTTGTCGACCACCATCCAACTGCCGTCCTCGTCCTGCTGCCACAGGGTCCAGGAGCCCGGTTCCAGCACCCGCACCCGCTCGACCTGACGGTCGCCGAAGGCGCCATCGGCCTCGGTGACGCTCTCGCGCAACCGTAGCTGGGTCAGGCACGGTCGGCCGCCGCTATCCTCGAGACGCCAGCCGATCAGTTGTTCGGCCCGCACATGCACCGCATAGGGCCGCGCCCCCAAGGCCCGCTCGTCGGCCAGGGTGCCGGCATTTTCGATGCGGGGATAATCGACCAGGATATGCGACAGGCCGTGGACCAGGGCGTCGGCGAACACGTCGCGGGCGAAGACATGCAGGTTGCGGCCGGTCAGGTCCACATCCTCCATCAGGTCGCGCAGCCGCGGCGGCACATCGTCGCCCAGCACCAGCGGCTTGGCGAACACCTTGCCGGTCAGGCTCAGCACGGTGCGGCGAAAGAAATTCCGCAGTACCGAGCGCTGCAACCGGGCATGCCAGTGGCGGCCGCTTTCGGCGGGATGGCGCGGCAGGAACTTATAGGCCAGCATCCGCATGGTCGCCGTGCCCCCCATCAGGGCGCGCGGCAACTCCCATTTGCCGGCCATGCGGGTATGGGCGGCGGACGGCATGGATGGATCAATGGTCATCAAAGGTCGCTCCTAGAAAGAAACCGCCCTCGCCGGGCGCGCTCCGCGCTCAGGTGCCGCCTCAATGGCGGCTGGTTTCATGCACGGTGGGTCGGCCAAGGCCGGTGGCGAACTCAAAAGAAAAGGGCCGGCGCAATGGCCGGCCCTTGGGGCGATATAAACAGTGTTCAGTCCGGTCATCCCGGTCCGCGGTAGCGCAGCGCCAGCACGGTCAGGTCATCGGCGGCCGGGGCCTCGCCGACATGGGCAGCGACGGCCCCCAGCACCGCCTCGGCGGCCGCGGTGGCGCTGTCCGATGCAGAGCCGGCCAGGGTTTCGACCATCCGTGCCAGCCGGAATGGTGTGCCGGCGATATCGGCGGCGTCGGTCACGCCGTCGCTGTACAGCAGCAGTCCGTCGCCCGGTGCCAGGGTCAGCGTTCCCGCCTGATAGACGGCCTCCTCCATGATCCCCAGACACGGCCCGCGCGGACCATCCTCAATCAGCTTTACGCCGGCGGCCGAGCGGTGCAGGGCGGGCAGATGGCCGGCATCCACATAGGCGACGGCCCCGCTTGCCAGATCGAGCACGGCGGCATAGGCGGTGACGAACACGCAGCGTTCGTTGTTGACGCACAGGGCGGCATTGAGCCGGCCCATGGCCTCAGCCAGCGCGCGGCCGGCCAGCATTTCGGTACGCAGCATGCTCAGGGTGCGTGCCATCAGCAGGGCGGCGGCGATCCCCTTGCCCGAGACATCGCCGACCGCGACGCACAGCCGGTCGTGGCCGAGGAAAAATACATCGAAGAAGTCGCCGCCCACCTCCAGAGCCGGCGTGCTGACACCGACGCATTCCACCTCGGGCCGCAGCAGCGACAGGGCGCCGCGGTCGGGCAGCATGCTGGTCTGAATGTCGCGGGCCAGGAGCAATTGTTCCTGCAAGCGCTGCAACTCGATCCGCCGTTCGCGCACCTCCAGCATGCGGGTCTTGACCTCGCGCATGCGGCCGGACAGCACCCGCAGCAGGTTGCGCGCCACCTTGTTGACCTGGATCAGCCGTTCCCACACCACATCGGACGGCAGCATCAGCACCTGGACCGATTCCAGCGCCACCACCGAGGCCGACACCGGTTCACCGTCGACCATCGACAATTCGCCGACACAGCCGCCGACGCCGATGGTGATGCCTTCATCGCCGACGCCTTCGGCCAGCACCACCCGCAATCGCCCATCCAGCACGAAATAGAGTTTGTCATTGTCGTCGCCGCGGTTCAGCAGCACCTCGCCGGCCGCCAGTTCGCGCACCGGGCAAGAGGCGATGATCTCCTCGACGGCGGAAAACGGTACGCCGCTGAACAGTTCCATGCGCGACAGGAAGCCCCAGCGCCGCTGATCGAACCGCCGCCGCCGCTCGTTGCCCACCTCTTCGCCTTGCGGCAGATACAGCGGAAAGCGCGCCCGCTTCCGAAAATCCCGCCGATCCGGGCCACGCGTCTTCACGATTTTCGCCCCCATCTGTCCGGATGCCGAAGCACCGAGGACAGCGAATGGATATGTTCACCGATGACGTTTTCGGTTTCCTGCCTTTGGCGGCAGTGGTGTTTGAGCCTTGGGTGCCGCCGGGGCATCCTTCGGCACATCCTGCCCACCGGCCTGAGGTGGCTTTGCTTTCCGTGTCGAGTTCACAAACAACCCGACGAGGTTCAGAACAGACGCTCCCAGTAGAGCAAGAGCCACTGTCTGCTGCCCATTCAGCGCCAAGTGAACCGCACCGGCAATCAAGCCGGAGCACACCAGAAGACCACCGGCCAGACCGGCAAAATGAGCCGCCACATCAGCGTTCAGCGACCGGGAGGACATCCGATGACGGAACTCCTGTTCCTTTTCCGCCATCCTCAGGATACGGTCCGGCGCAGTCGGCTCGATTTCCTTATATTGGGCAAAGTGATGAGGATGTGGTAGCGGTCCCGCAAAGACTTCCTTGGAGATAACCTGCTCGACCTTCCTGACGACCAGATCCAACCTTGGCCGATCAACGTATGGCTCAAGCTCTTTCTCCAGCTTGCTTTCCAGGTCTGCCGGAACCAGATCGCCTTCCGTCGGGCAATCATTATCGGCTTTGTTGGTGGTCGATTGCGCCGACCGGATTGAGTTGCTAGTTGGCGCGGAAGTCATCGAACCGCGCCTGGGCCACCTTCAAATCATTTCCGACCGCCAGCCAGTCGGACGCAATGCCGTCATCACAAGTCTTCGGCGCGACAAACCGGGAGGACGTCACCATAGTGAGGGCGCCAAGCCCCATCAGAAATCCGGAAAAAAAACCACGGGCACTCATGCGGTCCACTCGCTCACCCCGTCGGTCGCCGCTCATGATCGTCTCCTCGTTTTGGCACCGCAACATCCGATAACGCAGAGTTAGATTGGACCACCTCACGCGGAGTCTGCGCATTGTTTATCGGACTTAACGCCTTTGCGCGGACGGAGTCAACCATCCGATGCATGGCCGCATCACTCCCCCTCACCACAACTCCCGCACTCCATTTCCCCGCCGACTCGCCATGATCCGATAGCGCACCTCATCGGCCACATGGTCCTCGGCGGCGGTGTCGACGTCGTCGGCGTCCTTGTCGGCGCGCGGCAGCACCGGGATGGTACGGATGAACTGGCGGCAGGTTTCCACCACGAACAGGCCGGGGGCCTCGCGGGTGACCGCTCCGGTCAGCATGGCCCGCAGCCGCAGCCAGCCCTGACGGCGCGAGCCGGGGGATTTGTCGGCTTTTTCCCAGCGGACTCCGGCGCGGGCCATGTCGTCGGCGATGGCGTTGCCATTCTCGACATCGAAGATCGAGGTATCGGCCGGGCCGGGCCGCACCCGCCCGGCCAGTCCCATCTCCTCCTCCCGGACGCGGATGCCGCGGGCGATCTCGGCGGCGAGCAGACGGCAGCCTTCATTGGCGCGGCCGTTCCAGCCGTACCATTCGGCGATGCGGATCAGGTCGCCGGGCAGGGTGGTCATGGTCCGGCCGTCGGGCAGCAGCAGGTCGCAGCCGTCGCTTTCCGCCCACCAGCCGACCGAGAACGGCCGTGACGAGCCCCAGTCGAAGGCGCGGTCGATCCGCCAGCCGGCCGGCACGGCGAAGGGCGGCAGGATGTGACGGTCGGGGCGCCACAGGTCGTCGACCATGCCACCGGCCACCAGATCCCAGTCGCCGCGCCGCATCGCCTTGACCAGGGCGGGATTGCCCAAGCCCTCCAGCCGGTCCTCATAGCTGGGATCGTTGTTCACCAGAGTCGGGTTGTCCTCCAGCCGGGCCGGAATGTACTGCCGGCGCATGCCGCCTTCGCCGGGTGGCATGGCGGTGATGGCCAGCGGCGGGGCGACGTCGATGAAATCGGCCTTGACCCAGTTGTGACCGATGCCGCCCGGATTGGCCCCGCACAGGCTGCGCGGGAAGCGGCCCCGCCACTCCTCCGGCACCGCCAGCCCGCCCAGCCGCAACCGGCCGCGCAGGAAGGTGGACATGGGGCGGG
>Ga0209515_10001928_pt1 | contig 33158 bp, 33 predicted proteins | sample Subgroupgradi54m_FD_187454 | JGI IMG/M metagenome (GOLD analysis project Ga0209515, IMG submission 187454) | Subsurface groundwater microbial communities from S. Glens Falls, New York, USA - GMW60B uncontaminated upgradient, 5.4 m (SPAdes)... ... | reverse complement strand
CTTCCGATCTAGCGCGTGCACGCACAGCGAGCCGTCCGGGCTGTGGTGCGAGTGCTCGACGGCCAGCCGGCGCAACACCAACGCAGCGCGGCGCTGGCCGGCGGGTGACTGCGATTGGCCCAGCAGCTTCACCAGACGCAACCAGTGGCCTTCGGCATCCTCGGGCCGCAGCTTCACCTCTGCCGCGAGCGCCAGCACCCGCTCTTGATCGGCCGCGGCCAGCGGCCCGAACCCGGCCCGGAAGGCGTCCAGCCGCTGCGGCGCGTGGGGCAGCAGCCGCAGCGCCAGTGGCCGCGCCGCGCCGTCGGGCAGCACGCGTCGATGGCGTTGCAGCAGATCGAACAGTTCAGCGGGTGCCGGTGCCCCCGCGCCTGAACGCGTCATCAGGTCGAGCACCAGCGCGCGCTGCGGCAAAGGACAGCCCTTGAGATCGAGCACCAGCGTGCGGCCGGCATCGTCCAGCGCGCGCAGACCGGCAAGCCACTCGGTGCCCGGCATCAGGCAGACCCGAAGCGCCTGCAGAAGGGCCCGGCAAGGGCCCAGCACGGGCACTCGCGCCAGGCTCGCCGCGGCCGCCGTCGGGTCTGTGGCCAGCAGCGTCAAGCCCTTCAGCAAGGGGCGCAGGTCGCGGTAGGGGGAGCGAAACGAGATGCCCTGCAGGGCGGCTTCCAGTGCCGCCGGATCGCCCTGCGCGCAAGCGGCAATGGCCGTCCGGGCCGCGGCGCGGTGGCCCTGGCTCTCGGGCGACAGGCCGGCCAGCAGATGATCCGCTGCCACGAGCACGGCAGGCGCGAGTTGCGCGGTGGCCTGCTCGCGCAGCGCTGCTGGCAGCTTGTCCACGGACGGCAGCAGGCGCAGCGCGTGCTCGATCTGTCCGGTCTTCATCAGCCAGCCCACATAGGGGCCGTCCAGCAGCGGCACCTGGCAGGCCTCGGCGCGCGTGCGCCACAGCGCCAGCGCCTCCTTGACCATGTCCTTGGCCGCCAGTTGCTCGGCGCGGCCGGCGTAGGCCGCTGCCAGGCTGTCCAGCCAGGCCGGCCGCCGCTCGCGCTTGAGCAGATCCTTGAACAGCTCGATGGCGTCCCTGTACCGCGCCGCTGCCAGCGCGGCGCTGGCAAGCTCGGCCGGTTCAAGGCTGCCGGCTTGCCCCGTTCCGACGGCAGCCGTGCGGGCGGGCTTGGTTTTTTTCTTGCTGGACATGGACGGGGCAGCGCTGGGGAAGGGTGAATGTCGGACGCGTCGTCTGCCGGTTTGCCATCGGCACGGGTGATGAATGCTACACGGGCGAGTCACCGATGGCGGCTGCACGATCCGCTGGGCGCGGAAGCCGGCGTCGCGCGGCGCGCGGCCGCTCGTGGAAGTGGTCCACCATGATCTCGGCCTTCAGCTTGATCGCGTGCTCGTGGCTTCCCGCGTAGCGGCGCAGCTTCTTCTTCGCCTTCTCGGTGTTGGTGAGCATCTGGCGCGCTTCCAGCGCCGCGTTCACCACGTCCTCGGCATCGCGCTCTTCGTCATCATGATGCTCGGGCAAGAGGCAAACCACAAAACCACGGCACAAATCCGTCACAGGAATGAAAGAAGGCCAGCGGGCGCTAACCGGCTAGCCTTCTAGGTGTTGGTGGGCCCTGAGTGACTCGAACACTCGACCAACGGATTAAGAGTCCGCTGCTCTACCAACTGAGCTAAGAGCCCGAATTTCTTCGGTGGGTCGTCTGGTGGGTCGTGCGTGACTCGAACACGCGACCAACGGATTAAAAGTCCGCTGCTCTACCGACTGAGCTAACGACCCAGCAAGCCTATCATTATAGCGTGGTTTTTGCGGGCTCCAGCCTGGTTCGCGCTCGATGCGACAGCACATCGATCACCGCGCTTGCCGCCACCATGCCGAAGGTCGCCGTCACCGCAACGCTCGAGCCGTAGCCGTGGCAATTCAGGCTGGCTTCGATGTCGCAGGCATCGGCCGGCGCCTTCACTGTCTCGCGCGAGAACACGCAGCGCACGCCCATCGAACCCTGGCGCGCCGCAGCGTGCTGCTTGCGCAGGCGCTGGCGCAGCGATGCGAGCAGCGGGTCATGCGTGACCTCGCTCAGGTCGCCCAGCTCGACCGCTTGCGCACGGTGCTTGCCGCCCGCCGCACCGACCACGACCAGCAGAGTTCCACTGGCCATCGCCCATGCCGCGAGCGCCGCCTTGGCGCGCACCTGGTCGCAGGCATCGATCACCGCATCGACCGGCCCCGGCAGCAGCGCCGGCCAGTTGCTCTCGTCGACGAAGTCCTCGACCGCGTGAATCACACAGCCGGGGTGGATGTCGGCGATGCGCTCCTGCAGCGCCTGCACCTTCGACTGGCCGAGCGTCGCGCCGAGCGCCTGCACCTGGCGGTTGATGTTCGACTCGGCCACATGGTCCAGGTCGATCAGCGTCAGCTCGGCCACGCCGCTGCGCGCCAGCGCTTCGACCGCCCACGAGCCGACACCGCCCAGGCCCACCACCGCCACACGCGCGGCGCGCAGCCGCGCATAACCGGCCTCGCCATAGAGGCGCTGCAACCCGCCGAAGCGGCGTTCGAGGTCGGGCGCCGGCAGCTCGGCGGCCGGCAGCGATGCGAGCGTCACGCGCGGCCTACTTCAGCGAAGCCAGCCGTTCCCTGCCGGCTTGTGCGGCTTCCGACTGCGGGTAGTTCTTGACCAGCTCGTCGATGGTGCGGCGCGCACCCTTCGGGTCTTTCAGCTCGACCTGGCAGTTGGCGATCGACAGCAACGCCTCGGGGGCGCGCGGGTTGCTGGGCGCGCTGTGCACCAGCGCGCGGAACGCGGTGATGGCTTCCTTGAAGTTGCGATTGCCGTAGTGCGCGTTGCCGAGCCAGAACAGCACCGACTCGTTGTAGCCGCTTTGCGGATATTTCTTCTGGAACGCAAGCATCGCCGACGCCGCGGCCGGGAACTCGCCCTTGCGCAGCAGGCCCATCGCGTCGTCGAACTGGCGCCGCTCGTCGGGGTCGGCAATGAACTCGCGGCCGTCGAGCGTGATCTTCTGCGGCTCGAGCCGCTTCATGCGGTCGTCGACGCCTTGCTGCAGGTCCTTGGTGCGGCGCTGCAGCTCGGCCACGTCCCTGCTCAGCTGCTCGTCCTGGCCGCGCAGCCTGGCGTTGTCGGCGCGCAGCAGCTCGAGCTGGCTGTTCAGGTCGAGCATGCTGCGCTTGAGCTGGCTGATCTGTTCGAGCAGCTGGGCGTTCAGCTCGGCCTGGCGCGAGCGCTGCTGCTCGTTGCTCTGCTCGAGCTTCTGGCGCAGATCGAGGATCGCCTTGCGCGCTTCGTCGTCGTCGAACAGGCCTGCGTGGGCCAGCGGAGCGAACAGGGTGCACGCCAGGGCGGCGCCACCCAGCCAGCGGGACATCGGGGTCATCGCGGGTCTTTCAACGGTTGACAAGTTCGGCGCGTCGGTTCTTGGCCCATGCGGCCTCGTCGCTGCCCTGCACCGCCGGACGCTCCTTGCCGAAGCTCACGGCCTCGAGCTGGCTGTCGCTCGCGCCCAGCAGCGCCAGCGACTTGGCGACCGCCTCGGCGCGCTTCTGGCCCAGCGCCAGGTTGTATTCGCGGCCGCCGCGCTCGTCGGTGTGGCCTTCGATCGCGAGCTTTCTCTTGCGGTCCACCGTCAGGACCTTCGCGTTTGCATCGATGACCGGGCGGAACTCGTCCTTGACGACGAAGCTGTCGAAGTCGAAGTAGACGATGCGCAGGTTGGCGGCCTGTGCCGCCTCGGTGCTTCGACGTGTCAGGTCGACGCTTGCGACCTGGGTCTGCGAATTCGGATTCGTGTTGGCGCCCGCGCCGGTACCACCCGGCGTGACCGTGCTGCCGGTGCGGGATTCGACCGGCACCTTGTCCTTGTCGTCGAGACTGACGCTCGAGCAGCCCGCCAGCAAGGCGCTTGCAGCCAGAACCCAGAGACCATGTTGTGCGACGCGTATAGCCTTCATTGCAGTTTCCTTTGTCAAAGAGCGAGCCTTGTCGCGCTCGCGTTCAATCCCAACCCACTCAACGCCCGTAAGGGCCCCACACCGGTTCGCGCACATCGGCCGTGGTGGACACCAGGCGCGCCTTGATCTTGCCATCGAGCGTGGTGGTCATCAAGACGTCACGACCCTGAGAACGCGATGCATAAATGATGAGCCGCCCGTTCGGCGCGAAGCTCGGGCTTTCGTCGTCGTTGGTCTCGGTCAGGGCCTGCGGCGTGCCGCCATTGGACAGATCCAGCGTGTAAAGACGAAACGCATTGCCCAGCCGCGTGATGTAGGCGAGCGTGCGGCCGTCGGGGCTGATCGCCGGGCTGATGTTGTAGCTGCCGACGAAGGTGATGCGCTCGGGCGTGCCGCCGCCGGCCGGAATGCGGTAGACCTGCGGGCCGCCGCCACGGTCGCTGACGAAATAGATGCTGCGCCCGTCGGGCGAAAACGCCGGCTCGGTGTCGATCGCCTGGCTGGTCGTCAAGCGCCGCAGGTTGTCGCCGTTGCGGCTCATCAGGTAGAGCTGCGAGCCGCCTTCGCGCGACAGCGTGGCGCACAGCGTCTGGCCGTCGGGCGACCAGGCCGGGGCGCTGTTCGAGCCACGAAAGTTCGCAATCGCGCGGCGCTTGCCGCTGGTCACTTCCTGCGTGTACACGACCGCCTTCTGGCTCTCGAACGATACATAGGCGAGCTCGCGGCCGTCGGGCGACCAGGCCGGCGAAATGATGGGCTCGGGGCTGTTCAGCGCGACCTGGCCGCCTTCGCCGTCGGCATCGGACACGCGCAGCGTGAAGCGCCCGCCGCCCTTGGTGACGTAGGCGATGCGGGTCGAGAAGACGCCCTTCTCGCCGGTCAGCTTTTCGTGCACGTAGTCGGCGATGCGGTGTGCCGCCAGGCGCAGGTCGGTCGCCTCGACGACGTTGCTCTGGCCGCCGATCTCGCGGCCCTTGACCACGTCCCACAGCTTGAAGCGAACGTCGACGCGGCCGTCGGCCAGCCGCGTGACCGAACCGCCGACGAGCGCATCGGCGGCCTGGGCGCGCCAGTCGGACATCGCCGGCGTCGCAGTCTCGTCGAGCGTCGCGGAGGTGTCGATGTTGCGGAACAGGCCGCTGCGCTCGAGGTCGGCACGCACGATGCCCGACAGCGAGACGCCAGTCCGGTCTTCGTCGCGAAAGCGCGTCGTGACGATCGGCACCTGGGTCGCGCCGACGCCCGAGATCTCGACGCGAAACTGCGCGAAGGCCGGCCAGGCCGGTGCGAGCAAGGCCGCCGAAGCGCACAGCACGAAGCGGCGGCGTGGCTCGGCAGTGGGGGCAAGTGCAGTCTGTGTGGTCGGCATGGAGGCAGGCGTCTTCATTGAATCTGGGACAATCCGATCATAGAGGAGCCACCCGGACACCCATGCCGCAACCCGACACGTTGACGATCGTCATCGTTGCCAAGAACGAAGCGCGAAACATCGTCGACTGTGTGGCGAGTGCGTCGTTTGCCGACGAAGTGCTGGTGCTCGATTCGAACAGCACCGACAACACGCCGGTGCTCGCCGAACAGGCCGGTGCGCGTGTGATCAAGACCGACTGGCCGGGCTACGGCCCGCAGGTGGCGCGCGGCTTCAGCCTGGCGAGCGGCAAGTGGGTGCTGTCGCTCGACGCCGACGAGCGCATCAGCGACGCACTGCGCGCCGAGGTGCTGGCCGCGATCGCGTCGGGCAGCCACGACGGCTGGCGCATTCCGCGCCTGTCCGAGTTCTGCGGCAAGTTCATCCACCATTCGGGCTGGCGCCCGGACCACACGCTGCGGCTCGGCCGGCGCGAGGTGTCGGGCTTCACCGATCACTTCCTGCATGCCCACATGACGGTCAAGGGGCGCATCGGCGAGCTCCAATCCAACGTCATCCACTACAGCTATCCCGACATCCATGACGTGCTCGAAAAGCTCGATCGTTATTCGAGCGGCCATGCGCGCGACATGCTGTCGCATGGAAAGTCGGCGAGTGTGCCGCGCGCGCTGCTGCATGGCGTGTTTGCATTCGTTCGAACCTACTTCTTTCGGCTGGGTTTCCTGGATGGGCAGCACGGCCTGATGCTGGCGGTCTACAACGCCGAATACACCTATTACAAGTACATCAAGCTGATGTTCCTGCAGAGTCCGCCGAGGCGGCCCGAGTTCCCTGCATGAGCGCGCCGCCGAGCCGCCTCAAGGCGCGCGCGCGCCCCCTCGGGGGGCCGGCGCGGAGCGCCGTGGGGGCCCCATGAGTGACAAGGCGAACGTGCCAGACCTGACTTTGGGTCAGCGCCTGAGGCGCATTGCGCCATTCTTCCGCGGCGGGGTGTCGGGTCTGATGCTGGCCACGGTCGGGGCCATCGTCGGTGCGGTCACCGAGCCGATGATCCCGGCGCTGATGCGTCTGCTGCTCGATCGCGGCTGGAAGGCCGGCTCGTTTTCGCTCTGGCTGGTGCCGCTGTCGATCATCACGCTGTTCGCGGTGCGCGGCGTGGCGGGTTTTCTTTCGCAATACGGCCTGGCCTGGGCGGCGAACCGCGGCATGCTGGCGATGCGCGGCGCGATGTTCGGCCGCCTGCTCGACGCCGAGCCCTCACTGTTCAACCGCAACGCCGCCAGCAGCCTCATCAACACGCTGACCTACGAGGTTCAAGGCGGCGCGAACCAGTTGATCTATTCGCTGCAGTCGCTGGTCAAGGACTCGCTGACCCTGGTCGCGCTGCTGGTCTACCTGCTGTGGCTCAACTGGCAGCTCACGCTGTTCGTCGCGGTGCTGTTCCCGACCGTTGCGCTGGTGATGCGGGTGCTCAGCAAGCGGCTGCACCGGCTCACGGTCGCAAGCCAGACGGCGACCGACGAGCTCGCCTACGTGGTCGAAGAAAACGTGCTCGCCTGGCGCATCGTGCGGCTGCATGCGGCCGGCACGTCGCAGGCGACGCGGTTCGAAAAGGTCAGCGATGCGTTACGCCGGCTGTCGCTGAAGTCGGTGGTGGCTGCGGCGACGATGACACCGATCACGCAAGTGCTCGCCGCCTGTTCCTTGTCGGCGGTCATCGTCGCGGCGCTGTGGCAAAGCGGCCAGAGCGGCGGCTCGGTCGGCAGCTTCGTCGCCTTCGTCACGTCGATGCTGATGTTGATCGCGCCGGTGAAACACCTGTCCGAAGTCGCCGGCCCGATCACGCGCGGCCTCGCCGCACTCGACCGCGGCGTGGCCTTGCTCGAGACCACGCCGGCCGAATCGGGCGGCAGCTTCGATCCCGGGCGCTCGGGCGGCCACATCGAGCTGCGCGGCGTCACGCTGCGTTACCGGGACGACCAGCCGGCCGCACTCGGCGGCGTCAACCTCGAGATGCATGCCGGCGAAACGGTGGCGCTGGTCGGCCCGTCGGGCGCCGGCAAGTCGACCCTCGTCAACCTGCTGCCGCGTTTCATCGAGCCGAGCAGCGGCGCGCTGCTGCTCGACGGCAAACCGCTCGCCGAATGGGACGTGCAGGCGCTGCGCCGCCAGTTCGCGCTCGTCAGCCAGGACGTGGTGCTGTTCAACGACAGCGTCGCGGCCAACATCGCGCTCGGCGCCACGATCGATCGCGAGCGGGTGCGCGACGCGTTGAAGGGTGCCAACCTGCTCGACTTCGCCGACGGCCTGCCGCAGGGCATCGATTCGGTGATCGGCCACAACGGCGGCGAGCTCTCGGGCGGGCAGCGCCAGCGCATGGCGATTGCGCGCGCGATCTACAAGAACGCGCCGATCCTGATCCTCGACGAAGCCACCTCGGCGCTCGACTCCGAAAGCGAACGCCTGGTGCAGCAGGCGCTCGAAACGCTGATGCGCGGGCGCACCAGCCTCGTCATCGCGCATCGGCTGTCGACCATCGAGCGCGCCGACCGCATCGTCGCGCTCGAAGCCGGCAAGGTCGTCGAGCAGGGCAGCCATGCCGAGCTGCTGGCCCATGGTGGGCTGTACGCTCGGCTTCACGCCTTGCAGTTCAGGAGCTGAAAGCCATGACCCATCCGATCAGCCGTTATCCGGTTCCCGCACTCGACGCGGTGCCCGACGACGTGCGCCGCAAGATGCTCGAGGTGCAGGAGAAGGCCGGCTTCATCCCCAACGTGTTCCTGGTCCTCGCGCACCGGCCCGACGAGTTCCGCGCCTTTGTGGCCTATCACGACGCGCTGCTGCTGAGACCTTCGGGCCTGAGCAAGGGCGAGAAGGAAATGATCATCGTCGCGACCAGCGGCGCCAACGGCTGCCTGTACTGCGTGGTCGCGCACGGCGCGATCCTGCGCATCTACGAGAAGAACCCGCTCATCGCCGACCAGATCGCGGTCAACCACCGCAAGGCCGACATCACGCCGCGCCAGCGCGCGATGCTCGATTTCGCGGTGAAGGTCTGCGGGGATTCGGCGGCGGTCGGCGATGCCGATTTCGCGGCGCTGCGCGAGCACGGGTTCAATGACGAAGACGCCTGGGACATCGCCGCCATCACCGCCCTCTTCGGGCTGTCGAACCGGATGGCCAACGTGACGTCGATGCGACCGAATGACGAGTTCTACCTGATGGGGCGTGTGCCTCGCGCATGAGCCGGACCCGCGAAGCACCGGTGGACATCACGCCGGTTCTCGTCACCTACAACAGCGCGCAGATCCTCGAATGGTCGCTGCCGGCGCTGGCGGGCTGCACCGAGGTCGTCGTGGTCGACAACCACAGCGGCGATGCCACCGAAGCGGTGGTGCGGCGGCTGCTGCCGCAAGCCCGGTTCATCCAGGCCGGGCAAAACCTCGGCTTCGGCCGCGCCAACAACCTGGGCCTGGCGGCGGTGACCACCCCCTACGCGCTGCTGCACAACCCCGACGCGCGGCTCGACCCCGGCGCGCTGTGGGCGCTGCACGATGCGGCCCAGCGTTACCCCGAGGCGGCGATCATTGCGCCGGTGCTGTACGACGCGCCCGACCAGATCGGCGACTTCTTTCGCGGGCCGTTCTTCGCGCCCGCGGTGCAACCCGCGCCCGAGCCCGACGGCGACCTCTGCACCGAGTTCGTCACCGGCGCGGCGATGCTGATCAACTTGGCGCAAATGCGCGAAGTCGGCTTGTTCGATCCGTGGTTCTTCCTCTACTTCGAGGACGATGACCTGTGCTTGCGGGTGCGCCGCGCCGGCCATCCGATCATCGTCGCGAAGGCGGCGCGCATCGAACACCACGTGCGCCAGTCGAGTGCGGCGTCGGCGCGCACGACGCTGCGGCGGGTCTACTGCATGACGCTGTCCAAGCTGTACATCACGCGCAAGTATTTCGGCAGCGCACGTTGCGCTGCGCTGGCGCTGCGCATGGGGATCGGCAGCCTGATCGCGCTGCCGGTGATGCTGCTGGCGCTACGGCGTGAACGATTGTTCAGGCACGCTGCGCGCTGCGGCGCCGCATTGATGGCCTGGCACCATCTGCGCCGCACGCACTGCTTCGAGCCAAAGGAGTGAGAGGTGAAAAGCGTCATCCCGGCGAACGCCGGGATCCACACTGTGCAGACGCGCGGTGAAGCGGCAGTGGATCCCGGCGTTCGCCGGGATGACACCTCCAAGCCCTACCCCGGAAAGTAGCCCGCGCACTTCGCGACGAACGCCTTGACGCTGTCGTTGGCCGCCGTCTCCTGCGCCTTCAGGTGCGGCAGCAGCAGCGGCTGCGTTTCGCGTGCGGCGGTGATGTCGTCGAAGCCGTAGGCCATGCCGTAGCGGTCGCGCGGGTCGGGGTACCACTCGTCCTTGCTGACGCCCGGCTCGGGAACGACCACCGACACGCAGCCGCACAGCGCGGCGAACAGCGAGTACATCGTGTAGGTGTCGTACGAGACGCAGGTTTCGACCCGGTTGCACAGGGCTGCGAACTCGCGGTGCGACAGCTTGTCGGCCAGCACCGAGCCCTTCAGGTCGTGCACGATGGGCCGGCCCTTGCCCTTGCGCAGGATGTAGCAGCTGCCCTTGCGCTGGCCGACGTTGGTCTCGTGATAGAGGTCGTCGCGGATGTAGACGACCTTCAGCAGGTTGTCGCCGTCCGGGTTCAGCGCCGGGTCGTCGAAGGCCTTCTGGTAGAAGAAGTAGCGGTCGCGCGGCCCGTACTGGTACGCGCCCTTGTGGTAGCCCGGCTGGTGCAGCAGCCAGCGCACCACGTGCTCGGCGCGCAGCGGGTTGCCGCTGACGATCTCGGGGTAGACGACGATGGCGCCGAGCAGATCGTCCGACGTCGCGATCGGCGTGTCGAAACGCGGGCAGGTCTTGTACGGCCGGCGCCAGGCGCGCCGGTAGTAGCGGAAGAAGCCCCAGGCCTCGGCGAGCGGATGCTCGGGGTCGTGCAGCGGCCTGCGCGACGGCCACAGCCGCGCCACCTGGCCGCCGCGGTTGAGCAGGTCGCACAGCCGGTGCAGCGCGATCACGCCGCCGTTGTTCTCGTTGAAGCTGTCGGCGAAGACGATGAACTTGCGCGCCATCTCAGAGGCTGAGAGTTTTTCGAGCGTGCCCGAGCAGCGCGCCAGAAGGCGTCTGATCTAGGCGCAAATGCTCGCCATAGCTCGGGCTATGGCGAGCATTTGCAACGACGAGCAGGCGGCTTATGGCGTGATGAGCGGGCATGATCGAAAGACTCTCAGCCTCTCAGGCCGCCGGCGGCAGCGCGGCGATGCGCTCGCGCAGGCGCGGCCCGAAGCCGACCATCGCCACGAGCAGGTCGCACAAGGTGTGCACGTCGGCCTGCGACACGCCTGTGCCGGTGGGCAGGATCAGCAGGCGTTCGGCCACCGCGTCGGTGCGCGGCAGGCGCGCCGCAGCGCGCGGGTACAGCGTGCGGTACGGCTCCATGCGGTGGCAGCCGGGCCAGAAGTACTTGCGCGCCATCACGTTCTCGGCCCACAGCGCGTTCACCAGGTCGTCGCGGGTCGGGCCACCCGGTGCGGCGCTGTATTCGACGACCACGTACTGGTAGTTGCAGCGCTCGGCCTCGTCGTAGGCCAACAGCGCCATGCCGGGGATCGCCGCCAGGCGCTCGCGGTAGGCCTGGTGGTTGCGCCGGTTCACCGCGACGAACTCGTCGACCGAGCGCAGCGAGGTCAGGCCCATCGCCGCCGCCACCTCGCTCATCTTGCCGTTGGTGCCGATGTGGATCACCTTGTCGTAGCCGGCGAATCCGAAGTTCGTCATCAGGCGGATTTGGGTCGCCAGCGCGTCGTCGTTGGTCGTGATCGCGCCGCCCTCGAACGAGTTGAAGAACTTGGTCGCGTGAAAGCTGAACACTTCGGCACGCCCGAAGCCGCCGATCATCCGGCCGCGGTGCGAGCAGCCGAACGCATGCGCGGCGTCAAACATCAGGTGCAGGCCGTGGCGCTGCGCGATGTCCTCGAGCGCGTCGACGGCGCAGGGCCGACCCCACACGTGCACGCCGAGAATGCCGGTGGTGCGGTCGGTGATCAGGCGCTCGACCTGCAGCGGGTCCAGCAGATGGGTGGCGGGGTCGATGTCGCAGAACACCGGCGTGATCTGCTGCCACTGCAGCGCATGTGCGGTCGCGACGAAGGTCAGCGACGGCACGATCACCTCACCTTCCATCGGCAGCGCGCGGATCGCGATCTCGAGGCCGATGGTCGCGTTGCACACCGCGATGACGTGCTTGACGCCCAGGTAGGCGGCGAGCGCCGATTCGAGCTCGCGCACACATTCGCCGTTGTTGGTGAACCAGCGCGAATCGAGAATGCGCTCGACACGCTGCATGAAGTACGCGCGGTCGCCGAGGTTCGGCTGGCCGACGTGCAGCTTGCGGTCGAACGCCGGCACGCCGCCGAGCAGCGCGAGCGAGTCCAGCGTGGGCTTGTTCAGTGGCATGCAGTTCTAGCTCGTCTTCGCCTGCATGGGCGCCGCCGGGTTGCCGATCACCGTCGTGAACGGGGCCACGCTTCGCGTCACCACCGCGCCCATCCCGACGACCGCGCCTTCGCCGATGACGGTCGGCTTGCCGTCCGAGCCTTCCCGGATGATCGCCCCGGTGCCGATGTATGCGTTGTCCTCGATGTGGATCCGCCCGTTGCACTTCACGCCGGGCGCAAAGGTGACGAAGTCGCCGATGCGGCAGTCGTGGGCGACGTAGGAGTAGATGTTGGCGTGAAAAAACTTCCCGATCTGCGCGTTCGAGGTGACCATGCTGAACGGGCACAGGATCGCGCCCTCGCCCAGCACGTTGCCCGCCAGCTGAACGCTGTTCGGCGCCACGACCGAGAACGCGGCCACGCCCTCGCCTGTCAGGCGCTGTGCGATGCGGCGCCGGGTCTGGTGGTCGGCGATCGCGATGTTGAAGAACTTCTCGCGCGAATCGGCGAGGAACTCGTCGAGCAGCATCACGCGGTGCCCGTTCAGCGGTGTCGTGTCGCCAAATTCGACGACGAACACGGCCTCGAAATCGCTCGCCGCGTGTTGCACGCTCAGCATCTGCTGCGCCACCGGCATCACCTCGCGACCGAAGCCGCCGGCGCCGACCATTCCGAAGAGCTTCATCGTTGCTCGCCTCACATCAACACAATGTCGTACTGCTCGGGCGAGCCGGTCGCCTCGGCCTGCAGCGAGATCGGCTTGCCGATGAAGTCGCTCAGGCCGGCGAGGTGCTGGCTCTCCTCGTCGAGCAGCATCTCGACCACCGCGGCCGACGCGATGACGCGGAACTCCTTCGGGTTGAACTGGCGCGCCTCGCGCAGGATCTCGCGCAGGATGTCGTAGCAGACGCTGCGCGCGGTCTTCACCTGGCCCTTGCCCTGGCAGATCGGGCACGGCTCGCACAACATGTGGGCGAGCGACTCGCGGGTGCGCTTGCGCGTCATCTCCACGAGACCGAGCTGCGTGAAGCCGCTGACCGTGATCTTGGTGCGATCGCGCGAGAGCTGCTTGCGGAACTCGGCGAGCACCGAGGTCTGGTGCTCTTCGCGCGCCATGTCGATGAAGTCGACGATGATGATGCCGCCCAGGTTGCGCAGGCGCAGCTGGCGTGCGATGGCCTGCGCCGCTTCGAGGTTGGTCTTGAAGATGGTGTCGTCGAAGTTGCGCGCGCCGACATAGCCGCCGGTGTTGACGTCGATCGTCGTCAGCGCCTCGGTCTGGTCGATGATCAGGTAGCCGCCCGACTTCAGGTCGACCCGCCGCGCCAGCGCGCGCGAGATCTCTTCGTCGATGTTGTACAGGTCGAAGATCGGCCGCTCGCCCTTGTAGAGTTCGAGCCGGCTGACCGAGGTCGGCGTGAAGTTCTCGCCGAAAGCCTTCAGCGCGTCGTACTGGATTCGCGAGTCGATGCGGATCGCCTGTGTCTCGTCGTGCGCCAGGTCGCGCAGCACCCGCTCGACGAGGCTCAGGTCCTGGTGCAGCAAGCTGCCCGACGGCGACTTGAAGCTGCGCTCGCGGATCGCGCCCCAGGTCTTGCGCAGGTAGGCGATGTCGTCGGCCAGCTCTTCGTCGGTCGCTTCTTCGGCGTTGGTGCGCAGGATGAAACCGCCACCGCCGCCGTCTTCGGGCTTGCCGACCAGCACGCCCATGCGGGCGCGCAGTTGTTCGCGCAGCTCGGGCGAGCCGATCTTCTGCGAGATGCCGATGTGGTCGTCCTGCGGCAGGAACACGAGCAGCCGGCCGGCAATGCTGATCTGGGTCGACAGGCGTGCGCCCTTGGTGCCGATCGGATCCTTGATGACCTGCACCGTGAGCGTCTGGCCTTCGAACACCAGGCGTTCGATCGGCGTCGGCGGCGGCGTGCCGGGTCCGTGGTCGGCGCGGCCGATACCGCCGTTGACATGCACGTCGGCCACGTGCAGGAAGGCTGCACGTTCGAGCCCGATGTCGATGAAGGCCGACTGCATGCCCGGCAGCACCCGCGCCACCCGCCCGGCGTAGATGTTGCCGACCAGGCCGCGCTCCAGCGTGCGCTCGACGTGAAGCTCTTGCACCGCGCCGTTTTCGACGACCGCGACACGTGTCTCCTGGGGGGCCCAATTGATGAGGATGTCTTGCATGGACGGGGTGTTGTTTGGCGCGCCGATTCAGAAGCGAACGCGGGCCTGTCTCAGCAGTTGTGCCGTCTCGTACAGGGGCAAACCCATGATACCGGAGTAGCTGCCGTCGATATGGCTGATCCAGCCCGCGGCAGCGCTCTGGATCGCGTAGGCACCGGCCTTGCCGAAGGGTTCGCCGCCGGCGACGTAGTGCGCGATCTGGTCGTGCGTGAGCAGCGCGAAGTGGACCCGCGACACGCTGGTTGCCAGGGCCTCGCGTCGGCCCCAGCCGAGCGCGACCGCGGTGATCACGCGATGGGTGCGGCCAGAGAGCAGCGCAAGCGTTTCGTGCGCAGCCTGTGCGTCGGCCGGCTTGCCGAGCAATCGCCGGCCGAGCGCGACCGTGGTGTCCGAGCACAGGATCGGCGCTGCTTCGATCCCGCGCGCTACCAGGCGCCGGCGGGCCGCGTGCAGCTTGGCGCGAGTCACGCGCTCGACGTAGGCGAGCGGCAGTTCGCCCTCGAGCTCGGCTTCGAGCGCCTCGGCGTCTTCGTCGGGCCCCGGCAGCAGCAATTGATGGCGCACCCCGATCTGTTCGAGCAACTGGCGCCGGCGCGGACTCTGCGACGCGAGGTAGATGAACTCATGCATGGCCGCTGCCCGTCACTCGCGGTGATACGGGTGGTTCACCATCACGGTCCAGGCCCGGTACAGCGCCTCGGCCAGCAGCACCCGCACGAAGGCGTGCGGCAACGTCAGGTCCGACAGCCGCAGCGTCTCGTCGGCGCTAGCCTTCAGGTTCGCATCGAGACCGTCCGGGCCGCCGACCAGGAGCGCCACGTCGCGGCCGTCGTTCATCCAGGCCTTCATGCGCTCTGCCAATTGCAGCGTGGTGAGGCGAGCCCCGCGTTCATCGAGCACGACACGCCGCGCGCCCTTCGGAACGGCGGCTTCGAGGCGTGTCGCCTCGGCGGCCATCAGCTGTTCCGCCGTCTTCGAGCCGCGCGGCTCGGCCTTGACCGCCTTCAGCTCCAGCCGCAACTCGGGCGGAAAGCGCTTGGCGAAGTCGGCGTAGGCGGTGTCGGCCCAGGCCGGCTGGCGTTGCCCGACTGCCGCCAGCAGCAGCTTCACGCCTTGCGGGTGGCGGTTTTCTTCGCCGCGGTCTTCTTCGCCACCGGTGTCTTCACGCCGACGGTGCGCGTGACGCCGGTCTTGGCCGGCGCGCGGCGCACCGGCGCCTTCTTCGCGGCCGCCTTCCTGGCCGGCGCCTTGGGTGCTGCAGCCTTCTTGGCCGGCGCCTTGACCGCGCTCGGCCGGGCCGGCGCGGCCTTTTTCGCAGGCGCGGGCTTGTCGGGCGCCGAGGCTTTGACCAGCCGCAGCGGCGCGGCGTCGATCTTCATCTTCACCGGCTTGTCGCCCCAGATTTCTTCGAGGTGGTAGTAGTCGCGAATCGCAGGCTGCATCAGGTGGACCACGGCGGCGCCGCAGTCGACGATGATCCACTCGCCGTTTTCCTCGCCTTCGGTGCGGGTGATGCCAAAGCCCCTGGATTTCACCGCATCGCGCACGCTGGAGGCCAGCGCCTTGGTCTGCCGGTTGCTGGTGCCCGAGGCGATGATCACGCGCTCGAAGAGCGGCGACAGGTGCTCGGTGTTGAAGACGGCGATGTTCTGGCCCTTGACGTCTTCCAAACCATCGACGATGGCGCGTTGCAGTTTACGGATGTCCATTCAACTCCTGGGGTTGCCTCGGTAAAGGCGGTGTTGGTCAATATAGCGCGCCACGGCGGCGGGCACCATGTCGGTGAAATCCCGGCCTGCGGCGATGCGTTCGCGGATCGCTGTCGACGACTCGCCCATCGCTGGCAGCGGCAGCGCAACCAGCTTGTGCGGATGGGCTGCGACTTCGAGGCTCGCTTGCACGGCATCGGCGTCGCGCGCGGCGACGCCGAGCGTGACCTTGCCCAGCAGATCGGCGAAGCCGTGCCAGCTGTGCAGCTTCGCGTACTGGTCCTGCCCGATCACGAGGAACCACGCCGCGCCCGGCGTCGCTGCTTGCAGCTCATTCACGGTGTCGAGCATGTAGCTCGGACCGGCGCGCCGCAGCTCGCAGGGCTCCAACACAAAACGCGGTTCGCCTTCGATCGCCAGCCGCACCATCGCTTCACGATCGGCCGCGGACGCGAGCTCGCGCGCCTTCTGCCAGGGCTGGCCGGCGGGGATCCAGCGCAGCTCATCGAGCGACAGGTGTTGCAAAGCGACACGTGCCAGTGCGACATGCGCGTTGTGCGGCGGGTCGAAGCTGCCGCCGAACAGGCCGATGCGCTTCACTCGTCGGCCCAGTCTCTGGGGCGCAGGAAGTCAGCGTACAGACGCGCTTCCGGCGTGCCCGCTTCGGGCTGCCAGTTGTAGCGCCACTTCACGATCGGCGGCATCGACATCAATATCGATTCGGTGCGGCCGCCCGACTGCAGGCCGAACAGCGTGCCGCGGTCGAACACGAGGTTGAACTCGACATAACGCCCGCGCCGGTAGGCCTGGAAGTCGCGCTCGCGCTCGCCGTAGGGCGTGTTCTTGCGGCGATGCACGATCGGCAGGTAGGCGTCGAGCAACGCGTCGCCGACCGAGCGCAGCATCGCGAAGCTGCCTTCGAACGCGAGCTCGGAAAAGTCGTCGAAGAACACGCCGCCGATGCCGCGTGGCTCGTTGCGGTGCTTGAGAAAGAAGTACTCGTCGCACCAGCGCTTGAAGCGCGGGTACTTGTCGTCACCGAAAGGCGCGAGCGCGTCGCGGTTGACGCGGTGGAAGTGGCGCGCATCGTCCTCGAAGCCGTAGTACGGCGTGAGGTCCATGCCGCCGCCGAACCAGCTCACCGGCTCTGCGCCGGCGGGTGTGGCCATCAGCATGCGAACGTTCATGTGCACGGTGGGCACATAGGGGTTGCGCGGGTGGAACACCAGCGACACCCCCATCGCCTCGAACGGCGCGCCGGCCAGCTCGGGCCGATGCTGGGTGGCCGAAGGCGGCAAGGCCTTGCCCCTGACATGCGAGAAGCTGCAGCCGCCGCGTTCGAGCAGGCCACCCTCCTCGACCAGGCGCGACAAGCCTTCGCCTTCGAGCGGGCCGCCCGGTTCGCGGCTCCAGCGGTCGGTGATGAAGGGCGTGCCATCTTCGGCTTCCATCGCCGCGACGATGCGCGACTGCAGGTCGAGCAGGTAGAGGCGGACGTCTTTCACGGTGCGATCACGGACAGGTCCACAGCTCAGAGGCTGAGAGTTTTTCGAGCGTGCCCGAGCAGCGCGCCAGAAGGCGTCTGATCTAGGCGCAAAGCGCAGCCATAGCTCGGGCTATGGCGAGCATTTGCAACGACGAGCAGGCGGCTTATGGCGTGATGAGCGGGCATGATCGAAAGACTCTCAGCCTCTCAGCGCTTGATCGCGCGGTGGCCGATGTCACGGCGCAGCAGGGCTCCGTCGAAATGAATGTCCTGCAGCACTTCGTAGGCCCGCTGCTGGGCGAGCTTGACCGAGTCGCCGAGCGCAGTCACGCACAGCACCCGCCCGCCGGCGGTGACGATGTCCTGGCCCCGCTGCGTCGTGCCGGCGTGGAACACCATCGCGTCGGCCGCCTCGCCCGGCAGGCCCTTGATGACATCGCCCTTGCGCGGTTGCAGCGGGTAGCCTGATGCGGCCATCACCACGCCGAGCGCGACGCGGCGGTCCCAGTCGAGCTCGACCTGGTCGAGCGTGCCGTCGGTGGCGTGCATCAGCACGTCGAACAGGTCGCTCTTGAGCCGCATCATGATCGGCTGCGTCTCGGGGTCGCCGAGGCGGCAGTTGAACTCGACCGTGCGCGGGTCGCCGTTCGAATCGATCATCAGGCCGGCGTACAGGAAGCCGGTGAACGGGATGCCGTCGCGCGCCATGCCCTGGATGGTCGGCATGATGATTTCGTGCATCACCTTCGCATGCACGTTGGGCGTGACGACCGGCGCCGGCGAATAGGCGCCCATGCCGCCGGTGTTCGGGCCTTCGTCGTTGTCGTGCAGGCGCTTGTGGTCCTGGCTGGTCGCGAGCGACAGCACATGCTTGCCGTCGCACAGCACGATGAAGCTCGCTTCCTCGCCTTCGAGGAACTGCTCGATGACGACCCGCGCGCCGCTCGCGTTGTGCTGCACGCCGAGCTTGTTGTCGAGCAGCATCCAGTCGATCGCTTCGTGGGCCTCGGCCGCGGTCATCGCAACGACCACACCCTTGCCGGCCGCGAGCCCGTCGGCCTTGATGACGATCGGCGCGCCCTGCGCTTCGACGTAGGCATGCGCCGCCGCTGCGGCGCTGAAGGTCTGGTAGTCGGCGGTCGGAATCTTGTGCCGCTTCATGAACTCCTTGGCGAAGGCCTTGGAGCTTTCGAGCTGCGCCGCCGCCTGTGTGGGCCCGAACACCCGCAGCCCACGCTCGCGAAACACGTCGACCACGCCGGCGGCCAGCGGTGCCTCGGGCCCGACCACGGTGAGCGCGATCTTCTCGGTCTGCACGAAGTCGGCCAGCACCTGGAAGTCGCTGATCGGCACGTTGCGCAGCCGCGGGTCGCCGGCAGTGCCGCCGTTGCCGGGTGCGACGAACACGGTCTGCACCTTGGGCGACTGCAACAGCTTCCACGCCAGCGCGTGTTCGCGGCCACCGGAGCCGATGACAAGAACTTTCATGCCGGCCTCCGACGAGCCGCCTCCAGGAGGCCGGGCGCCCCCCCGGGGGGAAGCGAGCGAATGCGAGCGTGGGGGCTCATTGTCCAATCTCGGCGTTGTGGAACACGTCCTGCACGTCGTCGAGGTCTTCGATGACGTCGAGCAGCTTCTGCATGCGCTGAGCGTCCTCGCCGGCCAGCGCGACGGTGTTCTCGGCGCGCATCGTCACTTCGGCGATCTCGGGCTTCAGGCCGGCGGCTTCGAGCGCGTGTTTCACCGCCTCGAAATCGGGCGGCGCGCTCAGCACCTCGATCGCGCCGTCGTCGTCGGTGATCACGTCTTCGGCGCCGGCGTCGAGCGCCACTTCCATCACCTTGTCTTCGCTGGTGCCGGGGGCGAACACGAACTGGCCGCAGTGCTTGAACTGGAACGCCACCGAGCCTTCGGTGCCCAGGTTGCCGCCGTACTTGCTGAACGCGTGGCGCACTTCGGCCACGGTGCGCACGCGGTTGTCGGTCATGCAGTCGACGATCACCGCGGCGCCGCCGATGCCATAGCCCTCGTAGCGGATCTCTTCGTACTGCACGCCTTCGAGGTTGCCGGTGGCCTTGTCGATGTTCTTCTTGATCGTGTCGGCCGGCATGTTGGCGGCCTTGGCCTTTTCAACCGCCAGCCGCAGCCGCGGGTTCATGCCCAGGTCGCCGCCGCCCTGGCGCGCCGCGACCATGATCTCGCGGATCAGCCGGGTCCAGACCTTGCCGCGCTTTTCGTCCTGGCGACCCTTGCGATGCTGGATGTTGGCCCATTTGGAGTGACCGGCCATATGAGAGAGCTCCTGGTGCCTCGGCGAGAGGTCTTGCTGGCGGTGAAGGGAAAGCGTGAGATTTTAACGGTGTGCCCGCTCAACCCCCGGAAACGCGGGATGGGACCCAAGATGCGGCTAAGGTGCAATTCCAGGACTCACTACGACACCCCTGGAGAACCCATGCCGAAGTCCCTCACCCGCCTGGCAGCGGCCGCCGGTCTGTTCGCGGCGCTTGCCGCACCGCAGGCGCAAGCCGCCCTCGGCGACTCGCTGATCGCCGGCGGCGGGCACATCATCATCCGCTTCGAGGGCTCCGACGCCAGCTTCAACAGCCTGATCAGCGTCAACGGCAGCGCCCAGATCTTCCCGAACCACTCGACCACGCCCGGCCCCACTTCCGACTTCGACCTGGGCGACTTCGCGGCCGGCACCCCGCTGGACATCAAGCTGCACGTGTTGACCACGGGCCTGTTCTTCCACACCGGCCCGGGCGGCGCCAACCCCGACGGCATCGCCCACGCCAACGTGATCTACAACTTCGGCGAACCGGGCCGCACCTTCGTCGGCTTCGAAGACCTGTTCGGCGGCGGCGACCGCGACTTCAACGATCACATGTTCTCGTTCGCCAACATCAGCCCCGCCGTTCCCGAGCCCAGCACCTACGCGCTGATGTTCGCCGGCCTGGGCGCCATCGGGTTCCTGGCGCGCCGCCGCAAGATCTGACGCGACACGCTGTTTCGCATGCCAACGGGGCACCTTCGGGTGCCCCGTTTTTCGTGGATAGACTCGCCGCAGTCCTGAAGGAGCGCGGCCTCGCGCCGGGCAACACCGCCGCGCCGGCGCCAAGTCGGCCGCGCGCTCGATCGGCTCGACGGTGGGCCGCGAAGTCATCCGCGGCGTGCTCGGCAGCATTCTCGGCGGCGGCAGCTCGCGCCGCCGCTGAAGGCGGCTACGCGGCCAGCGCGGCGCCGCTGGCGGCGCGCGCCATCGGGTAGCCGCGCACCTCGAGGTCGTGTTTGTCTTCCTGCACCGCGGCCTTCAGCTCGCGCCGCACCTGGGCCTTCAGCACGGGGGCCAGCAGGCCGAGAAAGCGCGGCACCGGCAGGCGAATCGTCACGCCGACCATCGTTCCTTCAGCACCGCCACGGCTCGTCGGCACGAAGCGAAAGCTGAGCGATCCACCCTGGTTGAAGCCCTCGACTGAGGTGTCGACCATGCTCATCCCGTCGGCCGCGATCTCGCGCTCGAAGACGTCGCGCTGGCGGATTCCCAACAGCCGCACCTCCTGCACGAAGCGCGCGCGGCGCTCGCCCTGCGACAGCACCTCGAAGCGCAGCTTCGGGTGCACGTTGGCGGCGATGTGATGGTTCAGGTCGGCGAACTGGGCGCGCACCTTGGAGCTCGGCGCGGCAATGAATTCTTCGTGGCTGACTTCGACATAGCGGCTCATCGGGGTCTCCTGTTCGGGTCTCAGCGGTATACGCGCAGCCGGCCCGCGTGGATGCGGATGCGCTCAGGGCACGACGCTCATTTTCAGCTCCGGCCGGACCGTCACGCGGGCGACGCTGGCCAGACCGCTCAGGATCCGGTTGGCGAGGTAGCTGTTCTGCGTGTCGGGCTCGAGCGCGGCCAGCACCAGGTTCGCCAGCGGCTGGTCCAGCGGCACGTAGTAGCTGCCGGGGTCCACGTCGATCAGCGCCGGCACCGTTTGCACTTGCAGCCGCAGCACGCTGCCGCCATCGGCAACCGTGCCGTTCACGTCGGCGCGTGGGCCCTCGCGGCGCGCCGTCTCGCGGTAGGTTTCGCCACGCAGCACTGCCGTTTCGTTGACCTGCTGCACCAGCACCCCGAGCCCGCGCAGGCGCAGCACGGCGTCGCTCTCGCCGGCCGCCAGCCAGAAGCCGCAGGGCCGGGCGCGAGTCTTGACGGCGCGCAGTTCGAGCGCCGAGTCCCAGGCCACGGTCAGCGGCTTGTCGGCGCCCGTGGCGGGGTCGAGCATCATCAGCACGTACTCGCTCGGCGTGGTTTCGGCTTCGATCACCGCGTCGCCCTGGCAGGCCAGCGCGCTGACCTCGTTGTCGACGAACTGGCGCAGTTTCACCAGGTCGGCCGCATGCGCGGCGGCGCTTTGCAGCACGCTCGCGATCGCCGTCACGTGGGTGTGCACGCGGCGCTTCAGGTGCAGCCGGCCGAGGCCCACGCCGCGGGTTTCGATCAGCAGGCTGACCGCATTCTTGAGTCCGTTGACATTGCGCCCGGTGTCGGGCTGCACGCCACCCATCGACACCTTCTTGTCGCCGAGGTCGGTCGAGGTCGTGTAGTACCACTCGACGCTCAGGCCTTCGGCCTTCAGGCTCGCCAGCAGCGGCCGGCGAAACCATTCCTCGGACGCCTTGCTGATGAACTCCGGCAGGTTGGCGGTCATCGCGTACTGCAGCATCGCGTCGAAGCGCTGCACCGCGCCGAACTCCTCCAGCGTGCGGCCGAGGACCACGTATTCATGGGCGTCGACCACCACCACCGGCCGGTAGTCGCGCGCCAGCTGCGCCTGGGCCTGCGCCTCGGGCGTCTTCAGCAACAGGTGGTCGCGGTTGGCGTCGATGCCGCTCGCGGTAACGCGGCTGTCGACCCGTGCCCCGTCCGGGTTGGCGCGCGGCAGCACCAGCACGTTGATGCGCTCCAGCAGACCTTGCAGCCTGCCATGCGCGAGCTGCTGCGCGATCACCAGCAGCGCCTCGCTGCCGGCCGGCTCGTCGCCGTGCTGCTGGCCGACCAGCAGCACCGTCGGCCGGCCCGATCGAAGCAAGGCCTCGGGGTCGGTGTCGGGATTGCGGGTGAACAGCAGGGCTTCGAGCGGCACCCCGGTCTGCGAGCTGCCGAGCGGCAGCAGCTTGACGCTCGAGCCGTCGGCCGACCCCTGGCCGTCACGCTGCAACGAACGCAGCATTGCCTGCAGCTCGGCGTTGCTGGTGAAGCCCGCGTGGCCGGGCTCGAAGGCCGGCGTGCGGTAGTTGACGGCCGGGTCGGGAAAGCGCGCCGCGACGGCGGCGCTGTACGGCGCCGCTGCGTTGGCTGCGGCCGACGCAGGGCTGTCGACCCCCGACGGTGCCGGCTGCGCGGCACAGGTGAGCCATCCGCACAGCAGACCCAGCGGCCACCAACGCAGGTGTCGCAGGGGGTGGGTCGAGGACGAAGTCATGAGGTCTGCACGGAGCGCCGCAACAACGGATCGGGGCGAATATAGCCGCGTCCGGCGCGGGCACAATGCGCCATCACCCCGGGCACAGGTCGGCATCATGTTCATCCTCAAGTGGCTCGTCATCGTGCTCGTGCTGCTGGCCGTCGCGGCGCTCGTCGTCGGCCAGTTGGGCCTGCTGCAAGGCACAGCGCCGAACAACCTGGGGCTGCGCGACGGCAAGCTGAAGCCACCGTCGAAAACGCCCAACAGCGTGTCGAGCCAGGCCGGCTTGTGGCCCGACCACCCGATGCGCGCCTACGCCGAGATCGCGCCGCTGCCGCTCAAAGGCGACGGGCCGGCGAGCATGCTCAGGCTGAAGTCGGTGGTCGAGAACATGCCCGGCGCCAGGGTCGTCGAGAGCCGCCCCGACTACCTGTACGCGCAGTTCACGACGCCGCTGATGAAATACGTCGACGACACCGAGTTCTGGTTCGACCCCACCGTCAACGTGATCCAGCTGCGCTCGGCGTCTCGGGTCGGCGGCAAGGACTATGGGGTGAACCGTCGGCGCATCGACGAGATCCGCCGGCTCCTCGAAGCGCGCTGACCGCACGGCGCCGTCACCCCGGCCCTTCGACAACCTCAGGACAGGCCGGGCTGCGCCCGCGCCGGGGTCCACTGTTGACGCAGCGCGACACCCGCACAGTGGACCCCGTGTCGGGGCACGGGGCGACTCTTTCGTCGGGATGACAACATCTGCAGATGTTCCTTTGCATCCAATCCGTGATCTCGCCCGTAGGCGGGGTATTCCCGGAGAAATGTCTTGTATACCCTTGCTGTACCCGCGACGCTTGGCCGCTGGCTGCCGAACTCGGCCTGGCCGGCCGTGAAGGCACGGATTGTCGGCGCCGCGAACGATCTGCTACCGTCGCCTGACGACGCGCCGCCACCACCGGCGCGTGTGTTTACGCGAGGCACTCTTCGTTTGATCCCGGCTCCCCAGCTCTCCCCTCCCAGCGCCCGCGGCGAGCGCGATGCCGAGCTCGTGAGCTTGCTGGGCTCGGCCGCGGCCGGCAACGCCAACGCCTTCGAGCGGGTCTACGACATGACGATCGGCTATGCCCAGGCGCTGCTGCGCCGCATGCTGCCGCAAGCCGACATCGAGGACGTGCTGGCCGAGGTGTACTTCCAGGCCTGGCGCGACGCGGCCAGCTTCGATGCCGAACGCGGTAGCCCCGTCACCTGGCTGCTGACGATCGCGCGCAGCCGCGCGCTCGACCTGCTGCGGCATCGCAAGGCCTCGCCCGAGCTGGCGGCCGGCAACGAGCATGATGCGGTCGAAACCGCGGTGCTCGATGCGCCGGGCCCCGTCGACCTGTTGGCAAGCATGCAGGCCAACGCCCGCTTGCACCGTGCCTTGAGCGAGCTCTCGGCGCAGGAGCGCTGGGTGCTGGGCCTGGCCTACTACCGCGAGATGTCGCACCGCGAAGTGAGCGATGCGACCGGGCTGCCGCTGGGCAGCGTGAAGTCACTGATCCTGCGGGCGCAGACCAAGCTGCGCGCCCTGCTGGCAGAAACCGCGCAGGCGGGCACACGATGAACCCAACCGACACACCCGACGATCCGGTGCGCCTGGCCGCCGACCTGCTGGCCGAGTTCGACCTCGCGCACGCGGCCGACGCGGTGCCGTCCGATGTCGCGGCGCGCATCAAGCTGCGCGTGTTCCAGCGCATCGCCGCAGCCGACAAGCACCTGGTCGCGATCCCCGCCGACGCCGACACCTGGAAGCCCTTTCTTCCCGGGGTAGCCATCAAGGTGCTGCACCGCCACGCCGACATGATGTCGTACCTGCTGCGGATGCAACCGGGCTCGGTGATTCCGGCGCACCGGCATCCGCACGAGGAGGAGTGCGTGGTGCTCGAAGGCTCGATCCACATCGGCGACGTGCGCCTGAGCGCGGGCGGCTTCCTGCTGGTGCACGAAGGGGTGCTGCATGGCGAGCTGGTGGCCGAGTCCGAAGGCGCCACGCTGTACCTGCGCGGCGCGAGGCCTCGCGCCGAACACGTGGTGTAGCCACGGCCCTTCGACAGGCTCAGGGCGAACGGTGGGTCCTGCGCCTATTCCTTGACCGCCCCGGTCAACCCCGACACGTAATACTCGACGAAGAACGAGTAGATGATCGCCACCGGCAGCGAGCCGAACAGCGCGCCCGCCATCAGCGCACCCCAGTGGTAGACGTCGCCTTCGACCAGCTCGGTGACCACGCCGACCGGCACCGTCTTCACCTCCGATGACGACACGAAGGTCAGCGCGTAGATGAATTCGTTCCACGACAGCGTGAAGGCGAAGATGCCGGCCGAGATCAGCCCCGGCACCGACAGCGGCAGGATGATCTTCCACAGGATCTCGAAACGTGTTGCGCCGTCGATCAGCGCGCACTCCTCGAGCTCGTACGGGATGGTGCGGAAGTAGCCCATCAAGAGCCAGGTCGAGAACGGGATCAGGAAGGTCGGGTAGGTCAGGATCAACGCCCATCGGGTGTCGAACAGGCCGAGCTGGAACACGATCGCCGCGAGCGGAATGAAGAGGATCGACGGCGGCACCAGGTAGGCGAGGAAGATGCTCAGGCCCACTTGCCGCGAGCCGCGAAAACGCAGCCGCTCGATCGCGTAGGCTGCCAGCACCGACGCGGCGAGCGACGCGAAGGTGGCCACCACCGAGATGACGACGGTGTTCCACAGCCACTCGGGGTACGAGGTCTGGAACAGCAGCTTCTTGAAGTGCGCGAGTGTCGGCGCGATGACCCAGAACGGATTGCCCTCGCGCGACAGCAGTTCACCGTCGGGCTTGAACGCGGTGATCGCCATCCAGTAGAACGGGAACAGCAGCACGAAGACGAAGATTGCGAGCGGCGCATAGATCGTGATCGAGCGGCGCGTCAGCGAATCGAGGTAGCCGATCTGGGACGCTTCGTTGGCAGTGGATTTCATTTGTCGCTGCCGCCTTGTTGCCAGGCGCGCCGCTGCAGCCCGAAGTAGCTGAACAGGATCGCTGCCAACAGGAACGGCACCATCGCGATCGCGATCGCCGCGCCCTCACCCAAGGCACCGCCGCCGATCGCACGCTGGAACGACAGCGTGGCCATCAGGTGGGTCGCGTTGAGCGGGCCGCCGCGCGTCAGCACGTAGATCAGCTGGAAGTCGGTGAAGGTGAAGAGCACCGAGAAGGTCATCACCACCGCGATGATGGGCGTGAGCAGCGGCAGCGTGATGTGGCGAAAGCGTTGCCAGCCGCTCGCGCCGTCGATCGCTGCGGCTTCGTAGAGCGACGGCGAGATCGTCTGCAGGCCGGCGAGCAAGGTGATCGCGACGAAGGGCACGCCGCGCCACACGTTGGCCGCGATCGTCGACATGCGGGCGTTCCACGGGTTGCCCAGGAAGTCGATGTAGCGGTCGATGAAGCCGAGCTTCATCAGCACCCAGCTGATGATCGAGAATTGCGAGTCGTAGATCCACCAGAAGGCGATCGCCGACAGCGCCGTCGGAACGATGTAGGGCAGCAGGATGACGGTGCGGAAGAAGGTCTTGAAGGGAATGCGCTCGTTGAGCAGGATCGCGAGCCACAGGCCGAGCACGAACTTCAGGATGCTCGCCACCACGGTGTAGAAGAGCGTGTTGAACAGCGCCAGCCGCGTGACGCTGTCGTTCCACAGGAAGGCATAGTTCTCCAGGCCGATCCAGGCGCCGCCGCGCCCGATCTTGGCGTCGGTGAAACCGAGCCAGATGCCGAGGCCGAGCGGATAGGTGAGGAACAGCAGCAGCAACACCGCGGCCGGCAGCATGAATGCCAGGCCGAGGGCGTTGCGGCTGTTCTGGAGTCTCTGCAGCATGCTCTTGTATTGCCCCCTCTCCCTCCGGGAGAGGGTCGGGGTGAGGGTCGGGTGGTGGCACACCGCCCTCACCCTAACCCTCTCCCGCAAGCGGGAGAGGGGACTGGGTGGGGACGCTCGGACGGGTCAGAGCTTGTAGTAGCGCTCGGCGCGTTGCTGCGCGCGTTGGGCAGCTTCCTTCGGCGTCTTCGCGCCGCTGGCGGCCTCGGCCACCATGTCCTGCACGATGAAGTCGGCCAGCGCACCGGCCGACGCGTAGCCCAGGCGCCCCGCATAACCCGCCGGCCGCAGGTTCTTCACCGAATCGCGGTACGGCGTGTGCTTGGGGTCGACGGTCCACACCGGGTTCGACTCGTAGGCGCGCAGCGGCTGCGAGATGTAGCCGCCGGCGGCTTGCATCCAGCTGCCGAACTGCTCCTGCTCCATCATGAAGCGGATGAACTCCTTGGCCGCCTTCGGGTACTTGCTGTGCTTGAACACCATCTGGTTGAAGAACAGGTGGTACTCGGTGGGCACGCCGACCGGACCGATCGGGAACGTGGCGTGCTGGATGTCGGCCGCCATCTCCTTGACCTTCGGGTCGGTCGCGTTCTTTGCCGCGTAGTAGATCGAGATGCCGTTGTTGGTGCAGGAGATCTGCCCGTCGAGGAAGGCCTTGTTGTTGTTCGGGTCCAGCCACGACAGCGTGCCGGGGATGAAGGTGGCGTAGAGCTCCTTCGAGTATTCGAGCGCCTTCAAGGTCTCGGGGCTGTCGATCACGACCTTGTTGTTCTTGTCGACCAGCGCTCCGCCGAAGGCCCACATGAGCCACTGCGTCCAGCCGCTGTCGCCGGTGGCGTGGCCGAGCGCCATGCCGCCCGGCGTGCCCTTGTCCTTCAGCGCCTTGAAGAGTTTGAGGAAGCCGTCGGTGTCGTGCGGGATCTTGTCGAAGCCGGCCGCCTTCACCATGCTCTCGCGGTAGACGATCATGCTGCCGGTGCCACCCAGCGGCACGCCGATCCACTTCTTGCCGTCGGGCTTCAGGAAGGCTTCGCAGGCCGGGTACCAGCCGCCGTACTTCTTGCCGAGGTACTCGCAGACATCGGTCACGTCGACCAGCTTGTCGGGGTACAGGTTGGCATCGTCGTTGGTCGACAGGATGATGTCCGGCCCCGCGCCGGTGTTGGCCGCGACCGCGGCCTTGGGCCGCACGTCTTCCCAGCCTTCGTTGTCGACCCGCACCTCGATGCCGTACTTGTCGCTGAACTTCTTCACGTTGACCATGTACGCGTCTTCGTCGCCCTGCACGAAACGCTTCCAGCGCAGCACACGCAGCTTGGCGCCCTTCTCGGGCTGGTTGGTCCATTGCGCGGACGCATCGCCGACCCAGAACAGCGGCCCGCTGGCTGCGACGGTCGAGAGGCCCTGGATGATCTTGCGGCGGGTGAACTGTGTCATGGCTCGTCTCCTTGTTAGCCCCCAAGACGCCTTCGGCGTCGGCCCCCCGAGGGGGCGTCGTCGCCTTGGGGCGGCCCGGCGGCGACTGTGTGCATGCAGATCGAAACCCGTTACGCCGCCAGGCGCATGCCGCTGGCGGCGTCGAACAAATGAGCGCGCGAAGGATCGGGCCGCAGGCGAATCGTCTCGCCGGGCTTGAAGTGGTGGCGCTCGCGGAACACGCTGGTGACCTCGATGCCGGCGATCTTGGTGAAGACCTGGGTGTCGGCGCCGGTCGGCTCGACCACCACGACTTCGGTGGCGACGCCGTCGTCGGCCAGCACGATGTGCTCGGGCCGGGTGCCGTAGACCACACGCTGCCCGTCGCTGCCGCTCGCGTTGACCGGCACCGGCAGTGACACCCCACCTGCCAATTCGACCGTCGCCGCGCCGCCATTGCGACGCAACACCCCGGGCAGGAAGTTCATCGCCGGCGAGCCGATGAAGCCGGCCACGAACTGGTTCGCCGGATGGTCGTACAGGTCCAGCGGCGAGCCGGTCTGCTCGACCACGCCGTCGCGCATCACGACGATCTTGTCGGCCATCGTCATCGCCTCGATCTGATCGTGGGTGACGTAGACCGAGGTTGTCTGCAAGCGCTGGTGCAGCTCCTTGATCTCGGTGCGCATCTGCACCCGCAGCTTGGCGTCCAGGTTGGACAGCGGCTCGTCGAACAGGAACACCTGCGGGTCGCGCACGATGGCGCGGCCCATCGCGACACGCTGGCGCTGGCCGCCCGAGAGCTGGCGCGGAAAACGATCGAGCAGGTCGGTCAGGCCGAGGATCTCGGCCGCCTTGCGCACCCGCTCGTCGGCACCGGCCTTCTCGCGCTTGGCGAGCATCAGGCTGAACGCCATGTTGTCGCGCACCGTCATGTGCGGGTACAGCGCGTAGTTCTGGAACACCATCGCAATGTCGCGTTCCTTGGGCGGCATGCGGTTGACCACCCGCCCGCCGATCAGGATCTCGCCGGCGCCGATTTCTTCCAGCCCCGCGATCATTCGCAACAGCGTCGACTTGCCGCAGCCCGACGGGCCGACCAGCACCGTGAACTGTCCGTCTTCCATGTCGATGTCGACACCGCGGATCACATGCGTGGTGCCGAAGTGTTTTTCGACTCGTCTGATCTGTACCGCGGCCATCAGGACTTGCCCTCCACCACCACATAGGTCGGCCGCCCGCGCACCGACCAGTCGACCAGGTTCTGAGCCGCCTTGCGCCGCAGCTCGCGCTCGGCCTCGACCGAATAGAACGCCGAGTGCGGCGTCAGCAGCACCCGCGGGTGCGCGAGCAGCGGATGCGCCGGGTCGGGCGGCTCGATCGGCAGCACGTCGAGCGCCGCGCCGTCGAGCCTGCCGCTCTGCAACACCGGCAGCAGATCATCGATGTTCACGACCGCGCCGCGAGCGGTGTTTACCAGCACGCTGCCGGGCTTCATGCGTTCGAGCAGCGGCGCCGCGACGAGTCCGCGCGTCTCGGCATTCAGCGGCACATGCAGCGACACCGCATCGGCCTCGCTGAACAGGGCTTCGAGATTCACGCGTTCGACATAGGCCGGGAAGTCGCCGTCGATGATGTACGGGTCGCAGGCGATGACGCGCTTGAAACAGTTGCGTGCGATGTGCGCCATGCGCTTGCCGATCCGGCCGAGGCCGAGGATGCCGAGTGTCATGTCGCTCGCGCGGCGGATCGTGCCCGCGGTCGAGTAGTGCCAGCGCCCGGCCTTGATGTCGCGGTCGTAGATCGCGAGGTGGCGCAGCAGCGCCAGCGTCATCGCCAGCGCATGCGTCGCGACTTCGCCGACGCCGTAGTCGGGCGAGTTGGCGACCCACACACCGTGCGCCTTGGCGTCGGCGACGTCGATGGTGTCGAAGCCGGCGCCGTAGCGGCTCGCGATCCGGATCTCCGGCCGCGCGGCGAACACGCGGGCGGTGACCGGCGCGTATTGCACCAGCACGCCCTGGCAGCCGGCCGATGCCGCAATCACCTCATCTTGGCTGCGGCATTGCGCGGTGACGAGCTCGACACCGGCCGCGCCGAACAGCGCGCGCTCGAGCTCGAGGTCCTTGAAGTCGTGGTCGGTGATGAGGACTTTCATGCGCGGGTCAGTGGTTGTCGCGTGGCACCGCAGAGCCGCTCTTGCCGACCAGGAAGTCGAGGTCGCAGCCGTCGTTGGCCTGGTTGACGTGGTCGACGTAGAGGCGCGTGTAGCCGCGTGTCATGGCAGGCGCCGGCGGCTTCCAGACCGCGCGCCGGCGCGCCAGCTCGTCGTCGGACACCAGCAGCTGCAGCCTTCGTGCCGCGACGTCGAGCTCGATCATGTCGCCCTCTTGCACCAGCGCCAGCGGACCGCCGGCGGCCGCCTCGGGCGCGACGTGCAGCACCACCGTGCCGTAGGCGGTGCCGCTCATGCGTGCGTCGGAGATGCGGACCATGTCGTTGATGCCGCGTTTCAGGAGCGACGGCGGCAGCGGCATGTTGCCCACTTCGGCCATGCCGGGGAAGCCGCGCGGGCCGCAGTTCTTCAGCACCAGCACGCTGTTCTCGTCGACGTCGAGCTTGCCGTCGATGCGCCGGTGGAAGTCGTCGATGTTGTCGAACACGACCGCCCGGCCCTTGTGTTTCATCAGCTTCGGTGTCGCCGCCGACGGCTTGATGATGGCGCCGTCCGGGCACAGGTTGCCGCGCAGCACCGCGATGCCGGTGTTCTTCTTGAACGGCTTGGCAAACGACATGATCACGTCGGGGTTGTAGTTCGGCGCTGCCTTGTTGTTCTGCCAGATCGTCTTGCCGTTGGCGGTCAGGGCCTTCTTGTTCAGCAAGTCGTTTTCGCCGAGCTCGCGAATCACCGCCGGCAGACCACCCGCGTAGCAGAAGTCCTCCATCAGGTACTTGCCGTTGGGCATCAGGTTGACGAGCGTGTGCACGTCGCGGCCGAGCGTGTCCCAGTCTTCGAGCGACAGCTTGACGCCGATGCGGCGCGCGACCGCAATCAAGTGGATCACCGCGTTGGTCGAGCCGCCGATCGCCGCGTTGACGCGGATCGCGTTCTCGAACGCCTTGCGGGTCAGGATGCTCGACAGCACGACGTCGTCGAGCACCATCTGCACCGCGCGCCGGCCGGCTTCGCGGGCCAGCAGGTTGCGCCGCGCGTCGACCGCCGGATAGGCCGCGTTGCCGGGCAGGCCGACGCCGAGCGCCTCGACCATGCTGGCCATCGTCGAGGCGGTGCCCATCGTCATGCAGTGGCCGTGCGAGCGGTGCATGCAGCTCTCGGCCTCGTGGAACTCGTCGCGCGTGATGCGCCCGCCGCGCAGGTCTTCCGACAGCGAGAAGGTGTTGGTGCCCGAGCCGATGCGCTCACCCTTGTACCAGCCCGACAGCATCGGCCCGCCGGAGACGCCGATGGTCGGCAGGTCGACACTCGCCGCACCCATCAGCAGCGCCGGCGTGGTCTTGTCGCAGCCCATCAGCAGCACCACGCCGTCGAGCGGATTCGCGCGCAGGCTCTCCTCGACGTCCATGCTCACCAGGTTGCGGAACAGCATCGCGGTCGGGCGCAGCAGCGTCTCGCCGAGCGACATCACGGGAAACTCGAGCGGAAAGCCGCCCGCTTCCCAGACCCCGGTCTTCACATGCTCGGCGAGCGTGCGGAAGTGCGTGTTGCAGGGCGTCAGCTCGCTGTAGGTGTTGCAGATGCCGATCACCGGCCGGCCGTCGAACTGGTCGTGCGGCACGCCGCGGTTCTTGACCCACGAGCGGTAGATGAAGCCCATCTTGCCTTCGCGTCCGAACCATTGCTGGCTGCGGCGTGGCTTCTTGCTCGCGGGCATCTGCACTCCTTGATGGACGACGGGACAGCGTAGTCCCGATGCGGCCGCAAGGCTATCGGGCAGACCCGAATAGGTCAAGTGGTCATACCAATTAGACTGCGCGTCTCGCACCGTCCTGGAGTCGCGACGATGAACCAGTTGGACCTGAAAGGCCGCAGCGCCGTGGTCACCGGCGGCGCCGCCGGCATCGGGCTCGCGATCGCATCGCGGCTGCTGGCGTCGGGCGCGCGGGTCAGTCTGTGGGACCGCGATGTGCAGGCCTTGAAAGCGTCGGCAAGCCTGCTCGGCGAAGGCACCCACACGGCGCAGCTCGACGTGTCCGACGAGGCCGAGGTCCAGGCCGCTTTCGACACCAGCGTGAAGGCACTGGGCCGCATCGACGTGCTGGTTTGCAGCGCCGGCATCACCGGCCCGAACTTCCCGACCAAGGACTATCCGCTGGCCGATTGGAAACAGGTGCTCGACATCAACCTGACGGGGGTGTTCCTCTGCAACCGCGTGGTGGTCGCGCACATGGCGGCGAACGGGCATGGGCGCATCGTCAACATCGCCTCGATCGCCGGCAAGGAAGGCAACCCGAACGCGTCGGCCTACAGCGCGTCGAAAGCCGGCGTGATCGCGCTGACCAAGTCGCTCGGCAAGGAGCTCGCGGCGAGCGGCGTGCGGGTGAACTGCGTGACGCCGGCCGCCGTGAAAACAGGTATGTTCGCGCAGATGACACCCGAGCACATCGCCTTCATGCTGTCGAAGATTCCGATGGCCCGCTTCGGCGAGCCCAACGAGGTGGCCTCGCTGGTGGCGTGGCTGTGCACCGACGAATGCTCGTTCAGCACCGGCGCGGTGTTCGACCTCTCCGGCGGACGGGCGGTGTACTAGGATGACACCGATCGATCGAACAGGGGCGCGGGATCAGGCCGCTGGGGCGCTCTGCTCCGCTCATGTCCCCCGGCGCCGGCCTGCGGCCGCCACCTCCTCCTTTACTTCGCTACGCAGAGCACCCCACCGGCCTGATCTGGCACCGTCGTGGCTGTTCAACCGTCGTAAGCCAATGCCGGTTCGAGCCAAGGACGGCGGGTGGCGCGGAATTGGAGCGCGGCAGTGCGCAAAGGGCCACCTGGTATGACGACACGCCATCACAGCACCGACCTGACCACCTACACGCGCCGCCTGCTCGAAGGCGTGGGGCTCGACACCACCATCGCCGCCGACCTGGCCGAGGTGCTGGTCGAAGCCGACCTGATGGGGCACGACACCCACGGCCTGCAGCTGCTCGCGTCCT